>Ga0182027_10012038_pt1 | contig 12174 bp, 13 predicted proteins | sample 712E1DmetaG_FD_121300 | JGI IMG/M metagenome (GOLD analysis project Ga0182027, IMG submission 121300) | Permafrost microbial communities from Stordalen Mire, Sweden - 712E1D metaG (Illumina Assembly) | ecosystem: Environmental > Terrestrial > Soil > Wetlands > Permafrost | place: Sweden...
GGATTCGGCATGCCCTCGAACAAATCCTTTCCGTTGTGCTTAATCAGCGACGTTTTGCCGTGCATCATCCGGTAATTGACCACGACTTCCGCGCCGAACACGTGGCCGATGCATTGATGTCCGAGGCAAACACCGAAAATCGGAATGCGCCGCTGGCCAAAGGTTCGAATAACATCGTTGGAAAACCCGGATTCGCGTGGCGAGCATGGGCCGGGCGACACAAGAATCCGCTCCGGCTTCAACTCGCGGATTGCGTCGAGCGTGATTTCATCGTTCCGCCGCACCTGCATCTCGACATTCAACTCGCCGAGGTATTGCACGAGGTTGTAGGTGAACGAATCGTAATTGTCTATGACCAGAACCATGAACTTGGGAAAATACCTCACCGCGCCGGCTTTGCAAATCAGGAATCCAAGGCCTCCCGGATGAACACTTCGGGAACCCGCCGTCCCCACACAACCTTTCCGATCCGTTTGGCGAGGACAAATTTGACTTCGCCATTGTTGACTTTTTTGTCGAGACGCATGACCGAGAAAAGTTTCCGGCGCTGCACGGAATTCAGTTTGATGCGGGTTGGCAAACCAGCGCGCTGAAACAGACTTTCGATTCGCCGGACATCCCGTTTGGACAAATTGAACACGCAGTTTGAAACTTTTGCCATGACAATCTGGCCAATGGATATCGCCTCACCATGCAGGAATCCGCCGTAATTGGAAACTACTTCAATCGCGTGTCCAACGGAGTGACCGAAATTGAGGATGGCACGCAGTCCACCCTCCGTTTCATCCCTGCTGACGATTTCAGCCTTGATTTCGCAGCAACCTGCGATGACGGAAGTGAGCGGTTTGGGTTCGCGTTTGAGCAGTTTCGGTAAATCGCGTTCCAATTGCATGAACAGCTTTGCATCGTAAATGATGCCGTATTTGATGACTTCGGCGAGACCGGCGCGGAATTCGCGATCCGGCAGGGTTTTTAGCGTGTTTAAATCGCAAAGCACCAACCGCGGTTGATAAAATGCGCCAACGAGATTTTTCCCGGCCTTCAGGTTCACGCCTACTTTGCCGCCGACGGAGCTGTCCACGTGTGCGAGCAATGTCGTCGGCACCTGGACAAACGCGATGCCACGCAAATAAGTTGCTGCGACAAAACCTGCCAAATCGCCAACGACTCCCCCGCCGAGCGCGACAATGAAGGATTTTCGTTCCAGCCGATGCACAGCGAGCTGGTCATAACAGGATTGAACCGTTTTTAAACTTTTGGCCGTCTCACCTGCCGGAACAATAATCAGCGCAGGAGAAAAGCCCGCATGCGCCAGCGAGTCGAAAGCGGGTTTGGCATAGCGCCTGCCGACGTTAGTGTCCGTGATAATGGCACAGCGGGTGCCAAGTTTCAGACGCGCACATTCCCTGCCGAGTTGAGCGAGCAGGCCCGCGCCAATTTTGATGGCGTAACTGCGATTTCCAAGTGAGACATGAACGGCGTGCATGAGCAAAGGATAAAGATTCGGTTCGGAATTTGAAGAAAATTAAAACACCGAATAACAAAAAAGCCCGCATAGCGGGCTAAAATTGGTTGCGGGGCTGGGATTTGAACCCAGGACCTTCAGGTTATGAGCCTGACGAGCTACCGGACTGCTCCACCCCGCGATAAGGGGAATAGAATATGACCAACGGAGTCGTAGCACGCAAGGAGTTTCCGTTTTGAATTTGTTCACCTAAAACGGCCGAATGCCATAGCGTATCCAATAGCCCAGCAATTTGACATACTCCAATCGAATGCGGTTCGCAATCCCCTTGCGTGACCAATCAGCCCGCGCATAGGCAAAATACGATGGGCGCGAATAAAATTGTATATCCGGTGCATAATGACGGAAACACGCCAACGCCCTCCGTGAATGATACCATGAGGTAACAACGATGACCCGTTTTGCAGGCGGTGAATTCGATTTACGGAGCCATTGAATTACAAACTGTGCGTTTTCTTTTGTCGTGCGGGATTGGTTTTCCATTTCAATCGCGCCTGCCGGCACACCGTCCCCAATCAAAAACCGGCGGTTGATCGTGCAATCGCCCAAACCGCTGACAACGATTCGCGGTGCGATTCGATTCCTGAAAAGTTCCGCGGCGCGCTCGGGCCGTTCATGTGAACCGCCGCCCAAAACAACAATGACGTCGCCCTTCACCGGCCCGCTATCCACGCACAAAAACCATTGCGGGAAAAGAATGGCAACGACGGCGAGCAATAAAAAAAACGCAAGAAGTGCGAGGCTGATCTTTAAAAACCATTTCCGCATCCGGTTCACGCCGAATGAACATGACAGTTTTCCCGCCTTATCGCAACCAGCAGCAAATGTTAATCCCATGCTGGCCAAACCCCATGCGGATTTGATATTCTGCCTGTGACGATGATTTTTTCCGCCAACAAGCGAGTGATGGAATCCATTGCAGGGCTGGGACAAATCTATTTACTGGCCAAGGAAGCGTTTCTGTCTCTTTCCACACTCAAAGTGAGGTGGAATGACTTGCTCTACCAGATTTACTTCATCGGCGTAAAATCGCAAACCGTGGTGTTGATCACCGGCGCATTCACCGGCATGGTGCTCGGGGCGCAAACTTATTTTCAATTTCACAAGGTCAAAATGGACACGGCCACGCTTGCCGTCGTCGGTGTTTCCATGTGTGACGAACTCGGCCCGGTGCTCACGGCATTGATGGTGGCCGGTCGCGTCGGCGCGGCGATTGCCGCCGAAATTGGCACGATGCGGGTGACGGAACAAATTGACGCTCTGCGCACGCTGGCAACACATCCAGTGGATTACCTCGTAGCACCGCGGATTCTCGCCGGATTCATCGCGTTGCCATTGCTGACCATGGAATCCATCTGCCTTGGCATCGGCGCGAGTTATTTTATTAATGTTCACCTTCTCGATATAGACGCAACGTATTCGTGGTATAACATGTTGAGATACACGCACGACATCGACGTGGTCATCGGATTGATCAAGGCGTTCACTTACGGCGGCATTCTGACCTTGATCGGTTGTTACAAAGGCATGACGTGTGGAATGGGTGCAGAAGGCGTGGGACGCGCGACAACGGAAGCGGTGGTCTATTCATCCATCACCATCCTTATCACAAACTTTTTCCTGACGCTGACATTGGGTAAAATCGCGAGTCTGTTATGATCGAAGTGCGGAATTTACATAAACGTTTTGACGAGCAACCGGTGCTCGATAACGTCAGCTTTCGGATTGAAAATGGCGAATCCGTCGCCATCATCGGTCGGAGCGGCTGCGGCAAAAGCGTTTTGCTCAAGCATCTTATCGGCCTATTGAAGCCGGATGCGGGTGATGTGTTGATAGACGGTGAAAATATCGTGCCCATGGATGAACGCCAGTTGCTGAACGTACGTCGAAAGTTTGGCATGGTATTTCAGGGCGCAGCGTTGTTTGATTCAATGACTGTGGAGGAAAACGTGGCGTTTGCGCTCCGCCGCAATACCCATTTGCCTGAAGCGGAAATTGTCCGGCGCGTTGCCAGGGTTTTGGCGGTCGTGGATTTGTCGGGTACAGAGAACAAAAACTCGGCTGAATTGTCCGGCGGCATGAGAAAGCGGGTTGGTTTGGCGCGTGCGATTATTTATGAACCGCAAATCGTGCTTTATGATGAACCCACGACCGGCCTGGACCCGATTGTGGCTGACAGCATCGATAAGTTGATTATGCGCGTGCATGGGCGATTAAAGGTGACTACGGTGGTGGTTACGCACGACATGCGCACGGCGCGGCGTGTCAGTCAACGTATACTGATGATACACGACAGTAAAATTTACGCGAGTGGCACACCGGATGAGTTTTTTGCGTCGCAAGACCCGGTTGTGCGCCAATTTATTGACGGTGTTGCAGACGCCGAAAAAAATTAAACCATGGAAAAGTCGCGTTTGGAAACCAAAGTCGGCCTGTTCGTGCTGATAGGCCTGGTGTTGCTGGCCGCCCTGCTGCTTCAATTCAGCAAAGGCACAAGCTTGTTCAGCCGCACCTACGAACTACAACTGCACACCAGCAATATCGGTGGTCTCAAAGCGCAAGCAAATGTGCTGCTTGCCGGCGTACAAGTCGGCAGTGTTTCAGATATCAAGCTCGCCGAAGATGGCAAAAGTGTGACCATCTTCCTGCGAATTTATAAAAGCAATAAAATTTACCACGACGCACGTTTCGTCATTGAGCAGTCTGGTTTTCTCGGCGATCAATATGTCGCGATTGTCCCAACGGCCAATCAACCGCCCTTGCTCCAAAATGGCGATGTTGTGTCCTGTGAGCCGCCTTTTAATCTGCAGGAAGTGGCGCGCGCAACATCTGGATTCATCCAGCGCATCAACGAAACGGCTAAAAAGCTCGACGCCGCTGTCAGCGATATGCGCCGTCTCTTGCTGAATGAGCAAACCTTGACAAACTTTTCCACCGCCGTCGACAATATGCACACCTTCTCCGCCCAGGCAATGGGCACCATCAGCAATATCAACGCACTTGTCGCGACGAATGGCCCGCAGGTCGATCTTGCCGTAAGTAACGCGGTTTTCTTTTCACAAGAACTCAGCAGTCTGGCCCACAGCGCACGCACCGTCCTAGCGACAAACAGTGATGAAATTTCCGCTTCTGTTAAAAATATCGAATCCTCGACCGAGATTTTGAAAAAAATGATGGATGATTTGCAATCCGGCAAAGGTCTGGCCGGAACCATGCTGAAAAACGAACAACTGGCAACCAACGTGCAGGAAATTGCAGACAATCTCGTCACCACAACAAGCAACCTGAACCGGCTCGGTCTATGGCATTTCCTCTGGCACCATGAACCGCAGCGTACAAACTCGCCGTCCAATGAGACGGTCCAAAAACCATGACACTCTGGGTTATTCGCATTTTGTTTTTGAGCCTGTGCACAACGGCGGGTTTTGCCATCAGCCAAGTACGCCCGGAATGGGTGAATTATCACCTGGCTGGGTTAATCATCGGGTTTGGCTTTGGCTGCCTGATGATCGCCATCGATGAAATGCTCAAAGGATTCTCGCTGCGCGCATTTTCAGCCATCACGTTTGGTTTATTGCTTGGCACCCTCGTCGCATGGCTGATTGATAGTTCAGGCCTGTTTGTCAACGCCGAGGAAAAAGCCCGCTGGCTTATCCGGCTTGGACTTTTTCTAAGTTTCAGTTACATCGGCATCATTCTTGCCATGCGCAGCAACAAGGAAGACTTTTCGCTCATTATTCCTTATGTCCGGTTTCGACGGCAAAGTGAGTTGGATAATTTAATTTTGCTCGACACGAGCGTCATCATTGACGGTCGGATCGCCGATTTAATTGAGTCTCGTCTTTTTGAAGGCTTGATTGTCGTACCACGATTCGTGCTTAAGGAACTCCAGCAAATCGCTGATTCAGCCGATCCTATTAAACGCGCGCGCGGCCGGCGCGGACTCGAAATGCTCAATCGCATTCAACGCAACACCAATATTGAAGTCAGCATTCACGAAGCTGATTTTCCCGGCGAAAAAGAGGTGGACAGCAAACTCGTCCATTTGGCACGGCACCTTAATGCCCGGCTTTTTACCAACGACTACAACCTTGCCAAAGTCGCTGAACTTCTAAAGGTCAGCTATGTGAACCTTCACGAAGTCGCGAAAAACCTCAAAATCGTCCTGATCCCCGGTGAAATGCTGCGTTTGAAAATCGTTCGTGAGGGCAAGGACAAAGGCCAGGGTGTTGGCTATATGCCTGATGGCACGATGGTCGTCGTCAACAACGGCCAATCGCACATCGGCCAGCAAGTCGAGGCGGAAGTTCAAAGTCTCCACCAAACCGGCGCTGGTGTCATCGTCTTTGCCGAAATAAAAACGCCGGCAGCTGCTTGAAATTTGAGACTCCCGGACAATGTTGAGTCATGCAATTCGTCACTGTTTCAAAAGAATTCAACGACACAGAAGCGCAGATGAAACGCGCCCGGCTTGAAGCCGCTGGATTTCACGTCGTCATCATGAATGAAGCCACCGCACTTTGGATGGGCACTGCCATCGCCACTGGCGGCATACTCCTGCAAGTGCCTGACTCTGAAGCCGACGATGCCAGGGAATTTCTTAACACGCCTTTTAAATGACTCTTGGAAAATTAAAACTAATCCCGCGGCTCAAAAGAATCCTGCCGTCCGGTGAAATCATCTTCGACGCGCAAACACTCGAAAAATACGCCGCCGACAAATGGTTTGCTTCACACAAACCCGACGCCGTCGCCCTGCCCTGCTCCACTAAATCGGTTTCTGCATTGCTGCGTTTTGCGAACCGGCACAAAATTCCCGTGACCGCCCGTGGTGGCGGCCATGGTTACGCCGGCGGTTGCGTGCCCATTCGTGGCGGTATTGTGCTTTCGCTCGAACGCATGAATCGCATCAAGGAAATCCATACTACCGATTTCGTTGTCGTTGCGCAGTCTGGCGTCAATACACAAAAACTCCAGGAAGCCGTTGAAAAACACGGCTTGTTTTATCCACCTGATCCTGCGAGCCGGGCGGACAACCTGATCGGCGGCAACATTGCCACCAATGCCGGTGGCCCGCGCTGTCTGAAATACGGTGTCACACGCGATTACGTCCTCGGCCTTGAAGTTGTGCTTGCCGACGGCACCATTCTTCACGTGGGCGGTCGCACGCATAAAAATAAAACCGGGTTCGATCTTACACGCCTGTTCGTTGGTTCGGAGGGTTTGCTTGGCGTTGTCACTGAAGTCACACTTAAATTGATCCCATTGCCGCCATTTCGAGCGACGCTTGCCGCCGGTTTTAATTCGATGAAAAGCGCCGTGTCCGCGCTTCGTGGAATTTTAGCCGCCGGATTCCTGCCCAGCGCGCTTGAATTGGCCGACTCATTCACACTGGCTGCCGCCGCAAAACACACCGGAAATAATCGCCTCGGCACCTGCCGCGCCCACCTGATTGTCGAACTCGACGGTCAGAAAAAATCCGTGCAAAGCGAATTACCCGCTGTCGAACGCGTGATTCGCAGACATAAACCGCTGTTTGTTGAACGTGGTTGGGGAAATGACGAGTGCGAAAAAACCTGGCAAATCCGCCGTGAATTTTCCGCCGCACTTCGCGCCACCGGCCTCGTGAAATTGAACGAAGACATCGTCGTGCCCCGCGGAAAACTTGAGGAGTTTTTCAAATTCACAGCGAGGTTGCAAAAGAAACATGATTTACCCATTGCCTGCTTCGGTCACGCCGGTGATGGCAACATTCATACAAACGTCATGGTGGACTTCAATCAGCCGCGTGCCCGACAACGCGCCGATGCCACGCTGGATGAATTGTTCCGTCAGGTTCTGGCTTGGGGCGGTGCGATTACCGGTGAACACGGCATCGGTCTCGCCAAAAAACGCTGGTGGCCGCTGGCTGTCTCCAAGGAAGCCCGCAAACTTCATTCCACCGTAAAAACAGCACTCGATCCGAAAGGCATCTTGAATCCGGGAAAATTTGTTTAAGCCGCATAATTTTACGGAATTATCCAAGTCTCCGGAGCTGTTTCACTTTGGAAAATTAATTACTTTGATTTTTACTCTCTAAAACTTATTCTCAATGAGCATGAAAGAAATCCTTAACTTTTCGGGCGCCAAGTTAAAGCGCATGGCGACATTGAAAGCGCACATCGAACGCCTCCAATCACAACTGGAAGCTTTGGCGGGAAATAGCTCGGCAGCGCCAGCAGGAAAACCGGGCCGCAAACGCCGAAAAATGAGCGCTTCGGCACGCCGGAAAATTTCCCTAGCCGCCAAGGCGCGTTGGGCAAAATGGGCAAAAGTCAAAGCCGCCAAATCAAGGTAAAATTGGTCTTAGCGGAGCGTCGTTCACCTTGTCAGTTCGAAATCGACCGGTTCGCCGGAGGCGGAGTCTTTTGCAATCCAAAGCTGGAATTTGCCCGGCTCCACGAGCCAGTGTCCTTTTGTGTCATAATACCCTAGTTCACGCCCGGAAATGGCAAACGTCACGCTGCGCGATTCGCCCGGTTGCAAAAACACTTTCTGAAAGTCCTTTAATTCCCGTACCGGACGCGGTCCTGCCGAAGCGGCAAGGTCCCGGATGTAAAGCTGGACAACTTCCGTCCCGGCCTGCAAGCCGGTATTCTTCAAATTGACCTTCGCCAAAAGTCTTCCTTCGAGCTTCAATGTAGGCGACTCCAGCTCAACGTTGCTGTATTTAAAAGTCGTATAAGCAAGGCCAAAACCAAATGGATACAGCGGCATAGACGGGCCATCCAGATATTTGCCCGACCAAGGCCGGCCGGTGTTGTAATGGTTATAATAGAGTGGAACCTGGCCGACATCACATGGAAAAGTTGTGGTCAGTCGTCCCGATGGGTCAACGTCGCCGAACAGCACATCAGCCACACCATTACCACCCTGCACGCCGGGAAACCACGCCTCTAAAATCGCAGCGGCTTTTTTCTGGATTTGCGGCAGTGCCAGAGGTCGTCCGTTGAATAATACGACAATGACCGGCTTGCCCGTTGCGGCCACTGCTTCAAAAAGCTCCATTTGTCGGCCCGGAAGTCCGAGATCGCTACGGCTTGCATTTTCGCCGCACCAACCGCCCGGTTCACCCAAAGACATCACCACCACATCTGCCGCCTGCGCCGCCGCCACAGCCTCGGCAATCTCATTGCTACCGGTAACCTGCCCTGCTGTTACCGGCGAGAGATCGCCCATAGCTCCATCCTCGATGATGGCGCACCCATGTACAACAGTGAGTTGCGACACGCCGGAAAGTTTTGCCCGAATGCCGGCGGCAAGCGAAACAACATCATTGGCGCGACCACGCGAATACCAGCAACCGAGCAGGTCTTCAACATCGCTGCCAAGCGGACCGATGAGCGCTATTTTTTTTGCCTGCTTGGAAATCGGCAACACGCCACCTTCATTTTTCAGAAGCACGCAAGATTTGGCCGCCGCTTCCCGCGCCAGTGCCAGCGCGTCTGGCTGAAGATAGGCCGTTTGCCAGCGAGATTCGTCCGTGTAGGGACGGTCAAACAAACCCTTGCCGAATTTCACTGTAAGGATGCGTCGCACCGCTTCATTCACAACGGCCTCTGACACCTTCCCTTGTTTTACCTGCTCTTTCAAAGTCTCATGGTAACTCGTTGAAACCATTTCCATGTCCACGCCGGCCGTCAAAGCGAGTCTCGCCGCTTCGGCTTCATCCGCTGCAACACCTTGTGAAATCAATTCACCCACCGATTGCCAATCGCTGACAACAAAACCGGGAAATTTCCATTCGTCGCGAAGGATTTCAGTCAACGTATGGCGGTTGGCGCTGGCGGGAAACCCGGACAGGCAGTTAAATGAACTCATCACCGTCCATGCGCCTGCGTTCACACCTGCTTTGAATTGAGGCAGATAAAAATTACGCAACGTGTATTCGGAGATTTCCGTGGTGTTGTAATCGCGCCCGCCTTCCGCTGCGCCGTAACCGACATAATGTTTCAGGCATGCCACCATCCGGTCAGGGTTGGCAATGTTTGTTCCCTGAAATCCGCGCACGGACGCCGCAGCATCCAGTGCCCCCAAGCAGGGATCTTCGCCAAAACCTTCTGCAATGCGGCCCCAGCGCGGGTCGCGCGCCAAATCCACCATCGGCGAAAATGTCCAATCGATGCCCCCCGCCGTTGTTTCGCGGGCGGAAATCGCCTGCGTCCGCTCGAACAAATCTGGTTCCCACGCACACGCTTGCGCCAATGGAATCGGAAAAGTCGTGCGAAAACCATGAATAGCGTCGTGCCCAAAAATCAGCGGGATGCCGAGCCGGCTTTGCTCGACGGCAATATGCTGCAGCCTGTTCCGCATCATCGGTGTTTCAATCATTATCGAACCATCAAGAAACGAACCCAATTCTCCACGTTGTATTGAGTCGCTAAATGTTCCGAGGACATTCGTCCCCATGTGGAACTGCTGAAGCTGGCCGATTTTTTCGTCCAGCGTCATCCGCGACAGCAGGTCGGATACGCGCTTTGCAATCGGCTGCGAGGGGTCTTCATAAACATCCTTTTTACCGTTCTTGTTCAGATCAATCCAGCCATTGCGGTAGACGGAAAAATCCGACGCGGAAACGACAAATGCAAAAAACAGGCAGCTTAAAAGAAATGCGTTCTTCATGTGCGGCGCAATTTGCCTGTAACTGGAAGGAAATTCAAACTGATTTCACCTTGTAGCGGCGCCCTGTGAGAGCCGGATAAATTTTTCACTGATTCTAGCGACGGTCGCAGACCGCCGCTACAAGCACAACAAATTCGCCTTTCAACTTTCGTTTTCTGGCAATTTCCAACAGCTCCGACGGTTTGCCGCGTAAATATTCCTCAAACTTCTTCGTCAGCTCACGCGCCAGTACAACTTCGCGATCAGGAAAAACCTCGACGAGTTCGCCCAGCAATTTTTCGATTCGAAATGGTGATTCATAAAACACCAGTGTGCCCGCGACTGTTTTGAGCGATTCCAATTGATTCCGCCGCTGACCGGATTTATGCGGCAGAAAACCGACGAAATGAAATTCATCCGTCGGTAAACCACTCGCCGTAAGCGCTGCGACCAACGCACAGGGACCGGGCACAGATTCAACACGGAAACCGGCAGCAATGGCGGCTTTTACGACGCGTTCGCCCGGATCGCTGATGCCGGGACTGCCCGCGTCTGTGACCAGCGCGACCTTCTCGCCACGCCGGAGACGCTCGATGATTTCCTCACTGCGCTTGGCCTCGTTGAATTGGAAATAGCTCAAGAGCGGCTTGGAGATTCCGAAATGCTTCAGCAACTGCCCGGAATGCCGCGTGTCCTCGGCGGCGACCACATCGCACTCACGCAACACGCGCAGCGCACGCAACGTGATGTCCTCAAGGTTGCCGATGGGTGTAGCGACGAGGTAAAGCGTGCTGGATGTGAGCGGTGGCAATGCGGCGTCCATGTCTTGACTAAATCAGAAATCCGGCGTCAAATAAATCAGATTCAGCAAATGAAAACCATTGGAAATAGGCTGCAAAATTTTCAGCTAATCACCTGTTAGACCGCTTGTATGTCACGAGGTTTCAAGATCACACTGATTGTCTTGGCTCTGACTCTTGAGTTTTCCTTCCTCGCGCTCTTTTTAAATCCTTACCCTCATGGGATGATGGGTGACGTGAGTTACCGTCGTGCCGAGCGTTTAGGTGCTTTTCGGGACTACATACAACATCGTTCCGTAGAGACAAAGGCCGCGTTTGACAGCGAGATGAGTTTGATGCACAGACATGAGGACTGGAAGATGTATGCGGCGTTGGGTTTGTTGGTTGCCATAAACGGAACAGTGATTTATTACTTTTTGCGTTATGACAGCAGCCTAACACCTAGATAGGCTGTAAATTTCTCGTCTCAAACAAAATGAAACCTGCCTCAAAATTCTCCGTCGTTCTGGTTACCGCACCAAATTTGAAAACGGCGCGCGCACTAGCCAAGGCGGCGTTGCAGGCGTGCTTGATTGCCTGCGCAAATCTCGTTCCAAAAATCGAGTCGCATTATTGGTGGCAGGGAAAGATTGAATCGGGCACGGAAGTTTTGCTGATTTTGAAAACACAGAAATCAAAGCTGGCCGCGCTGGAGAAATTGATTCTCGCAAAACATCCTTACGACACACCGGAATTTCTCGTCCTGCCGTTGAGTAAAGGTTCAGATCGTTATTTGAAGTGGCTGGCGGCAAGTTGCCAATAAAGGTAGGGCGGGCTGTCCCTAGCCCGCCGTTTCGGCGTGGTGCGAAGACCGTCCCAAAAGTATCGGAGGGACTCGTATAACTCGTCCCTCCGACAAGAAATTGTTTTAAAACAAAAAACCCGCTCTCATCAAGCGGGCTGTGAAAAGTTTCGGACGGTTTACTTTTTCGCTGCTTCAGCTTCCGTGGGTTTTGTCTCCACCGGCTTGGTTTCTTCGGCAGGTGCAGCTTCGGTTGGAGCCGGAGTGGGCGGCACGTAATCCACCCATTCCAAAATGGCGCGCTGCGCGGCATCGCCCTGGCGTTGTCCCATTCTGATGATGCGGGTGTAACCGCCGTTGCGTTCCTTGAAGGCGGGCGCAATTTCCTTGAACAGGGTTTTTGCCGCGTCTTCCTGATGCAACCGCGCC
>Ga0182027_10012039_pt1 | contig 12172 bp, 10 predicted proteins | sample 712E1DmetaG_FD_121300 | JGI IMG/M metagenome (GOLD analysis project Ga0182027, IMG submission 121300) | Permafrost microbial communities from Stordalen Mire, Sweden - 712E1D metaG (Illumina Assembly) | ecosystem: Environmental > Terrestrial > Soil > Wetlands > Permafrost | place: Sweden...
CGTTCAGCCAGTTCATACTGATACACCAGCCGCGCAGTCGTTCGCGCGGCTAATGTGGCTCCGGATACAGCAGCATCTTGACCGCCTCGGAACGATGCGTGCGCTCGAACGCCTCATGCCAGCGGCTCAACGGGAGCACGCCGGAGATGAGCGAGCGCGGATCAATCCGGCGCTGGGCCATCAGGCTCAGCACCGCCTGCCAGTCGCTGCGGTTGTGGCCGAACGTGCCGGAGAGCGTGGCGGCCTTTCGGAGAAGCGCGTCGAGGCTGAACCCCACCGGCCCGGGTCCCCAGCCGATTTTGATGATCCGCCCCAGGCTGGCGACGACGTCCAGGGCCATCTTCAACGCGGCGGCGTTGCCCGCGGCGTCAATCACCACGTCGGCCCCTTCACCGCCGGTCAGGTCCATGATCTGTTGCGCGGCGTCCGGCCGCGAGGCGTTCACGACCGCATCGGTCCATCCCTGTTTTTCGGCGAAGGCCGCGCGGGCGACGCTGACGTCCACGCAGACCAGGATCACGCGCTTCGCGCCGAGCACCCGCGCCATCTGGAGCGCGATCAGGCCGATGGGGCCCGGCCCGATGACCACGGCCGTCTGCCCCGGCGTCAGGCGCGAGTCGGCCGCGACGGCGCGATGCACCACGCAGAACGGCTCGCACAGGGCGCCCTCTTCAAAGGAAACTTCGGCGGGAAGGCGATGCAGGATCTCCTGGCGCACGACGACGAATTGCGTGAAGGCGCCATCCACTCCATAGCCATAGCCTTTGCGGGAAGGGCAGAGCTGGTACTGCCCAGCGCGGCAGCAGCGGCAATGGCCGCAGACCACGGCAGAGGTCTCGCTGACGACGCGATCGCCGGCTTTCCACTCGGCGACGCCGGGGCCGACTTCGGCAATGGTCCCGCAAAATTCGTGTCCCTGAATGACCGGAACGGTGACGGGGTTGGCCATGGTGTGCCGCCACATCTCGACGTCCCAGCCGCACACGCCGCAGAATTTCACCTCGACGATGACGCTTCCGGGGACAACCTTCGGCGCGGGGACGTCCCGGATTTCGACCTTGTCCGGCCCTTGATCGTACTTGACGATCGCTTTCATTTGCGCACCACCGCCAGCGCCTCGACCAGGCTCTTCTCGATCAGGGAGACCATCTCGTCAATGTCGCTCTTTTCGGCGATCAGCGCGGGCGCGACGGCGAACCAGTCGGGGCTGATGCGCAGGATCAGGCCGTTCTTGAGCGCCGTCTTCTTGAGCGCGTCGCCGAGCTTGCGGCCGTGCGGGAACGGTTTCAGCGTCGCGGCGTCCTCGACCAGCTCGACGCCGCGCAGGACGCCCTTGCCGCGCACCTCGCGAATGACGCCGAGTTTCTTCAACGCCTCGAGTTTGCCGGCGAGGTAATCCCCGAGCACGCGCGCCTTGGCGTCGAGTTTCTTCTCGACGATCTCGTCCAGAACCGCGATCCCCGCGGCGCACGCCAGCGGATTGCCGGCGAACGTGTGGCCGTGCGCGAATTCGATCCCGTCCTCGGGGCTGCCGTAGAATGCCTCGGCCATGTCCTCCCGGGCGATCATCGCGCCGAGCGGGACCGCGCCGCCGGCGAGCCCCTTGCCGGCGCAGAGAATGTCCGGTGTGACGCCGAAGGTCTGCGCGGCGAACATCTTGCCCGTGCGCGCGAACCCGGTGATGACCTCGTCGAAAATCAGCAGCACGTTATGCCGGTCGCAGGTCTCTCGCAGAATCTTGAAATACTCGTCGGTGGGCGTAATGATGCCGCCGGTGTTGCAGATCGGCTCGATGAGGATGCCCGCGACGGTTTCCGGGTCCTCGTTCACGATCACGTCCTCGAACATCCGGGCGCTGAAACGGTTGGCTTCTTCCCAGGACGGGAACCGGTCGCGGTACCACGACGGCGGGAAGACTTTCAGGAACCCGGCCATCTGCGGCTCGAACTTGCTCTTGCGGCTGCCGGTGCCGCTGGCGGCCATGGCGCCGAAGGTGGCGCCGTGGTATCCGAAGTAGATGCTGATGAACTTGTACTTGCCCGGATGCCCGGTCTGCTTGAAATACTGGCGCGCGAATTTCATCGCCGACTCGGTGGACTCCGACCCGCCGCTGAAGGGCTTGATGTACTTGAGCCGGCCGGGCGTCACCGAGCCGAGCTTCTCGATGAAATCGAGCGTGACGCCGGCTACGCCGTGGAGCGGCGGAGCGAAGGTCATCTTATCCATCTGCCGCCGCATGGCGTCCATGACCCGCGGATGCCGATGCCCCAGGACGGCGACGAAGATGCCGCCGATGGAATCGAAATAGCGCTTGCCGTCGGTATCCCAGCAGTAGAGGCCCTCGGCTTTCTCGAAGATCACAGGGTCCTTGAGGAACTCGGAAGTCTGGCGATAGTCCACGAACGTGCGCTTGATCAGGTCCTGTTTGCGCTTGCTGAGTTTCATGTCATGTGCCCTCACTTCCGTTGAAAGAGTCGGCGGGCAGGATTGCCCGCCCTGCTTACGTCCCATTCTCAAGCTCTTGTAGCGCGGGCTATCAGCCCGCGATGGAATTAACATCTTTGTGGATTCTTGCCTGCTAACGCGCTCTCTATCGGCCGCGGGCCTGCGCCGTGGAGACCGGCTTGCCGCTGCGGGAGGAATCGAGGGCCGCGAGCGAAATACGGGTGATCTCCTGCGCTTCCTCGGCCGAAACGATCGCCGGGACGCCTTTTCGGAAACCTTCAATCCAGGCCGTTTCGCGGTTCGGCGGCCGGCTCGGGAGCGCGAGCGCCTTGACGCCTTTCGCGGTATGCAGCGCGGCGACGGTCTTGGCGGGCGAGAGCGGCTCGGCATGGACCACCACGGCGCCGCGCGGGCCGATAAGCTCCATCTCCCAGACCGGGTACGGAACCCGGTTGCAGAAGTACATGTCGCAGGAGACCATGGCGCCCGTGCTCATGCTCATGACCATCTTGCCGCAGTCCATGAACGGGCTGGCGGGAGTCGTGTAGTTCTTGTAGAGGGCGAAGACGTTCTTCACCCGCGAGCCGGTCAGGTACATGGCCAGGTCAATGACATACCAGCCCAGCGACAGCTCTGGCCCGCCCTCCTTCTTCCGGCGATACCAGTCGTTCTTGTGGAACCCGTCAATCGTCCCGTGGTCGTGCGCCAGGCGCACAGCGAAGGGTTCGCCGATCAGTCCGCGGGAGATCGCCTCCTTCGCCGCGAGGATCGCGGGCTGGTAGCGGTCGCTCGGACCGCAGGCGATGTTCACGCCGTGGGTTTTGCCGGCGCGCACGATGCGCGCGGCGTCGGCAAGCGTCGTGGCGAAGGACTTGGTGATATAGATGTCCACTCCGAGGCGCGCCAGCCTCTCCGCCCAGTCCGCATGCTCGCTGTGGGGGACGCAAAGGACGACGGCGTCGAGTTGCTCCCGGCGGATCATCTCCTCCGCGTCGCGGTATAACGTCAGCTCGAACTGGATGGCGTAGGCTTCGGGCGTCATGCCCAGGTGTTCGACCACCGCTTTCTCGGGAGAGCCCAGCGTGGCGGCGGCGATGAGCTTCGCCCCTTTCGCCTGGGCCAGGCCGCGCGCGAGGGCGATGGGCCAATACAATGACGTCAGGCCAACCATTCCGACTTTCAAGGGACGCCCGGACTTCGCTTTCGCGGTCATTTCAGTTGCTCTCCTTAAGTTTCCTGCGCAGCGGTTCCGGCAGCGCTCCGGCTTTTTCCAGGAGCCGCGCCATGGTCAGGCCGAGGATCAAACGCTTGTCCGCGTCGCTCGCCGCGGCGAAGACCACCGGCCCGATGCCCACCGAGAGCGAGTTGAGGAACCCGTCCGAACCGAGGATGAACTTCCCGGCGCCGGCGTTGGCGATTCCGCGGTCGAGCCAACCCATCGGGCAGACGCTCCAGATGTTGGCGTACACGTTCGGCCGCTCCTGGAGGACCTCGTCCTGCCAGCCGCCGCCGTAGTGGCCGAAAATGAACGGCGTGTCGGGGAAGGCGGCGGAGATCTTCTCGATGACGTTCCGTCTCCAGGCGTGGTTGAACACGATCATCCCATGGCGCGCGGCAAATTCGTAGACCGCCATCAGGTTGGGCCCGTCGCCGGGGTAATTCTCCTGGTAATCGTTGATGAGCTTGAACGCGCGGATGCCGGCATCGCAGACGCGAGCCAGCTCGTCCAGGATGTCCGCGCGGGAGGCGTTGGGGTTCACACCGGCGAAGCCGATCAGCCGGTCCGGCACGCGCCGGCAGACCGAGAGGAGGAAGTCGTTCCCGAGCCGATGGTCCATTCCCTCGAACATGGAGCCGCCGGACTGAACGCAGCAGGCGTCAATGCCGCAGGAATCCAGCGCGGCGGCCGACTCGACGACGGCTTCCTCGGCGTTCGCGAAAGTCGCCGCGTGCCGCCACTCGCCGATGTGGATGTGTCCGTCTATGACCAGCACTCCGGGGAGGCCGAGTCCGGCGATCCAATTCTTCAGAATTTCGCTCATCGGACCCCCTCCAGCAGGCGGCGCAGATTGCCGCCGGCGATCTGGCGCTTGCCCGCTTCGTCCAGCCGGCGCTCGTACTGCACGTTGGAGATGTAAATCCCCGGATCGGCGAAGGGCGCGCCCGTAGCGAAGAGGACGCGCTCCGGCCCGGCCGCGAGGGCCGCCTCGCGCCAGAATTCGAGGACGCCGGTAATATCCAGGTACAGGTTCTGCGTGCGCAGGATCAGGGGAACGACCGCGGGATGCACGCCCAGGCCGCCGAACAGGTTCGAGAGAACCATCGGAAGTTCCGGATGCGCGAGGGCGATCTCACGAACGCCGTTCACATCCCCGTCGGACACTTCTCCTGACGTGCTGATGTTTCCGAAGTCGAGGAAGCAGGGAATGTGATGCTCCTCCAGCGCCGCGCAGAGGTCCTCCCAAAGCCATGGGAGCGGCGGCGCGGCTTTCATCGGCAGCCGGGCGGCGCGGACGCCGGCATCGAGCAGCGTGGCCACCCGCGCGCGGGCCGCGTCCCGGCCGGGCGTCTTGGGCGGCTCGATGACCCACACCGGGTGCAGGCGCGGCTGCCCCGCGATGGCTTCGAGCAGGCGGCGGTTGGCGTGCTCGCGCGGATAGATCAGCCGCGCGGCGTGCTCGTGTACCAGCGCCTCGGCGATGTGATAGCGATCCATGTATTGCAGGGCCTGGTCCGCCGTCAGGCCCGGCGGGAACTGCGAATGGACGATCCGTCCGAGGGTCAGGCAACTATCGAACAGCCGGAGCGAATCCAGGCCCGGCATCGCTTCATGAGCGCGCATGTGTACCCCCGCTTTTCAGGTAGAGCGTTTCTCCCACTCCGTCACCAGGCGCCGCCGCCGGAAACCCGCCCGCTCATCGCACCCGCCTCGATCACATCATCATGGTTAATTGTGCACCCGGCGAGGACGAAGACCCGCTCTGCGGTTCCCGCGATATCTTCGCTTACTCAAACGCGTTGAACGGCTCAGTCACCTGCCCGGTGCGGACTGATTCCCACGCGGCGACGCCGACGGCCACGGCTTTGGCGCCATCCAGCACGCCGGGCGAAGGTTCGCTGTCCGTATCCAGGCAGTGCTGGAAGTGGCGCATGTAGCGGATGACCGTTGCGCCGTGTCCATACGCGCTCAGGTCGTGCTCCGGCTCGAAGATGGAGACCATCGGCTTCCGGCCCGGCAGCTTGTCCAGAACGAGCCGAATCTGCCCGGGCTGGTTGTCGGTGAACTCGGCCTGGAGGCTTCCCTTCGTGCCGTAGATGCCGAACTGCATCATTGGCGTGGGCGGATGGACGATCCCGTAAAGCCCGGACACGCGCCCGATGACGCCGGAGCCGAACTGCAGGTTGATGAAGAAGTTGTCCGGCAGCGGATATTCCTCAGTCAGGTTTCCCTTGCGGGCGTTGGCGTGCACGGCGGCGACGTCCCCGCCGAAGGCGCGCAGCACGTCAATGGAATGGACGCAGCCGCCGAACATCAGGTCCTGCGGCACGGTCAGCCGCCAGGGAGTGATGCTGAACACGGGGCGCATGTCGTGGACGTAATAGCTCTCCAGCGCGATCAATTCGCCCAGGTCGCCGTCGGCCAGAAGCCGGTGGGCCGCCTGGAACTGCCGGTCGAAGCGCATGGTCTGGCCGACGAGGAATTTTCGTTTCATCCGGCGGGCGAGCGCGACCAGCCGCTTCGCGTCGTCGAGCGTGGTGACCATGGGCTTGGTGCAGACGACGTGCTTGCCGGCCTCGAGCGCCGCAGCGCAGTGCTCGGCGTGGAGGTGGTCGGGCGAATAAACCTCTACGACGTCCACGTCCTTGCGCGCGACCAATTCCCGGTAGTCGGTGGTGCAGAAAGGAATCTTGAACGCGCGCGCGCACTCCTCGGCGGCCTCGCGGGGGACGGCGCACATCCCCGTCAGGCGATACCGCAGGTCCGGCTCGCGTTCCAACAGCGTCAGCGTCGAGGCCATGTTGCGCAGGCCCATGCCGATCACGCCGAGATTGATCGTCGCTCCGCCCATGTCCGGCTGTCCTTTAGGTCAACGCGTGGTAGGCGAACTTCCTCGGGCCGGCGTGCGAGAGCTTGAAGGGGAACCGGTCCCGCAGGCCTTCCATGATGCTCAGCATTCCGTGTTCGTCGAAATGGCCATAGCCCTTCCGGTCGAAGATCGCGATGATCTCCATCGGCTCCAGGTGGCCGCTTTCCTTCACGGCCTTGAGCACCTTCTTCTCGATATCGGAGTATTCCAGCGGCTTGACGTTGCCGCTCTCGGCCAGCTTGATCGCCTGCGCCAGAATTTTCGCCTGTTTGCGCATCTCGGCGGCGGGGCGCATATTATTGGTAGTCACCAGGCGCGGAAGGACATCCTCGGCCACCGGACAAGTCCCCGCTTTCCACTCGACTTTGCCCTTGTACATATGGCAGTTATAGGGACAGCCTTTGTTGTTGTAGGCGTTCGGGTTGCGAAAGATGTTGTAGAGATAAGCGGGCCGCTGGAGGAAGCCGATGCCGAACCCGCCGCCGGCCTGGCGCAGCGCGGCCTGGAAGACCGGGCCGGCGATGTTCCGGCGTTCGCCGCGGAAGATGCAGGACCAGAAATACGGCGCGACGATGCCTCCGGGAAGCTCGCGGCGCAGGTCGAGCCAGTCGCACTCGGCGACCACCGCGTCCATGAGCTTGCGCCCTTCGCGGTACTCCTTCAGATAGCCAGGCACTTTCTTGAGCTGCTCGACGCCGACGGCGGCCTGGAACTCGGTCATGCGATAGTTCGAGGAAAGCACTTCCGGGCTTTCGCCGAAGATGATCCGCTTGTTCAATTCGTCCGCCAGATGATCGTCATTAAGGATGGCCAGGCCGCCTTCGCCGGTGGCCAGTTGCTTGCCCATGTTGAGCGAGAACGTGCCGACGTGCCCCCAATTGCCCAGGTACTTGCCCTGGTACTTGGCGAACATGGCGTGGGCGCAGTCCTCGAGGAGATAGATCTTGTGCTTGTCGGCGATCCGCCGCAGCGCCTGCACGTCGGCGGGAAAGCCCCACAGGTGCGTCACCCAGATGGCCTTGGTCCGCTTGGTGATGAGTTTCTCGACGGACTTCGGGTCCATCAGGAAATCGTCCGCCTGCACGTCCGCCCAGACCGGAACAATATTGTTGAACAGGCAGGCGATGCCGTGGAACTGGACGATGGGGTCGCAGATGATCTCGTCGCCGGGGCCGGCGCCGATGGCGGCCGGAATCGCCTGCATGAGCAGCATCGCGGTGGCGCCGCAGATGCAGTGCTTGGCATGCAGCGCGTGAGCGAAGTCGTGGCGGAACTGATCCATGAACCCGCCCTGCTTGTCGCAGAAGACGCCGCTCCGGATGACCTGGGTGAGGTTGCGGATTTCCGCTTCGCCGAACGTAGGCATCGCTCGTCCCTTTCAGAAAGTCCGACTCAGATGACCCTGGCGCGCCCCTGCGCGCGCCGCGCCCTGCCACTCGAAACAGCCCCAGTCCTCCAACGGCTGGTGGCCGTGCTCCACGCCCCGGACGCAATAGACGATCCAACCGGCGCCGATCTCGAACTGCTCCTGCCGCGCGTCCGGCAGGCGGATCGTCAGCCGCGTGCGCCCTTTCGTCCAACCCCAATACTCGTCGAAATCATGATAGTGCAGTTCGGTGGATCGCTCGCGGTCGAGAAGCCAGTGGTGAAAACTGCCGGGCAGGATCGGATCGAGCAGTCCGGCCACCTGCGGCGATAACTTCTCGCCTGCGGAGTGATTGACCGCAAACATGCGCGGCGTCAGGTTCGCGCAAAGCTCCGCGGTCAGGCTCGGCATCTGTGGCATGGGGCGCCGCTCATTTCTGTTTGCGATGGAACGGAGTCTTCCAGTCCGCAACGCCCCGTCCCTTCCAATGAACTGGCCGTCGTCCGGCCAGTTCATATTCATGCACCAGCCGCGCAGTCGTTCGCGCGGCTAATGTGCCCCCAATGAACTGGCCGTCGTTCGGCCAGTTCATATTCATGCACCAGCCGCGCCGTCGTTCGCGCGGCTAATGTGCTCTGAATTGAGGGGCGGATTATATCAACAAGGCCCGGGGATGTCAATCTGAAAAGGCCCGATCTAACTGCATAACTCTCGCTGGATGTAGTCGAAGCTGATCTTCAGCGAATCGAACGGGTCGCCCGGGCAGGTGTCCTGCTCGATGATGAACCACTCGCAGCCGTTCTTCTCCGCCGCCGGGATGATCTTCTTCCAATTCAAATTGCCGTTCCCGATCTCGCTGTACGTCGGCTGGTTATCGGGCTTCACGCCATAGTCTTTCATGTGGAGCAGGGGAAGGCGCTTCTTCATTTTCTGGCACCACTCCAGCGGGCTGCCGCCGCCGTACTGCACCCAGTACGTGTCGAGTTCCGCCTTGAGATACCGGGAATCCGTCTCGGCGTAGATCGTCTCCAGGATGGTCCGCCCTTCGAGGCGGCGGAACTCAATCGCGTGATTATGATAGCTGAGGACCAACCCCGCTTCGTGGAGCACCTTGCCGGCGGCGTTCAACTTCGCCGCGAACTCTTTGACGGCCGCCGGACTGTCGAACTTGATTCCGCCCGGATAGGGATAAGCCGTATGGAGGCACTTCAGCTTGCGCAGCGTATCCACGACGCGCTGCGGCTCCTGGAGTATCCGCTCGCCCGGTTCGTGAGTCGCGCAGCACACCAGCCCTTCTCCGTCGAGGATTCGGAGCAGTTCCTCCTCGGCGATCGGGCCCATGCCGCTGACCTGAACCGCCTGGTAGCCGATCTTGCGAATCCGCTTCATCGAAGCCGCGACGTCCGGCGGGGTCTTGATGAAATCCCGCACCGTGTACAACTGCGCGGCGACACGCTCGATCTTCATCGGAAAACTCCTTTCGCTGAACCCTGATGAGCCGGCCTTCGGCCGGTTCATATTCATACGCCAGCCGCGCAGCCGTTCGCGCGGCTAATGCGCCCGGAGGGTCCGTTCCACGGGGCCAGCATAACTGCTCGGCCTTTCCGTCGCAAGGCTGCTTTCGGGCCGGGAGGGCGTTCGCATTCGCATCGCGCCTCCAGGTGGCGGCCTTCGTGGGGCAGGCGCACGCCGCGCGGACGATCCACAAGCCAAAAAATAGCTTGACAGAAACGATTCCCCAAGTCAGAATCCCAAAGCTCATATTCTCCAAGCTCTCATTCTCGCTCGGCGTGTGGCTGAGGGAGAAAAGGAATTCGGCCGGAAGGTCCTCTCGTGGAGGATGAAAGGATGAAGTGGAGACCCCTGGTCGCGGCATGCTGCATCGGAGCCGGTCTTACAGTGGCGCCTTCCGCCTTCGCAGACGCAGCCCCTCAACCGGCGGCGGACAAAGCCGCTCAACCGCCGGCGCAGGAAGTCACCGCGCCGCCGGCGCTCTCGCCGGCGGACCAGTTCATCAACGACCTGAAGCACCCGATATGGTGGTTCTCCTGGGGCGCGGACCTGCGCGTGCGCGAGGAGTTCGAGAAGAACGACCACAGCTTTGACAGCCACTATGACGACGAGGTCAATCAATTCCGATTGCGCGGAAGAATCTGGGCCGACGTGGGCCCGTTCTTCAGCGACCCGACTCTCGGAATCCCCAACGGACTCGACCTGTACGCGCGTTTGACGGATGAGACGCGTTTCTACCTGAACCGCCCCACCAATTCGCCCTGGGGAGGACCGTTGGGCGAGCCTCCGTACCGCACGAACCCCGCGTTCAACGAGATCATCTGGGACAACCTGTACCTCAACTGGGATCGCCCCGCCGCGGCGCCGGTGTCGTTCCGCGTCGGCCGGCAGGACCTTTGGTACGGGCGCGGTTTTGTGATGGGCGACGCCACGCCGCTCGACGGCTCGCGAAGCGTTTACAGCGATGCGGTCAAGGTTACCCTCCATGCTGATCCGATCAAGACCGACTTGGACCTGTTCGTGCTGGACAACAAGGCGAACGAGAACCGGTTCGGCCCCATCGCTCTCCAGAACGGGCAAGAGGAGTTCGTGAGCGCCTACAACACGAAGATGCTCGGCGCCTACCTGATCAGCAAGTACTTCGCTCCCCTCGAGACCGATCTGTATTACTTGTACAAGGACGATACGTTCGCCAACTACGACGTCATTCACCAGCTCTTCTACGGACAGATTCCGAACGGCCGGACCATCCACACCGTCGGCGGCCTCGTCCAGGGAACGGCCGGCACCGGCTGGGATTACTACGGCGAAGCGGCTTGGCAATACGGGAGCGAGGACGCGATCGCGGGGTTCAACAACGAGCAAACCCAACAGGGATACGGGATCAATTCCGACCTCGGCTACACGTTCAAGGAGTGTCCCCTGACCCCGCGCCTGCACGGCGGGTACGAGGACCTCTCCGGCGACGACCCGCACTCGAAGACCTACGGCGGATGGGACCCCGTCTTTGGCACATGGCCGCAGCTCAGCGAAATCTGGGCTTATCGCTGGGAAGCTGAAGGAAAAGTCGCCGCCCAAACGCCGGCCGAATGGTCGAATCTTCAGGCGTTCTCCCTCGGCGGCAGCGCCAAGCCGATGCCGAAGATGACGGTCGCGTTCGATTACAGCTTGATGCTCGCGAACGAGAAGATGCTCGGCCTGGACCCGACGGCGGTGGGCATCGGCTACGGCAACGGCTATGTCCGCGGCAGCCTCTTCGTCGCGAAGCTGCTCTACGATTTCAACGCGCACGTCAGCGGACATCTCTGGACCGAATATTTCATCCCCGGCGACTATTACGCACCGCACGCGGCGAACGCCGTGTTCCTCCGCTGGGAGCTGATGTTCAAGCTGTAATATGAGCCAGACTGAACGATTGCTGTTGAGCGGAGACGAGGCGGTTGCGTTGGCGGCCCGGGATGCCGGCGTCGCATTGGGCGCCGGCTATCCGGGCACGCCTTCGACCGAAATCCTCGAACGCTTCTCGGAACTCGGCGGCCGGGCGCAGTGGGCGCCGAACGAGAAGGTCGCCCTGGAGGTGGCCCTCGGCGCCGCCTTCGGCCACGCGCGCGCGATGGTAACGATGAAGCACGTCGGCCTGAACGTGGCCGCCGACCCGCTTTTCACGGCCGCGTACACCGGCGTGGCCGGCGCGCTGGTGGTGATCTCGGCCGACGATCCGGGCATGGCCTCGAGCCAGAACGAACAGGATAACCGCCACTACGCCCTCGCCGCGGGCCTGCCGATGCTGGAGCCTTCGGACTCCCAGGAGGCATACGATTTCACCGCGGCGGCCATCGAGATCTCCGAGCGCTGGCATATCCCGGTTCTGTTTCGCATCACGACCCGAGTCTGCCATTCCAAAACGATCGTCCGCCCTCGAAAACTCGCCCCGCCGCCGGCCGCGCCGAATTTCGAGCGCGACATTCCCGGCCGCGTCATGATTCCGGCGTACGCGCGCCCCGCGCACCAGCGGCTGAGGCGGAAGCTCGCGGAGATCGCGGAATGGAACGAGTCGAGCGAATGGAACCGCGTCGTGGCCGGCGACCCCTCGCTCGGCATCATCACCTCGGGCATTTCGTTCATGCACGCGCGCGAGGCGGCGCCGGAGGCCTCCGTGCTGAAACTGGGCCTGACGCATCCCCTGCCGATCGAGAAAATCCGGCGCTTCGCGCTGAGCGTCCGGCGCTGCATCGTGATCGTGGAAGGCGATCCGTGGCTC
>Ga0182027_10012040_pt1 | contig 12172 bp, 13 predicted proteins | sample 712E1DmetaG_FD_121300 | JGI IMG/M metagenome (GOLD analysis project Ga0182027, IMG submission 121300) | Permafrost microbial communities from Stordalen Mire, Sweden - 712E1D metaG (Illumina Assembly) | ecosystem: Environmental > Terrestrial > Soil > Wetlands > Permafrost | place: Sweden...
GCCCGCGGTCAGGCGCCGACGGGCTCGCGAACCAGGATGACCGTGGTTCGGCCGGGCGCCTCGCCGTTGAGCACCAGCATCTTGTTGATGGCGCTGCGTCGACCGTAGGCTTCCTGCATCTTGGCGTCTTCTAGCGGGTAGCTGTACTCCTCGACCCGCCGGAACGCCGTGGCCAGATCGGGAACGATCTTCTGCGCGCCCACGACCAGGATCACGCGCCCGGCTCCAAAGCCGATCGGTCCGAGCTGGCTGCCAATCGCCGAGACGACCACCATCCGACCGTCCTCGGTCACGGCGTGGACGCTGTTGATCTGCACATCCGGTGCCGCACCGAGCTTGCGGATCTCGCGCATCTGCGTGGCACGATCCATCGACCGAGCCCGCGGCCGGACCGCGTCGTAGCGACCGCTCTTTTCGATGATCTCGGTCAGTCCGATCTGGTCGAGTGTCTGCGACGCACCTTCGCCCACTTCCAAGCCTTCGGGGATGAGGCTCAGCGCCAGTTCGCGCGCGGCCATCCCGGTCGGGACGATTCGGGCGTCGAAGCCGTGGCTGCGGAGCGCCTCGGCGGCGCGTTCGATGGCCGCGCTGTCCGCGGGGCGGGCGAACTCCTCGTTGACCGGCATCCTCTCGATGATCTTGTCCTGCGTCATGGTCATTTCGAACTCCTGGGGCGGCGAAGCGGAGAGTGGAGCGTCTGTCGCGCCTGCGGCGACGTTCTCGTCGGTTCCTTGTCGGCCGGCCTCCGCCCTATAAGATGAATTGGTACATCGTTACCGTGGTAACGTTGTGCTGAACAATACCAAGGAACATAATGAATGTCTACACCAAATGTGACTGCCGGCTCGCCGCCCGTTGACGCCTCCGTGGATTCGCTGGCTGTGGCTGCGGCTGCCTTCGCCAGCGCATTCGAACGGTGGGCAAATCACAAAGCCATCGAGGCCGGATTGAGCGCGCAGCGGCTGCGGCTGCTCAACATCGTCCACTGCCATGGACCGCAGAAGATGGCGGATCTGGCCGACGCGCTGGCGGTAACTCCGCGGAACGTGACCGCGCTCGTGGACGGCCTGGAGGCCGAGGGACTGATACGTCGACTCCCCCACTCGACCGATCGCCGAGTCACGCTCGTCGAACTCGCCTGCAACTCCGCCCAGGTCGAGTCCCAGTTCCGAGCATTCCAGGATTCGCTCGGCGGCCTTTTCGCCGATCTCGACGAGAACGAACGGGCCACTCTCCTGAGGCTGCTGACGGCGCTGCACGAGCGAATCCATGCGGAGGCTGGCAGGCCGTCCGAGGCGACGGTGATGACCGATGCCTGACGAGAACGCGCGAGAGATTCCGGCGCCGCCCGAGGCGCCCGAAACTGAGCCTGAGGCCAAGCCCGAGCCCACTGCTTCTGCAGGCCGGCTGCCGGCGGTCTACCTGGGGCACGGCGCCCCGACACTCATCGACGACAAGCTCTGGCCGGTCGAACTGGCCGCGTGGAGCGCCAAACTGCCGCGGCCCAAGGCAATCCTCGTGGTCAGCGCACACTGGCAATCGGCGCCGCTGACGCTTGGCGCCATCGACCCTGCGCCGCTGGTCTACGACTTCTACGGCTTCCCGGAACGCTACTACCAGATCCGCTACGACTCGCCAGCGGCGCCGGACCTGGCCGCGCGGGTCAAGTCCCTGATGCCGGCGAGCGAACCGGTGGCGCAGCGCGACCGCGGCCTGGACCACGGCGCCTACGTGCCGCTCCTGTTGATGTACCCAAAGGCCGACGTGCCGGTACTGCAGATGTCGATGCCGGATCTGGAGCCGGAGCACCTCTTCGAGATCGGCCGGCGGCTGGCGCCGCTCCGCGACGAAGGCATCCTGATCATGGGCAGCGGCTTCATGACCCACGGCCTTCGCTTCATCGACCAGTACTGGGACGGCCGGCCGGGCGCACCGGAGTGGTCCCAGGAGTTCGATCGGTGGGCCGCCGAGACGCTCGAGAAGGGCGACCTCGACACTCTCTTCGACTTCCGCAATCGAGCCCCCGGCATGCCCTACGCCCACCCAACGGTCGAGCACTTCGCGCCGCTCTTCGTTGCGCTCGGAGCGGCGACGGACCCAGGCGAAGCGCCGAAGTTCACCATCGAAGGCTACTGGCTCGGCCTCGCGAAGCGTTCGTTCGAAGTCCGCTGAGCTAGGGCGCCGACTGTCAACCGCAGGTCTGGACTAGCTCGTAGGCAGGCGGCCGAACCGGCGAATGGCGTTGCGCGCCGCGGCTCGCTCGCGCCGGGCTCGCCCGCGGCGGGCTCACTTGACGACCCGGCACAGCCCCGGTAGCATCGCCGCTAATCCTGAGTAACTAACTAAGAATTAGCGAGAGTCCGGATGAGCTTCGCCCAGACCGTGGTCCTGGCTGCGTTCGCAGGCGGGACGATATTCCTGGGGCTTCCGGTCGGCAGGCTGCGCGGGCTCTCACGCGGATGGCAAGCTTCTCTCACCACGGCCGCCGGCGGCGTGATCCTCTTCCTCATCTACGACGTGCTGAACCAGGCGGCGCAGCCGGTCAGCCAGGCGCTGAGCGCGGCTCGCGCAGGTGAGAGCCCGGGCCGCTTCGCCGGTTACGCAGCGACTCTTGGGCTGAGCGTCGCCATCGGCTTGCTTTCGGTGACCTACGCCACGTCGAAGATCGCCCGACGCCGGACCGGCGCGACCATCTCGCCGACGCAGATAGCCCTCGGCACGGCCATCGGCCTGGGTCTTCACAACTTTTCGGAAGGTCTCGCGATCGGCCAGTCGGCCGCATCGAATGCCACGAGCTTCGCGCTACTCCTGGTGATCGGCTTTGCGCTTCACAACATGACGGAGGGCTTCGCCATTGCGGCGCCACTCAGCGGAGCCGAGCGGCCCAGCTGGCGCTTCCTGGCCGGTGCCGGACTCGTCGGGGGCGGCCCTACGTTCGTGGGCAGCGTATTGGGGTACTCGTTTGTGTCGCCGGTACTGGCGATCCTGTTCCTCGGCCTTGCCGCCGGAGCGCTCATTTACGTATTCAACGAGATGATGGCCGTCGCCCGACGCTTCTCGCTACCGATGGTGACCGGCGTGGCTCTGACGGTCGGCCTCCTGGCGGCCTTCGGGACCGACTTCATCCTCTCCGCGGCGGGGACGTAGGCGCGAGGACACTGGCTAGATGGCGCTCGTGCAGGCGCGGCACTTCGTCGCGTCGGCCGGCACCGTCTCCTTGCAGAACGGACAGGTCTTGGTCGGGGGCTCCGGGTCTTTGGGCGCCTCTCGCAGCAGCAGCGACGTGAGGACGTAGACGACCAGGGCCACCACCACGAAGGCGATCACGACGTTGATGAAGGTGCCAAATCGGATCGCGACTTCCTTCGTGGGATCGGTACTCGACTTGAGAACGACCTTGAGTTGAGAGAAGTCCAGGTTGCCGAGAGCCATGCCGATGGGCGGCATGATGATGTCGTTCACGAGCGACTGGACGACGTTGCCCATGGCGACGCCTATGATCACGCCAACTGCCAGGGCCATGGCATTGGTCTTTAGCAAGAACGCCTTGAACCCGGACATCCGAACCTCCTCGTCGTTCCACCGGCGCCGATGGGCGGCGCGAGGGCTGCAGCCGCGGGCAGCATATCCCAGCCGATCCCACGTACCATGGCCACCTTGTTCGGCGCGGGCTGCGCCGCGGACACGAGAGGCGGGCCATGGCCGACGACGACCTCGATAAGAGCGACCCGGGCTGGCCGAAATGGAACCCGCCCGGTCCATCCGTTGCGGGGCCCGGTGAGCCGCCCGCTCAGGCCGGCCCGTGGATCCCGATCCCCGCAGCGGCTCCGTGGGGCCAGCCCGGCTTCGGGGGCGTTTCGGGCGTCCCGCCTGGACCTGCGCCGGGCCTACTGTGGGGCGGCGTCGCGGCGCGGCTCGGTGCCCTCGTTGTGGACGCCATCGTTCTGGCCTGCAGCGTGTTCGTTGTCGGGCTGATCATTTCGGGCGCCGGACTGACCGGCGAGTCGGGCCAGGCCCAGCCCCCAGCGGCGACCGCGCTATTCCTGGCCTGGTGCTTTCTCACGCTGATCTACCATCCGGCTTTCTGGTACGTATTCGGGGCCACACCGGGACAGATGGCCCTCGGACTGCGCATCGCCCGGGCTTCCGATGGAGGGCCGCTCGGCGCCGGCGCGGTCGTCGTGCGCTACCTCATCTTCTCGGTCGTGACCGTGGTGTTTCCGCTCGGGTTGATCTCGGCGATCATTGCGTCGAGCGATCCTTACAAGCGGGCCTGGCACGACGAAGTCGCCCGCTCGGTGGTCGTCAGACGACAGCCGTAGTCAGAGCCGGGCGCCCCCACCGCCAGCAGCGGAATGGAGCGGGCGCGAACGATCCATCCAGACCGTCCGCGCCCACACGAGTCGAAGCTACTTGGTGATGATCACGTTCGTTGCGGTGCGCGATCCGGCGCCCGCGGCGGCGCCCGTCGATGTGGCACTCGAGGTCTGAACGACTACGGAAGCGCCTGCGCTGACATCCGTGCTCGAGGCGGTGGTCTGGGAACGATACGCAGTCGACGAACCCGTGGCGACCGTGACGGTCTGGCCGCCGGCCTCTTTGATCGTGATCGAGCTCGAGGTCGTGCTGACGACGGTGCCCGTGATGGTCGAGGCGCCGAAGTCGCCGCCGCCTGGTCCGCCGCGGTCGTCGAGGCCCGGGACGACGCCGCTGGGGATAGCGCCGAGCGCAGGAGCGCCGCCGGCGTTGGCACCGGCAGGCAAACCGTTCGCGGCCGCTGCCATTGTCCCGCCGGTGGTGCTCTGCGCCGGCGCGGTTGCGCGGCCACTTGCAAAACCGACGCCGCCGATCGCGACCATGGCCGCAATTACGAGGAGGGCCGTGGTAGAGCCGGCGCGTCGGGCCGCAGAAGGCACTCTGGCGATCGGCGCGCCGCCGGCCACGTCGGCGGCGGCAGGTGCGGCCTCGTCGGGGTCGATGACGGCGGCCGGCGCAAGGTTCGGCTGCCAGACCGGGGCCTCCGCCGCGGGCTCTTGAACCATTCCCATTTCGCTTGGTGTCGTCATCGACAGTCTCCTGAGCGTCGGTCAGCCGCCCCGATCAGAATTGCGAGGGAACCGGCATCCGTTGCACACAGCTTCGGGCCGCGATGCTGTCGAACGGGTTACGGCGCCAGGTGGTGCGCCCCCGCCTGGGGCGCCGGCGCTACTCGGCGGAGCGAGATTCGCTGTGGCCAATCGAGCGCGGCCAGCTGACGCCGACGCTCGCCCCGCCCGCCGGCGAGGTCCCGATGTGCCAGCGGCCACCGGTGGCGTGAACGATCGCGTCGGCTATCGCGAGGCCCAGACCGGCGCCTCCCGGCTGGTCGGTGGCGCGGTGGAATCGGTCGAAGATGCGGCCGCGTTCAGCTTCTGGAATGCCCGGCCCCGAGTCGTCAACGGTCAGGCGCACGCGCCGCCCCTCGCCGGCCACGGCGACGCTCACGCTGCCGCCCGGGGGCGAGTACTTGAGGGCATTGTCGAGCAGGATGCCCACCAGCCGGTCGAGCCAGTCCGGCGTGGCCGTGACGATCGCGTCGGCGGCAGCCGACCCCGGCTGGACTTCCAGGCGCTGGCCGCGAGTGTCGGCCACGGCGGCGAATCGATCGGCCGTCTGAGCCGCCAGGACGCGCAGATCGACCGGTTCGGCCTGGGGCAGCCCTGCAGTCGAATCGAAGCGCGCCAGCCAGAGCATGTCGTCCACGAGCCGGCGGGTTCGCTTCAGTTCGGTGTCGATGCTCCCGAAGGCCGCCGCGTCCCGTGTCGGATCGCGGTCGCGCGCCAGGGCCAGCGTCGCCTGGGCCTCGATCACCGACAGCGGCGTCCGTAGCTCGTGCGAGGCGTCGGCCGTGAATTCGAGCTGGCGCTGTCGAGCCCGCTCGATCGGCAGGGCCACCCGGCGTCCGATCGCCACCGACCCCAGGAATACGAAGATCAGGAGCGCGCAGCCGATTCCGAACTCGGCCACGATCAGGGTGGACATCGTCTGCGACACGCTGTCCATCGATTGGCCGACCACGACGTAGTCGTCGCCGCGCGCCGCGCCTTCGATGCGGACGTCGACCCCGCTGAGCTTGACAGTCTCGGGCCCGGTGACGTGCCAGTAGGCTACCGGCAGCTCGACGTTCGAGGTGTTCAGGCTCTGGATCGAGCCGCCCACACCGATTCGCCACATCAACACCGGCGGGCCGAACGGTCGATCGGGAGTCCCGGCCGGACCGAATGGCTGGCCCGCGCCGGGCTGGACGGGCACCGGCGCAAGCGCCTGACCGAGCTGCCGATCGATCTGCGCGACGAGGTTGTTCGAGACCGCGACCGCCACCACCACCGCGATGATCAGATAGGCGACCGCGACGACGGCGCTCGCGGCCACGGCCACGCGAATGGTGAGCATCGGGACCGATGGGCCGCGCGGGCTCTCAGTCCGAGGTCGGGGCGCGCGCAGCCGGCCGAACGCCTTCACGCTTCCTCCAGGCGGTACCCGGCACCCCGAACCGTGACGATTCGGACGCCTGCGCTCGGCAGCTTGGCCCGCAGCCGGCTCAGCTGGACGTCGATCGCGTTGGAGCCGAGCGGGTCGGTCTCGTCGTCCCAACCGTGCTCGGCGATGGCCTTGCGCTCCACCACCGCCGGCGAGCGGCGCATCAGCAGTTCGAGGATGTTGTACTCGGTGGCGGTGAGCGGCAGGGCCCTACCACCGACGGTCACCTCGCGCCGGATGGGGTCGAGTGTGAGAGAGCCGCGGGCGATGACGGGCGCGTCCACGCCGCGGGGCCGGCGTTGAAGGGCCCGGATGCGCGCGAGCAGCTCCCCGAAGTCGAACGGCTTGACCAGGTAGTCGTCCGCGCCCGCGTCGAGGCCGCGGATTCGGTCCGGCGCGGCATCGCGGGCAGTCAGCATCAGCAGCGCGGTCGGCTTGCCGTTCTTGCGAGCCCACGCGACGACATCGATGCCTTCTTTGCCGGGCATGCGCCAGTCGATTACGGCGACGTCGTAGTCGTAGAACTTGAGGAGATCGATGGCGTCGTCGCCGCGTTCGGCCGCGTCGACCTGGTAGCCGTGATCCTTGAGCCCGAGAACAAGGACCTCACGCAGGCCCGGATCGTCCTCTGCCACCAGCACACGCATCGACGTCCTCGCTCAGTGCCGCCCGCCGGCGGGGAGCGTCCGCAAGACGACCCGGCCAACCGGCTCGCGATCGGGAACCCAGCGGAGATGCGACGGATCGGTCATGAGCGCGCCCATCGTAGCGCCGGGCGGGGTGGCGGCATCGTGGGAGTGGCGGCGCCACGACTGTGACTGGCGCGGTAGGCGCGACCGTGGAACGAGCCTGTGGATGTGGCGGCGAACGTGCACGAGGCGAATGTGCGGCCGCGCGCCTTTCGAACGGGTTACGGGCTGGCGAGCGGCCACGGCGCGGGCCGCGCCGGCCCCGTCTCCCTTTCTAGTCCAACTTCCCTGAAGTGAGAGTTAGGCTCGAAGACGCTGCCTGTAGGCGGGCCACGGAGCGCCCGCCTGCTCCCACCACGAGGGAACCACGCTAGAAATCGGTCCGGTCGGCACCGCCTCAGCCCTTTGCGACCCCGCGTCCAGCCTGACTCTCACCCGGGGGGAGTTGGACTAGATGGCGCCGTGCGCTGAGAGCGGCGGTGACCGTGGCGGCACGGCATGCGATCCCTCGCCGGCCATGATCCCTCCACCGCGATGAGCGCCTCAGCCCCAGCTCTGGGTCAGCTGAACCTCTTCCTCGCCCGACACGATCAGGCCGAGAATCGCTTCTGCCACGAACTCGGCCGTGTGGGGCTTGACCGACCTCGAACCGCCACCGACCATTCCGCCGGCGGCCAGCGACTGGTGGAACTCCGTGGCGGTCACGGCCGGATACACGATCGAGACCACGATGCCGTCCGGCGCCAGCTCCTTTCGCGCCACCGCCGACAGCATGTTCAGCGCCGACTTGGTGGCCGAGTAGCCGCCTACACCGGGAAGAACCATGCGCGAGGTCATCGAGCTGACGTTCACGATGGCGCCGCCGCCCTGCTTGCGCATCGCCGGGATCACGGCCTGCATCGCCAGTAGCGGCGCGTAGAAGTTGAGCTCGGTGACCGCCCGCAGATCGTCGAGTCGAATCTGCTCGACCGGAACGTGCAATCCCTGGCCGGCATCGTTGACCAGCACGTCGACTCGCCCGAAGCGATCGAGGGTCGCGCCCACCATGCGCACGATCTGCACCGGGTCCCGCAGATCCGTCGGCACCGCGAGGGCGTCCGGGAGTTCGGCTGCCAGAGCGTCGATTCGATCGGCCCGCCGCGCGGCCAACACGACAGTTGCCCCGCGCCCGCCCGCCAGCCGGGCCGTGGCCGCGCCGATGCCCGAAGAGGCCCCCGTGACGATGACGACTGCGCCCGCCAGATCCATGTCCGTGCCTCCTGACACTAACCCTCCGCCGCAAGTCTAAGGGCCCCACCTCTTCCCGAGAGGAACGAAGAACGGAACCGCGAGTTCTCTCTCGCGGCCCCATTGAGTACTCGTTTGCGACTGGCGGCCCTTCAGCCGGCCGCGCCAGCGCAGTCGTAGAGCGCAGCCGAGCCGCCGTAGTTGACGAGCTTGCATGTGCTCGTCACCCACGAGGTTCGATCCGAAGTGTCGCTGGTGGACGCGCCCGGGGCTCCGGACCCGCCGCCGCCCTGGCCGCCGCTCGCCAGGACGAAGCGCAGCTCACCAGCCGCGATGTAACTCTTGAGCTGGGCCAGTGTCGGGGCCGGATCCGAGCCGGTGAAGCCGCCCATTGCCATTACCGGCAGGCCGGTGGCGATTTCGATCGAGCCCGCCTCCTGGGCGGAGTTCGCGGCCACGATCCACCTGGCGCTGCCGCGATTCGCGGCCAGGTACTGGAGCAGGGCCGAATCGGAAGTGTTGCCGCCGAGCCCGCCGCCGTCGCCGGGAAGACCCGTCAGCGTCCCGTTCGGGGCGCCGCCGCCCGGGGCCCCGCCCGGGAGCCCGCCGGCGATCCCGCCGAAGCCGCCGCGCCCGCCGATGTCGCCGCTCGCTCCGGGGCCCGGGTGCGGGTCGCCGCCGCCATAGGCGATGCCGGTCGTGTCGATGGCATATGCCGCAGGCGCGAGTAGAGTGGCGAAGACGCCGACCGCGGCCGCGGCCAGAGCGAGTCGCCTGGCCGGAACCCGCTCGGCGATGGCCGGCAGCGAGACCACCACGAGCGCCACGAGGGCCAGCGCCGCGACCGCGATCGCCACCGTTCCCAGCCCCGGGTCAAAGCTCGGCGTCCGGTCGAGCAACGTGGAGCCGAACCAAGCTGTACCCAGGCAGACCGCGCCAACGGCAATGCCGCCGAGCCATATCCGCGCTCGTGAGCCCCACAGGTCAACCAGGCCCGCACCAACGAGAGCGGCGATGGCCGGCGCCAGGGCGACGGCGTAGTAGGAGTGGATGATCCCCGACATGTACGAGAAGACGATCGCCGTCACCACGAACCAGCTGCCCCACAGCAGATAGCCGGCAAGAGCAAGGTCCGTCCGGTGGGCCCAACGGCGCCGGTACAGGCCCACGACCAGGCACACCACCGCCAGCGGGATGAACCACGCAATCTGGCCGAACATCTGGTCGTTGAAGAGTCGGAGCGGACCGACGTCACCGCTGAACCCGCCGCCGCCGACTCCGCCTCCGCCCGGCCCGCTGGCGCCGAAGATTCGACCGAGCCCGTCGTAGCCGAAGATCAAGTCGAGGGGCGACCCGGTCGTGCTACCGCCGATGAAGGGCCTATCCGCGGCCGGGAGCATCTGGACGATGGCGACCCACCAGCCGCTGGTGACCAGAACCACCGCCAGAGCCACACCAAGGCCTACAATCCGCCGCCGCAACGTGGTGTTGGCCGAAAAGCCGAAGACGAGCGCGTAGCCGGGCAGAACCAGGTAAGCCTGCAGGTACTTGGTCAGGAAGGCGAGCCCGATGCACGCGCCCGCAAGAGCCATCCAGCGGTAGCTGCCGCTATTGAGCGAGCGGAGCAGCGCCCAGGCCGAGACGACGAAGAGCAGCGTCAGAAGCGCGTCGGGGTTGTTGAAGCGGAAGATCAGGGCCGCGGCCGGCGTCAGCGCCATGACCACCGCCGCGACCGTCGCCGCGGCCGCGCCGAAGGACCGCTTCACGGCCAGGAACAGCACGCCGACGGTGGCCACTCCGGTCAGAGCCTCGGGCAGCAGGATGCTCAACGAGCTCATCCCGAAGAGCCGCACCGACAGGCCCATCAACATCGTGCTGAGCGGAGGCTTGTCCACGGTGATGAAGTTGTTCGCGTCAAAGCTGCCGAAGAACCAGGCCGACCAGCTCTGCGAACCCGCCAGCGCCGCCGCCGAGTAGTAGGTGTTGGCGTAGCCGCTGATCGTCAGGTTCCAGATGTACAGCACCGCGGCCAGCGCAAGCACGCCGACGAAGGCCGGGCGGACCCAGGCGGCCTCGTCGGCGTCGCCGCGCACGAGACTGCGGAGGCCCTCCATAGGCCGAATTCGTGGCATAGACGCAGGTCTTGAGATGGCAGTCATCCTCGTGTCCTTTCCGACTGGGAGAGCGTAGCGAGAGTGGGTGCGGCCGACATTCCGGCGTCTGGAGCCCGGTCGATCGGGCGGGCCGGCGAGGCAGCGCGGCGGGCGTCTCGAGGCCGATCGATGGCGAGGCGCAGGAGCAGGAAGCGAACTAGCGTCGCCATCGAGTTGGCCAGCACGAGGACTGCGACCTCGGTCAGTCGGCCGTGATGAGGAGCAACGGCCGTCAGGACCACGAGCGACACCGAGGTGATCGCCAGCGCCGCGCCAACCGCCAGGAGTCCTGCGGCGTGGTCGCGGGCCAGCCCGTCGCGGCCGTGAACCCGGAAGGTGAGCCAGCGGTTCGCGGCGGTGTTGCCAACAGCGGTAATCACGAGCGCGAGGGCATTTGCGGCGCCGGCCGGCATATTCCCGCGGAGCCACGAATAGAAAGCAACGTAAGCCACCGAGCTCGCGACGCCGATGGCACCGAAACTTGCAATCTGGCGAACCGCGTCGCGATGCGCGGCAAGCGTCCTTGGGGCGGTTAGGGCTGTCATGCCCGGGACTCTGCGCCGGGCTGTCTTTCGAACGGGTTACGCGTCCCGCTGGCCAGGATGGGTCGCCACGACGTGCCCGCACGCCGGCTCCCTCCGAGCCATTCCTACGTCCCAGGCTGTTCCCGTATATACTCAACACCATGCGTAATATCACTGCCGAGCAGAGTAATGAGCAGGGCCCCGCGCGCGACTCGGCCGGCCGCTCGGGCCTACAGCAGGAATTGCTCGACGAGATGACTGCGTGGTCGCCGCGGGACCGCGGCGGGGCCTTCAAGACCTGGCACCGCGATGCCCTGAGCCTGGTCCATCTCAACGTCCTCACCACGCTCGAGGCGGAGGGACCGCTGCCCATGAGCCGCCTCGCCGAGGCGATGGACGTTTCGGACGCGAGCGCCACTGGCATCGTCGACCGGATGGAGAAGCGAGGCCTGGTCGAGCGCCGCCATGGCACCGGCGATCGCCGTCAGGTGCTAGTTCATGCCACGGACGCTGGCGCGCGAGTCTTTCGTGACATCGGCGCCCACAGGCGAGCCGCGCTTTCGGCGGTGCTGGCCGAGCTCACCGAAGAGGAGCTGGCCGGGCTGCTGACCGGCATGCGGGCCATCCATGCGGCCAGGCGAAGAGTGCTGGCTCGGGATGCGGAAGTCGGGACCGCGGGCGGCGCCGAGGTGCCGACCGGGTGAGGCCGACTACTACATCTCCGGCAACGTTTCACGAGCTCTACACAATCCCAGCCCAATATGACCACAACCCCACTCAGTCCGAGGATCGAGAGTCAATGACAGTCACGAAGCCCCGCTCATGACCAAGCTCCTGCCCAGGTACCTATGGCCTTATCGCCTGCCGCTCTGCATCGTGCTGGTCCTGGTGGCGGTGCAGGCTCTGGCCAACCTCTACCTGCCGAACCTGATGGCCGACATCATTGACAACGGCGTGATCAAGGGCGATACGAACTACATCGTCCGGACCGGCGGATTCATGTTGCTGGTCACCTTCGTGCTCGGCATCTGCGCCGTCGTCTCCGTGTACTTCGGCTCGA
>Ga0182027_10012042_pt1 | contig 12172 bp, 12 predicted proteins | sample 712E1DmetaG_FD_121300 | JGI IMG/M metagenome (GOLD analysis project Ga0182027, IMG submission 121300) | Permafrost microbial communities from Stordalen Mire, Sweden - 712E1D metaG (Illumina Assembly) | ecosystem: Environmental > Terrestrial > Soil > Wetlands > Permafrost | place: Sweden...
AAATGAAGACCAGCGAAGTTTTTCTCACGGCCTGCCGATGGACACAGAGCAGAAGGATTAATAGATGAAGAATTGGAAACAAGGATTGAATCCGGTTGTAACACGGCATCCGCTTCGGTTAAAACCAGTTTCTTTAAAACTTCATCTTCTGTTATGGCTTCAATAACAAGGCTGCAGCCGGCCAGGGCCGGGATTTCAGTAGTTACCGGTGTTTGTTTTAGCTGACCGGATCTTTCGGTTGATATGATACCGTTTTCGAGGAGCCTCCGGATCTTTTTTTCAAAATTTTTCCGGATCTTTGGCAATTCAGCCCGGGGGCTTACGATCCAGCAAAGATTAAATCCGGATTCGATGAGGTAATGAACCAGGTTGGTTCCCATTTTGCCTTCACCTATAACTCCAATGGTCCCGTATCCCTGGGCCCTGTCTTTCCACCTTCCCGCTTCCTGGGCCATTATCATATTACGGTACTCATCCATTCTGCGGTGATGTTCACGAACATGCCTGTTATAGCCCAGCATGGCTAAAAGGAAACCAAGTCCTTTGTCAATGGCAATCTGTTTTGAGCGGATAAGATGGAAAATAAAACGGAATAATGCCCTGCGGTCTTTATCGGAAGTCAGTACGAATTCCTTAAACGTGATCCATGAAAGACGTGCCTTAAGCCATACAGGGATATCACCTCCGGGTCGTGTAAATTCTCCTTTGCTGAAGAGTGCTTCAGCCTTCTGCCTTACGATAGGAAAAGAATAAAGCCTGGTGATGGTTTCCATGTATTTGTCGAAGATCTCGATCTGCGACATGTTCATGTAATGAATAGTAGGGAAGTGGCCGACTCCCAGTTCAGGGTCACAGTTTATCAGTCTACCTTCTGCCTCGAGCTTTTTATAGGTTTCAGTTCCCGGCGGTGCATTCAGCAGATGCAGGTTAACATTCGGCAGGTTATGTTCCAGGGTAAAATTGAATATCCTTTCAAACTCATCTGCAGTATCATGATCAAATCCGACTACAAAACTGGCATTTATATGTATCCCGGCTGCATGGATTTTACGGATCGCTTCAGTATATATAGATCCTCCCCGGTTATGGTGTTTCTGCGTCTCATCGAGGCTGTCGGGGTTAAGCGATTCAAAACCGACAAGGATATTGAAACAGCCGGCTTCAGCCATAAGTTGTAAAAGTTCATCATCCGTAGCAACATCCAGACTGCACATACAACCCCAGGAAATGCCCAGGGGTTTGATGGCCTTCATCAGTTCCCTGGCGTAACGTTTATTGATAGTCAGGTTGTCATCAACAAAAAAGAAATATTTTGATGGCGCTGCCTTAATCTCTTCAATCACATTGTCAATCTCCCGGTACCTCATTTTCCGGCCGAAAGTTTTGGAGACAAGGCAGAAGTCACAGTTAAACGGACAGCCTCTCGATACCTGGATTGCCAGTTGGAAGATCCGCTTCGTGTTGACAAGATCCCAGCGGGGAGGCTTCTGACGATGGTATTCGGTATAGGATGCGGATTCGTAAACCTGCTTCATTTCGCCTTTTTCAAAATCGGCAAGGCATTGTTCCCATTTGCCTTCAGCTTCACCCACAACTACTGCATCACCATGATTTAAAGCCTCATTTATCATAAATGAGGCATATGGACCTCCGAATACCACTTTTGCTCCCATGGATCGGTAATGATCCCCCAACCAGAATGCCCTTCTCGCTGTCGCGGCCAGAGTGGTGATACCTACGATATCAGGCTTGCTGTTTTCAGGAATATCCTCGATCTCCTCATCGTATATAAAGATCCGGTAATGAGCGGGTGTAAGTGCGGCAATAGTAGGCAGGGCAAGGGGCACCATCAGGCGTTTTTTTCCGAACATCCTTGCCATTTCGGAATGTGCAGGATAGTTGATATACCGCTGCCTTGGGCTTAACAGTAAAAGATCATATCTGTATTTATCGGTAGTCATGCCAAATGATCTGTGAATCATAACTGATGCCAGCTCATCACGTATCCTGCCTGCATGAATTTGCTGACCTCCGTGACAAAACTAAGCACAACATCCCCGTGAACCAGTTTTTCTTCCCTTAATATCCTGTCGAGGCATAAAAAGGCCATTGGCGGCCCAGGATATCCCATGGTCGACATTTTGGAATATAAGGAATGGCGGCTGATGCCAAGGCCGGTACATTCATCCATAACAAGCTCTGAAATATGTTTTGAAGGGAAGTTCACCTGAAAAAACCTTACAGTCTCAGTATCGACCGGATATTGCTGCAACATGCGTTTAAGACCGTTCAGGAACACCGAACCATCTGCTTCATGAAAATTCTTCCGCAGCTCATCCTGGAACATCTGGGCCAGATGGTGATAGCCTTTTTCAAATTCTTCTTTAGGATTCATCCAGTAGGCCGGCCTTTTATTGCCCATTGCCGAAGGTTTATTGCCACCGGCCGATTCCATATAAACATGATCCACATAAAGGCCTGCTGATTTCTTCGGAGCGGCCCGCAGGAAGAGGGCAGAGGCTCCGTCCGATAAAAAATACCTGAGGAAAAGCTCTTCTTTGGTTACCAGAGGCTGGTTATAATATTCTGCTACAAGTTCGGAGGATGACATGCTGGAGGATATTACCAGAGCATTGTCATAACGGCCAAACCGTATCATATCAGATGCAACAAGAAGTGATTTGTAGGCCGATGTGCAATTCGCGTGAATGGAAAGCTCCGCGCAAAAGTTTATCCCCAAATCTTCCTGTATCCTTACCGAGGCTGTAGGCATCTGGTCCTGATGTGCACTGCCATAAACAATAAGCTGAACATCTTTTGGTGTGGTTCCCGCAGCTTTAAGGGCTTGTTGTGCTGCTTTCACCGACATGCTTACGTTATCCTCGGTAAATTTTCTGCTGATTGGGTCAAGTGCAAAATGGTAGTACTCAACTTCAAGTAATTCAGCCATCAGATCCCTTACTCTGTTAAGCCATTTTCGGATCTTCAAAGGCGCTTCGGAAAGTTCCCCGAGGTAATAATCTACCTCTTTTTTGGGAATGGGATTACCAGGTAAGTATGAGCCGCTGCCGGCAACCATTACAGGCCTTGGGATTATATTCTTTGAATTCTGTTCTTTCACGAAAGATATTTCTTGACATATAAGCCTCGCTTTTCAACCCTGAAGTCCTGCATCACTTGCCGGGTAAAATCATAGGCCGTCGGCATAAGCGCTTTTTTGGGAACCACCTTATCAACAATCCTGTATTTCATGGCATCTTCAGCAGTGAAGGTACTTCCTTTCAAAACACGTTCCAGGGCCAATGCCTGGCCTGATATACAACACAGTTTGTAAATCCCTCCAAGGCCAGGCACAAGATTGAAGGAGGCTTCCGGCAAGCCGAATACAGCTTCTTCGCCACAAAGCCTGAAATGGCTGAACAGGGCAAGTTCCAGGGCCGAACCAAGGCAGACCCCGCGTATAGCTGAGACCACCGGGATACTGAAACTCTCCAGCATCAGGAAAGACTTATAATTATTTGAAAGAAAATCCGGTACGCTTATCAGCCTGCCCTTCTTATCGGTTTCAGCTTTCTCAAGGATTTCTTTTAAAAGCACCGGCACATCCGCCCCTGAAGAGTAATGCCTTCCATGGCCGCTGATGATAAGGGCACGAAATTCCTGATTGAATCTGATGAATTCGAGAACAGCTGCGAATTCTTTGAAGAAGTCCATGTTCATTGCATTCGAAGGCGGTGAATTCAGCTCCAACAGGCCAACACCTTCATCGAACTGCAAGCGTATCGTTGAATACCCGGGTATCTTCATTTCTGTATTTCCCGGTAACCGTTTCTACGTTTGGCTTCGGCAAGAGCAAGCTCGCAAAACATCCTCGTTTCTTCTCTCATTGCCTCTTCTATACTTAGTGACCTGGCATTTTTCAAGGCTTTCATCACGGCATTGATAACTGTCAAAGGCCTGTCCCTTGTCAGTTTCTGTAAAAAATTGAAAGAAAAATCAAAAACCTTGTGTTTGCTCACAATAAAATCAACAAGGTTAATTTCCTGAGCATCCTCTGCATTGATCATATCACCACTCATGATGAGTTTCATCGCTTTCGGGAAGCCGGTTTTCCCAAAACATCTCACAGTCCCGCCTAATCCCGGAATGATTCCCTGGTTTATCTCAGGGAAAGCAAATAAGGCATTTTCGGAGCATACCCTGATGTGGCTTGCAAGAGCAACCTCGAGACCTCCTCCGAAACAAATTCCCTGAATGGCTGCTATAACAGGAATATCGAGATTTTCAAGATGTTCCAGTACGGCTTTCCCCTTATCCATGCTTTCGCTGATGTTCTCTTTATTGCCGATCATCCTGAAAAGATTCTCGAGTTTGCCGCCACCCGAAAAATGCTTGCCTGCCCCACATATCATGATCCCCTTGAGATAATCATAAGAGGTCCATTTCCTTAATGTTTCAAGCGGTACAAACTCAGGCTGTACCAGATAATTCTCAGGTGGATTGTCAAGTGTTATAATCCCGATGTCATTCCTGATTTCCCAGCTTATCTTGTTGATCGTTTCCATTCAGTTCATTAAATAATTAAATGAAGAATACCGGCTCGATTCCGGCAGGGATATCGTGGGAGATCCTCTGGGCATCCACAAACACAGTCTTTACCCTTGCTCTTGCAACAGCCTGGCCGGTTGAGCATAGCTTCATCCTTTGGTCAAAAAATATAAATGGCTCATCTTTCTTCAATGTGGATGTGATTTCTACTTCATCACCCAGTTTAACTTCATGCTGATACCTGATGTTCACTTCTACGACCACCAGGAAAAGACCCTGAGAAGTGAGCTGGTCTAACAATCCCTTATTTTGGAATAATTCCCAGCGAGCCTGTTCGAAATAGTTGAAAAATACAGCATTATTCACATGCCCGTAAGAGTCCAGCTCATATCCCCTTGCCCGTATTCTGCTTTGATACATCTGTTTCAGGTTTTGAACTCTGTCAAACGGCCTTTCATTTTCATGAAAACATTATCGGCTGATGTAACTTCAGCAGAAACATCAAACTCCCCGGAATCCTGTTCAATGAATTTTAAATTCATTTGGAGCACTTCACTGATCAAAGGATTTATCAGATTAAGAAATTTAACCTGGCTGGCCCGCGACAGCAACAGCTTAAAACCAAGTATTCCTTCGGCAAGTTCCCTCACCATTTCCACCTGGCATACCCCGGGCAGGATAGGACTGCCGGGAAAGTGTCCTTTAAAAATTTCATGGCTTCTGTCGAGGGTAAGAGTTACGGAGTACTTTCCGGAAGGAGTATTCTCCTCAGCCGGTGGCAACTGGTCTATTGTATTGATCTTATATAATTTACCTTTAAACATCTTAACAGTTCCTGTTTGGGAACATGCAAAATTACGAAATTAAGTTATTCGGTTCCTGATCACCCTTTATATGAATCAAGCACAACAGCTGATCGGGAATCTGCTCAATAGCCTAAAAGGTTAAAGGTCAGTACCAATTTGATCTTTGGATTCAGGATCTGGATCTCGCCCGGGAATCCATTTTCATATTCCCTGAATCCTACCATGACCCCGTCAAAATAATTACTCCACCCGGCCAGCTCTGTCAGCGTATTATGCCTGGTATCGATCCAGACGTACAGGTTGCGGCCCAGGTACATGTAAACCGCTTCTCCCGAACCCTTCTGTATGTATTTACGCGTTGGCTTCCCTTCCGAAACACTGAAAAACATGACGGATAGATCTCTCTGCAAAACTTTCAGAAAGGACTTTTTCTTTAAAGGATCAAAGATATAATCAGGCTTGTATTTATTCCTGAAAAGTTCCATGTCGAAATAGGTCATGCCGATTTCATTGGCAAAGGTGAAATGGAAACTGCTGTCGGAAGTCCTTTTAATAATTGATATTCCTGTGAGATGCTTGTCAGCTATATCGAGGGATGTGCGGAATAATGCCTTCTCAAAACCCGTCCTGAAAGGCGAGCTCCAGACTGGTGACTTAAACGAGGCCTCACTGACGGAGCTAAACTGGGATTTTTTGACCGGGTCGCAGCCGGTAAAAAATAAAAACAGAATTATACTAGGGTATAATAAACTTCGCATCTGGAACATTCTGGTTTAACTTCTTACCACTGAATTCTATCCTGGTGTAATCACCGGAGGCCTCCCGCATAATGAGTTTATCAACTGTATAATCCGATTTGTTGAAATAAAGTGCAATCTCACTCAGGGTCTCCTTGATACGCGGGTTTACAGGGATCATTACTGCCTCGAACTGATCGTGAAGATCAAAGATATTGCAAGTAAAATTCTTTGAGTCAGAAAGCAGGGTTCCCTGTACTGCCCCGATAAGGATGTTGTTAACCTCCCTGAAGACCTTGTTGGATTGCAGGCTGATGTGGTTTTCCTTATCCTCATCTTTCACATAAATTTTATCGTTGTTGAAAATGATCAGATATGGGAAAGGATCCGTATACTCCCACCTGAGAAGCTTCTGCTTTTTGAAATAAAACATTCCTTTGGAAATAATTTTCTCCCTGATCACATTAAGTTCTTTTGTCTGGGTGAATTGAGATTCAACACAGCTGATCGATTTTGCAGCTTCACCGATCCTTTTTCTGACCTCCTGAGCATCGGTTGGAGAAAGAGGTTTGGTTTGGGCCAACAAAGACATGCCGCCCAATTGCAGGATCATTACCAGAATCAAACTTTTAGCAGTTTCCATATGCTTTCAGTTTTAGCATTTCTTCCAGGGAAATAAAACTAAACCCTCTTTCCTGCAATGTTACAATTATTTTCTCAAGAATTCCGGCTGTCAGCACTAAGCTGTCATGAAAAAGCATGATATCCCCCGGTCTTGATTTGTTAATGGTTTTGGCAAGCAGGGATGAAGGGTCGCCGGCTGAAGTATCGAACGACCTGAAACTCCAGGTCACAACTTCAACTGCTGTTTTACGGATGGCCCTGGCCACCATTGGGTTAATAACCCCGTAAGGAGGGCGGAACAGTTTCATCGTTTTTCCTGTAATCCTTTCCGTTTCACGGATGTTTTTCTCAATGTCATCAGCCATTCTCCCGGAAGAATAAAAATCCCACAGATTGGTATGCGACCATGAGTGATTCCCGATAACGTGTCCTTCGGCAAGCATTCGTTTCAGAATTCCATCATTTCCTGCTATCTTTCTTCCGATAATAAAGAATGTAGCTTTGATATTATATTTTCTGAGGATATCGAGGATTAGCGGTGTAGTCTCAGTGTCAGGCCCGTCATCGAATGTCAGTGTGAGGGATTTTTCAGTTCGGTCTCCATGGGACTTCACATCCCTGTAATGGAAACCGAAAACAGGAAAAAACGCCATACTCACCGAGACTCCAATGTAAATCAACAGCAAACCCGGGTAAATCAGCCATGGGATATTGTACAAGCCCGAAAGGAATGGATGTTCAACGGGCCTGATGAATATCCTGCATACCGTAAACAAAGAGAAAAGCAGCAGAAACAGGGCGGAAGTATTTCTGAAATTCAGGATCTTCACGGTTTCCGTATCAGAATGAAGGAATGATTCAGGTCCAGGTAATGATTGTATAAAAGAATGGTCTTGATCGGCCGATCATTGCAGCTGCGTATCATTGAAATCTCCGGCACCTGCTGATGTTTCATTATCATAGAAGCCATCCACAGCCCGAAAGCCGATGAAGTCTGGTACTCGCCGCTGAGATGTTTCCAGGCTGCAATGCCGGCATTTTCAAGTGAGTCTGTAAGTTCTTTATATGGTTTGGCGGATGTTGTGTCACCGTTAATCCCGCATACTGCCAGGTTGATTTCCTCCGGCCTGACTCCTGATCTTTCAAGAAAATTCGCAAGAATTGAGGGCAATGCCATGCCTGCAGTTTTCCTGCTGAATGTGTACACATCTGCTACTATGGCATAAGTATCAGCGGATGGTGTTGATGAGAGCAGGAAAAAAGCCGATCCTTCACCGGCAATACTGCCCCTTGAAGTGGAAGTAAGCAATTCGTTTGTTTCAACAGGCTTCCTTCTCCAATGCCCAAGCCTCTGGGTTATTGCAAAGGAGCCGTTCGTAAGTTCGTCCATACCGCCTGTAAGCACTGTGGAAGCCCTGCCGGTTCTCAGTTGAGTCATTGAGTCGATCAGGGCCGATTCAAACGACCAGCCACGGTGGACATAGGTGAAGTTGTAGTTATGGCATTTCAGCAGGAGCGCAATCTGGGCAGAAACGGTATTGTGAGTCGACTGAATAAAGGAAGTAGGAGTAAGCAGCTCTTCCTTGTTCCTGATCAGCGTTGTGAGAAATTTCTCGGTGTCTTCAAGGCATCCAAGGCCTGTCCCGGTGATTATGGCATCCGGCATCTGGCAATCCGCATCGGCAAGGCAGATCCTTGATGAGGCCACACCCATTTTAATGAGCCGGCCCATCCTGCGGAGAATGTCCGGGCTGATAAAATCTTTGTAAATAGGCTCAATGCAGGCAAGCCGGATTGTCTGAGTTCTGATAACTTCATCAAGGAAGCGGCTGTTATCCGTTGTCTTCTGGGGTGAAACATTCCCGAGGCCATTGATATATATAGCTTTTATTAAAGTCATAAAATCATCGGGGATTATATTTTGAGAAAACAAGGGATGAATTATTTCCTCCGAATCCAAAGGAATTTGACAACACATGTTCAACACCTGCATCTTTCACCAGGGTGGCAACCGGGCTTATATATAGTTCTTTCATCTGCGTTGCCCAACGCAGGTTGGGAAAGATGCAATTTTGTTTTATCGAAAGCAGGGAAATCACAGCTTCAATGGCACCTGCAGCTGCGAGCGTATGGCCTGTAAAGGATTTGGTGGAACTGAAAAAAGGGACATTCCCTCCGAATATTTTCTGTAAAGCAACACCTTCACTGAGGTCATTATTCTTAGTACCGGTTCCATGCACGTTGATATAGCTGATACTGCCCGGTGCAATGGCGTTCATTGCAAGTGCCTTGGCCATAGCGAGGGTAGCGCCGGTACCTTCAGGGGAAGAAGCTGTCTGGTGGTATGCATCATTAGCATTTCCGTAACCGCTGAGCAGTCCATGGATTATTTTACCCCGCTTAAGGGCAAGTTCTTCTGATTCCAGTACAAGAAATGCTGCCCCTTCTCCGATAGTGAGGCCGGCGCGGTTCTCATCAAACGGCCGGCAGCCATCCCTGTCAAGTATCATCAGGGTATTGAACCCGTTGAGGGTGAACCTTGTCACCGCATCGGTTCCCCCGGCAATCACAAGGTCAAGCATTCCCGCCTTGATCATCTCCGATGCGAGCATGATTGAATTTGCAGAAGAACTGCAGGCAGTGCTTATGGTTGTTATAAAATCAAGGGCGCCCAGGGTTTCAGCAACTTTTTCAGTACTGTCGCTGCAATCATGGTGGATTATTTCCGAAAGTTTCCCTTTTGAAGGATTTTCAAGAAATAATGGGTAAAAATTCTCGCTGCGATCCATTCCACCAACAGTGGTGGCCGAGATAAGCCCTTTCCTGATGTGGCGGCCTTCGTTAATACAAGCCATTTCTGCTGCCTCCCTTGCAGCGACGATTCCAAGAAGAGCTGTCCGCGTATAGTTCTTCAGTTCCTGAAGCCTGCCGATTTCCAGCAGTTCCTCATTGGACTTTCTAACTTCAGCAATAGGCAGCTTTCCTTTGTGAATGGTCTCAAACCGTGTGATCTCGCCAATGCCGGAATGCCCGATCATCAATGAATGCAGAACCTCATCAGCGTTCAACCCTATGGAGGAAACAATCCCGTAACCCGTTATCACAACACGGTTTGCCATGAAATTTTTATGTTTCAAGGCTGCAAATTTAGAAAAATTCTGCAGGTATTATTTCCTGATCAGGATAAAGGAGTGATCGGTATCCCTGAAATGATTGTGGATCAGGATGTTTCCAAGTTTTTTTGAAGCAAGTCCATGGATCAGAAGGGAAGGTGGAATGAGTTGCCTTTTGATAATATTGGCAGCAATATACATCGCGAAGCCTGAAACAGTGTGGTATTCACCGCAAAGATGCTTATAAAGTACCCGGGCTGCACCGGGGAGTGACTGCATAATGACTTCATTGCATATGCTGTCGTGCTCTGCATGGCCATTGTTGCCCATAAGAACAATATCAACGTCCTCAGGAATAAGTCCGTTTTCAGAAAGAAAATGCACAACGAAAGCTGCCGTCTCTCCTGTGGATTCGGGCCGGTACAAAGTTTCAACAGCTGAAAGAAGGGCATAGGTTTTTTCCGTTCTTTCTCCTGAGATCATGAAATATGCCGAACCTTCTCCCGCAAGAGCGCCGGGGGTTTTGCATGTCCATAGGTCAAGATTCCTTATGACTTCACGTTTCCACAATCCAAGCCTGCGGATAATCGTGAGGTGATTGTGGGTCATCTCGTCAAAGCCGCCGGCAAGAACATTGGTGGCAGAGCCGTCCTGTATCTGCAACAGTGCATCAATAAGACAGCTTTCGAGCGAGAAACAACGATGCACATAGGTTGAATTATACTGATGGCATTTCAGATTTATTGCTATCTGCGAACTGATGGTGTTATAGGTGGATTGAATGAATGGAGTAGGGTTAAGAAATTTCTCCTCTTTCGTCAGTTCTCCCAGAATTTTTTCAGTATCTTCAACACTGCCTAAGCCGGTTCCGGTTATGATCGCGTCAGGAGCTTCAATACCTGCATCCTGTAAGCATATCTTAGCCGAGGTGATCCCCATTTTGATCAGGCGGCTCAACCTCCTTGATACGATGGGATCAATATAGGACTTGTAAACAGGCTCAACAGATCTAAGAAAATCGGCTGTATGCTCAACTGCAGGCTCAAGAAAACCTGAACCGGGCAACGTGTTTTGAGGGGAAATAATGCCAACTCCGTTAATGTACGCCATACTTTTTAAATATCAGGGAACTGTCGTTTCCTCCGAATCCAAATGAGTTGCTCATCACCACATTCAGGTCCATCCCCCTGATCATTTCCACGGCTGGTTGGAACTTAAGTTCAGGCATTGGATTTGAAAAGTTCAGGTTGGGCCAGATAATGCCATGCTGAAGGCCCAATATTGAAATTATTGCTTCTGCCGAACCCGCGGCTGATGTCATATGACCCGTAAAGGGCTTGGTTGAACTGACATAGGGTATTTTGCCGGTAAATAAATTCTCAATCGCCCGGCCTTCAGAAAGGTCATTATTATCTGTACCGGTACCATGAGCATTGATATAATCCACTGCATCGGGATTTTCACCGCTCATTTCAAGAGCTTTTTTCATCGCAAGGTAAGCGCCTTTACCGTCAGGCGAGGAGGCGGTCTGATGAAAAGCTTCGCAGGCATTTCCGTACCCGGTAAGCTCGCAGATCACCTTGTTGCCGGTCTTTTTATTTGCCTTCTCTGTTTCCAGGATAAGATAAGCGGCTCCTTCGCCGAGGTTGATACCGTTCCTGCCGGCATCGAACGGGCGGCAAGGCTGTTTATCGAGGATCTTCAATGCATTGAAACCATTAAGGTGAAACTTTGTAAGGGATTCTGTCCCTCCGGCAACAGCACAATCCAGTTTCCCGGCTCTCATCATCCTTGCTGCAAACATGATAGAGTTGGCAGCTGAAGAACAGGCCGTGCTGATGGTGGTTATAAACCCTTTTAATCCGAGGAAATCTGCGATCTTTTCTGTGCTGTCGGCACAGTCATAAGTATCAATAAAAGCGTTTTTGCTATCGTTGTTAAGAAAATCCTGATAGTATTTCTCACATTGATCCATTCCACCAACCGTGGTGCCTGAGATCAGGCCAATTCTAAGGCCGGGATGATCATTCAGACCGGCATGTAAAAAAGCTTCCCTTGCAGCAATTATTCCCAGAAGTGTGTTCCGGGAATAGGCTGCCATCACAGGCATTCCGGCAAAGCGTCTCAATTCTTCATTCGCCATAGGCACTTCCGACACAAGCAATTCATCCCTGAGGATGGTTTCGATATGCCTTATAAGGCCAATTCCGGAACGAAAATTTAATAATGAAGTAAGATTTTCCTGAACATTGTTACCCAGACCCGATATGAAACCCAATCCGGTAACAAAAATCCTTGAAGGCATTTATGCTTTCTTTTGATGCTCGGTAATGTATTCAGCCAT
>Ga0182027_10012043_pt1 | contig 12170 bp, 12 predicted proteins | sample 712E1DmetaG_FD_121300 | JGI IMG/M metagenome (GOLD analysis project Ga0182027, IMG submission 121300) | Permafrost microbial communities from Stordalen Mire, Sweden - 712E1D metaG (Illumina Assembly) | ecosystem: Environmental > Terrestrial > Soil > Wetlands > Permafrost | place: Sweden...
CCTCAAAAATCAAAGACTCATATCTCATTATTCCGAAAATTGTGATGGGAATAGTTGACATTAAGAGTTTGTCGATCGTTGTAGTTTTGGAAAGCTCCGCCAAAGCCATCCAGAAAGGAAGTGAAGCTTTGGGACTTTCAAAGAAGGTGAAAAGCGCCCAGCTCATCCAGGACGCATTGCCAAACATGGTGACATAAGAATTCAAAAGTTCTTTTCTATAAGTTCCCAGGCTTTTCCTAGTACCGAAATCCAGATTTTGGGCAATATTTATTTCTGCCCTTCTTTTACCCGATGCCAGGAATAATGCGGCGGAGATTACGCAAAGAAGGAACCAGACGGAAAGATGCGCATCGATCGCAAAAGCGCCTGCATAAACTCTCAATACGAAGCCGGCTGCAATTATGATGATGTCAATAATTGCCACGTTTTTAAGGCCAAGACTATAGAAAAACTGCATGACCAGATAGATAATTATGACTGTGATAAAGAGTGAATTTAAACCGGCCAGGATGGCAATGAAAAGCGACGCACAGGCAAGAGCGGTGGCTTCAACTATGGCAACAGGGATGGGAAGAGATCCCGAGGCTATGGCTCTAAACTTTTTGGTCGGGTGAATTCTGTCTGCTTTGATATCCAGAATATCGTTGAAAATATATGTGGCGGAGGTTACTAAACAAAAACACACGAAAGCCCAAACGGTTTTACTAAATTGCCCTTGGACAAAAAGCGTTCCGGAAAGAAATATTGCAGCAAAAAGAGCCAAGTTTTTAACCCAATGCACAGGCCGCATGGCTTTAAATGCGGCGGAAGCTAAATTGTATTTTGTTTTTCCGGCCGTTTCGGCCTGTACGTTAGCCATATAATGAGACCTCCTATTCCAAGAGCAACACCCACCATTGTATAGAGCTTTGAGGCGGTATTCAAATTAAGAGCAAGAAGACCGAGAAAAGCGGTTACTCCCCAATAGAAATAGGCTACCTGCATTTTAGTAAGTCCTGCGCTAAGGAGTCTGTGGTGAAGGTGTCCCGTATCCCCCCACACGGGGGACTTTCCGCTTATGATACGCCGGACGATGGTGTAACCGGTGTCTATCAGGGGAACTCCGAGGACAACCATTAATGCCCCCACTTTTGTTGTCGAGAGAATGGAAAGTACCGCAAGCAAATATCCTGCCAATGTACTCCCGCCGTAACCGGGCATGATTTTTTGGGGAAAAATGTGCCAGGGAAGAAATCCGAGATAGGCCCCGGCTGTGATTGCCGCCAAGATTATAACCGGCCATTGGGTAATGTCCGCCGAGAACCTAAGTGAAAGAAAAGCGATGGTTAAAGCCGCAATTACTGTAACCCCGCTAAGCTGCCCATCCACTCCTTTTGCGCCCATATTGACCATATTCATGAGAAAGGTTATCCAAAGAATGGCAAAAAGGTCTGAAATTATCCAGATGCTATGTGTGGCTCCCAGAAGAGTAAAACTTATCTGGGGTTGATTTAGATTGATTATTCCCCCGAGCGGGTTGGAAATGAAGGAAATTCCGATTCCGGCCGCGATTGGAGCTGCCGCCGCCAGAAATCCCAGAGCCAACCGAAGGTATGGGTTAAGATTAAATTTATCATCCAAGATTCCCATGACCACTAAAATAGCCGCGCCGGCCAATATTCCGACCATGTGTTTATCAACCGGCAGAAAAATAAGACTGCTGACAAAAAGGGCTATAAAGATTGGAATTCCTCCGCCCCTAGGAACGGGATAGGTATGAATTACTTTCGGATGTTTACTCCGGCTCGGGTCGTCGATAATTCCAAGCCTGTCCGCGAGTTTAATTACAATGGGGGTTGTCAGAAAAGCCACCACAGCGGCGGTAAGCCAGGGGAGTAAAAAGAGGTTTCTCAAGTTATTCATTATTTGGATTTAAAGAAATCCTACCAATAATACAATTTTTATTACCGTGATAGTGGTTAATAAGGAAATGATGACGGCGGAGATAGCCAAAGTCTTTTTTAGAAAATCGTCTTTAACAAGAAGACCTAGACCTAAATTTAGGATGGTTATGAGGAGTGATACGCCCGAGGCAATCAGTAAACCGAAAGTGGTTGTAAGTTGCGCCTCTCCGGCCGGCCGGCCATAGAATAAAGGAATAAGAGGAGGCAGAAAACCTCTGAGAAGAATTATCGACAACGCGGTTATGAAATTAATGATAATTGCTGCCAGAAAGTAGTTTCGATATATTATCTTTTTCCACATGCCAGGCCACTATTGTACGATATTCACTTCTTCGGAGCAAAATCAACTCTGGAATAAATGTAAGCATTACTGATCGTGTCGATCAGAATATATCTTTGTTTAATTAAAGGGGTGAGCTCGATATATGGGTCGTCACCGGTTAATATAATAAATTTCGGCGGATTTGCGGCAATGTTTTTTGCTTCCTGGGCCTTAGTAGAATAGTCCGTAATATGATAATCGATAACATACTTGATCGGAGGAAGGCGTTTGGCAAGGGCGTAAACAGTGGCAGAGTCGGGACCCCACATAAATATCCGGTCCGAAGGCGTGCTTGACGTTGCCAGGAACTGGGCTATGGCATAATCTCTGTTGACGGTCGGGGAAAATTGATTGAAGTATTGATATTTTGTTTCTTTACGGGCGGCAAAATTAATAAAACGCGTATAGTAATTGATTGTGGGGTAATACCAGAATTTGTAATAAAAAGGCACGAAAAACGCTAAAGCCAACGGGATTACGACCAGCGACTGCTCCAGACTTTTTTCGGCAAAAAATGTCGCTATAAGGAAAGAAACCGGCGCAACCGCCTGGATCAGATAGTGAGGATACGGCCGTTCCGAAAGAGTAATGGCAAAAAGTGCGAAGAGAGTCCAGAGGGAAAACAAAACATAATTTTTCGAAATTTTCTTACGGAATAAATAGAGAATTAACGAGCCAGCAAGAACAATAAGCCCTCGGATCAGAAGCGGCGCATTCCTTACTAAAAACGGTTTTTGAACGTCTCCGGGTCTGAAACTGCTTACATAGCCGATATTTTGTAAAAACGCCGCACTTATGTATTGGGGCAATGCTCCTTTTGAAAAGTACCAAATAAAAGTAATTAGTAGAGGTACGGCAAATCCCAGGCAAAGTATGATGGTATCTTTAAGTATTTTCTTCCAATTGCCAAACCCGGTAGTAATTAACCAGTAAAAAACTATAACAGGAGCATCAAATGCGGCGGGGATTTTGAAAAGCGTTCCCAATCCGAGAAGAACACCGGCAAAAAAGATTCCTTTTGTTTTGACATTCTTTTGAAGAAGAATCAGGAGTGCCAGTATTGTGAAGACAATCATAAAAAGTTCGGAGTTAACTGTTTGCCCCTCCAGAAGCGGAAGTGTGGTTAAAAGTCCGAAAAGAACAGTAGAAATTTTTTGTGCGCGCTCACTTTTCTCAAACAGAAGTTTTGCGAGCTTATAAAAGAATACTATTGTAACTATATTCCAAAAGGCCAGGATTATTTTAAACCAGAAAAGATTGTCCGCAACCGCTCCGGTCAAATACAGTAACGGGGGTTTGTTGTCGTAGATATTTTTGTAAAGAGTAAGACCCTGACGAACTCCCTGGCCCAGTGTCAGGTAAACCATCTCGTCTCCATAGTAGTATGGTTCAAAAAAAGAGGGGATCCGAAGAATAAAAATTAGCGCCAAAAGGCCAATCAGCCAATTTGGCAGATCCGGCATATGAAGGCGGTCGGCCAGTTTATGAAGGTTCTGCCAAATAGATTTCATACCGAAATCAGTTTAATGTATAATTTGCCCAGATGCAAAGTGTTTTAGTAACCGGCGGGGCGGGATTCATAGGTTCCTGCTTGTGTGGATATTTGATTGAAAAAGGCTGCAAAGTTATCTGTCTTGATAATCTTCTGACCGGTTCAAAGAAAAATGTGAAACACCTTTCAAAAAATCCGAATTTTGAATTTATTGGAGCGGACGTGGTCAAACCGATTGACCAATTAACCAATCGACTAATTAATTATATATTTCATCTCGCTTCTCCTGCCTCACCTATTGATTATCAAAATTACCCGGAAGAAACTCTTTTGACCAATTCTACGGGCACATTAAATATTCTTGAACTGGCCAAAAAGACCGGGGCTAGGGTTCTAATTGCCTCCACCTCAGAAATTTACGGAGACCCATTTGAACACCCACAAAAGGAGACTTATTTTGGAAATGTAAACACTTTTGGCCCGCGTTCCTGCTACGACGAGAGCAAAAGATTTGCCGAGACGGCAACTTATGTTTATCTTCACAAACACAATTTGGATGCAAGAATAGTCAGGATATTTAACACCTACGGACCGGGAATGAAAAAAGATGACGGTAGAGTTGTCAGCAATTTTATAAACAAAGCCTTAAAGGATTCTCCTTTAAAGGTAGACGGAGATGGCAGCCAAACCCGTTCCTTTTGTTATGTATCGGATATGGTTAGCGGAATTTACAAGGCAATGTTTTCCGGTAAAACAAAAGGGGAGATATTTAATTTGGGCAACCCCGACGAATACACAGTAAAAGAGCTGGCAGACAAAATAATCAAATTGACCAGATCGAAATCAAAAATTAAGTACAACGGTACTTTCAGACAAGACGACCCGATGAGAAGGCAACCCGATATAACAAAAGCCAAAAAGTTTTTAGGCTGGGAACCAAAAATAAGTTTGGACGAGGGACTTCAAAAAACGATTGATTTTTATAAGAATATAGATACCATATAAATATGGAACCGGTCAGAAACAACGAAGTAACGATACTTTCTCCGGCAGTGGAACTTGGATCTGGTGAAAGAGTAACTTTCGAAAGTGGAAAACACAACGGGATAGTTTTTGGACGAAACCCCGATTCGGAATATGAAGGAAAACCCTTGGTTATAACACCTGATTTGCTGCCGGTAAAACTATTGGAGACTTCCAATAAAGATACATCTAGGCAGCAATTTAAAATTGAAATGGATGCAACCGGTTATATATTAACCAATTATTCGAAAAAACCTCTCCATATAGATGGTGTTTCATCCGGTGACCGTGACTTGGCGCCAAATATGGCCACACTTCTTGCTCATGACGCTTCTGGAATGCGAAATTTAGGTATTGGTTGGCTAAATCATTTTAAAGTTTCAGTGGTCGGTTTTGGTTCAGGTTCCGGAGATAAAAATCAGCAACTAACATTTGCCTGGAACATTAAATAAACTTCTTTATACTTTTTCAGTTACGCGATATTGAATGTACTTTCCAAGCATGAGGCGGGTGTGGGCATCAAGACCCGGGAGAGCAGAGAAGAAAAATCCGGCGATGGGCATCAAGACAAATTCAAACGGCGTGAGGATTAATCTGAAAAGAGAAACCTTATTCGGCCTCTTGGGTTTATGCATATTATCGATCACAATCATAACAACTAGGAATGAAAGTGAAATTGTCAGAATAAAAGATGAGAGTTTAGGAACGGTGTAGCCGAGTGCGGTTCTACCGAAAGCCGGATTAAGCAGGGTTGGAAGTGTAAGCCCGACTGTAATAAGGAACCAATTGACCGGCCAGAGGAAATGGGCCCAGATAACCTGGAAAAGCCTTGTGGTTTTATCCCAGAAAGGGATATCGTCGGCCAAAAAATAACTTTTGATGATCCACGGATCATCGCTTACGCCCCAGGCCCAGCGTTGAATTTGTTGATATTGGGCTGCTAGTGTTTTCCAGAAAGAGGTAGATTGTGCCGCGTCGGCCAGAAGGGGGAGATAAATTGGTTCAACTTCAATCCCGCCCCCGGTTTTGTAAAATGCTTTGTAAAAAATCCCCCAGTCCTCGGGAATCTTATCCGCGTCCCAATAACCGGCTCTATCCAGAAGTTTAAAGGAAAGTGAGTAATTTGCAGTATTGAGAAGCTTATCCTTTCTGGGTAGAAGGGAGAGATTCCAAATTGTCATAAGAGTATTGGGGACTCTAGTTATCGCGGGGATTTCCCAAATGTTGTTATAAAACATTAGGGCGGGTTGCCAGAATTTCTTGTAGCGGTTGGGATCGTCCAAAAATTTATACGTCAGACAGGCAAAATGCTTGGGATGAAATTTATGGTCGGCATCACAAGAGGTTATCGTAAAATAACCAATATTTTGTTTCGATGTGATCATAAAATTTTCTTTAACCCAAATTGCGGCGAATCTTTCGTTTGAGGCCTTACCCGTAACCTCACCCGGTTGGAGTTCATGAACAGTCATAAACATGTGACCGAAAGTTTTTCCGTATTTGGCTTTTAACACTTCCCATTTAGCGTTCCGCTCATCAACCGGCTCTTTTGCTTCCATTGCAAGTACCGGGATAATTTGTCCGGTCGGAAATTCCTGTGAAGTAAGAGAATCAAAAGTTCGCTCAAGAATATGCATAGGCTCTTTATATGTCGGGATAATTACAACATGCCGGACTTTTTGCCAGTCGGGAAATCCCCGTACGTCTCCCATCCAGTCATAGATTTTGGCGGCCTGTATGCGCGTGTGGGAAATAATTGAGGAAATGGCAATTTGGAGAGATTGATAAAACCAGTAAATATTGAAAAATAAAATGAAATAAGCAACAAATACAGGGAAAACAAAAATTCCCCAGTAGGGGAGGAGGATCAGATTCCAGGAAACAAGACCGGGAAGAATTTCAAGCGCCCGCAAAATTCCTTTTTCGTGTTTGATAATAAAGTTATGCATAATGATCCGCCTTAATGAATTGATTTATTAAAGTCTTGGAAAAAGGGAAGATTCAGCCTTAATTTCCGGTCCTTTAAATTGTTTTTCAATTTTTTCTGCGGTTTCGGGAAGGAATGGCTTTAGATTAAAAGCGATTGATCGGAGATGGCTAATAAGATGAATCAAGACTTTTTTCAACTCATCTCCCTTAAGCGTCCAAGGTTCTTCCTCATTTATAAACTGGTCGGTTTGAGTTATTTCCAACCAAATGGTTTTAACCGCAACGTCAAATTTATATTCCTTTAGTGCATTTTCGATTTTTTCGTCTGTGGTTGTCCTGGTCGAACTGAATTCAAAACCCGAGTTTTCGCAAAGCTTAGCAACTCTGGAAACTAAATTCCCTAAACCATTCGCTAAATCACCGTTGTAGATATCTTTTAATTTTTCTTCTGAGAAGTCACCATCAGCAAATGGGGAAAATTTTGCCAACAGGTAATACCGTAAAGCATCAACTCCGTATTTTTCAATCAAATCAACTGGATTGATAACGTTACCTAGGGTTTTTGACATCTTTTGTCCATTAACGGTGAAATAACCATGAACAAATAAAGCTTTAGGCAACCCAAGGCCTGCAGATAGAAGGAAAGCTGGCCAATAGACTGCGTGAAATCTAGTTATTCCCTTGCCAATAACATGCAGATCTGCCGGCCACCATTTTTTATAGAGTTTTTCATCCCAACCAAACCCAACACCCGACTGGTAGATGTTCAAAGCATCGTACCACACATAAATTTTTTGGGTTGGATCATTTGGGACAGGCACCCCCCAATTTTTTGCGCGTTCGTTGCTTCTACTAATACTAATATCCTGAAGCGGTTCTTTCAAAAATGACAAAACCTCATTTTTCCTTTCAATCGGATCAATTTTGTATTTGTCGGATTCGATTAGTGTAATTAATTGTTTTTGATACTTTGAAAGCCTGAAAAAGTAGTTTTTTTCCGAAACCACCTCGAGTTTTTTACCGGGGTGTTCAAAGCACTCTCCATTTTCATTCAGCTCTGATGATAAATAGAATTGCTCGCAGCCTACACAATAAAGCCCCTCGTAAGTTTTTTTATAAATATCTCCGGCCTTGTCGCAAAGCTCCCATAGCCTTTGGGAAGAAGGAAAATGGTGTTTTTGATCGCTTCCTTTTTGCCAAATATCAAACTGGCAATTTAACTTCTTTGTGAGCTCAAGGAATTTTTCAGTATTTTTATCAACAAAACTTTGGACTTCCTCGCCAGCTTTTTCTGCAGCCTGAACGTTTTTAAGTGCGTTTTCGTCTCCTCCTGAAAGCATTAGAACTTCTTCGCCCAAAAGCCTATGGTATCTGGCAATTGCATCGGTCTGCACGAATTCAAGCGCATGGCCCACATGGGGAAGTGAGTTCACGTATGGGATCGCACTTGTTATGTAAAACTTTTTGCTCATATTCGAATTGTACCACTTCTTAGCCTTGAGGCGACGTTTTGTTTCACTTCATTGAAGTTCATTTTCCTCTTCCTATGCATCATAAACGGGAAGATTAATCCATAAAGTATTAAAAGTGATTTAGCTTCATTTACAGTTATCCGCCAGAAATCTTTATTCTGGCCTGCTTTTTTCTTTCTCTCAAGTTCTAGAATGGATTTTATTTTGTTTTGTTTAAGCCAAGTGTTTATTCGTTTTAATATTCCTTTATCGTAGGAACCCACTCTAAATTTGGCTCTCTTGTTATAAACTCCAAAACTTCCCTCTGCATCGATATATCCCGCCGTAAAGGCAACCATGATTTTATTATCAGATGCAATCCAATCTTCAACACAGTCATTTTTAGGTAGTAGAAAATCGAAAGATGGGTGGAGAATGGTTGAAAAACTCATGACGCCAATTATATTTGGTTTACTAACCCACACTTTTGAATATTTTCCAAATAGGTGCCTACAAAGTTCGATTTGTTCCTTTTTTGTAGTGTTTGTTCCGACTAAGATCATTTTTGTTTTTGGACTAGATTTTCTAACACCCAAATCACCAAGACGAAATCCAATCATGTAAGCTTTTTCTTCTGGTGTTCCATCAAATGGCTTTTTAACACCAGTGTTTGTCTCCCAGCTATTGCGCATAGATATATTGTGTTTTCTCATTCTCTTTAGAACTCCAGAGGCAGTCATACCGTATAAATTTCCAATTTGCTTCAAAGATAAACGTTTATTTTGATACAAATTCAGGAGTATATTTTTACTAATTGGGGCCTTACTTATCGGTCTTGTCTTTATATTATATTTTATAAGATATCGATAAATCGTTTTCGAGTCGCACTTCAAAATCGTGGCTATTTTATAAGTTGAAAGTTTATCTTTTATATACAACTTTTTTAATAGTGTAGCTGAAGGGGACAGAGAAGAACCCATAATCCATATTAACCCAATTGAAAGTTTAAATCAATCTTTATGGTTCCGAATTGACATAAGGCAGGGTGGTGGTGATGTAGAATTTGTCGGCCATGCTTGTAGTATAACTCGAAGCAGGCTGGTTAACCAGACAATAGAGTTATTTTACTGAATCTGTGGATTGTATGGAAAGTCGGGTATTTTGGGTCGATTAAATGTGTCAAAGATGACGTTCGCGACATTAACTGTCGTAAACGCTCTGATATTGTAGTCTTCTGGTGTTTCGCGTTTATGTCGTGGAATAAAAATAATTCTTTTGTCACCCAAATAAAGTTCGATAACTGCGCTATTTCTTTTGTTGCACCTTTCGTCCGCCACCTTACACGTATACATCATTGTTGTATGGATTTGTTTAGTACGATCTGAAGCTGGAAGATTTGAATCGTCGATAATCAATACTCGATCGGGAACATCGAATCTTCGAGAGGCTTTACACCCCTTAATCCATTCCTTGATTTTTCCTGCCAAGTCTCCTACCTCAAACCATTCTTCTGTAGATCTTAATACCTGGCCTTCTTTATATTCTGCAGACATAGGCGGATTTTATTCTAGTTATTTTGATGTGTCAATTATTACCAGCAGTCTTTCTAATCTTTTTCGTCCAGACGTTGGCCCATTCTTCGGCCTCGATTTTTTTAAGGGCGAGTTTAATTCCTTCCTCTTTGAGAGATTTTTTGGCTTCCGTTATTTCCTTGGAGGTTGCCAGCAAGTTTCTTTTGATGTTTTCCGTATCCCTGCCTTTTTTCAGCCAGTAGGCGATTGCCAGTCTTTTTATGTATTTTTCAAGTTCAGCCTCATCAAAAAAGTCATTCAAAAAAGTCTCGATTTCCTTTGAGTCTTTGAGATCGTCGATCATTTGGGCGAAAGTCCTGAGCAGTTGTCGTTTTAGAGAGGGGTTCATTATTTCAAGCTGAAATATAATTCAATGCACACAGCAATTGCAACAATCAAAATAAGATTAAGAATGTTGCCGACACCAAAATACATCAGAAGAAGGAAAAATGTCAGGGCAATAGCAGTAACAATTCCGCGGCGGGAGTTGGCAAAAATTAAAGAAAAAGTAAAAAGAAGCGCCATGAATAAACCCGCAAAAAACAGGGGAACGGCTCCGAATGTTCCCGGATCAATGAAATAGACAAGGCCGGCAATGGCAAGCCAGAGAAGAATAGTGATTAAAAGTGTGGGCAAAAAATTTCGTCTTTTGAGTGCGCTCTTTTTGATGTTAGAATGTCTTACTATGGACCTCGTCATGATACTGATTATAGTTGCTGCCGCTCTTCTCGTGTTAGTGGTTTTTATAAACCGGAAGCTCTCCGAGCTAAAAGAATCGCAAAAGCCTTCGGACGAACTTTTGGAATATCTCAAAACAACAAACACCCGCCTTAATGAACAATCGAAAAATTTTAATGAGCGGCTTGATAATGCGGCCAGAGTAATCGGACAGGTCCAAAAAAATATCGGGGAATTTTCCGAAATCGGAAGGGGAATGAAAGATCTGCAGGAATTTTTGTCCTCACCTAAGCTTAGGGGAAATATCGGTGAGCAGGTTTTGAAGGAACTCTTAAAACAATTTTTACCGAAAGAATCTTTTAATCTTCAATATACTTTCAAGTCGGGTGAAAAAGTTGATGCGGCAATTAAAACTTCCGGAGGAATTATTCCGGTTGATTCAAAATTCCCGATGGAAAACTTTAGAAAAATGTCTGGAGAAGGGGACGAGGCTTCGAAGAAAATTGCCGGACATGACTTTGAGCGGGACGTGCGGAAACATATTGATGATATTTCAAGAAAATATATTTTGACCGAAGAGGGGACAATTGATTATGCCTTAATGTATATCCCGAGTGAGTCGATTTATTATGAAATTGTAAACAATCAGGAACTTTTTGATTATGCCGGCGAAAAACGGGTTCTTCCAGTTTCGCCAACAACTTTTTATGCTTACTTAAAAGCTATTCTTATGAGTTTTGAGGGACAAAAAATTGAGGATCAGGCCAAAGAAATTCTATCCTCGCTCCGTGCCATAAAATCCGATTACGGAAAAGTCGAGGAAAATCTCGGAACTTTGCAAAAACATTTAACTAATGCCTACAACATGATGGGCAATGTTTTCTCTTCATTTGCCAACCTGGGACAAAAAATCAGCTCCACGCAAAATTTGGGCGACGGAGGTAAAAAGAAAGAGTTGGAATAGATTTATTCAACCCTTTCTCATAAAAACTTGAAATTCAGTTGATATAAACATACAATCCCTGCTCATGGGATTGGATAATCTACAAAGGGGGATCGGTTGGGATGCGGCAGAAGAAGGGGAAGTAAATTCCGTAAAAAGATGGGAAGAGATAGTGGTAAAATGGCACCCTTTTAATAGACAGCTTGCAAGGATATTTAGTGAAATGGATCGTGAGAATCGCCTTGGCGCTTCAGAGGAATTTTCAAAAATGGAGGGTGGAGAGGATGAAAATTATATGCAGTTTATTACTGATTTATCTTCATTATCCGATCTGGCTTTTGAGAGAATAATTCAGGCTATTACTAATACACAACAAGAGAGTGATAGACGTTGGAAACAGGAACGACAGGAACCTAAATAATAATCATCAAACATAATTCTTCGTGATACAATCCTTTTGTGGACAAAACTTCAAACCTCAAATTAAATAAAGAACAACAAGAGGCAATCAAGTTTGGGAATGGCCCGCTTCTCATAATTGCAGGAGCCGGGACCGGAAAAACCACAGTTATAACCGAACGCATCAAGTATTTAATCTTTTCCAAAAAAGCCAAGCCCCAGGAGATTTTGGCATTAACTTTTACGGAGAAATCCGCCCGCGAAATGGAGGAAAGGGTCGATATAACTATGCCATACGGTTATACACAAATGTGGATTATGACTTTCCATTCATTTTGCGACAGGATTTTACGCCGGGATGCGTTACACATCGGTCTTGATCCCCGCTATAAATTAATGACGGAAGCCGAAGCCGTTCA
>Ga0182027_10012044_pt1 | contig 12170 bp, 7 predicted proteins | sample 712E1DmetaG_FD_121300 | JGI IMG/M metagenome (GOLD analysis project Ga0182027, IMG submission 121300) | Permafrost microbial communities from Stordalen Mire, Sweden - 712E1D metaG (Illumina Assembly) | ecosystem: Environmental > Terrestrial > Soil > Wetlands > Permafrost | place: Sweden...
GATCGGCGATGCTGACGCGGTCAAATCCACTGCGGCTGGGCAGAAGAACCTGCAACGGGTCGCCAAGCTGCTGTTGTCCGCCACCACGGGCAAGCCGGGAGAACCCTATGAGGATCTGACCGAGCTGTATGGACGAATGCTGGGCCAATGGACACTGGAAATGAATCACGTAGCGGCGATTGTAGGGGGATTCGACACGCAAGAGAAGCACATCGGGCAGACCGGTGTGATCTTCACTCCGGTGGCGAAAGACCGGCAGAAACAGGCCGTCAAGTTCCTCAATGAGAACGCATTTGCCACGCCCACGTGGGCTATCGACCCCCAGATTCTTCGCCGCATCGAAGCCGTGGGAGTGCTCGCCAGTATTCGCAACGCCCAGAGCATCACCTTAAACAACCTGCTGAGCAGCCCACGCTTCAACCGCCTGGTGGAGCAGGAAGCGCTCGACGGAAAAACGGTGTACTCGCCGGCGGAATTCCTTGCCGACATTCGCACGGGCATTTGGAAGGAGTTGGCTGATCCGCAGGTCCGGATTGACCCGTACCGGCGCAATTTGCAACGCGCCTACCTGGATCTGGTGAATACCAAAGTGAACGGAAACATGCCCAATCTGCCTGCCGGACTGCCGCCGGAGTTCATGGCTTTCCTGGCCAGCAGCGGGGACGAGAAGCCACTCTATCGCGCTGAGTTGCGTTCCCTGAACACTTCCATCAATACGGCAATCGGCAAAACGGCTGATCGGGAAACCCGTGCGCACCTGGAAGGCGCACGCGACCAGATCGCCAAAATTCTGGATCCAAAATTCGCAGCGCCCTCGGGCAATACCGGAGGCGTGATGATCCGGATGGGCTTTGATCCGTTGTGGGGTATTCCAGTGCCTGGCGATCAGTGCTGGCCTGATTATGTTGTGCGGCCTGAATAATCGTCTCTCGCGTTAAGAGCCATTGTCGCCAATGGACAGCGGACGGTCAGCGCAGTCCTGGCCGTCCGCGCTTCTCATCGGGTCTTCATCTCAATCAAGGCGACCGACCGTGGCTCCATGGGCACGTCCAGGACGCTGGGAAAATCGACGTCCAGTTCTTTCTTCTGGTCGCCGGTGTAGAGGGTCACATGCCTGCTCCCTGTACCTTCCAATTCCACCTGGGGAGTTTCCGGCAGATCGGCGTAGTTGGCAAGCACAACTCCTAAGCGCCCGTCCGGTGCTTGCCATGTGGCGGACTGAACCGTTGGCTCTTTGCCATAGCCGAAATCGCGCTGCGCCACTCCGCGAACTTTCCATGGCCGCAACATGCGTCCGTGGATCAGATAGTCACGCGCCACGCCGGCACGAAAATGATTGGTTCGCTGAGCCCAGTCGAGAATGGCCGCCTGATCGGGGATGGCGCGAGTCCAGGTTTGGTCCCAGTCGTATTCAATCTGGCCGTGATCGCGCAGCGTGAAGTTGACCATATAGCCGGTCACCAAAGCTCTGGCCACCGAGGCTCGCAGCGCTTCATCACTGGTGCGATGGGTGTAGAAGCCCTGATGGCCGTTGGCGTATTCATGATAGAGAAACGAGAACAACGGGCACATGGTGACGCGGCCGTCCCAAGTCTGGAAGTTTTGCAGATAGGTCTCCGGCGGCGCTCCCTCGCAGGACATTGCCACATGGGGATTGGCAGATCGTGCCGCGTCCTCGTCCGCCTTGATCAGGCCTGTAAAGGCTTCCGTCATCCACGGACCGGGCACCGGTGGATGGCCGTGATTCGTGGCATAGCAAGCGCGCGGACCCGGTCCCTGGTCGAATTGCTGCACCACGTCGGGTCCCAGTTCCGCCATTCGCCGGGTCATATCAATCACCATCTGGCGGCCCTTCTCGGTTCCCACGCAGGCGACATAGTTTTTCCGCCACTTCCAACGGTCTTGCAGAAGGCTGCCGTCCCATTTGCGCGCCATGAACGCCTCGGCTTGTTGGTCACGGAAATAGGCCATGCCATCGTATTGAGTATTGGATTGCGAAGTAACCCAGCAAAGGCCGTCGCCATAAACTACCGGATGCCAGCCCTTGGCCTTCGCTTTCGCCATGAATTCGCGAAAAGCAGCCTCGCCTCCCAGGGGCGGAAAAGCTTCCGGCTGCACCCAGGGGCCGGACTTCTCCCAATTAAAGATGATGGGCATCAAAGGTGTCTTCAGCGCCGCGGCGAGGCGATCCAGGTAAGGCAACGCATTGGTCAACGGCGTGTACTCCAGATTCACCGCGGCGGGCGGGTCCCAATCCCCCTGCCCCCTCATCGGGAACGCAATGCCGATTGGAGCATCTTCCAGCCACTTGGGAATGTCCGCACGCTCTTTTATTTTCTTCGCGCAAAAAGGTTGCTGGGAAGCCCAATCGCGATAGATTTCTGCCGCGGCGTACCAATCGCCATGGAAGGTTCCCATGACTACGTGGTAAGGAAGCGTGTATTCACTGGGCCCGCGCGTGCCGGGGTAATGCCCCACTCCCATCGTGACCCCGTCTCGTTCCAGCAAGGGATCGATGAACTTCGGCAGCCCCTTGGGATCGTCGCACGCCACGTAGAGGCCACCGGCATCGTTGTAATAGGCCAACAACTGGGTGGTGGTCCACTCACCGGGGTAGTTGTTGGAGCGCCAGATTTCCGGCGTGTCGGCTTCTTTGCCGCCCCAGGGTCCAATGGACATTCCGGGTTCCACCGGTCCGGCCAGCGCTCCGTCAGCAGTGGACCAAAGTATGTGGCTGGAGTTTTGATTGGCGGCACTGTCAAACGGGACCTGCACCACCGGAAACTGAATGTGCCCAATCCACCATGAGGTACGGTTGTTCAGGGTGAGCGACCAATAGGTTAAAGATTCGCGCGCCGGGCATCGCACCGTGACGCGAGCGTCAACCGGCAACTGGCCAATCTCCTTGAAGTCCAGGGTCAGCGTCTCGCCATCGGCGTTATGGCTTCTCTCAACGTTAACGTCTTTCGCGTCAGAGGACGTAACCAGCCTGAACTCGCCGTGGTCATCCAGGAACTCGATTTTGAAAAGCGGCAAGCGCGCGTGACCGGGAATCAACAAGTCGTGGTCCTGGCCATAGGTCGAGCGCAACGACTCAATGCTCCCTCGCTGGGCGTCAATCACCAGCTTGTAACCAGAATTGACAATGATAACGGAGGGTTTGGACGCGGGGGCAACCTGCGCGGCCATTGCGCTGGTGATGGTTAAAATAAATCCGAATAGAATTAATACTTTTAGTATTGCCGTTCGGGATATTCGTTTCACAAGAATTGTCTCCTGATTGGGCTTACGCGACGTGGGGACAGGCCTCGTGCCTGCCACCCCTGTGAGCACCATCGAGGGGCGCCCCTACGACCCCGTGGACAGCGGCATTCGCAACCGCTGGATTAATTGGGCGATGGAATCATACCGCTTCAGATGGAGGCCCAAAGCGCCGCCGCCAGGATAAATCTCAACAAACTCCGGATCCGGCGACAAGCCGAAGCGGCGATAGAACGCGTTGCGGATGAGCTGTTTTACTTCACTCGATGGAGCGAGGTGAGTGTCCACGTGTACCTGGAAATAGTCCCCCTGGCCCGCCGCATTCACGCGCACGGCCACCGCCTGTTGCCCAAAGGCTTTTTTGAGCATAGCCTCAGCAAGGTCAATCAGGGCCAGTCCGCGGAAGAAATTCGACCCCTTCAGTCGATGGAATTCCATGTCACCTGTCAGCGCCTCGTCGTCGAGTCCCTGGTTGAAATCAAAGGGCGCGGCGCTGTGTCGTTCGAGCCAAAGGTTCAAGCGTTCCGGCCCCGCGGTTCCCCGTTCCCAATCCAATTCCCCTTCCATGGCCTCGCGGGAAGGCAGGCCCTCGGCGTCAATCTCCACGGAGCGGTCACCGCGCTGCGACAGCGTGACGTACTCGATCCATTCTTCCGGGTGGTGGATGAGGTAGAAGTTCTTGGCCACTTCGCCGAACAGATAGGCAACCATGGCGCGCAGCGGAACGCCAGATTCTTCAATCACATTTCTCCCGGCCACCGCGCGACGCAACAACGGGTCCCGCCAGCCCGCCACGAGCGACGTTATCATGCCGTCGGCTTTCTGAATTGCGGCGCGCCCGTCGATACCAGTCATTTCCATCAACTGCCCGACGTACCAATCGCGATTAGCCTCCAGGCACAAACGCAAGTCTTCCTGCCTGGCCAAAAGCGGAAGGGCCCGCAGGATCGAGCCAATCCAGGCGCGGGTCTCGCGGCTCAGCAAGCCATCGTCCAGCAAATCATCTTCGATGTGCTTGAAGAAATCCGTATCGAGCGGGAGGCGCGTGAGCAGAGCCGCCATTTCCGCCGCCTTGCCGGTGAGCTTGCGCATCTCTCCGGTCGTCAGCGGGCCGGCGGGGGAGCTTTCACCGTAAGCGCCCCACGACCAGCGCCAGGCACTGCGATCGCGCTCCGCAGTATACGGGAAGATAATCTGGAATCGCTCGGCGGGAACTGGATAGGTCCCCATAATCCGGTAATTGTCCTTTGGGTTGGAGGAGGTCAGCGTACCTTGTCGCGGACGACCCTTCTGCTCCGTCGCCTGATCGAGCGACCCCGCCCGCACGCCCGTACCGTACTCCGCCTGGCTTGCCAGATGAACGAGAACGTCAGGCGGTATGCCGATTTCCCAAAGCGCGTTAATGGCGTTCTTGGTGGCCACGGTCAGCGCGGAAGAACTGGAGAAGCCACCCTGTGCGATATCCCCGGTGGAAACCAGGCGCAATCCGCGGAAGTTGTCGCGCCCCAGGTGTTCCCGGATTCTTGCGCCCAAATTGCCGCTGCGTAGAGTACGCATGGAAGCAATAGCATTGCCCACCAGCGCGAAGGGACGCCGCATATTACTGGCCACCCACAAGGAGGGTGGCGGCAGCGGGAGATTCTTTCTTCGGCGCGCCTCCAATTCATCCTCATTGAAATATCCCAGGGAGAGCAGCAGACTCTCGCTCATTCGCGTGCCGAACTTCTCGTACGTATGCAAGTCGGCGACGTCATCGCTGGGATACATCGCAGCATTATCGGAAAGGACGAAATTGATGCTTTCACGGTACTTCGGATTCATCGGAAACAATTGGATTCGGCCGTCGTCCGCGCTTTGCAGCAGTACCACAATCTGTTCTTCACCCTGTTCGCTGCCGGCCCCGATCGGCATTTGCCACGCTGGACCGAAGAACCTGACCATGTCCGGGTGCATGAAAGCGATGCGCAATCGCCCGCCTGAAATTCCAATTCCCACGGGCCGGTGGGGGTCGAATCCAAGCTTCTCCTTCGTGGCGGCCGACATCAAATCACCCAACTGGCGCGCGATCGACGCCACCTGCACGGCGGGACGATCGGCAGTAATCGCTCGCGCCGCTTCTTCGATTTCCAGATCTTCCGGAAATAGCAGGCCGCGAGTGGACGCCAGCAGGCCCTCCAACAGGGCGAGATCCATCGGCTGGGTCACATCGGAGCAGAGCAGGTCATATTCGGGGTCCCTCACCGTGGTCGTGACCGTGCGCACCTCACCCTGCTCCCGGCTGATGGCTTCAATGACGTCCGTAAGGTAGTACTGGCCTTGCGCGTTGTTGTTGGTCAGCACCTGTGCATGCCGGTGCAAAGTGGCCGCTCGAATGGCGTAGAGCGGGCAATTTCCTTCCGTGCCATCCAGCAGAGCCTGGCGCGCGGGCCCGTCCTCTTCCCGGGCAATGTCCCGTTCCTCAATGATGCGCAGCACGCGTCCGCCAGGACCGCGCAGCACCCGGCCCTTGCCTCGATTCTTAGGTGGCTCGTACTGCGCCGTCAGAAAGGTAATGTCAGCCTCGCGCTCCCCTGCCCGGTGAGTGTCAAATAAGTGACGGAATACGGATGAGGGGACAATGCGGTCGCCCATGCTGATAATCAGCAGTGGGTTCCGCAACAACAAATCGGGAACACTGAATCCTTCGAAGGCGGCGAAAGCCGTTCCCCCTGTGGGGTTGGCGGATTGAACGTAGATATTGTCCTGCCCCAGCGCGCCCATAACCTCACTAGAGCGATAACCCACTAGGCATATCACCGGCGACTGGTGGAAACGCCGGAAAGCGTCAATTGAGTGCCGGGCCAGCGGCGTGCCGTATACGGGTTGAATGCACTTGGGGTCCTGACCGAATCGCGTGCCTCGGCCCGCGGCCAGGACCATCAAGACAGGAGAATCCGAGGTAATGCCGCCGTAAAGTTTAAGACTCGGGGGATTTAGGATTTTCTCGTTCGACAGCCGGATCGCGCTTCCAAGTGGATTTGATGTGGTCAAGGGTGAGTCCTCTTGTTCGATAGTCCAGATTTGCTATTGTGGCCTCGCCAAGCCTGGGAGTAAATAATCTTTTGCGTGTGAATAAGGTGCCGGGACTGGGATCTGTGGTAGAGGATGTAGTTTCGTGGTTGTTGAAGGGCCGAGATGTTGCCTGACCCACCGATGTGGGGGAGCGCAGGCAAAAGCTCCCCCTGTTCCGATCGGCTTGGCTATCTTTCATCCGGATGGCTATGGCGCCAATTCCAGTATTGATCCTGGTCACGCCTATTCGCTCTTGAGTACTCAGATTGACGCCTGTGGTTGTTCGTAAGATACACTCCCCAGGCATGATTCTCCTGATCATTCCAGTTATGGTAGTCCTTGTGGTTCCGATCATAGACACGCACCTGAACGGTGGCACCCTCGGGGCTGGGAAACGCCATAACTGACACCGGCGCTGCAATAGCCGCAGCCATGACAAGTGAAGCAATGAAACGACGTGTGATGTTCATGTTGTAGTCCTCCAAGTTTGAAATCTTCCGCTTTCGGAATAGCCCCAGCCGTGACGCTGCGCCTGATGCCGGCTGGTTTTTGTTGCATAACGTTTATATCCGAGGGCAAATGGCGTGTCAGTACAGACCAGCTCACCGGTTAGGTCAATACAGCTCACTCAGGCTTAAAGGGTCTCGCCACGCCTGGATGCTGGGGTGGACTGTCGGGAGGACAAGGCGTTACGGGGTGCGGAGAAACGATCCAATGAGGGAAAGTGGATTGCACCCGGTGTGCCGCAGGCGCGTTGGGTTCGGCGGCAGCAGCTACCGCATTCCCAAAAGGTATAGCTAACGTCCCACGACGTCGTGGATCTTGCTGACGAGGACACCGGGGTCGTAGATGGGCTTTTCAAGGTAGGCGTTGGCGCCGGAGGCGGCGAGAAGGCGTTGGCGATCACCCTCCATGGCATGGGCAGTGGCAAGCAAAATGGGCAGAGACTTGCCCTCCGGAGTTTGGCGGATCAGTTGGGCGATTTCCAAGCCGTCGACCGGACGTCCCCGATAGCGACAGTTGCGCAAGGACACGTCCAGAATCATGCCGTCGAAAGCGGAGGTTGCAATTTGCGCCAGAATGTCTTCCACGTCTTCGCTAAAGGAGACAACAAACCCCCCGGCGCGCTCCAGCGCCAAACGATAGAACTTGGCCACCAAGGGGTTATCTTCCACCACGAGGATGCGCAGCATGACGGGGCTACGGGGCAACATGCTCATACTTTCAGTCTACTCGATTCCTTGTCTTGATCCGATTCCATGGGACTAATGTCCACTGTTTTCCTCACCGACGGCGGTACTGGATTCTGCCTGCGCTGCCAGCTTTGAAGCGCCAAGGATTTCCTCCAGCCGTGCCAGGAATTGATCGCCCTCCAGGGGCTTGATCCAGATCTCCGGAGTCACCTGCAGATGGGTAAGACGCCCACGCACATCCGCCGGTTCGTAACCGGTGACCATCAAACAATAGATATCACGAATCAACGCGCCGGTTTGCAGTTGTGCCACCAAATCTGCGCCATCTCCAAGCTCCGCGCCAGGATGCTGGGGCAGGGCCAAATCCACAATGACGAATTTCGGGCGAAAGCGGCGAGCTGCATCCAGAGCATCATCCGCAGTAGCCGCCGTTAACACGTAATAGCTGTGCTTGGTGAGCAGCGTCTTGAGGTAGTGGCGGAATTCCGCATCGTTGTCAACCACAAGAACTCTTATGCCATTCTCGTCCCCTGCCGCCAAAAGGGCATCCTTGCCCTTCACATGCACCATGTCTTCGCGCTCACGCCGAACGGGAAGCGAAAACGTCACCGTGGTCCCACAGCCCAGGCCCGCGCTCCACAGCTTGATGCGTCCGCCCATCATTTCCACCAGGCTGCGGCAGATCGAAAGCCCCAGGCCGCTGCCCCCTTGCTGGCGGGTAAAGGTACTGTCCAACTGTTGGAACTTCTCGAACAGGTGCTGCTGCTTTGCCGGAGCAATGCCGATGCCGGTATCCTGGACCTCCAACTCCACAAAACCGCGCTCGGCGAAAGACCGTCCGCGCAGCGTGATCCATCCCTTGTCGGTGAATTTAACGGAGTTACTGAGCACATTGATAAGGACTTGCTTGGCGCGCGCCGGGTCTGCCATAACCAACGGCAGGGGCATAGCTTCCGTTTCGTCGATCAACGTCAGGTGTTTGGCCGCGGCCTGTACGCCGACAACAGACTTCGCTTCCTGGATTACCGACTTCAGGTCAAATGCATCCGGAGCCAGTCGCAGTTTTCCCGCTTCGATCTTGGCCACGTCCAGCAGGTCATTCACAATGGAAAGCAGGTGTTCAGCGCTGGAATAGACGTCCCGAAGCAGCTCACGTTCCTCATCGCGGCTATCGCAGAGGCCATCGAGAATCAGTCGCGAGAATCCCAGGATGGAATTGAGCGGGGTTCGCAACTCGTGCGAAGTGGTGGCGAGAAACTCCGTCTTGACGTGACTCAGTTCGGCCAATTCGAAATTAGCGCGTTCAAGTCTCCGGTTCAGTTCGCGCAGGTAGCGAATACTCTCCTGGAAATAGGACTCGCACATCATGTTCAGGTCGATGTTCAGGATCTTGTCCAAGGCCAGCCGGGTAGCTTCCAGTTGAGCGGGCTCCGAGGAGTAGACTTCCACCAGCTTTTCCTGAAGGTACGTGCGAACCACTCCCATGGCGCTGATCATGTAGCGCTGGGGCAGGCCGATCAGCACATGGCGTACGCCGATTTTATAACGCTCTGCGGCATAATCCTCATCGAAAGGCCCCCGGAACAAACGCTTGGCATAAACCTGCAGCGTGCGTTTTAAACGGTCAATTTGTTCCTGGCCCCCGGTGAAGACCTTGCCGGCCTCGGGATGTTCGGTAATCTGATCGTAAAAGCGCTCCGCCATGCCCGGAAGGTGAGGGTCCATGCGGTCACCGACCGCTTGGAGGAACCCAGCGTCTTCCTCTCTGAAGCCGACGTACCGCTTCATCTCCTCGAAGAATGTCTCGGGCTTTCTGGTCACGTGGTTGGCCTTGTGGTAAAATTGCCCGCTGGTATCTCTTGATAAGGGAACATCATACCATTGGACCGGGCACGTCTAAAACGTCTTTTGCGCTTTCCGCCCACCTTCCGCCAGAACTTGGTAGTACTGGTAATCTCGCTGTCCGGGATCGTTTTGTTGGCGGGATGGGAAGCATTTCAGCATGGCCTGACCGTTAAGTTGGGGCTGGTCTTGGCTCTGCTGGCTGCCCTCTCGGCGGCCACGGGGATGCTCATTTACCAGGAGCGCCAATCCTGGACGATTCTGGGTGAATTGCGCGGCGCCCTCAGTAAGATTGCACCCTCGTACCCTACACTGGTTCAAATCGCTCCGTCTGCCAATAGCACCATGGCGCTGGAAGAGGAAATCCGCTCGCTCACCGAGCACTGGCGTGAATTCTGCGATCATTGCCAACGCCTGCACGATACGGAAATGGTGCAAGCAGAGCACCTGGCGACCATGGGGGAACTGGCGGCGGGCGTTGCGCATGAGATCCGCAATCCACTGGCAGGAATTGCCGGCGCTATCGAGATTATCAGCAAGGATTTCCCCAAGGATCACCCCGACCGCGAAATCCTGGAGGACCTCCGGCAGGAAGTACGGCGCATTGAAAAGGTGCTGAGCGATCTGCTGACCTATGCGCGTCCCAAGGCGCCGCAATTCGGCATGGCGGATTTGAAGGATACCGTGGCGCACACTTTGCAGCTTGCGCGCCAGCAGAGCGGCAGTAAGAACGTGGAGTTCTCCATCCAGATTCCTACTCCCCTCCCGCGTTTCCGCATGGATCCGGAGCAACTGCACCAGGTATTGCTGAATTTGGTTCTTAATGGTATCCAAGCCCTCGACCAGGAGGGTAAGATAACAATCCAGGCCCGAGTCCTGCCGGGCTCAGGCGCTCCAAATCGGCCCAATTTTATTGAAATCTCTGTCAGCGATACGGGCGGCGGAATTTCATCCGACCATCTGGAGAAGATCTTCCGGCCATTCTATACCACCAAGCGGGGCGGGACGGGTTTAGGGCTTTCACTTTGCCGGCGTATCATTAGTCAGCACGGCGGGACGCTTACGGTAGAAAGCGAAGTCAACAAGGGAAGCCGTTTTATTATTCGCCTCCCGATGCGGGAAGCAGTCGAGGAATCCAAAGAGATTTATGCCTAATGAAAAAGTTCTGATCGTGGACGATGAAAAACTGATCCGCTGGTCTGTGCGCCGCCAGTTGGAAGAGTGGGGGTACACCGCCATCGAGGCCGAAAGCGGCACCGGCGGGTTGGCACAGATTCGCTCGGAAACCCCCGATCTCATTTTGCTTGATGTGCGCCTGCCGGATTTGAGCGGCATCGAAGTCCTGCGCGAGATCAAGCAGAATAATCTTTCCGTTCCCGTCATCATGATCACCGGCGATCCGCAGCTTGATGACATCAAGACGGCCATCAAACTGGGCGCGCTGGATTTCATCAAGAAACCTCTCGACTTCGATGAGCTGCAAATAACCCTGGCCAACGCCATTGACCGCTCACGGTTGCGCTCCGAACGCGACAGCCTGCGCGACGAAGTCCGCAAACACTCCGGCTACCACGAAGTGGTGGGCAAATCTCCCCGCATGATAGAGTTGATGACCTTCGTGCGCAAGGTGGCGATTAGCGCCACCTCCACCGTACTCATCCAGGGAGAAAGCGGCACCGGAAAAGATCTTGTCGCCAAGGCCATCCACTATGACAGCGCCCGCAACGACAAGCCGTTCGTGACCATCAACTGTTCGGCCATTCCTGAAACCTTGATGGAAGCCGAGCTTTTCGGGCACGAACGCGGAGCGTTTACCGACGCCAAGGCGCAAAAGAAAGGGCTGTTCGAAGTTGCCGACGGCGGCACGCTCTTTCTGGACGAAATCGGCGAGTTATCCACGTATCTTCAGGCAAAACTGCTGCGAGCGCTGGAGGATCAGACCATACGCCGAATCGGCGGGGTGAAGGATATCGGCGTGGATATTCGCGTCATCGCGGCCTCCAATCGCGACCTGGAGCAAGGAGTGCGCGAGGGGACCTTCCGCCAGGACTTGTTCTACCGGCTCAGCATCATCCCCATCTTCATTCCGCCGCTGCGGCATCGCAAAGAAGACATCCTTCCCCTCGTCGAATTCTTCATCGAACGTTACAACTTTCGCTTTCGAAAGGCCGTCAAAGGAATCACGCAAGAGACCCGCGAACTTCTGCTGCAACACGACTGGCCGGGAAATGTGCGCGAGTTGAAGAACGCCGTGGAGCGCGCCATGATTCTGGAGGAGTCAGAGTACATCCGTCCCACCTACCTGCCGATTCAAGTTTCCGGACAGGCGCTCGGGTACGATAACTCCATGCCGGTGAGCGCGCCGGAAGGTGAGTCGACGGACACTCCGCTGATGGTCAGCAGCACCGCCGCATCTTGGCGCCCAACTCAATCGGGAAGAATGATCCCGGTGCTCGAACTTCCCAAGCAGGGCACGTCCCTGGAAGAAGTGGAGCGCGAACTGGTGGGCCTGGCACTAAAACAGACGGCAGGCAATCAGACCCACGCTGCCAAGCTGCTCGACATTTCCCGCGACGCCCTACGCTATAAGATGAAGAAGTTCGGGTTCGACGCGGAAGCCGAGACATAACGGCGCATCTTCTCCGCGCGTTTCCGGAGTCAATCCAAACCTTTAACCGGGACCTTACCCGTTCCGCCCTTCCCGTACCTCTTTCTTATCTCCCGCATCTGAAATAGCAGGGGGCCTGGTGAACCATCGCGAGTTGGCCCGCGAAACCTCGTCGAAATCTATCAAGGAGAACCCATAGGACTGCTTGGCGATAC
>Ga0182027_10012045_pt1 | contig 12170 bp, 3 predicted proteins | sample 712E1DmetaG_FD_121300 | JGI IMG/M metagenome (GOLD analysis project Ga0182027, IMG submission 121300) | Permafrost microbial communities from Stordalen Mire, Sweden - 712E1D metaG (Illumina Assembly) | ecosystem: Environmental > Terrestrial > Soil > Wetlands > Permafrost | place: Sweden...
CAACACCGACATAACCAAAGCCAGAGGTTGGGTGATTTGTATGCAGTCCAGTAGACGTTTCCAGCGCGGCGAGGAAAGATCAGATTCAATCCGAGGCGAAGGTTGATCAACCATCGCCTTGCGCCAGATCCAAAAAATCAGGTAAGCGGCGAACAAAGCCAGGAATGGGTAGATCGGCAAGAAGTACCGCATAAACTTGATAAAGGTAAGGCCTTGATATATTAAGGTAGTTGCCACAAAGACCAGAGGTGCCAGGTGTTCGATCTTCCTCCTTCGTACAAGCTCATAGACTGCCAGAACGAACCCGGCAAAACCCGCCAACCCAAGGGGTACTCCCAATCCCCAGACTACAATGTTATAAAAAGCAAAAAAAGCGGACCTGTTCGTCCATTGTTGTATCCATGGCAGATCGGCATTTCCAGTCACCGTATTTTGCTGATCGAGCATATCCTTTACCCAGCGCGGGTTCAGAGACCAGTTCCAGAAGCTTGGGCCCGTGAACGCTATGGGTTGTGCAACGCGGAAAATGATAGCTGCAAAAACCATAATCGTGATGAGGCGAACAAGCGTGGGCTCCAATGCAGAACTCACATCGGATTTCCGGGAGCGCCGGTAATAATCAAGACCAACTGCGGCCAGGATCGGCACAACTAGTGTAAATACGCTGACCTTAGACGCCAGTCCGAGACCAAACAACACACCAGTCAGGACGTAATCAAACCAGTGGTCGCTCGAGAAAGCCCGCAGCAAAAAATACAAGGTTGCGACGATAAAGAAGTTGGCAAATGTATCTACCGCGTAAAAATGCGAGAGCTGAATGTTCAGAACTGAGAACGAAAGCAACACGGCGGCCAATAAACCAACCCCCTTGCCATAAAGCCGTCGTCCGATCAGGAACAAAAACAAGAGCGAACCAAGGTCGAAAATACCCGATAAGGCACGACCGACCATGGTTATCATGTCGTAATTGTTTAAATTGAGCAAAATGGATATCCATTTTACAAGGTATACAGGTAAAGTGCCATAGACAAAAAGGCCCATATCTGGCAGCGAGTAGGGGCTAAGCGTCGAAGTAGCGGGGTCAAAATAGTTATTGAAATTCTGAGGCCACTTGAGATCGTTTGTTGTTGTGCTAAGGAAACGCTCGTCAGGGTGGAGATGCGTACCGCTATCCCAATTAAGGTCCTGAAACCGAAACCAGGCACCCAGCAAGAGTACAATAATCACCGCGACCGTGAGTACATGCGGTCGCTCGAACGCAACCATTAACTTCTTCAGCCAATAATTCAATCTCTCATTCAAGGCCTTGAAGAAGGCCTTTGCGGTGTTGGCGGGGGTGTTCATGGTTCGATCCTTGGTCATGGCTGGGCAGGGATAAGCGCAGAAGGAGGAACAGGTGTCAAGGGTTCGCCATTATAACTCCAGAAGAATCTGAGTGCACTGCCGCCGCCTTGTTGGAAGTAATCGATCTCGAGCGGGTGATCACCTGCAGTCAGATCGAGAGTAGCATTAAATTCGTTCGCCTGACCAGCGGTCATTCCTTCGCCAAGGACTGCACCATCAAGGGTTAAGCGCGCACCATCGTCAGCCTCGATCCGGAACTGATAGCTGCCCGCCTCAACCACATGTAAACTGCCCGTGTATCGCGCACTGAATTCACCATTGGGAACGATGGGCTGCTCATCCGGCCAGGCAAGCAGTAAGAAGGGGGTAATTTGGTGGAAGAGAGGATTCCCTTCCCAGTTCATATTGTTCCAGTAGGTCCCCAGCAACCCCTGAACTGGTCCGGTAACGCGGAACAATGCCTGGGGAGGCACAGGTACCGTATCACCACCCGGAATCTGCCAAAGGAACCGAGCGTCACTGCCAATCGGGCCGTCGCCCACCACGCGCAGCCTGTATATTCCGCGACCGAAGTAATGCATGCCATCGATTTGTTGGTCGTCGAGGAATACCTGTAATCCGCCCTCCCCATGAAAAACATAGTCACCGCCGTGTTCCAAACGAATGGCTCCCTGCCAGGTGACTTGATTCAACGGAGGGTCATTTGGGTTTATTTCGACCTGGGATGCAACGCGCTGCTCCTGGCGGCGATCTGCATAAGTCAGTAGTTCGTCCAATCCCTGAAGAGCAGCAAGTTGTGCCCGCGGCACTTTTACTCTCATGTAAAGCGGCTCTGCTGGCTGTAGTTGCACTAAGTCAACCTGAGCCTTAGGATAGAAGGATGTAATATGGTCGCGCAGCGGCCAATAAGTATTATCAAGGAGTATCAGGGCGTCATGGCCGTCATCAGGGATCGGTAAGTTCACTTCAGGCAAAATAGTATTAAAAGGAGGATTGTCGAGAATGTTGATCCCCTTCTCAGGTTTGATCAAGCCGTACAATAGAAATCGCAATGGAGAAAAATTCGTGAGAGTGGGTGACAGGTATACCGTCTCTCCGGCCTGAAGCGCTGAAATGGTCTCCTGTGCAACTCCATTCTCGATGGGGTTGAAGGCGCTCTTGACAGCACTGGATGAAGCCTGTGGTCCAAAGTAAACACCAGACTCCCAGAGTGCGGCGCCGGCCAAAGCAAAGATGACAAGGCTTCCTGCCGCCCGAACAGGCAAAGTCGGATGAGCTCCTGCAAATGGCTGCTCGCGAATAAATCTGTATGTTCCACGTGCGACCTGATCTAGAACGTCGGCGGCAAGGATCACGACTGCGGGCAGGGCAGTCAATGAGCGATATGACTGTGGCGATTCACTATGTGGGCCAAGAAAACTTCCCGATAACCCTATTACAAGCCAAAGCAGCAATAGAATCCGCCGCTGGTCGCGCCAGGCTATGATTGCGTATGCCACTCCAAATGAGAAGAGGAGTCCAGTAATTGGATCCAGCATCGGTTCACCCGGGAGGTTTTGATTACCCAATGAACTACCAGTCTGGTGAAAAAATTTTAAAATGTCGCCTACGTTATCTACAAGTGGAGATATACTGCCCTGATCGTGAATATCGCGAAAAACGCTGATTTGAGAAACGTGGTTGGTAATGACGGACGGATTCGCGAAAAAAGTCACTATAATGGGAGCTGCAGCGACCGCCCCAGCAGCCATAAGGATCATAAGGCCGAACCAACTCCGTTTCAGCGATGCCATCCAGCCCGCCGGATCAGATAAGAGCCAATAGAAAATATATAAGATCAAGGTCAAGACAGCAAGCCAGGAGCTCGAATAAGTATATACTGAGAGACCAGCCAGCAATCCGCTAAGAGTGTAATCGAGGGCACGTCGATCGCGAAGTCCACGGAGCAGAAAGAGAAAAGATAATACCTGAAAAAGGGGAGCTGCGGTCTCATTCCAGCCCCAGCGGCTCATACTCAAATGCCAACGGCTGACTGCCATGAACAACATTGCGCATAGACCTGTGAGTGGGCCGAAAAGCTGTCTTGCCAAAAAAAATACTGCCGGGATCGTAAGTATCGCCGGGATAAGGGAAACCATTTTAAGACTTATCCAGTTCGCACCAAAGAGCTTGAATATGGCGGCCATGTAATATATATAGCCGGTGGGTGTCTCATTCCAGCCGGTAGCAAAGGGTGAAACGATGTTTCCTTCAAGCAATCGAAGAGCATCATTACCGCTATTGGTCTCATCGATATAAATACCAGGTGGTATGGCTCCCAAACGGTATGTACGAAGAAAAATTGCAAGGATAAGAATTAAGATAAACGCGCCGATCTCAAACCATCTGTGGCGGCGTGAATTTGACCAAATCGTCAAGCCAGCAGCGGCTCGTGGAGAGGCCTGCCCGGCAGCTCCAACCGACCAAGCACCAAGTAAGATCAAACCTAACGATGTGAACCAGAGAAGAGGTGTTCCAGCCCACTGCGTGTAGTCGTGCATTAAACGCAGAATAATGTAAATTATCACCGCAAGAGAAGCGATTATATAAATGACCCCGAAGATACGAACGCGCCGCCTTGGGTATATAGCCAAATCGGGCGAGATTGGCTGGCCTGGCAGCCACAGTTGTAGTCCTTTTAGAGCATATGCGCCGGTGAACATACCCGCTAGAAGCAATAACCACGGCCAGAATACAACCTTGGCCCATGGCTGACGGAGAAACAAGACAGAAATCGCGCCCGCGACCAAGGCCAAACTGAACCAGAATAGACGCCACATTACCTGAGCGTCCGTTGCCATTGGTGTACGTACCGGGCTGCCTGGTAAATTTTCAGACGCCATGGAGGGTTCAGATAATGAAGAAGATATTCCGGCAGGTTTGCTTGATAGATTCATGTTATCGGCTTTCGATGTCACATAGGAAGGCTATGCTTCCATCCTGTAGGGATACCAAACACCGGCCAAAGCAGTAAAGGTTGCCCAGCGCTTCGTCTGAGGGAATTTAATAATAGAGCCGGCCTGTAAAGACATATCGGAAATGGTGGCGGCAGGTTAAGAGGATGCGTTTAGGGTAGATCCATACAAGGAGATGCCATCGCTGAAGGATACCAGACATTGAAACGAGGCTGGCCCGCAGCCGATATTATCTGACACTCGACTCGTTGATGTGAACTCAAGGAAGCCTGATAGGCAGCTTGGACAGGTTCAGGTAAGAATGGACTAATGGCGACTACTTGATCCGTGGCCCAGAGCTGGCCCTGCAGGTCTGGCGGCTTGGCAGAGGAAACCACGATCTCCCGCACCTGTATCCGAAGATATTCTACTTCAATCAACTGCCTTAGTCTCCAGATATCATGATCTACAGGATCGTACACCAACTCAATTGTTTGAGGCAAGGTTTTGGGCTGCGCGGCCAGATTTTGCGCCAGACGTATGAAAGCTGGTTCAAAATTTTGGCAGCAGGTTGATGAGCGCTGAACACCTATCCCATAAGCCTGATATAGATTAAGGCCAAGCATAAATAGGAGAAGGCCGGCAAGTAGACATCGTGCGAGCCCCATTGATGGTGCAATTTGAGCGAATCGAACCGCAAGCCATTGCAAACCAATTGCGGCTATCAGGCTAAACCATGGCACAAGAAGGAACATTCGAGTATTAGGCGGCGCATCATACTGATGCGTTGCGCCGACAAAGAGCAGCAACAGTGCAAAACCAGAAAAAACAAAGAATGCAAACTTATCCGTTCGCAACCGCTGAAACAGAGCGCCCAACCCGATCAAGACAAACACAGCCGTCAATCCATCCATGTAAGAGACCGTGACATAATGTGATTCATGTATAATGAAAAGAAACGAATAAAAGGCATATGCGAATTGCATGAGAATATGTTGTACAACCTGCAAGCTGGTCGAGATATGATCCTGGGTTCCCAGGAAAGTGCCACCCAAAAGCATAGCCCAATAATCGGATTGGAAAAAGAGGGGAACCAGAAGAATCAATATCGTGTTACCAAGAATTATCCAGTCGACCCAGGCAGATCGTTCACTTGGCGGGTGATATAACAAAAGGAACCACAATATGAGAGGCGGAATATATAATGCTGCCGGGAACACGTAAAAACAAAACGCCAGCGATACACCCGAGACCACAAAAGCCAAGTGCTGCCTACTCTTGACCGCCCATGCCACTGCTGCCAATGCCATACTCATTGCCAACAGAGCTTGAGTACTATTATAGCCGATCCGGCTGAATGCCATTAAGTATTGTGATACCGCGATCATAAATGTTCCAGTGAAAGCGACCCAGCGCATCAGAAAGGTGCGGAAAAAATAATAGAAAAATATAATGGAAAATGCGCTGGGAAAAATACTACTAAAGCGCCACCCAAAATTGGCAAGATCAAACAACTTGAGCGATACTGCCTGCATAAGAGAAGAAAAAAATGGCTGCATATCGTAGATAAAGGTTGCGTCGAATATATTTTTTCCGATCTCAACCATGTTTGGATTCTCAGCAAAATGCCGCGCCATATCATAATAAACGTATTCATCCCCGATAAAAGAAAAATACCAGGTGTTCAACCCAAGAGTAAATACAATGAGGGCAAGAAGAAATAACCAATAGCCCGGGGAAATCTTATGCCGCCTTCGATAGAGCATCCATATAGCAGTCAATGTTAGCGCGAGCAATGGGAAATTGATCCTTTGTTTTCCAAAATAACTGAACAAGAGCCAACAAACGACCGTCAAACCCAAAAAAAGTGCGAGTATGAGGAACCCGTTGGTAAGAGAAAATTGCCATACTTTTTTGAGGGGAACAGTAAAAAGGCACCACCCTGTTATGTATAAAGTACAAATAAAAAAGTAGTCCCAGCCTGCAATGGCATGCGGTTTGCTAAGACGAACAATTGTTGCAAAGACGCCTGCCTCGCCCAATATAATAAATGCAAAGCCGATAGAACGCTGTAAGAGAAGGGGCATTGCCGCCTGAAGCGAGGTCGTCGATATTTCCGGTCGATCCATCCGGACTGCACCAGATGCGAACACCAAGACAATAACTGCAAGCGTGCCGATGGACACAATCACAAAATAGGGAGGCCATGCCAACCCAGATAGAGGCGGCTCCTGATACCACCAATCACTTAGCGAACTTGAAATTTGTTGGTTGTCAAACCACCGGTCAAGCAGTACGAGCAACGGCAGGATCATTGCCAAGAGCAAACTCAGGACAGTAATGCCTAACGTCCGGCGTTGAAAACGAGGGGTAAATAATGATTTCGCTTGTAGTGGCGACGAAATGGACATGTATTACCACCCTATCTCTTGCTGATACCGATGAAAGCGCATTGGTTTTGCCCGCTTTAAACAATCAACCATATACTCAATCCCTGCGCAACTAGGATGAGCGCCGGTCCATGTTCTAATCCAGCTTATCGGCCGTACCAGTCTCATCCCCAAAAATATTCCATCCGATCGTGATTAAATGATTTCTGGTAGCCGGAGGCAATTATAGTATTATATTTCACATATTATTAAAGTTAGGTAATGATATCTTACAAATGAGCAAAGTTGTCGGTTCCGTGCCTACTCATATTTTGTTGTAAGTTATTTGTCTTCAGGAAGTTGTTATAATTTCAATTTGGTACAATGTATTATAGGGAGTCAAATCTGGGCCAAATGTTGGCTATATTGTTTCCACAACCGATTAAATAAAAGTTGAGGCCGTTGAAACGCTCAATCCGCGCAGGCCCCAGCCTGACTCCCTTTTAGACCTTCAAAATTGCGCTTGTCAGTTGAATCCACTTCCAATGGATTAATAATAAATGAAAACCAATCGTTATGTTACAAAAAGATTCATGTATGCCATGGCGGCGCTGGCTGCAGAAATAGTTGGCCAATTGTTATTATCAACAGGTGAACTGTTCCTGGCAATATTATTATCTGTGATTGCAGTGGGCTTTTTTGTTTTTGCCTTACACAACCAACCCGGTCCAACCGTTTCGCTAACTTCATATCCATCATTTCGGAATGATTGGAGAGCGCAATGGGACAATCTTCTCAGAACCATATCACATATAAATTATGGAGCGATTTATTGGAATCTACGCAGGGCAATAAAACCATTATTCCGCTCAATATTAGCCTGGTTGGTACAAAACCGTTTGGTTATTAGCCTGTTCGTTCTGGTTGTCGGAGTAGCAGGACAATATTTATTGCTGGCAGATCAACTTCTAATTGGCGCAATAATCACCGCGGTTGCAACATTGCTTTTTGTCATGATAGTTGGGAAACATTCAGGCCCAGATGCCGAGTTGAACATAGAGCCATTTGTACAGAAGTCGATCGATCCGAAATGGTCCTGGTGGGGACGAATCAGCCTCGGATTGGCAATTTTATTTGCAGGCCTGGCATTCTGGTTGTTTGGAACATCCATCCCTGCCATCCTTCCCTGGTTACTGCACCTAAGCAGCATTGGCCTGCTGATTTTATCCAGCGTTTGGATGAATAAATTCAATGCACCTGTAAAAACTTTAGATAACCATGGAAATAGTAGAGCAGGCTGGACCTTGTTGGAGATTGGGATTTTCATTGCGATCCTAGCAATTGCCGCCTTCATGAGATTATACCGTTTTGACCAAATTCCTTTTGGGCTCTGGTATGACGAGGCTGATAACGGATTAAATGCTTTGAAAATACTGAACACTCCAGGATTTTTGCCCGTTTACGCGGAATCAACCAATCTACCAGCACATTTTATATACATCATTGTGTTATTTTTTCGATTATTCGGCGTTTCAACTCTTTCAATCCGAGCTGGCAGTGTTGTTTTTGGGTTGGCTACCGTTGTTGCCGCCTTTTTCGCCGGTCAAGAGCTTTTCGATCGGAAGATCGGTTTGGTTCTGGCATTTTTTCTGGCTGTATCAAGATGGGATATCAATTGGAGCCGGATTGGAATGCATGGTATCACCGTACCGTTTTTTGAATTATTGTCAGTTGGCCTGATTTTACGGGCATTGCGCAAACAGCGTTTGATCGATTATTGCCTAGCTGGGTTATCTATCGGATTCGGGCTGTGTTTTTATACTCCCTTACGGCTCTTTCCAATCGTTATTTGCGTTTTATTGTTATTTTTATTGGTCCGCAGACTTGATTTAATTCGTACCGTCTGGCGTTGGTCGCCCTTACTGCTGCTGAGTATTTTTATTGCTTCGGTACCTGTTTCAGAATATGCAGTTAGTCAACCAGATACTTTCTTCAATCGCATGCAAGTTACATCTATTTTTACCGGAAAATCCTTTCAAGACGGATGGAAGGCTGTCGCTCAGACGACCCGAGAACATCTACTTATGTTCAATTATCACGGGGATAATAATGGTCGCCATAATCTTCCAGGGGCACCCATGTTGGATCCCATCAGCGGTACTTTATTCATTCTGGGAGTGGGACTTAGCCTGTGGCGAATTCGTCAGCCGGGATCATTCCTGCTCATTGCCTGGTTGCTTATCATGCTTATGCCTGGAATTTTTTCATTGGATTTTGAATCCCCTCAATCTCTTAGGGCTATAGGCAGCTTACCGGCTGCCTATTTATTGGCCGTGGTACCCATTCACTCTTTATGGCAGGAATGGAATCAATCATCCGGGAAATATCGCACGTTTGTTTTTTCTCTCCTCCTTGTTTTGGTCCTGATCGGAGTGGGATATATAAACTACCACATCTATTTTGACCTTCAGGCGGAGAATTCAGATACGTGGAGTGCTTTTTCGACCCCTGAAACGATTATTGGAAAAACGATGGCTGAGTTGGGTCCGCAAGCAGACAATTATGTTAGTGTATTTTACAACAACACACCCACGATAAGATTCCTGGCACCGAATAATACGGATTACCATATCTTAAATACTTATGATACTCTTCCTATTCCCACCGATGGCAAGAAGACCGTGGTGTTTTTTGTCGATGGAGACCGCAAGCCATTTTTCCTTCAGGCTCAGCATTACTATCCGGACGCAAACTTCAAGGAATACAAGACGCCGGATGGAGGAACCACCGTTCTTTATCAGATCACTCTCAAGCCGTCAGATATTGCAGCATCCGAGGGTGTCACTGTCAGTTATTATCACAACGCAAACTGGTCGGAACAACCTTTCCTCGTCCAAAATGAGCCAGACATCGATACCGACTGGAAGGATGGGAACCCAGCGCAATTTCCATTTGGGGTCAAATGGCAAGGGGTGGTATATGCCGATACCTACGGGCTTTACCGTTTTGCGGTGTATTCTCCGGCACCTTCAGAACTCTACATAGACAATGTTCAGATTAATCTTGCGGGGGAAGGAGTCCAAACTGGCGAGATCGAATTGGCAAAAGGATCTCATGAATTAATCCTTGAGACGCTGGGAAAAGAAGGTCATTTCGAATTGGATTGGCAGCCACCCGATCAAAAAGAAGCGCCGATACCTTCGTCAAATCTTTTTTTGCCCCCCATCAGTAATAACGGTTTACTTGGGAAATACTATCCCAACGGAGCCTGGCAAGCCCCCTCCGCATTTACAGAGGTCGATTCATGGATCCATTTCTATTATCAAGAACAACCCTTACCAAGTCCGTTCACAGTTGAATGGGTTGGTAAGATAAATATCACCAAGGGCGGACATTATGCATTTGGGTTAGAGTCCATTGACGAATCCGTTTTGTTCATTGACGGGGTACAATTAGTAAGCGCCCCGGAGGCCAATAAATTAGAAGAGGGCGAGATAGATCTAACGCCGGGTTTTCACTCCATCGATCTTCGTTATGCCAATCGGACCGGATATGCTCATATCAATATTTATTGGGCGCCTCCGGATTCTGACCGGGAAATCATCCCGCAGGAGGTGCTTTTCCTTCCATAGAAGGTGGCGTGGTAGTTCATGGCGAATATCGTATGGCGTCGGCATTCGGACAGTCATCGGTCCAGCCAAGCCGGATGTCGATCGCGTGGTCTGAAAATCAGTCGTTTTATTACCAGGGTTGGCCGGTTATTGTTCATAGAGACATCATCCATTGATTTGCAATCAATGCTGGGAAAATGAAAATTATTGTTTTTTACAAATCGAATAAGTTAAGTAAATATACCTAACAAATCAGCGGAATTAATTGTTTGGTGTTGATTTATGACACTCTTATCTTGCTTTTAAGGACGGGGAGGAACTTGAATCCCAGCTTATTTTTTTCTTAGTACCAGTCATTAATGTTCAGGAAGTTGTTATAATTCCAGTTCGGAATATCGCAATTTTGGGAGCCAAACTTGGCCAAAATATTGGTGAAATTATTCCCACAACCCATCAAGCGCAAGGGGATTCTGCTTGAGTCATTTATCTTCGTCATTATATATATCTTAATTTTGGCTATTTTGCCTGCAGAGTCACCGGTTCGGACTCTGGTAGAAAATTTAGCGATCCTTACCGCTTCAGCGACTGCAACTGTGTTGATTTTTTTCTCAATACCAGGTATGCCGTCACCCGCAAAACGACCGTGGTTGATTTTGGGCTGCGCACAACTGGCATGGCTGGTAAGCGCATTTTTGATGGATTATGTACAATCCCTAATCGGGGGATGGACCCCCGTAACCATTACAGCAAATATCCTAAATTTCTCCGCCTGCTTCCTCTCCGGTTATGCGCTCCTGCTATTCCCCTTCAGAAGCAGACATGCTCCAACCCGTTTCCGATTTATTCTGGATGCGATCATTTCTTCCGGAGTAGTCGTGGCCCTGGGTTTTCTGATATTCGTACGGCCACTATCCAATTCAGGGCCAGTACACCTTGATTTCTTGATTAATGTAAGTTACCCGGTCGTTGATTGCATCCTGTTGGTCTTACTAGCGAATTTTTCCCTAGAGAATTGGGTTCCGCGTCATACAGCCAAATTCCTCGGCGCCGCTTGGAGTGCCGTTCTTCTCTCAGATTACCTTCATATCTCCTTGGTTTTAATTGGAAATTATCACCCCGGCAGCTTCGTCAGCCTCGGTTGGGTTTGCGGCTCCCTTTTAATGGGATTAGGAGCAGTTTTTGAAAAGGATGCCGGCATTGACGAAGCTGGAGTTGGAAATCAAATAGTTGGCATCGATGTGGGGGTTCAATTTCAGAAGGTGCTCCCAATGGCACTCGTGGTGGTTCTATTCTGGTATGTCCTCACCGATTGGCGGCTATCGGGTCAGTTTTCTTATTTTGGTTTATGGATGAGTGTATTATTGGGCGTGATGCTTATTGTCCGCCTGGGAATCCGCGCTGGGGAAGCTGAATTAAATCAATATTGGCAGCTATTCAAAAACCTTGGCGATCCGAGTTTTATTTGTGACCCGGCCGGAAAGCTCTTGTTGGGTAATCCGGCGTGCGCGGCAATCGCCGGTGTCAATGAAGAGAGCGATCTGATTGGGAGGTCGCTATTTGAAGTATTTGAAGGTCTCTCTCCAACAGAAGTTGGGCAATCCGTTAAACGGGAACAAACGTTGAGCGCCTCATTGAAAAAGGATAGTACACTTTTTCTGATTTCCCTCAGCCCCATTGTGGCTGAAAATAGCAGGATATTAATCGCGGGCGTGGCTCACGACCTGAGCGAGCAGAAGAGACAGCGCGACGCGATCCAGCATGCCTACGACGAATTACAGGCGGTTTATAAGAAATTAGGGGATCTGAACACCCAATTGGAACAGAAAGTAGAAGACCGAACAAGCACACTCCAACAGGCTTATCGCCAGCTAGAGGAGCAGAACAAAGTTTTGCAAGGACTGGATCAAATCAAG
>Ga0182027_10012046_pt1 | contig 12170 bp, 10 predicted proteins | sample 712E1DmetaG_FD_121300 | JGI IMG/M metagenome (GOLD analysis project Ga0182027, IMG submission 121300) | Permafrost microbial communities from Stordalen Mire, Sweden - 712E1D metaG (Illumina Assembly) | ecosystem: Environmental > Terrestrial > Soil > Wetlands > Permafrost | place: Sweden...
CATTTTCCCTTATTTTTGGTGGGGGGGGGGTGTTGGGGGGGGGAGGTGCGGGCGCTAACTGTTCGTGCGCGAGGTGTCGTCCGCCTGTCGGTTACTGTTTAGTTTTGATATCCAAACCGCCAGTCAAAAAACTTTTTAACCGTTCTCTTGAAAAACGTCATAAACAGATTTTTGTGACCAAATGTCGCGACACTGCCGCGACATTCTGATATGCCCAAAAAACCGAGTTCCGTATATTGATTGTGTGATTAATTAGACTCAACCATATTCTATAATAATAATTGTTATCACTGACAAAGTCCACACATTACCAGCCATGTTAAATTTCAACAACTGTTCATTTTAATGTGTTTTTTTTGATGGTTGGAAGGGGGGGGAGGAATGTTATTTGGGGATATCACTTCTTGCGTCTCATTGCTTCGAGAACAACGTTCATAATGAAAGGGTCGCTCAACATCCCTCCTTTGTCTTTTTGACCTTGCATGATTATACTCTTCTGCTCCTCTGACAAGTTCTTCAGATCGAGTCCTTCTGTGAGTCTTATTCCTGGTCGCTGCGCTTCTTGTGTGGCGTCTTCTCCCGTGGCATATGGTTGTTGTATTTTCGCTCCTGTTCCTATTGCTCCTCCTGCTGCAGTTGCAGCTGTGGCAAGAGAAGTGGAAGATGATGGTGCAGCCAGCCCGTGAAGAAAAGACGGGGAAAGTGTTGGTGGAGTAAGAATTTTGAGCGAAGGGTCTTGTTGGACTTGTTGTCTCTGTGTAGGTGCTGTATGTCCTGCTGCCCTCTTGTTATCTTGCGCTGCTTGTTGGGTTGCAGCTTGCTGCTGCTTCTGTTGTTGCTGTTGGATGGATGCTTTCTGTGCTTTGAAAGTCTCCATGATCTTTGCCAGCGTCTCTGGCTTACTGCCGTCAACTACAGCCTCGGCATCTTCACGTTTCACTCCTTCGACGATGTCCATGTATTGTGTTATAGCAGTGTCACGCTTCTGCTGTTTGGCAGACTCTTCTGCGGCTTTCTCCTTTTCCATTTGGCGTGCCATGAACTCTTGCACTTGCTTCATAAATGGCGTCACCTCTGATGAATCTTGCTGCTGCTTGGTTTGTTGTGTTTGTGCTGCGGGTGGTTGTTGAATTTGCTGTGCTGCTGCTTGTTGTTGTTGCTGTTGTTGCTGTAACATTTGCTGCTGTTGCTTTAGCATGTCCATGTGTTGTGTGATGAGATCGTCTACTTGCGACCGTTCTTTCTTTGCCGTGTGAGGTTGTTGTGTCTTTGGTTCGATATCCATTGGAACTGGCTTGCTTGCTTCAGTTATTGGCTTCTGTTGTGGAGGTTGTTGGGGTGGAGTAGGAGTGGATGGTGGTACGGGTGCTGCCGAAGATGGAGTCGAAACTGCGACTGCAGCTGCTGGAGCAGCAGCAGCAGAGGATGATGATGAAGATGCGTCAGTCATTGTGTCTTGTAATGTTAAAGATAGTGGAGCGACCACTTCCTTGAATACTTCGACACTTCCTTCTTCTCCCGCACTAACTTTTCCGAATTCACAACCGTGAATGTCTGGCTTGGCTACAACTGACACTTCAAGAAGCATGACCCATGTACCATCTTTTAGCATAAAAAGTGCAGTTGGTGTTGGAGGTTCTCCGTATTTCCGTATGAGTGATGCTTTGTCTGCGTCATATGCATAGCACATCGACAAACCTTTGAGTATTCCCGCACGCAAGTTGTGTCGCAACCACAACTCTTGTTTCTTTGTGAGACCTGTCTTGTCAAATTGGAACAATGACCATATTTCTCCCTCGACCACGTCTGTGTCATTTACCAACACTCTCCCGATCGGATTGGATTTGCCCTTGTGTGGAACTCCGTAAAGTTTGGGATTTGCGGCAGCACCTACGGGTATTTTCATTTCACCTTCTGGGTAGCAGTGCTCAAAGAACGTTGGCAACCCCGTGAAATTTACAATTGAAAGGTCGTCAACTTGGTCTTTTGTGAAAAATGGCACAATTCGTCCACTGCTTGAAACTGACATGTATGGTCTTCCCCATCCCTGAAGGTCGCTCAGTTTGCCATGTTTTCGTTCGAGCATGTTCATAGTTGCTTCATCGTCCGAACCGGGCCGAATTCTGATTGATATCTGGCCAGTGTCGACCCTGACTTCATCTCGACTTCCGACGTGTTGATCAAGAAAATGTCTCCCTTGCATTAGAGACTGAAAAAAACCGAATGTGTGAAGTGTGTGAACTCTTGTTTATATTAGAGAAGAAGGGGATGTGGGTTATTTGTTTATATTGGGAGCTATGAATTTTGAGGGGGTTGTGGTGGTTGTGTCAATTTCTTCGCCTTCTCTTTGGGAATTCTAAATTCCTGTTGGTCAGGTTCGCCAAACCTCTGTGGCTTTGTGCGCTTGCGTTCACCTCTAATGACGTTTGACGCCACCAAACCCCGATCAGGCGTCTTCTTTTTTGGTCGCGATGTTGCGAGGAGCTTCTTTGGTTGGTGGTCTTTGACTGATTTGTCTGTACTCGATTCCGATAGAGTGCTAGTGTCAAACGATCGTTTGTTTTCGTGATTAAGGCGCGGTTGGTCTAGTTGTGGTGACATTGGAAGTGGAGTCGGAGGTGATGGAGATGGAATAAGCCGTGGTTTTGGAGGAGGTGGTGGTGGCGGAGGCTGTTGTTCGCAACACAGTTGAACCACGATTTCCCGATGAACAAACATAGTTGGATCTGGGCGTGGTGGACAACTTTCTTCTTCTTGTTTTATTGGTGGAATAGAAGCCAACTGTTCTTGATGTAGAACTTGCATGGGTAACGGTGCTGGTGCCGGAGCTGGAAGTTCGTTAATTATATCTGGTGGTGGTCGTTGTAGAAGTGGGTGCAGCGGTATGTTTTTAGGAGGTGAACTCTGTGAGTGAGGAAGAGAAAGAAAGAATGGGCACTTGATAACGACTGGTTGAATGTTACTCGACCAATTGACTTTGCTTGTAATTTTAGAAACAACATCGCGCATGACGGCCACCATGCGGTACATGAAATACAATCCACCAATTAACATCCCACTGATTGCAGTGTAAAATATTGATGAACTACATGCATCACCGACTCTGTTGGTGTAGAGTGCGCTTGAAATACAATAAATGACATTCCCCATCTTTTCTTTGTGTGTGTGTGTGTATGCGCCGCACGTGGTTTATGCTGTTGGAAAAATAAAAGACTTTTTTAAAAAAAAAGTTTTTGTTAAAATGTTTCATCTCCTTCTCTTGGTATTTTAGGTGGTTGTGAGAACTGCTCATCGTCTAAATGTTCAGATGCAGCAAGAGAGACTACTTGGAGACTTCTTTTCTGTCTTATTCTTCTGTTTATCAACCACAAAGTTACCAAAGTAACTAGCGCGAGCATTAGAATGACGTATATATGAGCAATGATGATTGCAAGTAGCCCAGTGATGATGATGTAAAATTGTGTCATGGTGTCTGCCATCGGATCGAACTTGATTGGAGCGGTGCCCAAAATCGATACCCCGCTTATGGACCACCCACTGATAATCAGAACAGAGAACGCACCCAGTTTCACGAGACTCACCACACGCAACACAATTCCGTTGTGGCTATCCCCCATAATAAGCAAAATAATAACAGAGAGCATGTGTGTCACAACGACTATTACCAGTGAATATATGAACCACGTCAGTCTTCGACTGGGCATTCCTTGCGTCGACACTGCAATTCTGACTGTCGTACCCTTTGTCACTAATTCGTCTCGATACCGAGAAGCCGCTGGACCTCTCGAAGTATGGTCATATGTTATGAGTGCCGTTGCGTATGCTTGATTGAATTTTGTCAGATTTCCATCGAACTCTCTGATCGCCTTCTCAGTGTCAAATTTGGCTGACAACTGTGTGACGAGATCACGACAGTACGTGTTTGACGAAGCAATGTTCCGGTCGTTTATCTTGTCGCGCACGAGTTTGAGTTGTTTGTTCATCTCATTCACATAGGGTGTTGAGAAGTAGAGTGCCGCATTGGAGTCAGTATGCGACATTGGCATTTCTCCTATAAGTCTTACCTTCTCTGCGCAAGTGATATTTTCCAACTGTAATACGAGATGCTCACTATCAACAGGAAGCGAGATCCGATCCATCTCTTCTGTTGCATGAGAGACACACTCTGACAGCACGTTGTGAGCTAGAATGTCGTTTACTTTCTCTCCAACATAATCGACCCCCTTGTTCGCCGCCTCGATGATGCTTATTAACAAGTCAGCAATGTCGTTACCCGTTAGATACTTGTTGTTGCTTCCGCTTCCACTACGTGGAACCGTTGTGTCACAGCCAAATGTTTCGTCTTGTAGTCTCTTCATTGCAGAGATGTATCCGCTTGAAAGACGGTCTTTAGGAACATCAGTGAGTGGAGTAACGGATCCATCAGGAAGTATGTTGACTGATGTGGCCATGGGGACTAGATGAACGCTGTGCCTTGGAAACAGTGTTTTAACCAGTCGGACAGTGGAGTTGAACCGGGAAATTGCAGGGTCGTCACTCGGATTGGACTTCTCACCCAGCCATATATTGAATAGCACGTCGTTTTCCGTATGTTCGGTCTCTTCGTTCCGTTTGTATGTGTACCGCTGGACTACCCAGGACATCGGAGGAACTAATTTGCCTCGCTGTTCCACGGTGGATAGCCAGCCCTTCTTGTCGTAGTTCTCAGCTAAGCACGCGAGGCCGTAGAGTCGCGTGACGTCGTCTGTCCAAATCCATTCAGAGTTATGGTATATTATACGTGATGACAACACAAGAGCAACGAGGAGAAGTGCTTTGTCATATGTCTGAATTCCTGCTCCAATCCCCTCAGTGTCTATTACTACGTAGGTGAAGTTGCCGCAGTCACCAATGGGACGCGGCCACACAGTTGCACCCACGGTTTTCGGCCGATCGGTATCACCGACTTCAAATCCACTCTCATGTGAAGCATTCAATAAGTAATTCAGTGAAAAACTCTTTCCTGAGCGCGCTCGTCCAATCGCAGTTACAACTGCAACGGGGTAATCACCAATCTTACGGAGTACACCAATACCACGAGGATCAATCATCAGTTTGACATTTGTTGGGTCTGGAATTAATAGACTCACAGGAAGTCGTTGTGATCTTCCATGCACAGTTTCCAATAATAACAGTAGCAACACGCATGCTGACAGTGACTTCATATTCACGGTGGTATCTTTTTTCTTATTCTGAAAGGTCACATTGTCGGTGTACAATTGTTATTACCTGAAACTCTTAAACAACCATCGCAGAGAGAAATGCATCAGGGAGGGTTTTTTCATTTGCCATATGCAATGGGTGTGTGTGAGAATTGAATTCAATTTCAGATTCTGTATGTATAATTTTCTTTTGTCTCTCATCCAGCGCGATTCTCATTGTGATAAGAGAAGTGCAGTCGCTTCAGTCGTTGGAAGGCACAACCCAAATCCAACTTCGTGTTTTGACAAACTTGGTGTTGTTGTTTTTGTTGGCGATGTGTTCGAGAGCAATTGGGCGAGGTTCTTTTCGAGCTGTTTTGTTTTACGTCGCCTTGAAGTTCTGGCATCACTGCCGTTGCATGGATTGACACACTCCGCGAGGTTTGTAAGAGAAAGCAAGTTCAACAGAGCGAGGATGTGCTTCTTCTTCTTGGTTGTGGTAGTGACTTTCTGTTTTGTAGATTTGGAGGTAATGACGGGGAGTGTCGATGCCACACGTGGAGTTGTTGTCTTCGGATCAAGCACGCACATCTGCGACAACACGCTTGCAACACTGATCTCATCCAAACTCAGAATCCTTCTTTCTTTCTGTTTGGCACAACCAAAATCGGGACTGATCACCAAAGGTGGACTAACGCTGTGGTAGCAGAACTGCTCCGCACTAGTTTGAACAACGTCGTCTGTGCAATGATGTTCTCTGTTCTCAATCTCGTCACACGAATGTTGCCGTTTGTTGTGTTCGATAGCATTGCGCCCACGACCGACAACGCTGATTTCTTTGCGATTTTCCAAAGAGGGAACAAAGAAAGGGTTGTTCGGCTTGATGATCAATCGACCGTGCTTTACGGGAAGTCCGAGCCATTCTACCGCTGCCGTCAGGGGTCTTTCTACAACAAAGTAGAACTCGGTTGCTGTAGACGTTCGCCTATTCTCTCTGTCCTGTGTTTTTCGCTGTGTTTGCATTTTTATTACTTGGAATTTTTTTTGGTTCTTCTCCTTTTTATTGGAAAATGCGATTTTGAAGGAAAAAATTAATCTTGCACTCAAAAATATTGTGTTCAAGAACTTGATTTGAAAAATACACACACAATACACAAAATTTCCAATGCGACAATAAACTTCCCAACCAATTCAATAAAAATTTTAGAATGCACATTATACTGAATTTTTTGTATGGCAAATGCGGGGGGGAAAAAAAGAATGAGACTCAAATTCCGATGTTGTCTTCATAGCAGTGAGCAAAATGTTGTGTCCATCCGTCACACTCTTTACAGAACTTCTTTAGGCATACACTGCACTTGAATGACCAATCATGTCCACATGCGTAACAGCATCCCCCACTCGGGAGGAATCTCGTATCTAGAAGTTTCACACCTGCACCAACATATGTCTCCGTAGTAGGCATTGAGAGTATGCAGCAGATTGTTTGGTGGACAGCATTCCAGTCGGCCACCAAACAATCCTTGTCTTTGCAATATGCAACTGTCTTGCATGCAGCACATACTACGAGATCTTCTTGTTGCCTCATGTCTTTGCAATGTGCACACTGAAATAACTGGTGGTCGTTTCCTTGTTCTGTCACTTCTAGTGGAAACCACAGAGGAATTCTGCGTTGTGGTGTTCTCGCATCAACAAAGTAGCACTTGATGCGCTTGTCAACTACTTTGCACGGAGACATCACAACTGCGGGACTTTTTGATGTCTCAAGTGAAATTTGGCAAAGTGTGTGAGCAAGCGCTGGAGCGATCTCCTTTTCCATCTGCTCTTCCGTGATAGCCTCTGAAAATTCCAGCATGAGTGTCGGCGTCTTTCCGCGCGACTGGTACTCTTGCACAACGTCAGACATCCCAGGAGAGATTGATATCCCACATGATACATGCGCGTTATCCCACAAATCTCTGGCAACTCGCACATGCCATTTTAGCGGTCGCATTGGAGTCAGTATTGCCACTTTCATCCCTTCAAAACCAGTGTAATCTACAGGATACGAGTGCACGTCAATGACAAATGGACGTTCTTGCTTCTCAATTGTCTCGCGCACGGCACTCCTCCACTTGGAGTCGCGACTCCACGGACGATTCATGTCGAGTTCCACACGGTTGATGTCCGCATACATAAGAGTGACTGATCCTGCACCACTGTCTTTCAATGCAGTGGCCAGTACCCTCCCCGCAGTTGTCGCGAAGAAGTCGTATGGATGACCTCCCGTTGCAGAGTATGCACTTGCAGAATGAAGTTCATCGGGTGGTTTGGCGTGAGGAACCGTCAATACAAAGTCGTGCAACCTAATTCTGACTTTCTTGTCTTCCATTTAGGAAATGTGATGCGTACAACTCTTTTCTCTTATCAAATACTAATTGTACTTAATTGGGAGTCTCAAATTTTATTTTTGTTGAGATTAGTTTGGGTGTGTTGAAGTGAATGCGGATCGTCCTTCAGTGCGTTCACCAGGTGGTGGTTGTGGTGGTGGATGCAAAGATGCTACCTTCTTTTCGAGAAGGGCGATATAAGCCGACTTTTCGAGTGCGAATGTGTCCATGACTGAGACATAGAAAACTCCACGAGCAAATTCCGGGTGAAGTCTTGGACCACCAGGTTTTTTGTCGGGTTCCTCAGGTGTTTGTTGTGGTGGTTGCGGTGTTTGTGGTGCTGAAGGGAAGAACTTTGAGAGCGCTTGCTGCCCTATGATCTGCTTGATGTCCTTTGCCTTGTTTGACTTCTTCTTTCTGACGGTTGCTGTGGTATCAACCAACGGAGTCTTCCCTTCGGCGCTCGGGAGTTCTGATCCTGCAAAGTAAATGTTCGAACCACGGAACTTCAGTCCTAGCCACCGGTATTCTGTTGTAAATGCCACCGTGCGTTGTTGTGACATCTCGGACATCTTTAAAGCTAGTTGGTTTGGTCTGCATTCCACGTAATTTCCGTGGACACTCTCTGCTATGCGAACGTATCCATAGGAGAAAATGGTGGGATTGTCGTCACTGACCGATGACCCCAAGATGACGACAAATTCCCGTCCTGGTGCATCGAGCAGTGGATTAAAGTAGACGAACCGCTTGTGCGTTACTTTTCTGTAGTACTGTGTAACAACAAATAAATTGTGACCAGTGAGTCTTCTAAATTTCCCCTCAGACTCCTCACTCATTAGTTGAACGACTATCTCTGGAATGCTTTCTTCGTCTACATTCACGGGGGTAGCTTGAACGTGATCATCTTTCTCCTTCTCCTCTTCTTCATATTCACGCTTGCATTTCTTCTTTCTGTCCGGGCTTCTTTCATCCTCTTCGTGGTCACTGGCATGTTTCCCGTCACCCAATGCATCTTCCCATGTGAACTCGTAATTCATTTGGGTATTTTTTTGAATACACACACACAAAAAATCTTTGACGCGCCAGTGCCGCGTCGTTAAAAACTTTTTTTCATATAAAAACGTTTTTTTGAAGTCGGTTAGATAAAAACATTTTTAAAAAAGTTTTAACATCGCATTAAAAAAATTATTTTAGCGCATCACACCCTCTCAAACATGGAAGACACTCACATGAAAGAAGCCGAAGCGACGTTCCAGGCACCACAAGTTGTAGTGGCAACTACTGGAGACCCCACAGACGTCGACGAAGAGCATTCCTCGACATCGACTACTCCACCTCCTCTTACTCACGAAGTCGCCGCCGCTGCCGCTGCCGCTTTCTCCACTGCTGTGGAACATCCACAAGAAAAGCAGATTACCAGTGATAGTTCAGAAGTAACTCGGACCGCCATGTTGACGTACTGCAACTCAGCGGCAGTCACAATCCAAGGTCTGGCCGCCCAGTACCAACGGCTGGTCGATGTGCTAAAACAGACTGATACCCAGAGGTCCGAACCGAAAGTTGCCGACCCAACTGAACAACAACAGAGTCCTGTGGCTGCTGTTGCTACCACATCATCTTCCTCAACATCTTCCGGTGCAGCACTGCAGTTCCCAGAGCATCTCCCCGCAGACATCTCCGACTTCCGCAGTGATCTGTATGTCAAAGTAGGAAAAGGGTGCGTGTCCATCAGGAACATTGGCACTGTGGCGCATGGACTCAAGAAGGCAGAACAGTCGCCCGTCAGTGGAGAAATGACCAAGGTTGGACGTGGAATGTACCTCCTCACGATATCTCACAAGCGCTCTGCTCCGTCTTCGACAAAGGAGAAGGTTGTTTCCAACGACGGTGATAACACGGCTGACTACGTCGTAGAAGGCGAAGACGGAAAGAAGTCAGACAAGCGCAAGACCAAAAAGAGCAAGAAAATGGCACCAGAATCAGCAGACGACATCCCCGAAGATTTGAATGTGGTCCCAGAAGAATTTTGTCGGGCATACCCCAAGTGCATCGTTCTGTCGAGGAACCAAGTAGTTGCCATCGGATTGACGTGTAAGCTGGGATTCAAGCTAATTCGCCCCACGTCACCGGTGATCGAGAAGTTCAAGGAGGCAGTGGGCAATCCAAAACTCACTCCGTACACCTACGAACTAACTCCAGACGACTCCCATGAGTCTCTCCGCTTCCTCTCGGAAGTCAGGAAGTACTTCAGATCTGCGCATATCAATTCTGAATATGAAAAATACTCAAAGTATGTTAAACCTGTGGTTTAAAAAAAATGGAGCACCTTTCCCATCAATACCCACACACTCCAACAAATACATCAACAACCAAATTAAAATGGCTTCTTCAAAACATACTGTTCTTCAATCTTTAAAAATTAATTAGAAAGTGATAAAAGAAAGTATGCAAATGCACAATCAAACCTAAATCCATCCTTTTTTTCATCCTCTGTATACACCCTCACTCTAAGTGGGAAAGAATACCCCCCCCCTGTCCATGGCAACTGAAACCAAACCACAGTGGCACGAAATCGAAAAGAACCCCGTCATTAAAATTTACACAAGTTCCGAGCAAAAACTCACAGAACTCCCGTACGTCTTAACAAGCCTCGCAGCGCGAATCAATTCAGCCGGACTCGATGCGTTCGCGAAAGACGTGGCGAAAACACAACCAGTCGTCCGTCCAAATCCTCCATGGAGTGGCGACATTGTAAAAAAAATGTTGGTTTCAGGCACGTTTGGAGTAAACGAACGCACGGCAGGGTACCAAATCGTGCTCAAGCCATCTGCTCCAATTGATATGAGTCTGTTCGACTTTGGGTTCATTGGATGCACTGTCGCTTCCATCGTGGATCTCCGAGAGCTACATACGAAATTCGGAATTGTCTCCGGGCGCATGCCCAGTTCGAATGTGCAGCAGCGGCTGAAAGACGAACTGCTGTGGGCGGGTGCGCATGTCAATGCCGACCGGCGCAACATGTATGCCAGCATCGAGGCGGTATTCGGAAGAGGTGAGTCTACGACACTCAAGAGCGAGTTGGCGAGTCACCACGATGCAGCCAAGTGGATCTCAGGCCTCGATCCCAGTGGAATGATCGGTCTCTACCAAGAAAAGGACGGCGACTCTTCTCGTGGACTACTCGTTGTGCGCTGCAATACGACTCCCGCTGCAGAGTGGCTGGCAGAGCACCTGAAGAAGTCTCCTCTTGGTCATAGCGTCTCCTACCAGACTCTTATCGGAAGTGATGCCTACGACGCGGTTGTCGACATTTCTGAGCGCAACGCGAAGCGGGTGTTGTGGAAGGCTGCCACCGCGCTTGGTCTGAAAGTGAGTGGCACAATCGACAAATCCGCCATCGAAGTTTCATCGGCACGTGGTGTGTCGCCTCCAGAAAAGATGTTGGCTGATCTGCATCAACAGATTGAAGTGCACAAAGCAGTTCCATCGTCCCACAGCACGATGGCAATCAGAGACATGCTCACAGAAACACTTCCTGGAGCTCCGATGTGCGCTGCCCCTGATGTCATGAACATGTTCAATGTCTTCACTCTCAAGAAAAGCGAGAAGATGGGCCAGTCATTTGCACACTACTTCAACTCTGTCGTGCCAGTCAAGGGTGGATTCTCGTACGGTGGCTTCGTGGTGTTCGAGAGTGCCGCAACTGGCCCGATTAGACTCTACGCTGATCAGGCGGAGGACCTCCACAAAGTCACGTTCGTCGATCCGAATCTAAGTGGGGAGTACCTCTCTGACCAATTGAGTGATGTGTGTGGCCATGAAGACTTTATTCCAATCGTCACTACTCTGTGATTCTCCACTCAAAAAACCCCCCCCCACTAAAATAAAAGTTTTTAAACGTTAGCAAGTTTTTTTTGTGTAACTTAGTTTTCACTCAAAAAAAAATGAGTGCGGAACTCACCAACATTGAATTCAAAGCAATACGTCGCCCAGGTGTTCCCCAAGACATGGAATTTCTGGGACCATGTGTGTCCACCATCGATCAACGTGACACGTTCTATGGATGCCCATCTGGGCTCTGCAAGCTGCGTTGTGAGCACTATGTCGAGCAAGACAGGGACGAAATGAAGCTTATTTGGTACAACCGGGCTCAAGTGGCCGGCCCAAAGAAGTCAGACATCATCATCGTGAACGTCAGCACGGTTCCAGAGTTGCATGCGTTGCTCGCAACGATGCTTGGAGTGAAGAACCACGTAGAAAAGAGGCGGGAACTCTACCTCATTGGACGTACACGGATCCACTTGGACACTCTCTCAGACGGCAGGCAGTTTATTGAAGTGGAGGTGGTCATGCGCCGCAGAGAGGACCCGAGAAGTGCGTCCAAAGAGGCAGAGGAAATCAAAGCGAGACTCGGCATAAAAGACACCGACCTAATTGTTGGGTCGTACGCTGACATGTTCACTTTCACCTCAACAACCACCACTACCACCCATTGAAACGTTCACTAAAATTTCAAAGTTCTTTTTCATGGACCAAATTTATGTATCTTAGTTATGACGTAACACATGAATTAAAAAAATTATTTACGAAAAAAGTAAAAAAGTTTTTCAAAAATAAAAAC
>Ga0182027_10012047_pt1 | contig 12169 bp, 7 predicted proteins | sample 712E1DmetaG_FD_121300 | JGI IMG/M metagenome (GOLD analysis project Ga0182027, IMG submission 121300) | Permafrost microbial communities from Stordalen Mire, Sweden - 712E1D metaG (Illumina Assembly) | ecosystem: Environmental > Terrestrial > Soil > Wetlands > Permafrost | place: Sweden...
GCCGCCGCTGGAGCTGCGCCGCATCACCGTTCGTCATCCCACCCGGAGCCTCAAGGCGCTGAAAGCGCGGCTGATGGGATAGACTCGCCTGAGCGGCCTGGGTTTTGCCTGTCGTGGTGTGGTTTTCTCTTGCAGGGGCGGGGCCGTCATCGGCTAAATTGGCGCGCATGAAGCCAAATACTGTCCTGCCACTGGTTGCTTTCACCGTTTTCGTTTCCGGTCATCCGCTTTGGGCGGCCGCGGAGCGGTTCACGCCGCCCGCGTCGCCGCGCGTCACGTATAATTTCAATCCGGGCTGGAAGTTCATCCGCCAGGACGCGCCCGGCGCGCAGGAGGTATCGTTCGACGACTCGCAATGGGAGACGGTGAGCACGCCGCACTCATTCAACGACGTGGACTCGTTCCGCGTGATCATTGACCACAGCGGTGGCGATCGGGGCAAGTACCAGGGCCTGAGCTGGTACCGGAAACACTTTAAGCTTCCAGCCGGCGCGGCGGGATCCAAGGTGTTCATCGAGTTCGAGGGCATGCGCCAGGCCGGGGACATCTACTTCAATGGCAAGCCTTTCGGTCTGTATGAAAACGGCATCACGGGTTACGGCGTGGATCTGACATCCGCGGCGCTGTTCGGCGACCGGGACAACGTGCTGGCGGTGCAAGTGGACAACCGCACCAGCTACCGGGAGCGGGCCACGGACACGACGTACCGCTGGAACGCCAACGATTTCAACCCCGACCACGGCGGGATCAACCGCCGCGTGTGGCTGCACCTGACGGGGAAGATCTACCAGACCCTGCCGCTGTATTACGGCTTGCAGACGACCGGCACGTATATCTATGGCGGCAACTACAACATCGCCGCCCGCGCCTGCGACGTCACCGTCGAATCGCAGGTTCACAATGCCACGGCGGACCGGTCGGTCCCCCGGGCGACTGTCACCCTCTCGTGCGCGGTCGTGGATCAGGACGGCATGGTGCGGGCCTCGTTCAAGGGTGGCGGCGTGGTGATGTTGTCCGGCGCGAAAACCGTTCTGACCGCCACCGGCCCGCTGGCCGACGCCCGGTTCTGGAGCCCCGACGATCCCTATTTGTACGATGTCTTTACGATGCTGACCGTGGACGGGAAAGTGGTTGACGTCAACAAGGTGAGGACGGGGTTCCGCAAGACCGAATTCAAGGGCGGCGCCGGCACGGGCGGCGTTTATATCAATGACAAGTTCGTCTATCTCAAGGGATTCGCCCAGCGCACGAGCGACGAATGGGCAGGCGTGGGCGCCGGCTATCCGGACTGGATGCACGATTTCAGCGCCCGGATGCTTCGCGATTGCAACGGGAATTACATGCGCTGGATGCATGTGGCGCCGCAAAAGGCGGATGTCGAGGCTTATGACCGCTTCGGCATTGTCGAGGTCGCGCCCGGCGGCGACAAGGAGGAGGATGCGCAAGGCCGCCAATGGGAGCAGCGCGCCGAGGTCATGCGCGACACCATCATCTACCTGCGCAACAACCCCAGCGTGCTCTTTTGGGAGGCGGGCAACACCGGAGTCACCGCCGCCCAGATGCAGGAGATGGTGAACCTACGCAAGGAACTGGACCCGCACGGCGGCCGGGTTATGGGATGCCGATCGCTAAGGGACCCGGGAGCGGTGGAGGCGACGGAGTGGTTCGGCACCATGCTTGGCGGGCCTTACAGCGCCCAGATGCGCGACCAGGCCCCCCTCATCGAGACCGAGGATTTCCGCGATGAAGGCGCCCGCCGTTTCTGGGATGACTATTCCCCACCTTACTTTGGATTCAAGCAGGGGCCGAACGATACCTGGCACTGGAATTCCGAAACCTTCGCCCTGCAGCAGGTCGGGCGATATTGGTCGTTCTGGTCCAGCCGCATTTCCAACACCGATCCTGCGCGGTCCAAGTGGTCAGCCTACGCCTCCATCTATTTCAACGATTCCGACGCGGACGGCCGGCAGGATTCCAGCGAGGTCTGCCGCGTCAGCGGCAAGATAGACGCCGTGCGCCTGCCCAAGGAAATTTATTTTGCCGAGCGCGTGATGCAGAACGAAAAGCCGGACCTCCACATCCTCGGTCATTGGACCTACCCGGCTAACACGACCAAAACGATGAATGTCATCGCCAACAATGTGGACAGCGTCGAATTCTTCGTGAACGGCGTTTCGCGTGGCAAGGTTGTCCAGCCGGTGAACGGTTATCTTTATGCCTTCCCGAACATCGCGTTCACACCCGGCACGATCAAGGCCGTTGGCTACAAAGACGGCGAGGCCGTGACCAGGCAGGAACTCAAGACCGCCGGCGCTCCCGCGGCGATCAAGCTCACCCTTCACACCGCTCCCCAGGGCTTGCGCGCCGACGGCGAGGATGTCGCCCTGATTGATTTTGAAGTGGTGGACGCCAGTGGCGAGCGTTGCCCGACCGACGACGCCCGCGTGGATTTCACCTGGAATTCAGTGGGGAGGACTGTTTCTGCCACCGGCCCCGCCATTTGGCGCGGCGGTTACAACAGCGGCAAGGTCAATTCCGTCAACAACCTTTATCTCAACACAGAGTGCGGCATCAACCGCGTGGCCATGCGCTCGACCCTGATGCCGGGGACGATCACCTTGACGGCCAGGCGCGAAGGCCTACAGCCCGGGACGATCACGTTCGACTCCAAACCGGTCGCGATCCAGGACGGTCTGACGCTGGAAATGCCGCAAACCCTGTCGCCAACGGGCCCAGGACAGAATTCATCGTCTCTTCGGTAGATGCTTGTACAGGAAAGCTCAACACGCTTCAGCGGTAGCGGTACAGCGTCACCCGCTGGATGGCGTCGGGACTGGAACGCTGCCGGTACACGGGCACCCAGCTCCCCGGAGGCCAGGAAATGCCAATGCTTTGCCCCTCGTCGGTGCTGTCGCCGGCCAGCAATCGCCCGGGGACCCAGCGGCCGTCCACAAAACTGCCTTCTTCCACGGTGGCCAGTCCGGCGAGCGGAAGCCCCGGCGTGTTGGGAGCAAAGGTGATGTTGATGCCCAGGCCGGCGACAAAATACTCGTCCGGCCCCGCCGCAATGAAAATCCCGGCCGCGAAGGAGTTGGGCGGGATGGGCGTCGGCTGCGTCAGAGGCGCAACCCGGGGCTTCACAAACGAAACCGTCAGGGTGTAGTTCCCCACCGGGACCTTTTGGGGCGGGTCGTCCGGCCCCAAGAGGACGGCGGACATGGTGCCGTTGCCCTGGTGTTCGGAAATCAAGGGCGCCAGTTGCTCGATCAGGTCGTAGCTGCCAATCAGATCAGTGTCGGGAGCGTTGGATCTCTCGACGGCCCCCATGGCCGAGAACCCGATGGCATCGTTGCGCCCGAAGGCGTAGAGCACCCTGGCTGCGCCCACGGCCCCATTGAGCGATTCGGGTATGAACAGGGGGTTGCCGGGCCGCGAATACTTGGCGCAGAACTCCGTGAAGTTGCCATAAGCGTCCGGCGCGAGAATATCAATTCGCGGCGCGCCGGCTTTCCAGACATCCATCACCAGGTCCCACGGGCGGCCGCCGCTGGGTGGAAACTCCGTCCTCCCAACTCCGTAGAGCGCCGCGTTGACGAACATCGGCAGCGCGTATTCGGCCTTGCCCGCCGCCGCCACGCGGTCCAGGTAGCGCGCATAGTGCCAGGCCATGAAAATTCCCTCCGTCGCGGCGCCCGGTCCGAAAACCTCTTCCCAGGTCCCGGTGGTTTTGAAGCCGGCCGCCTCCCACGCCTTGCGGAACTCCGGAATCAGCGTCTCCTTGTGTTGCTGCAGGTAGTCCATCAACTCCCCGGGCACAGGCCCCGCGTAGGCCGCATCGGCGGCGGCCGAATGGTCGCGGGAATCTCCGTCCATCCCCACTTCGTTCTCCACCTGGATCATGATGACAGTATGCTCGCGGCCGTCCACTTCCTTGACGTGCCGCATGAGGGCGGCAAAGGCGCTCGCATCGGCGTCCCGGTTCGCGTCGCTCAAGGGCGTGAGCAGCTCCACCGTTCTGCCTGCCTTGGTCCGGGCGCGGGGGAAGCGGTCGAAGTCCTTCTTCACCCAGTCGGGCGGGTAGCTGGACAGGCTGTTCTTCCAGCTTGCGAACCAGAGAAGGACCAGGCGCAGGTTATGACTCCGCGCCCCCTGGATCACGCCGTCCAGCACGCTGAAGTCGAATTTGCCTTCCTGGCGTTCGATCTGGTTCCAGGAAACGCCCGCCAGAACGGTGTTGATTTTCGCCTCCACGAGCTTGGGCCACAACCGCCTCACGTACTCCAGGCTCGTGGCGCTGTCGTTGTTCAATTCCCCCGCCAAAGCCAGGTAAGGCCTGCCATCCACGATCAATCGGGTGACCGCGCCCTGCCTCTGCAAGTGAGGGATGTCCGAAGCCGGGGTGGTGGAGGCCGGTCCGCTCTGGCCATGACTGGCAACGAGAGCCAATTGGCACGCGAGAACGGCGTAAAAACAGGTTCGAATTTTCATGATGGTCTCCTTCGTGTTTTGCTGTTATTGACAAGCAATGGGCGCTTTCCCGCCGCCGCCTTTGTTGGCGGGGCGCGGGTGAGGGAAACCGGTTCCTGGTCCCGCTCATTATGACCGTATGATCTCAGGAGCGGCCGGCTTGTCAACCGGCGGTTTCCCTGTTAAGCTGGCTCCAATATGTATTCGCCCGCGTCAACTCGTTACGACTCGCCGCAATTTTACCGCCGTTGCGGACGCTCCGGCGTGCAGCTCCCGCTGATTTCGCTGGGGCTGTGGCATAATTTCGGCGGGAAAGACTCCTATGAAAACGCCCGCGCGATGGCGCGCCGCGCGTTTGACCTCGGCATCACCCAGTTTGATCTGGCGAACAATTACGGGCCGCCGGACGGCACGGCGGAGGAAACTTTTGGGCGCATCCTGCGCGAGGACTTGGGCCGCTGGCGCGACGAGCTGATCATCACGAGCAAGGCAGGCTATTATATGTGGCCCGGCCCCTATGGAGAATGGGGTTCGCGCAAGTATCTCCTGGCCTCGCTGGATCAATCGCTCCAGCGGATGGGCCTGGCCTACGTGGATATTTTCTATCATCACCGGCCCGACCCCGACACGCCGTTGGAAGAATCCATGGGAGCGCTGGCCCACGCGGTCCGCAGCGGCAAGGCGCTTTACGCGGGCCTCTCCAATTACGGGCCTGTCGAAACGGCGCGCGCGGCGAAGATGCTGCGCGATTTTGGAACGCCGTGCCTGATCCACCAACCGCGTTACAGCATGCTGGATCGCTGGGTGGAACCGCAGTTGCTGGCCACTCTGGCGGAGGAGGGCATCGGCTGCGCGGTCTTTTCGCCGCTGGGGAAGGGCCTCCTGACCGACCGCTATTTTCATGGCATTCCGTCCGATTCCCGCGCGAGCCGCGACCCGCGTTTTCTCCGCCCCGAACACGTTACCGACTCGATTTTGGCGAAGACCAGGAAGCTGAACGAAATCGCGCAATCGCGCGGGCAGACGCTGGCGCAGATGGCCCTGGCGTGGGTCTTGTGGCACAAGACCGTGACCAGCGCGATCATCGGCGCCAGCCGGGCCTGCCAGGTGGAGGACTGCGTCGGCGCGACGCGGAATCTGAATTTCACGGGCGAAGAACTGGCGCGGATTGACGGAATTTTGGCGGATTAGTCAACTCAATAACATTATGATGCTCTCCATCCGAACCGGCGGCGCCTTGTTCTGCGCCCTCGCCCTCGCAACGGCCTCCGCCCAAACCAAACCCGCGGACCCGTCCATTCCCCATCTGGAAAAACGCGGCCTGGCCACGCAGTTGATCGTGGACGGGAAACCATTCCTGGTGCTGGGCGCCGAACCGCCCACCAGCGCGCCCTCCAACCCCGATTACCTGCGCTACATGTATTCGGTGCTGGGCCAAACGCACCAGAACACCGCGGCCATGGCGGTGGGATGGAACTGGATCGAGCCGGAGCAAGGCAAGTATGACTTCCGCATCGTGGACGCGGTGATCCAGGGCGCCAAGGAGTTCGGCCAGCGCGTCGCCCTGGTGTGGTTTGGAAGCTGGAAAAACGGCCAATCCAACTTCGCGCCCCCCTGGGTGAAGGCCGACCAGGATCGCTTCCCGCGCGCACAGATCAAGGACGGCCTCACCGCCGAAAACCTCTCCACATTCGGCGAGAACGGCTGGCAGGCGGACGCCCGCGCGTTTGCCGCGCTGATGCGCCACATCCGCCAGGTGGACAAGTCGCACCGCGTCATCCTGATTCAAGTGGAGAATGAAATCGGCATTTTCGGCGACTCGCGGGACCGCTCCGCGGCGGCCAACCAGGCCTTTGCGGCGCCCGTTCCGGCCGAGTTGATGGAATACCTCCAGCAGCACAAGGGTGATTTGCATCCGGAGTTTCGCAAAGTCTGGGAAGCGGCCGGTTTGAAAACCTCCGGGACCTGGGCGGAGGTCTTCGGCAAGGGGCCGGAGGCGGACGAGATTTTCATGGCCTGGAACTATGCGCGCTATGTCAATCACGTAGCGGAGGCCGGCAAGAAGGAATACCCGGTGCCGATGTTCGTCAATACCTGGGGCAGCAAGGGCTGGGGGATGGGGCCGCATGGCGAGCCGATAGACCATGTGCATGACATCTGGAAAGCGGGCGCGCCGCAGGTGGACATGTACTGTCCCGATGCTTACTACGGGGCGCAGGGCGCCGCCGATCACATCGTTGATTTGACCACCCGCTACACCCACTCCGGCCTTCCGTTCTTTACGGTTGAGGCGCAAGACGGCGACATGGGGGCCGGACACGCCTTCTATGCCATCGGCCAGCAAGGCGCCATCGGTTATTCCGGGATGGGCAACGACGGCTTGCTGCAGTGGTTCTCCATCACGGGCATCAATTTGCCGGGAGCGGTGACGGAGCCGGGCATGGATTCGCTGGCGCGGCTGGTGGGGTTTGGCGGGCCAGGTTCCACCAAGCCGCTTCCACCCATGCCTCCCGAATACGAAGCCAAGGGGCTTTCCCAGGCGTTCCTGACCCTTTCCCAAATCGCTCCCCAGATTCTGGAGCATCAGACCAACGGCACCATCGCCGGCGTCGTGGTGGACAGGCAGAGAACGAACGAAAATGTGAAATTGGGCAACTACATCATCAACGTGAGGATGCCACCCGGTGTCCGCGGGCCCAACGCCGCCTCCTACCCCATGGGCTACGGGCTGTTCATGGCGCTCGGCCCGGACGAGTACCTGCTCGCGGGCAACAATCTGCTCCTCACTTTCACGCCCGACACGCCCGGCCCGCAAATTGCCGGCCTGGCCCAGCACGAAGCGGGCCGGTTTGACAACAAGGGCAAATGGGTGGCGACGCATTTCATCGGGGGCGACGATTCCATGATCACCTCCTATCCAGCCGCCAACCAGTCCGGCAGCGGCGTGCGCCTTGCGTTTGGCGAACGCGCCATCCAGCGCGTGACGTTGTACCGGTACCGATAAGCCCGGCGCCCATTGCGGACTTGGGCCGGGGACGCATCGAACAGCCGGCGAGCGCGCGCGGCCGGCGTTTGCGCGCGCCACCGGGGTCCGCCGATGCGCCGAAAATCCATGCGGCCGTTTCATCAATGTTTGCTATTCCTCAGCCCGGCTGATTTCGACCGCGACTTCCATCGTCCTCTCTTGCGTGCCGCGATAAGCGCCGCGCAAAGGCGGGACATCGTCGTAATCGCGCCCCGCGGCGAGTTTGACGTAGGTTTCGTCCGGTTGCGAATTGTGGGTAGGGTCCACGGCCACCCAGCCCGCGGTTGGAATGAACACTTCCGCCCAGGCGTGCGTGCCTCCGACCCGTTGCGTGGCCAGATACCCGCTGACATACCGGGCGGGGATCTGCGCCGCGCGGCAAAGGCTGATCATGACATGGGCAAAGTCCTGGCACACGCCGCGCCCCGCGGCCAGCGCCTCGCGCGCATGGGTGTGAACATGAGTGGCTTGCGGTTCGTAGGCCATGCGGCCATGCACAAACCGCATGATGGCCAGCGCGGCCTGCCACGCGTCGGTCTGTCCTTCCGCCGCCTCCAGGGCCATCCGCCCTGTTTCCGGCGAGGTGTCTGTGTAACGGCTGGCCTGCGCGAAGTCGAAGCACGGCTGGCATTGCCCCGCCTGGCGCGCCTCCGCCAGCGTGGCGGGCCGGGCGTCCAGGGCCAGGCAGCCGGGAGCCAAGGTGGTCACCACCGCGCGGCTTTCCAACTCCAGCGCCTGGTGCGGCCCGGCCACCTCGAAACGGTCCACCCAGTTGCCGTAAAAATCCGTGTCACAATACACCCGCGCGGGCGGATTGACTGTCAAGTCGAAATGCTCCAGCCGCTGCCGGCCGTCGCTGGGCGGACGGACCCGCGCCTCGTTGAAACTGTCGCGCACCGCGCTGGCATAGCGGTAGGCGGTGCGATGCCGGATGGCCCACCTCATGTCCATCCCTCTTCGATTTCCCGCACCTCCACCGCCACCTGGATGGCATGGGAGCCGCCGCCCACCAGCAGGCCGCTGACCGGGCTGACGTCGCTGAAATCCCGTCCGTAGGCGACGGTGATGTGTCCATCCCCCGGCAGGAGGTTGTTGGTGGGATCGAAATCCACCCAGCCCACGCCGGGACAAAACACCGAAAACCACGCGTGCGAGGCGTCGGCGCCCGCCCATCGGGTCTGGCCGGACGCCGGCCGTGTGCGCAGGTATCCGCTGACATAGCGGGCGGGCAGGCTGAGCGATCTGAGGCAGGCAATCGCCAGGTGCGCGAAATCCTGGCAGACGCCGCGCCGGTTCTTCCAGGCTTGCTCCAGGGGCGTGGCGACCGTCGTGGCCGACGGATCGTATTTGAAATCCTCGAAAATTCTCCGGTTCAAATCCTGCGCGCCCATCAGCAGGGGCGTGTTGGCGCCGAAACTGGGCAGGGCGTAGGCGACCAGATCCGGCGTGGCGCGCAGCAGGGGCGAGTCAAATCTAAATTGATGCAAGCCGGCGGTTTCCCCCGCGGCCTTCTCCCGGAACAGGGCCGCGACCTTCTTCCATTCCGGCGAAAGGCCCGGCGCCGGCGGCGTGACGCGGCGGACCGAGACGCGGCTGACGGCCTTGATTTCCAGGCGGCGATGAATCTGCTGCACGCTGAAGAAACAGACCTGGTTGCCGAAATAATCGGTGCGCATGGTCCGCACCGCGGGAGCGGGCGCAATCTCCAGGGCGAAATCCGCCCGCGGCTGGAGTTCGGTCAGCCGCGGCTTGAGCCGCGCGGCGTGATGGGAAACGGTGACCGGCTCCGAGTAGTCATAAACGGTGCGATGGAGGATGCGGTAATTCATCGCGGCCTTATTTGCTGCCCGCGCGGGAGATGGTGGAATGGGCGAAATAACTGACCGCGATGGCGTCGGAGAGCCGGGGCAGTTGGCGCAGGATGCGGTCCATCAGGGCGCCGGCTTCGGTGCGGTGCCAGTTGGCTTTGCGGTTCGCCAGGGAGCGCGGGTCCAGCAGCCGCAGGCGGGCCAGACAGTCCAGCAAGACCCGGTGGCCGGGGCTGGGCAGCGCGCTTTCGCGCTCGCGCGGCAGGCGTTCAAAATGTTTGACAAGCTGGTTGAACTGGAAGAGGAGCGAGCGCGGATTGGTGTCGTCCAGCAGCAGCAGATCATACACCGCCGCGATGTTGGGCAGCAGCGTGTAGCGGCTGCGGTAGGTCAGGGAACTGTCCGCCACTTCCAGCACGGCTTCCAGCACGCTGGGATTGTTGCCTTCCGGCGAGCGCAAGGCGCAATCCAGGAGCGTGCATAGATAGACGGCCCGTTCCAGGCGCAAACCGATGTCCAGAAAGCGCCAGCCCTGGGCGCGGGTCATGTTTTCCCGCGCCAGCCCGTGAAAGGCGGCCAGGTGCAGCAACGTCTGGTTGAGCACGCCGTTGGCGTCGGCGAGCCGGGGCGCGGCGGGATCGGCCGGCGCCAGAACCTCGCCGAACTGGGAGAGGACGCGCCACAAATCATTGGAAGTCCTGTCCCGCACGAGCACGGCCAGCTTTTGCATTTCGCAGGCGATGCTGCTGAGAGATCCGCGCCGCTTGGCGTCAAAAATTCCATCCAGCAAATCCGCCTCGACCGCTTCCGGGGCATTGCTGATGCCGGGCCGGGTGGACAGAGGGGCAATCTGGCCTTGTTTGGCCAGGGTGTTGAGGAGCGGCTCGATCAGCGGGAACGAACCGGGGCCGCTTTCCGAATTGAGGCGCAGCAACAGGCTTCGCAGCAAACGCGCGGTGGCGTCGGCGCGCTCGCAGTAGCGGCCCAGCCAGAAGAAATTGTCCGCCAGGCGCGAGGGCAAGTTGTTTCCCACCCGCCGCAGTTCCACGGCCTGATCCGCCGGGTAAAGGAGCGTCACCGGCTCGACCGGTTCGTCCGCCAGCACCCAAAGGTCCTTGTTCGCCCCGCCCTGTTGCAGGGAAATTTGCAGGCGGCCGCAGTCGAACCCGGCGCGCGCCAGTCCGCCCGGCATGACCGCGTAGCTGTCGGCGGTCTTGACCAGGAAGGCGCGGACTGAAACCGGGCTGGGCGCAAGCCGGGCGCCGTCCCACACGGGCGCGGTTGAAGGCGCCACCCGTTCCTGCGCGACAAACAACTCCGGGCGGAATTGAACTTGCGCGCGCAAGTCGCCGTTGGTTTGCGCGCCAGGCTGCGCTCCCCCTTCCGGCTGGCTGGACTGGGCGCGGAAGGCCGGTCGCACGATCAAATCGTCAAAATGATCCAACACATACTGTTCGGCCTCCGGCTGGCCGCACCACCAGGTCGCGAGGGACGGCAATTTGAGTTCCTCACCCAAAAGATGCCGGCATAATCCCGGCAGGAAGGCCAGGAAAGCCGGGCTTTGCAGCAGGCCGCTGCCGAGTGCGTTGGCGGCGGCGGCATTGCCCTCGCGCAGCGCCCCGAGCAGTCCCGGAACGCCCAGCATCGAGTCGTTGCGCAATTCCAAAGGGTCGCACCAGTCGTCGTCCACGCGCCGCAGAATCACGTCCACCGGTTCCAGGCCGGAGAGAGTCTTGAGCAGAAGGCGGTCGTCCCGCACCGTCAGGTCCTGGCCTTCGACCAGGGAATATCCCAGGTAGCGCGCCAGCCAGGCCTGCTCGAAATAGGTTTCGTTGAACGGCCCCGGTGTCAGCAAAGCGATGCGCGGATTTTCCGGGCGCCGCGATCCAAGGCGGGCCAGCGCCGCCTGCACGTCCCGGAAGAAACCCGCCAGCCGCCGCACGTTGCAGTCGCGGAACGGCTGCGGCAAAACGCGCGCCGTGATCAGCCGGTTGGCCAGGGTGTATCCCGCCCCGGCCGGGATTTGCGTCCGGTCGGACAGCACCCACCATTGTCCGTCCTTGGACCGCGCCAGATCGGCCGCGTAGAGGTGCAGAAACGTGCCGCCCGGCGGGCGCAAACCGTGGCAGGGCAGCAGGAAATCAGGCTGGCCATAGACCAGCGCCGGGGGGAGGAGGCCCGCCTGAATCAACGCCTGCGGGCCGTAGCAATCGGCGAGGATGAGATTGAGCAGGGTGGCGCGCTGGATCAGGGCGGTTTCCAGACGGCTCCATTCGTCCGCGCGCAAGAGCAGCGGCAGCGGGTCCAACCGCCAGAGGCGGTCCATCCCCAGCGGTTCGCCGTGAACATTGTAGGTGATGCGCTGTTCCTGGATGATGCGGCGCGCCGTTTCGTGGCGCCGCTTCAATTCGACCGCGCTCAGGCATGGAAGCGCGCCGGCAAACGCCCGGTAAGCCTCGCGCAGCCCGCCCTGCCCGTCAGCCGCCTCGTCAAACACCCCGGCCTTCCCGGAATAGCCCTCGAACAGCCCGCCGGTTGTCGTTTTCAAACTGTCTGCGATTGCCGCCATTGCTAAGAAAAATCTGCCATAGTCTTGCGCGTCCCGCCAGCCTCGTTATCGCGCCGCGGCGGGCAGGGGCCTGCCCGCCCCGCCTTTCTCCCCGCCGTCACTGACGCAGTGCGCCAATGATTGTGGAGTCAAGCGCCCCTATGCTGTTCGGCGCGATGCTGTTCCCGCGATGCTGTTCCCCTTGCAACGGCGGGAAGATGTGCGATGATGGGGGTCCGGCCGCGCCGGAGCGTAGCTCAGCCTGGTAGAGCACTTGGTTTGGGACCAAGACGTCGCAGGTTCAAATCCTGTCGCTCCGAC
>Ga0182027_10012048_pt1 | contig 12166 bp, 7 predicted proteins | sample 712E1DmetaG_FD_121300 | JGI IMG/M metagenome (GOLD analysis project Ga0182027, IMG submission 121300) | Permafrost microbial communities from Stordalen Mire, Sweden - 712E1D metaG (Illumina Assembly) | ecosystem: Environmental > Terrestrial > Soil > Wetlands > Permafrost | place: Sweden...
ACAGAATATTCCAATTTAACATTAAGAGTATTTTTAAAGCTCCAGCTTATTCTTTTGACTCCGCCGACTTTTAGATTTTCCCCGCCATTTGGAGAGATTAAAGTTAAAACTGGTGTTGAATTAATTGTGAAATTAGCATTACTTGCATCATTTACAGTCGCTCCAATATCCATATCAGTTATTTTAATCTTACATGAAGTAGAATTAATTCCAGTTGGGATTGTCCAGTCATAACTTCCTAGAGCAGCATTATAACCGTTAACTATAGTATTCCAAGTACTGCCGTCAACAGTATATTCAATCTTTATAAGGTTTACATAAATACTTGTCCATAAAATTGTTGTGGGTGAACCAACAACTTCCAATAATTCAGAACCATTTGGATATTGAACTGTTATCGCCGGATTAGTTGAAGAAGAGATACATCCATTTTGGAGAGCAAAAGTTAATTTGGAACCAAGCATGTTTTTAACGGTAGCGGAAACAAATCTAATTTCGCTAAAACTTGTAGAGTAGTTGAATGACAAATTAAATAATGCTCCATTAAGATCAAGTCCAGAAGAAGTAAACCAGCTTATTGTTATTAAACCATTCTCCGAATAAACAGAAATATTTTCCGGATTAGGCAATGTTATATCTGTAATTCCGATAGAAAGCGGATATATATTATAATTAAAACTAATACTGGCAGGATCGTATTTAATTTGCATTGAAATTGACTTTACATTAGTCAATGCAGAGCCGGAAACACTTAAGGGGACTAGTACGGGATTTCCTCCTGTCGATGTAACTTTTCCGATGTTTATAGATTGACTAAATATAACCGTATTAAATAATAACAAAGCAATTATTAGCTTTACATATTTAGACATACGTTTCGCTCCTGAAAAAAATGGTAGTCCGGTTCAATAATGAACCGGACTTTAATTAATAAAATGAAAAACTCTTTATTTAATCAGCACCATTTTTTTAGTGATAACATTGGAACCCGTCTTAACTTGATAGAAATAAGTTCCGCTGGATACTTTAGCGCCAGAGTAGTTATCACCATTCCATTGAGCCGAATAGTTGCCGGCTTTTAATTCCCTATTTAGGAGAGTATTAATATTTCTTCCAAGAATATCGAAAATTCTAACAGTTACGAACCCATCTGTAGGGAGTGAATAACGAATTGTTGTAGTTGGGTTGAATGGATTCGGGTAGTTCTGTTCAACTGCAAATTTATCAGGGATAGTATTTTTAGCTTCTTCAACACCTGTAACATTTAACTGACCGTATACCGGACCCTTTTGAAATGCTCCTCCATTAATCGAATATGTTGAATTGATAACATTTGCAGTTGAATTGCTTTTAACATTAAACATAACTTCAGCAGGTATAAAATTTCCTTTGGTTTTACCGGCAGAGGTATAAATAAATTTTGCAACACCTGTGGAAATATTTTTAGCTGTAACAGCAATATCACTGCTTTCAATCAGCTGATTATAATTTCTGAAATCAACTTTTGATTCATCATAAGTAAATTCTATTTGTAGACTTCTTATATCATTAACGTTAGTCAAAGATATCGGGAAGCTGAGAATTCCTTGCCGATCAATTAAAGCGGCGGACATAGATAAATTACCTACACCCGCTAAAGCAGTGTTCGACCATGTTCCGGAATTAATATAACCGAGTATATCCGCAGCATCCAATTCATCGACACGCCCATCTTTATTTACATCTGCGTTGATTAATGCCTGACCGGTTAGTAAATTTCCATTTACATGATATAATATTCTCCAATAATCGTCAATATTAACAGAAAAATCCATCGTTGCATCACCTTTCATAAGTGATGTGCCGGCATCGGATGTATAATTGACCGATCCGTTATTAATTGCAAACGGAGTCGTTCCGCCATTAATTGACCATTCGGAAGCAATACCTGTTACTGCTTCAGTTGCGACTTGATTATCAACTACTTCAAAGGTTAGATAAAATAATATACCTGTTGCATGAACTGCATTAAAACCAAAAGTCATAAATTGCAATTGGCTAGCTGTAGAGTGATCAAAAATAATTGCCCAATCAGCGTCATGAACAATAGTACCCGTTTCATAAGTGGCGTATTTGTATCTTAAATGAAGTTCATTAAAATATATTTTGCCGGTTAATTGAGTAAAAGAAAGCGGCTGTCCTGAAATATTAACTACAACCGGAATAGTAACAAGTGAGCCGGTATAGGCTGATGCACTTCCAATATTAATTGCCGGCTGCCCGTTAGTCCAGCCTGTCACATTAACTAAACCCAATGAAGGGTTATCATCTTTATCTATAATAATTGTTTTAACTGCCGTAAGATTGGCGGCTCCAACAAAAATATTATTTCTTGCATCAACATTATTTACTGCGGTGCTGGCTGGGGCATAAATTGGAGCAAAAAGCGTAATGGCGGCGGTATTTGGAAGATTTGTTGCAGTATATCCATTAAAATATGAATTACTGATTTTGATTCCTTCAGTTTGATCTGTTGTATTATCAGTTATCACAAAACCTGAAGAATTGTTTGTAGACTTTAAGAATATGCCGCCATAAAAAGGATCTGTTACCTTTCCATAAATTCTTACACCGCATAAAACATTATTTTCAATTTTGAAATTTCCATAAAATAACGGGTTTGTAATTTTTGTAGTAAGTGCCGGCGTTAATAAAATTCCGTATTCAGTATTATTTGATAACGAAACATTTCCTGTAAAAGAGAATGTAGTAATTTCATCCGAGCTGAGTTCAGGAGCTATTGGATGCACATTTACAGTTGGAGCTAATATTAGACCGGACCGATTTGAATCATATTTACCGTCAGAAAGTGTAATATGGAGAGCAGCATCTAGATACAAACCACCTCTACCATTATTAGTCAAAACTAAATTTTTACCTGTAAAATAACCTAAATGGATTCCGTAAATACCATCATTACCGTTATGATCTGCTGTTACATCAGTAAATACAATTTGTGAAGAAGTTCCATAAAAATTAGTTGTCAAAGGAGTGGGAAGATTTGTAGACGGGTCCCATTCATAAACTCCTTTATAATTATAATCGAATAAAATTCCCTTGTTAAAATTATTGTTCGCAGCAACATTAGTCACTTCAAGGTTGCTGCAGGCAACGAATTCGATTCCATTATCATCAACGGTAAGACCATTTGAAGAGGCTGTACCAGTATTGTATACAATATGATTACAAACAATAAAAGCTAAACCGTCTGTTGTGTTTTTATTTGCAGAAACATTGTTAAGAGTAATACCGCCGCAGTCCTCAAATTTAATTCCCTGTTCGGCATTTTCATTTGCAGTTACTGCATTTAAAGAAAGATTATTACAAATGGAAAATGTAATACCGTTTTTGTCAGGTAAATTTGCCAAATATGCTTTACCGTTATCATTTGAAGAAAGTCTGGTTAAATTAATGTCCGTACTAGTATAAGCAGCAAAACCTCTGAGATTATCTTCTAATCCGATGTCTTCCATAAAAATATGATTAGTATTAATCAGCGCAATTCCACCCATAGCATTACCGTAAAATTGACAATTCTTTACAGTTATGCTATCCATATTTTCAAGAAGTAAACCCATTTCAGCATTATTATAGACACTAATATTTTCAAGTGTTAGATTCTTTAGATAATCATAAGTTTCAAGCCCGACTTTTTGAATTCCAGGACCCGGAGAAGATTGAGAAACATCAAAATTTTTGATTTTAACATTATTTGCTCTAACAATGAAAGAACGAGTAGAAGGATTTGTCTGACCTAATACTGTTATTGGTTTTGTTAAAACAACATCTTCAGCATAGTTACCGTTAAAAACATAAACTAATCCGCCTGCATTAGCTCTATCAAGTCCGCGCTGGATCTTTTTATATGGCAGTGCACGAGTTCCATTCCCATTTGCATCATTTCCGGTATTATAATTTACAAAAGTAGTATCATATGCTGGAACCGTTACAGCGCGAGTAAAGGCAGCATTGATAGTATGATCCGAAGTAATGTTGGAAAATGAAAAACTGTTAACAGGACTTACCGATATATTATCAACTCTTAAACCGCTGATAATATATCCGTTGTTTGGAGCAATATTAAAAGTTTTAGATGAGTTCTTTGCAACTGTGATTGAACCGGATGGCGTAATTGTGCCGTTCGAATCTGCTGTTGCAATAATTAAATAATTAGTAATTCCTCCAATATTATATAAAGAAAAACTCCAAACATCCGAGTAATTGCTATTTACACCTATCCTCCAATAATATGTGACTCCAGGAATTAATCCAACTAAAGAGGAAATAGTATAAGAACCAACTGCTCCGCTCGTTACCGATTGATTTATTAATAAATGTGCTGAAGTAAAATCAGTTGAGCTTTGGCTTACTTCTACCTTAAAATTGAATGGACCAGCCGAATAAGGAGTTGGAACGTACCACCAGTAAAGTGTTGGCGTCATCATCTCCCAAGTAGAACCGTTTACAGGAGCTGATAAATAGGGATGGTTTTGAGATATAACTACTGAAGATGAGACAAAAAGAAATACTAATAAAGAACTACAAAACTTCTTTGTAAAAAGTTTCACGACATCCTCCATATAATGTTATAAACAAATTAAAAATCTCAGTTAACGATAAAAGTAGTTATGCAAAATATGCCCTGTGACAAGCATATAAAGCTAGCCCTATTAATACTAAAACAACCAGAAAAAATATTGATGCACTTAATTTTTTCATTTTATCCTGCACTTATTAGTTTTTCTGATATTCTCAATTATTTAATTAATATATCATTTTCTTAACTACAATAAAGCTTCCTGCATTAGTTCTATATATGTATGTTACGCTTGTTACTTTGAGACCTGAATTATTCTATTCATTCCAATTTTAAATAGCATTCCAACATCTCATTATTTTCTAATTATTATATTTCTCTAATAAGCATATTGTAAACTCTAATGCTTACGTATGAATTCTGTATAAATAAATAAGTAATCTTTGTATTACAAACATGAGTAATGCCAAAAAATTAATTTGTTTTTCATAAGCATCTTCTTATGAGAGTTATAAATTATATTTAAAACTCAATTCTTAAACTTTCGGCTGTATCTATTTCGGCTGTGGTTGGTTAACTATGATAACAAAAATAAGTTTTCGAAAAATTGTAATTATATAAAAAAATTATTCGTCAAATTTTTCAATAATCTTATTGTCTCGGCTGGAAACTATAGAAATATAACAGTTGGTTATATAATTGTCAAGAAATTTAAAAAATATTTGATATTAACTGGTAAAAGTGCCTATTCATTAACTCATTAGCATTAAAAAAAGCTATTTTAAGCTATAATCGCTATTTACGCATTTTGGGAAATTAACGCATCAAAACTCTTTTTGATCTAATTTTTACTCGGTTTCTTCAAATCAAAGACTCAACTACAGCTTGAAATTATTTTTCATAGGAATCAACCGGAAACCTGAACCGAACTAAGAAGTTACCTGATTGAAAATTATTATATTCTCCTAATATATAAATGGAATTCTAAAATAAGATTGTAATAAATTTATTACACTTTTCATTTCCATTTGATTTCCTTTTAATTGAGTCATCTATAAGTCTGCTAACAGTTAGTGTTTTACTTCAGATGTTTTATAGATTATTAGAGCAAATAAAATGCAGCACTTAATTTCTTTTTTTATCTAATCGATATACAGCTTCCGCAAATTTTCTCCCCAGATCAATATATCCGTTACTATCATAATGCCAAGGCTCCGAATATTTATAATCTTTCGTATCTCTAATAATGGCTGCATTACCATCTGTCCTGCAATATTTTTCCTGAGCAAATTGTATTAATTCGCCGTAATCCCATACCTTTCCGTTTTTTGCAATTCCTGAATCAGAAATCTTCCCGATCACGACAGGCATTTTTTTTGTACGAAAAGAGGCCCGTATCAGTTCCATTATTCGCTTTAGATTTGCATAATACTTGTTGGCAACTTCTTCTCCAAAACAAGCATCGCTCTCTCCTTGCATCCAGATTATACCGCAAGGTATTAAACTATATTTTACTCCGTCGCCGTTAATATCCACCACAGCTAATGCATTCCGAATTGTTGCCAAAAAATTATCGTATTGATTAATCCCCTTTCCTCCTTTAAAATCAGCATCCCACGAACCGAAATGGGAAGCCGCTAAACTGTCTATAGAACTGCCGTTTCTCGAATATTTTATTATTGCTATCTTTTCATTTGGATATAATTCCTGCAGCCTTTTTGCAAATGATAATTCAATACCGAATCTTTTTGAAAGACTGTTGTTATTTCCGTCTGTTGAGAAACCGGTTCCATGACCGGGTTTCAGTAACTCCCATTTTCCTATTCCGCCATCTTGCTCATTATCTCCGACAGGATTTCCATGAAAAATCCAGACATTCTCAAATTGCTTATTTAATGAATCGGGAAGATCGGAAGTATAGCCATAGCCGTCCATATTTGATTGACCGCCTAAATAAAAAAGTCTTATTGTATTCACTTCTTTTTTCTGACCGAAAGAAATTAATTGAAAGGAAAAAAGAATAGCTAGAATATATAAGATATTTCGTTTCATAATTTATTCCTTTGTTAGACACAAAAGTTGACAAATAAACTTTTTTGTTTCCTTAAATATCGTGTATCTGTTTAAGGAATTTCTCAATGTCTGCTCTATTTGGAGCCGAAGGTTGTGCCCCCAATTTAGTAACACAAAGTGCTGAAGCTGCATTAGCAAAATGAAGCGAATCTTTAAGATTTTTACCTTCTACAAGCGCAACTGCAAGTGTGCCGCAAAAAACATCGCCGGCTGAAGTAGTATCTACAACTTCCACTCTATATCCTTCGGAATACATTTTTTCATTTTCCGATAGCGCAAAGGAACCGCGTTTTCCCAAAGTTATAATCACAAGGTTAGAACCCATCGAACGCAACTTTACAGCTGCAGCTTCAACTTCCTCATTTGTTTTGACCGGCATTCCGCTTAAAAATTCTGCTTCGGTTTCATTGACTACAAGAATGGAAGTTTTTCTTAAATAAGAAAGGTCAAACTCGCGGGCAGGAGCAAAATTCCATAATACGGGAATTCCCTTTTTCTCTGCATTGGCAAAAACATACTTGATTGTTTCTGCCGGAATTTCATACTGCATAATTATCATTGCCGCTTCATTAATTACCGGCATAGCTTCATCAATTTTTCCCGGAGTGAGTTTGTAATTTGCTCCCGGTGCAACGGATAAATAATTATCTCCTTCGTCGCCTATCATTACTAATGCGTGACCGCTGGCAATCATTTTTTCCTGAAAAATATATTTGATATCAAGCCCGTCTTCAACAAAATTTTCAATCATTTTTACAGTGTAAGCATCATCACCTACACAATTAATAAATGCAACATTACCGCCGGCTCTAACTGCACCAATTGCCTGATTTGCACCTTTTCCACCAAAGACTTGTATAAAACCGGCATCTGTAACTGTCTCTCCTTTTTCCGGTAGATGATCCATTTTCATTATCAAATCGACATTCGAACTTCCTATTACTACAATTTTATTCATATTTATCCCCTTATTAATTTAGTCTGGAAAGAACAATTATAGATAGACCGATTATGAAAGAAACAAACATGTAAGTTAAATACTTATTAACCGATTTTGGCACACCCGCAAATTCTTTAAATACAAAAACGCCCCATGCCGCACCAATCATTGTTGAGCCCTGTCCTAATCCATAAGAAATTGCGGGACCGGCTTTATCCGAGGCAATCAAATTGAAAAGGAATCCGGTATTGAAAATTATTCCGCCAAGAATTCCAATAATATGCTGCCGGGTAGTTCCATTTGTAAAGTATTGTTTATAAGTAACAGGAGTTCCTGTTATCGGCTTGTACATAAAGAATGTATTCCAGATAAAATTAGAAAGGAATACTCCTAATGAAAAAATAAGAACCGCTGAGTATGGAGTAAGTTTGCCGGATTCGGGCGCTGTAAAATTAATTGTCATTCCTTCAGCTACAAACCGGTAAAAAAATGACATTATAACACCGCCGATTATTGAAACAACAATTCCTTTAACAGATGTATTTCCTTTCGATGCCGAAGCTTTTCTTGAAGCAATTGTATTTAGAATCATTGCAAGAACCACAAGCGCTATTCCAATAAACAGAAGAACGGGATTGCCGGTCTGTACTTTTAAATAATTAATTAAAACACCTAATACCAATGCAAGTCCGACAGCAATCGGGAAAGCAACTGATAATCCCGCAATTGAAATTGCCGCAATTACAAGCAAGTTTGAAAGATTAAAAATAGCTCCTCCTAAAAGAGCAAAACCAATTGATCGAATATCGGCTTGCGCAAGATCGGCAATTAGCCCTCGCCCTTCATTTCCAAAACTCCCCATAGTTAAGCCATAAATCAGAGCAGTTAAAATCAATCCGAATGAGTAATCCCAGTAATAAAGCGGAAACTGCCATTTTGATGTGGTACATTTTGATGAGTTTGCCCATGATCCCCAGCAAATCATTGTTATGAAACAAAAAACAACTGCGAGATAATATGAATTGGCTATATACATAAGTTATCCGTATTTATTTTATTAACAATAAACCTCTGGTTAAGTTATCAACTTTCTTAAGATAGACATCCTCTATAGTATACTTTTAGTTTCCGAAACGTTTAATCGCTTCTTCCATAATAGCAACAGTTGCTGTTGCTCCGCAGCGTGTACATCCGGCTTCTTTTACAGCAAGCAATTGATCAAGGTTACGAACTCCTCCTGCTGCTTTTATCTTAACTGCAGGACCGCAGTTTTTTTTCATCAATTCAAGATTATGAACAGTTGCCCCTGTATAATTGTAATCTCCATTTACCTGCTTTACAAATCCAAAACCTGTAGAAGTCTTTACATAATCGGCGCCAACTTTTGTACAGATTTCGCATAACTTCACAATGTCGGCTTCATTAGAAACATAGTCGGTTTCAAAAATCACTTTTACAATTGCTCCGTATTTATGACAAACATCCGTTACTGCTTTGATTTCTTTTTCAACATATTCCCATTTCCCTTCAAGAGCTTTTGCAATGTTGATCACCATATCAATTTCAACAGCGCCGTCTTTACAAGCTTGCTCTGCTTCATATACTTTTACTTCCGTTTTTGAATTTCCTGCTGGGAAACCGATCACGCAGCCGACAAGAACATCTGTTCCCTTTAGTAATTCAACAGCGGTTGAAACCATGTAAGGTTTTACACACACGGAAGCAACATCATATTTTTTAGCAACATCACATTCCCTCTTCAAAATTTCTTCTGTCATAGTAGGATGAAGAATTGAGTGGTCAATCATTTTTGCAAGTTCTTTTACTTTGCTCATTAATTTTTCCTTTTATTAATATTATATTTTTACCCGACGAAGTCGGTTAAAGTCTCATCAATCCAGTTAACCAGGCAGCGCTATGAGGAATCCAGTCTTCATCAGTCAAAGAAAAAGGACCATCATTTGCTTTTTTGGGCGCAACCTCATATTTAAATTGCTCACCGGCTGAAAATCCGTTACAGATTACTCCGCGAGTTTGAAACCAGGTACCTGCCCACCGTTTTCCAATATGACAAATCATACTTGCCGGAAGAGCGACTCCTTCAGGAATATCCGCGCTGAAAACCAAACAACCTTTTTTTACATTTTCTTTAGTAATTCCACTGTTGAGTCCGGCCAGCCATTGAAGGTTACCATATGCGATTTTTTTTAGTTTTGGTTCGTTAAACAATATTTCCAGTTCAAGAGAAAGAGCAGCGGTAAATCCATAAATGGCATTGGTGCCATGAAATGTACCGCAAAACCAAATTGGTCCTTCATTCTTAAATATACCTTGCGGAACAAGATAAAACGGATTTGCTTTGCAACCGGGAATAAGATATCCGTAAGTAAAATTTTTAAGAGTGGCTTTCCATCTTTCGGTATCTTCGTGTTCGGGGAACGTCTTTAATAAATCTATTAACGGGATTAAATAATTTGGGTAAATGCCTCCCATATCAGCCCCAAACTGTGAATTACCAACTATCCCGTGAACCCATGAAGTTTCAGCATGGTCATTACTATCAAATTCATAAAAATGTCCGTAAAATCCTTCTTGCGCTTTTTCCTTTTGAATTTGCCGATCCATTACTTTACGCGCATATTTTATAGCAAGTTCTTTAGCTCCGGTTTTTCCCTGTATATAAAATTCCATTGAGGCGCGACACATTACGAGCAGATCGCGTGTCAGCCATTCATCTCTGGGAATTATTACGTCTTCAGGCAAACCGCGTTGAATTTTCATATAACCATATTCACCCATCGGTTTTGCTTTATTAAGCAGCCAATCGAAACCGAGATTTGCAGCTCTCAAATATTTTTCTTTTTTATCTGCGTATTTCTCCGGAAGTAATTTTGAAGCTTTTAAAAGAGCAAGCACTGCCTTGCCGGCATCATTTGGAAGAATATCTTTTTCATGACCAAGCAAATCGTGAGAAAAGGAACCTTTTTCAAATCCCAGTTCAAATGCTTTTTGCTGTGTCATTATCAGATAGTCGCATCCGACTGTCAACTGCTCATAAATCCTATCAATAAACTTCTGGTTAAAACTTTGGATTCTTTTTTCAAGTAACTCTGAGAGAGCAATTATCATTGCGCTTTGGGCAGGACTTTCAACCCAAAGGGTTCCGGCATCCTGCCAACCAGCTCCAACTTTTGTAAAAAGCCGGCGGCGTTCAAGCATATCTACCGAAGACCATTCAATCGTGCTATCCCACAAAATGTTTTTACCAATTTTCAATCCGGTATCACTTAAAATGACTTTATTCCCGTCCCTAATTTCAATATCCCACTGGCCGACTTCCTTTATATCATGAAATTCGGCAACCCACCAGGCGCTTTTCCATATTACTCCCCAATATTTGCATGGGATTGAATATTTTTTTTCATTTGTAATTGGTATCAAAACGCATCTGGCGCCTGAAGGAAGATCTTCCTTTTTCGGCAACCGGATAATAATCCTTACCGGTAATCCAACTTCGTAACCGACTTGCGAAAAAAGTAATCCTGCCGCTCCATCTGAAGGTTTGTAATTAGTTCCTTGAAAAACCGGGAATACATCTTCTTTCCTGAAAGCGGATGACGGAATTAAAGAGCCTATAGACCCAGCTCCGGCAATCGCTGCTGATGATATAATTCCTGTACGGATAAAATCTCTTCTGGAAAGCTCATTTTTTAATTTCATAGTATATGATTTATTTAAAAAACATTTTTTATTGCTGAAGTTAATTCTCTATACACTACTTAAAGATAATAACTGTTACTAATAGGAAAATTTCTAGTATTGCAAAACAATTCGCTATAAATATGAAAATCAGGATGTGTAGTTGAGAACCGGATAAGGATATGAAGAATCGGAGATTTCTGTTTTATTTTTAATAAATAAGCTGTTTTTTCATCGGCTGAACTTGCCCGCAGTTCCTGTTCGGATCCTGTAATTTCTATCAAGTATTTTTGACTTAAAGTCTTAAAAAAAGAATCATTCACAAATTTCCGTTTTATAAATCCGGATAGCGGCTTTGATGAAAACCAATTTTTCTCAAGCATTACCGGTTCATCTTCAACACAACGCAAACGCTCAAAATAGATGCATTTCTGTATAAGTTCGACTTCAACAATTTTGTAAGCGCTTTTCGGATCCCATTTATTTATCTCAGGTTTTTGTAAAAAGATGGTTTTAACATTAGAGCCCGCAGCTTCCGAAAAACCTTTCACGGTTAATAAACCTAAAGAATTTCTGCGATCTTTAACAATGCTGCCTTTGCCATGATGCTTTTCTATAAATCCTTCCTTTAAAAGTTCATCCAGGGCTTTACGCACAGTTGTTCTTGTAATTTTAAAAGCTAAACACAATTCATTTTCCGATGGCAGGTAATCTCCTATCTTGTAACTGCCCTGCTGAATTTTCTCCTTCAGCATGAATTGAATATCCCGATAACGCGTTTGCTTCATTATACCTTAATATTTTTACACAAAGATAAATAAACCAACTTGTACGTACAAGACAATTATTCAATACAATATTTTTATACGTTCGATCCC
>Ga0182027_10012049_pt1 | contig 12166 bp, 9 predicted proteins | sample 712E1DmetaG_FD_121300 | JGI IMG/M metagenome (GOLD analysis project Ga0182027, IMG submission 121300) | Permafrost microbial communities from Stordalen Mire, Sweden - 712E1D metaG (Illumina Assembly) | ecosystem: Environmental > Terrestrial > Soil > Wetlands > Permafrost | place: Sweden...
ACGATGCTTTACAACCCATCGGACCCGAAAGCAGGGATCTTCCATACGTGGACGCAGGAACGAGATGCAATCCTGGGTTCAACAGGTTTCGGCGGCTTCGAGCTTTGGCGCCCCCTCTCACCTTGATATATAGCCAACAATTCCAGCAAAAATCCATTCTTTGGATTCCTGTTAGAATCCCATTCAATGAGCATAAATAAAATTCAATCGATCATATTTGATTTTGGTGGGGTCTTGCTGGATTGGAATCCGCATAATCTGTATCGCCGGTTTTTTAACGATCCCCAGGAAATAGATCAATTCCTTTCCGAAATCAATTTCCCTGAATGGAATTTGCAGCAAGATAAAGGCCGCCCTTTTTCTCAGGGAGTAGCAGAACTCTCGGCTAAATTTCCTCAATATTCACAACTAATTCGCGCATATAATGAATATTGGGGTGAATCAATCGTTGGACCTATCACAGGCACTATCGGCATATTGCAACGCCTAAAAAAAGCCGGTTATGCGATATACGGATTAAGTAACTGGTCATCTGAGACTTTTCCGATAGCGTATGAAAAATATGATTTCTTCAAGCTTTTCGAGGAGATTGTCATTTCCGGCGATGTTAAGCTTGTAAAACCGGATCCTGCCATTTTTAAGATAATACTAAAAATGATCAATCGACCGGCCGTTGAATGCCTGCTCATTGATGATTCTGAAGCGAATATCGCCGCTGCAGAAAAGCTGGGGTTTGCTGTAATTCATTTCAAATCACCCGAACAGCTTGAATTCGAACTCCAAAAATTAATAATATCGGGACGACTGAATATGGAGCGCAAATCGCTATGAGTCTAATAGATCAGACGAATTCAATGTTGCCTGTAATCGAAACTGAGCTCCATCGGCAAATTGCCCGCCTCGACCAGCCGCGTTTACGTCCCTTCTACGATATGCTGAATTACCATATGGGCTGGATAAGTGAAGACCAGGCTCATAGGGCTACAGGCAAGCGCATCCGTCCCATGCTATTGTTACTTGTTACTTTAAGTTGCAGTCAGGAATGGCTACACGCTATACCTGCCGCCGCTGCAATCGAGCTTGTTCATAATTTCTCCCTTGTTCACGATGACATCCAGGATAATTCTCCGATTCGCCATGGGATGCCCACTGTTTGGCAAAAGTATGGAATTCCTATGGCGATCAATGTCGGGGATGCCTTATTCGCCATAGCCAACCAGGCCATTTTGGATCTATACGATGGAAATACGGCGGCTGAAAAAGTGATCAAGACTGGAAGGATCCTGCACAATGCTTGCCTGGATCTGACATGTGGGCAGTTCCTGGATATTTCGTATGAGAAGAGAAATGATATGTCCATAGACGACTATTGGCCGATGATTGAGGGAAAGACCGCTGCTTTACTATCCGCATGTACGCAAATCGGAGCGATTCTCGGTAATGCGGATGACTCGACCATAGAGCAATATCGCATATTTGGCAGGGACCTCGGTTTGGCATTCCAGGTACAGGACGACTTGATAGGCGTCTGGGGTGAAGAAGCACTTACAGGTAAATCCACAGCCAGCGATTTACTGGAACGTAAAAACTCTCTGCCAATTTTGTACGGAATTAACCAAAAGGGTAAATTTGCACAACATTGGTTTGCTTCAGAATCAGGCCTGGGAGAAGTTGTACAGGCCGCTCAAATGCTCAAAGAGGAAGGCGCCTACGATTTCACAAAACGTGAAGCAATTCGTTTAACCGCACAAGCGTCCGATGCACTAAGAAACGCAAATCCAAAAGGTGAAGCTGGTTTTGCTTTAGTTGAGCTAGTTAACAAGTTGCTTGTACGGGAATCTTGATTAATTCTACCCGCTATTAACACGTGTAGTTCCGTGGTAAAACGTTTGTTTCTCAGATAACATCCGGTAGCCGCGAATCGACGATCAATCAAGTACCCTCCCTGATGCCTCAATTGTCGACAAATATCAGAATAGTTTTTCTTACCCATCACGCATCCTGAATTGCATCCGTCAATTCCATCAAATGAACTTGAGGCCAATGTATATCAGCCACATGCCAAATACAACTGCCACCATAGGTAAATCATATTCCAGAAGCCCTGCCAGCGCTATCGACCAGGATTGAAAACCCACATAAGGGCTCAGAAATGGTGAGGCAGCTATAGACGGAAGAAGTTTTTCTCGGTGTATTGCAAGATACAGCAAGACTAATCCCACCGGGATTGACCAGGGAAAGAAACTCGTATTCCAGGCAGCCCCTAGGAGATGGTCAGATTTATCCACTATCCAATTACCATAGAGCAAGAACGTCAGGGCGAGAGCCGAGATGGTTGGAAAAAATGTCAAAGCAACCTTCCAAAGACCACCCATGCGCCAAGCTTGGTATGCCCAAAAAATCGCCATTGCTATCCCAATTTGTGGTTTGAGTGCGGCAAAGAATAATCCGATAGGCGCTGGAAATAGAAAACCGACGAGTGCCAATGAATCAATGTTGCCTATACACAAATCAAAGATCACAAGTGGTGATAGCAAAAATGCAACCATGGCAACCGGCCTAGCTTTGAGGCGCAAAGCTGCAAACGTGAAGGTGAACAGATTGAATATGAAAAGGGCAATCCCACCGATATATTCGCCCATCAAGGTAAAAGGGATAAGGGGGAACAATGCCCATACCGGATTATGAAATTTCACAACCATATATGGATTTTCGCCGTGCAATAGGTTATGGGTTGCTGGATAGAAAGTAGATGACCAATCCGTTGCCATTCCGGGTATATGTGAAGACAGGAACCAGTAAAGTGGAACCCCGCACAGTAAGCAGATCAGGATTGAGAGTAAGAGATCCCGCTTGATCATGAGTCCTCCAAGAACAGATATGTAGCTCCTCGGGATTATCTGGGTGAGGATACTCCACCATGCCTAAAAACGCAACTTTCCAGGAAGGATTAATTGAAAACCACTCCAGCCTGCTTGGTTTGGGTTTTCAACACCCGTAACCAAGCAGGGTTACCTAAAGCTCCACATTAGGAATCTATACCCAAAGTTATGTATTTCAATGCGAGGTATAATGACGCGTAAGCATGCGGGTGTAGTTCAGTGGTAGAACGTTTGCTTCCCAAGCAAGATATCGTGGGTTCGAATCCCATCACCCGCTCAAAAAGCCGAGGCTATTGCCCCGGCTTTTTTGTAATTCTGCTGTTATGAAAATGGTTCTCTCCCACAAGTACAATCAATTTCGGAGGCCACCAAATGACAAGCAAAGGAACCATTTTATACGTCGAAGACAACTCTGATAACAGAAAACTGGTCCGGCGTGTCCTGGAAGTGGAGGGATATTCGGTCGTGGAAGCCAAGGATGCAGAACAAGCGTTGGAACGCCTTGGGGCCGAATCGATTGACTTGGCCCTCATGGATATTAACATGCCGGATATGGATGGCTATACCCTGACGGCAAAGATCAAATCCATGCCCGAGTATTCAAAATTGCCGATAGTGGCTGTGACAGCCAATGTCATGCGGGGAGACCGGGAACGCTCACTGGAAGCAGGCTGTGACGGCTATATACAAAAACCCATTGATATAGACACGCTTTCACAGCAAATCGAGAGATTCTTGACAAGGAACGCGAATGGCTAATTTCTCTATTTCATCTAACACGCAGCCTATACGTAAATCACCCATCCCTAAGGATGCCGCTGTTCTGGTTGTGGAAGATAATGTTTCGAATTTTGTTCTCATTGCCCGCATGCTGGGTTATCTCGGCATCCATTGTGAGTGGAAGACTTCCGGTTATGAAGTCCTGGAATACGCAGACACCTTACCGCGTCTTGATCTGATCTTGATGGATATTCGCCTGCCTTACGAAGATGGCTATGGTGCCCAGAAAAAGATTCGTGCAGCCGAACGGTTTAAATCCGTGCCGATTGTCGCTGTGACTGCCGAAGCGAGTGTCGAACAAATGAATAAAGCAAAAGCAGCCGGCTTCGATGGCTTCCTCGGTAAACCGTTGGACGCCGATCGTTTCCCCGATCAAATCCGCCGGATTATGAATGGCGAACAAGTTTGGGAGTTTGCATAAACTACCATGGCAATTGCCCAGCAGCCCACTGTAGATAGAAAAAGGAAAAACGCCGGCTATCAAGGCGGCCTGTCACGTTCGCTTGTGCGAACATTGATGATTTTTACCTTTATTCCATTAACGTTGATGGCTGGTGCGGCATTTCTGCGGTCTCGCACTCTTTTACGTGAGCAAGTTGTAACTCAGACTCAAAGCTTGATGACCGCTCAAATCCAGCAGATGGACTCGGACGTTAAAACTAAAAATATCCGGTTGGACCGTATAGTTCGGCTTCCTGATATCGCCAATCTGATCAATACGGCTTTGATAACCAATCCGCAGAGCACCGGTTTCAATTCCGTCCAGGGAGATTTCGTTCACCAGGTCCGCGCTTTGAACATTGCGGGGGATAAACCTACATTTAACGACTTCATGCTGATGAAAGCCGATGGTACGATATTGATCGCCAGTAATCCTGCCTGGCAGGGTGTCTCATTAAAAGGCTCACCTGCGTATAACACATTGTTGACAGGGAATGATCAATCATACGTGCTTTATAACGTCGCATCCCTTTACCCCGATCAAATGGTTTTGGCAACGATCGTCCCTTATCCAAATTCCGGCGGCAAGCCAACTGCGGCATTGGTTGGCTTTACCGAAACCCAGGATCTTCAGGGTAATTTGCAATCGATCTCTAATATATATCCTTCTTCCAATGCATATTTCATTTTACCGGCAGGACAATCAAAAATTTTCATCGGTATTGACCCCTATAAAAATCAATTCGGGGTTTTTCAGCCATCCAATGCACAAAGCGTTAGTCTGAGCTCGGCGCTGGATGCATTAATGGGCAAAGGCAGCCCGGCACCGCGTGCGCTGGAATTCAATTCATCGAATAACCGTCCGGTTTTGGCGCAGGCAGCCTGGTCTGATACGATGCATGCCGGGATCGCATTGGAGATTCAACAAGATACTATATTTGGTCCGTTGAATAGCCTCATCCCCTTTACCATTGCAATATTTCTTATTTCCCTTCTCGCGATGGGTCTTGTTATTTCCCTCGGTACGACACGCGTCTTCCGCCCGCTTGCAAAACTGGCTGAAATTACACGCCGCTTCTCGGAAGGCGATTTCGGTCAACGCGCCGAGATCAACAGCAAAGACGAGATTGGTTTACTGGCTCAATCATTTAATCAGATGGCGGAGGACTTAAATAATCTTTATCGGTCTTTGGAGCAAAAGGTGGAAGACCGGACTCGCCAGGCCCGTACCGCTGCCGAAGTTGCACTCCGAATTACGTCAACCAAGAATATTGATGAAATATTAAACCGGACAGTTCAGCTTATCGTAGAGCAGTTCGATTTTTATGAAGCCAGCATTTTTATGCTGGATCGAACTGGAAAGGTTGCGATTTTACGCGGGTCATCCGGCCCGGTGGCGGCTGAAATGCTGGCGCGTGGTCAGCATCTGGAAGTGGGTTCGGGAACAATAATTGGATGGGTTTGCGCGAATAACCAACCGCGAATTGCATCGGATGTTGCAGAAGATCCATTGCACGTGACAAAAGACTTGCTGCCCGGGACGCGTTCGGAGGTTGCCATCCCCATTTCGGTAGCCGGTCTTGTGCTGGGAGCCTTGGAGGTACAAAGTGAACAACCCGGGGCTTTTGGTCCCGAAACAATAATCCTTTTGCAATCTCTCACCAATCAGATAGCGGTCGCGATCCAAAACCTGGAACTGGCAGAATCAACTCAAATTAACTTCCAGGAATTGGAAAGACTTCATCGCGCAAGCCGCCAGATCGCTTCTGCGCATTCGAAAGCCGAAGCCTTACAGACAACGGCCCGAATTCTCATAGATACACCTTACCCGGCGGTAGTCTTATCTGTAAACGGTAACCGGCTTGAAGTGGCGGGTCTTACCGATGCAAACAAACCGGAAATACTAAGGATTCGTACCGCCGTTAATGATTTGGAAACCAGTTGGAACGACGTGGAAAAATTATTATCCAGCGGCCCCGTGATAGCGGAAGCCGCGGCCGTTTCTTTGGTCGGACAGAGGGCGGCATTTGTCCTCCCTGATCCACTAACGCAGTATCCACGACAGTTGGGTTACCAAACCGCAGCTTTCCTGCCTGTTTTGAGTGGCAACAAATTGGTTGGGCTTATTACGGTTGGCGGTCCTAAACACACATTAACCAGTGCGATGGTCCAGCCTTATACAAATATCGCCGGTTTATTAGGGACAACGCTTGACAAAATTTTAGAGATGGAGGAAAAAGATAGGCAGCTGTCGGAGCAGGAAGCTTTGGCATACATCAATCAGGTGGCTGCGGAATCTTCGACGGATCTTGATAAATTTTTCTCTGAGCTGCACACTCAGATCCGCCAGAATATTGGCGACTTTTCCTTTTCTGTCGCTCTATACGATGAGACAACGGAAGCCATAAGCATACCCTATATGGTTGAAGAAGGCCGCATTGATAAAATCGAAGCATTTCCATTAGGGGAAGGGTTGCCTTCCATCCTTATTCGGACCGGTAAACCGCTCCTTCTGGTTGAAGATGTAGATCGGCGCGTGCAGGAGTTGGGCGCAAAGATGGTTGGAAAACCGGCAAAATCATGGATGGGAGCGCCCATGATCGTTCAGAATAAGCCAATCGGCGCAATGGTCATCCAGGACCTCGAAAACGAACGCGCCTTCAACGATAAGAATCTGAATTTCTTTATTGCGCTCACGAACCAGGCTGCAGCTTTCATCAACAATGCCCGCATTATTAATGAAAGCCGCGCCCGCGCGCTTCAACTCGAAACTGCCGCTGATATCGCACGCGACATCAGCGGATCGCTCAACCTCGATGAGCTGTTGGTAAAAGCCGTTAATTTTATCCGCGATCGGTTCAATTTCTATCATGCGTCGATTTTCCTGATGGAACCCCAGGGTGAATTTGTTGCGATCCGTGAAGCGACCGGCGACGCTGGTGCACATATGAAACGTATGGCGCACAAGCTTGGCGTGGGCTCGAAATCGATTGTCGGGTATGTTGCCGGCCGCGGCGAGTCTTTGATCGTCAATGATACGGCAAAAGATGCCACTTATTATGCGAATCCTCTTTTGCCTGATACTCGGTCTGAAGCGGCTATCCCGTTAAAAGTTGGCGAACGGATTATAGGTATCCTGGATGTGCAGAGTGAACATCCTTTTGTATTCACAGACGACAACATACGGACGCTGCAAATCCTTGCAGACCAGTTGGCGGTTGCCGTGATCAATTCGGAGCTTTTTGCCGAGACCCAGGAACATCTTTCCCAGCATCGCCTGCTGCATCATATAACGACAACAGCCGCGTCTGGAACGACTTTGGAGGAAGCTCTAGATAGTGCAGTTACCGGGTTGCAAGTCACGCTCGGTGGTGATCGGGTCTCCATTATGCTAACAGATCGGGACAAGAAGCTGATGGAAGTCAAGGCAGCTGTTGGGTACTCCGAAGAAATCCTTCAACTTCGTGTGCCGATTGGCACTGGAATTACGGGGTGGGCCGCAGCCCATCATCGGTCTCTGCGTGTGGATAATGTCAGGGAAGACCCGCGTTATATTGAAGGGAGTTCCAATACAAATTCGGAGCTGGCTGTTCCACTCATTTATCGCAATGAAGTTCTGGGCGTTTTGAATGTGGAAAGCGAAAAAACAAACGCATATACGGAAAACGATGAAGAAATGCTCGGTACGCTTGGCGGAAGCCTCGCCGCAATTATCGCCAACGCCCGCTTACTGGAGCAGATACGCTCCCAGGCTGAACGTGAACGCGCGCTTTATGAGATAACCAGCAAAATCCGTCGTTCTACAGATATGCAGTCTATATTGGCTATTACAGCCAGTGAATTAACGAAAGCGGTTGGCGCGCACCGTACTCATATCGAAATCTCAACTGGTGAAAAGAATGTAGAAATTGAATTAAAGGAGAGCGAGAAATGAACAAGGAACAATCCTCGCCTCAAACGCCTGTTACATCCGCGCGGGCCGCGACTGAGAATATATACAAAAATTGGCGCGAAAAATTTGTTCGCCCCATGATGTATGGCGCTTTGGTCTTTGGTCTCATTGTGCTCATTCCGGCGTTACTGACCAACCAAGGCCTCATTCAAGACACGGTTTTTGTCGTTTCTTATCTGGTCTTGATCGTCATAACCTTTGTCCATTCTCCCTATTGGGTCAGGATGGGAACGCTGCTGGTTATCATCTACGCACTGGGAATGAACGAGCTCTTCAGCACTGGGATTTTAGGGGACGGAATATTTTTCTTCCTGGCCCTCATTATCCTTGCGGCCATGATGTTCTCGATTGAGGTCGGGTTGGTCTCAACAGTAATATCCATGTTCACGTTTGGAGTCCTGGGCTGGTTTGTACAAACCGGTCGTCTTGGCCTTTTAAACCCCCAGGCAATGCCGGCCCAGACCAGCGATTGGTTTAGCACGAGCGCAACAACCTTATTGATTAGCGTAACGATCATTCTGGGGTTACGACAACTCCAGATCGCATTTGTCGAATCACAAAAGAAAGCCAACGATACATTGCAGGACCTTGAATTAGAACGAGGCTCGCTGGAAGACCGCGTAGCAGCCAGGACTCTGCAACTGAAAGCAGTGAATGAAGTCGGCCGCGCATCGAGTGCCATTCTCGATCAGGAGGAATTAATCGAACGCGTTGTGAATTTGATTACTTCACAATTTAGTTATTATTATTCGGCTCTTTTCCTGGTGGATGAAAAAGGGGAGCAAGCGGAACTGCAAAGTGCAACCGGTGACGCTGGGAGAGTCCTGAAAGAAAACAAACATCACCTGCGCGTCGGTGGCAATTCCATGGTCGGGATGGCCATTAGCACAAGGGAAGCCCGCATTGCCCAGGATGTTGGGGCAGAATCCGTTCGGTTCGAGAACCCACTCCTCCCCTACACCCGCTCCGAGATCGCTCTTCCACTCATAGTGGGTGATCGTATTCTTGGCGCCCTCGACGTTCAATCGACGAAAACCGGCGTTTTCGGTCCACAGGAAATTGAAACTCTTCAAGGAATGGCAAACCAGGTTGCAACTGCCCTGGAAAATGCGCGTCTATTCCAGGAGACGCAAAAAAACCTGCTTGAGATGAGGGCCATTCAACGGCAGTATGTTCTTGAGTCATGGAAACCGATTTCAAGAGATGAGGATCTTCAATATATCGTCGGGGACGATGACCTGCCGCAGGATTCTCCTAAACTCGAAATCCCCATCGCGTTGCGCGACGAAATAATTGGCAAGATCAGCTTAACAAGCGAAACTGAATGGACCCTGGATCAACAAAACCTGGTTGAAGCGGTGGTTACTCAGGCGGCTCTGGCCCTTGAAAATGCGCGATTGGTCGAGGAAAGTCAATCATCAGCCGTCCGTGAACACCGGTTGGCGGAGATTACCGGAAAGATATGGGCATCATCAACACTCGATGGAATTCTTCAGGTTGCAGTTCGCGAACTTGGTCAGGCCTTGGATGCATCTGAAGCGACAATCGAATTAAAGGTCCAGGAATAAGACATTATCCTATGGCGGAAGCAAATTCGACCGACCCAACTGTCGTTTCATCATTCTCATTCCAAGCTTGGCGAGGGAGCTTTGTCAGGGTTATTTTGATTTGGGCGTCTGGATTAGGCTTTATAGTCCTCCTGGCGACTTTATTCAGTTCTAATGACCTGCTTGATAAGGCCGTTTATTCTTCTGCATATGTTTGCCTGTTGGCCGTTACAGCTATCCGTCTGCCTTATACGGTACGAGCCGGTGTATTCCTCGCATTGATATATATTCTTGGGTTGATGGCACTGTTTGAAACAGGCATCTGGGGTAATGCGCTCGTGTTTTTATTAGGCTTTATAGTCATGAACGGGCTCCTTTTTTCGCCGCGTGCTGGTATAAACGCGATTGTTGTTAGTATCATATCGATAACGGTCCTTGGTTTCTTGATCCTTAATGGTTTTTACTTGCTTAGGTCGCAAGGAATGACAAGTGGTACCCTGGGTGACTGGCTGATAGGCGGCGCTTCTTTACTGTTATTGGGATCGGTAGCGCTTGCAGGTATTTATTACTTTCAATCCGAATTTGTCCAGGCACAAGGCAGGGCCGGCGAAATATTTAAAACGCTTCAAGCGGAACGAAAGAACCTGGAAAAACATGTTGCGGAGCGCACAGGCGAACTGGAAAAAAGAAACGCCGGTATGCAGTCCATGGTTTATTTCACCCGCCAGATTGCTCAAATTCAAGATTTATCTGCAATCCCCGCCAAAGCGGTTGACCTCATCACTCAAAATTTCGGGCATTACCATGCGGGTCTCTTTCTATTGGCCGATGACGGAAAAACGGCAATATTACAAGCTGCATCTTCTGATGCAGGTCGCAAGCTGGTTGGAAAGGGCTATCGTGTCGATGTTGGAGATAATAGTTTGGTCGGGCGTGTCGCGAAACAAGCCCGGCTGATTGTTACCTCGAAAAGCTCGAATACTCCGGCGACCGAGGGTGGAGAAGCCGAAATGCTCAGGACCCGCTCGGAGATAGCTTTGCCGTTGGTTGTTCGTGGAAAAGTCTTGGGCGTGTTGGATATTCAAGCGGAACAAATCCAGGCCTTTGGTCAGAGTGAAGCGGAAATCCTGCAGTTGCTTACCGATCAAATTGGCGTTTCAATGGATAATGCTCGGTTGCTGAGTGAGGCTCAGACATTTGTTTCACAACTGGAACTCCTAAACTCACAGCAAACCCAATCGACCTGGCGGGAAAATTTAATAAATCAGAATATGGCGTACCAGTTTACGCCGTCGGGTATTAAATCTATATCATCGGGCGCAAAACCCAAAGAGGAAGATGGTTTGCATATTCCTCTCGTTTTGCGAAGTCAGGAAATCGGCTCCATTGCCTTACAAAGAAAAGATAAAGCCGAATGGCCGGAACCCGACCGGGATCTGGCTAAAAAAGTGGCCATACAAGTGGCGCTCGCCCTTGACAACATTCGTCTGATCGACGAGACGCGCCAGCATGCTGTTCAGGAACAGACCGTAAACGAAATATCCGGTCGTTTTAGCCGGTCGTTGGATGTCGACACTTTACTTCAGACTGCGGTGCGTGAATTAGCCGCTTTACCGGACGTCTCAGAGGCATCCATTTTTATTAAACCATCCGATGAAAATAAAAACCAGATATAAACCCGGTCTTACAAAACTATGAATCAACTTCGCAACGAACTCGAAAACCAAACAGCAAATGAGCGATTAAGCGATTCTCTTATCGCTATCATTCAGTACATTCCGCTTCTCGCGATCTTGGTGGTTATTGGCTTTTTGATTGTTTTCTTTCTATCCCAATCGATGGTTGCCGGAAATCCTGCCTGGCAGTTGTTGGCCGTTACAGGAGTCGTTCTTTTCGTTGCCATTTCCCATCTGTTCATTATCGACCTTGCGCGCCGGAAGCACGCACTTCTTGCTTATTGGCTTTATGCCGGCGCGATGGCTGTAGCAAGCATATTATTTGTTTTATTCTGGCAGGGGATTATCCTTGTTGCAATCGTGATCGCCTGGGTTGCGCCCCTTACTTTGATCGCCATTGGGCTGCGTCGCCTTTATTTCTGGCTATCTCTTTTTCTTAGCACGATTGCCACAGCCTTTTTATTTTGGTTAAATACCATTTCACGTTTCGCACGTCTCTCGAATAATAATCCGGCCGGATTCGCAGCTTTTATCCTTTTGGCAAGTACTATCGCCTTATACATTTTGGCAACGATCGCCTCCCGTGTTTTGCATTATCGAACTTTGCAGAGCAGGCTGGTTGTTTCGTTCATACTCATCATTACTGTTCCTATCCTGTTCATAACGGCAGTATCGGTATTTTACGCCTTTACAAATAGTCAGAACCAGTTTCGCGATACGATGCAGGCCATATCTTCACTAAAACAGGATGAAATCGATGCCGCTGTCCAGCGAGCCTCGATAGATTTGAGTACGTTACAGTATCAATATGGCCCGACACAGGCCAACATCCTTTACGTCGTTGAACACCAGGGTGATAATGATCAGCCTTACCAGGCAAACAATTCG
>Ga0182027_10012051_pt1 | contig 12165 bp, 15 predicted proteins | sample 712E1DmetaG_FD_121300 | JGI IMG/M metagenome (GOLD analysis project Ga0182027, IMG submission 121300) | Permafrost microbial communities from Stordalen Mire, Sweden - 712E1D metaG (Illumina Assembly) | ecosystem: Environmental > Terrestrial > Soil > Wetlands > Permafrost | place: Sweden...
AGGCCGAGAGTTTTGTAGGCCGTGTTTATCAGCTGGTCTAAACTGCTTGAATTTTGGCCATAACTAGCCAACAGTTCCTGGGCGTCTTCTTGATCTAACGAATTTAGCTCATACTCCAGTTTAGCCGACATAAAAAGTGATGGAGCCGGATCAACATACTGAGATAATTGACCCTTTAGCTTATCATTCGTCAAATCGCCATCGTCAACATTAAAGACGTATATCATCGGTTTAGCTGTAATAAGCTGCATATTCTCTAATTCGCCCGAAATATCCTCATCACCATTAAGTAATTGTCCGGCGTTCAATATTTCATAAGCCTGTCTCATCTGTGAAAGGCTTGGCATTAGTTTGGGATCAGATTTTACCTCTTTTTCCAGACGGGGCAGTTTTTTTGTAATGATCTGTAAGTCTGAAAGAACCAGCTCTGTATTAATAATCTCTATATCTTTTTGCGGACTGCTGTTTTCGTCAATGCGCTGGACTTTGCTGTCCTGAAAAACTCTAACTAAATGAACAATTGTCTGGCAACCCCGAACGTGGGATAAAAATTGGTTTCCCAAGCCTTCTCCCAAGTGTGCATCTTTTACTAGCCCAGCGATATCAACAAAAGTAACAGTTGCGGGCACAATCTTGTTCGAATTGTAAAGCTCTGCCAGCTTGCCCAGTCTTTCATCCGGCACTCCTACTATTCCGACGTTTGGATCAATTGTCGCAAAAGGGTAGTTTGCAACTAGGACATTATTTCTTGTTAAACAATTAAACAGAGTTGATTTACCGACGTTCGGCAAGCCTACAATACCGCAAGAAATAGAGGAAGCCATCTGTTAATTATAGCAGTTATATTATGTTTAGAGGATCTCGATCTAGTTAAGTCCAACGATCCTTATTACGCACCACATCAATAATCCGGCGGCTGGTGATACGACAAGATTATCAAGGCCATACGACAGAAGACCCTCTGTCAAAGTTAAAATAATTGCTATCAGAAAACTGAAATAGATAGCTTGAGCGATGCCGGCACCAATTGCAATAAAACTAATTATGCCGATAGCGACCGTTGATACTAGAAATGTCAGACTGCCGATGTATGATTTCTCTGATAGCCCCAGTTTGTATTTTTTTCGACCATATTTTTGACCAATTATACTGGCGGAACCATCACTGACGGCCATTATTAGCAGTCCATACATGTAAAACACTTGATGCGGAAAAACCGCGGCCATAATGAAGACGGCAAGAGGGAAGTAGACTTCACCATAAGTCTGCCTTTTAACTTCATGGATGGAGCTAAATAGATTAATTTTCTTTGACAGCAGCATTAATAGGAGAAATAAGCTACTAAGGTATAAGATTTCGTGAAATGATAACACCAAAGGTAGAAGTGCGGCACTAATACCAGCAATTACGTGTATAGTTTTGCGTGATATTTCTTTACTGACCTTAGTTTTTCTAGTGATAACTTCGACAGAAACGAAGAACAGACAATATAATACGGCAGCGATGAGAACCTTCATGGCTTAGTGAGATCTTGCCCAATAGCTTGCTCTACTTGTGAAGCAAGCAAGTCAATACTTTTGCTATTAATAAAAATCCGATTGGCATATTTACGACCTGCAGCTACCTCGGTCTGGTAATCCTCAAGACGCGTTCCCAGCTTCTCGCCTTTTTGTTGTCTGTCTAAAAGCCGCAGCCTGACTTGCGATAGTTCGTCTTCTATTTGATATATCACATGGTTTGGGTAGTACTTATTAAATCGCGGTATAAGCACGGATCTAAGCATCACTACAGATACCTGCCTGAGTGTCGATGGAACAACTTTCGGCAGACCGTAACGATATGGTAGGCCAAACATATCTACGCACTCCAAGAAAAATCCTTGTTTTTCGAGTTTGCTGAACTCAACCTTCGAGATAAAGCGATGCTCAACAGACTCCTCGATTTCTCTAGGTCGAGGCGGTCGAGTAGTCCAAGTCGGGTTAACCAATATTAGACCTTTGCTAGCCAAGCGCTTAACAACAGTAGATTTACCGGCTCCTGATGGCCCAATAATAACTAAAATAGGGGAATTCTTTCTTGTAATAGGCATAAGCTTAATAATACAATACCTATAAATCTAACTAACCGAATACATAATGCCTAAAAAACCCGAACAACCAATCAACTCAGCTTGGACTGTAACTCTATTGCCTTTAGCTGGTTTGCTGGTACTCGATTCATTGGTGGCATATATCGTACCGAAGATATCGGTCTCGACTAGTACGGTATTTACACAACTTACGCCTGTTCGTTTTCACGAAATCATAGCCTTAGCCCTAGTCACCGCACTAACTGTTATTTATTTAGCCTATCTCCGAACTAAATTCTACTTTTCAACACGCTGGCTTATCGCCGCAGTTACGTATAACTTTTTCTTGCTATTCGTTAAATTTATCATTTCGGTTAACGAGTTTTCCAGCCAATCGGCAAAAACGTTTAATGCTTTGTTGTACACGGCTTTTCTCATTAGTTTGCTTTATATTTTGGCATTTGGAGTCTTATACCTATTTTTTGACGGTAAAATACTTAATAAATCACTACACAAGGCGCTTATTGTCTCTGCAGAGGGGAAGATTTTGTTGGCAATAGGTTTATTCGTGTTCGCAACCATCGCCAGGCTATTAATTTTTCGCTTACCGCTATTTTCTAACACTACTGCAGCCTCGTACCTGAGCGGCGTCTTTCAGGCCAATACTGCTTTATTGTCGGCGCTGCTTTTTATTATGATTTTTGCCGCTGTTGAAGCATATGCACAGGTACGTAGGTGGGTGGATTTAAAATACTTTTTTGTGAGCGGAGTAGCTTTGATGCTTATTTATCACTTAACATGGGCCATTTTTGTCTATAGGAGTTATTAATGGGACTTTTAGTTCTCGGTTATTTATTGGTGCCAATCGCACTGATATATATGGTTCGTAACTATAAGTCTACAAACTGGCTTTGGGCTGGTTTTTTGGTAGCTAGTATTTTTATCGGTATTGCTCCTTTTGTCGCTATTGCTTACTTGATCACTCTATTCTTATCGTCAAGGTCGACCAAACGAAAGGGAGACGCTAATGCTAAAGTTGTAAAATCCTATAATACCGATGGTTCATATGTTGTCTATGATGCTAGTAGCGTTAAGTCGGCGCCTTCAACCGGCCGCGTCGCCTTTAAAATGATTGGCGGAATTGTTGCGGGTATCACTATAGCTTTTGGCCTATTGATTGTGGGCATAATCTTACTATTTACTCTTTTTCCCCCAACTTTAGGGTGTAGCGGTAACTCAAAAGGATGCTAAATAAAGTAAGCTATTGGGCCGACATTGCGTACCGAATGTTACGCATTCGTACCGTGATCTTAATGATCACATTTGAAGCAATTGGCTATGAAGCCGTTAAACCTACGAGATCTTTATCTATCCAATTTATTCTAGCGGCCATAATGCTAGGCGCGCTGTATATGAGTGCGACATGTTTTAACGATGTAGCTGACGAAAAAATCGATAAAGTTAACTTGGCTCATGACGAAACGCGCCCGCTTATGACAACCAATGTTACGAGCCGGCAACTTAGGAACTTGGGGATTATCGCTTTAACTGTTTCGATGGTTATGGCCGTATTAATAAGCCCGATTTATATAATATTTGTTTTGTGCGGGGCAATAATAAGTATTTTCTATTCCTTACCGCCTATCCAAATATCCCATCGTGGTATTTTTGCTTCCCTATGGCTGCCGCTAAGTTATGTTGTCTTACCGTTTCTGGTGGGAGCTTTTCTACAAACCCAAACGTTAGACGCCATGAGCCGGTACATATTATTAGCAGTGTATGTAAGTTTTATAGGCAGGATACTGCTTAAGGATTTCCGCGACTACGAAGGCGACAAAAAGTTCGGTAAACTTAATTTCTTAGTGAGGCATGGCCCCAAAAAAACCTGTTTTGTTGCAGTGATAGCATGGTTACTCGGTGATTTGATCATTAGTTGGTCACTATTTAAGACGTTCCCGATTCTTATAATTCTTGTTCAGCCTATCGTGATAGTTATAATGTTCGGGCTGTACCTGTTGGCTTATGAAAAAAAGTATACTCAAAAACTATTAGAAGTAATCTTTGTTGGTAGAATGGGTAATTCTATAGCATTAGCCTTATTAGCGGCTCTAACCCTACAGGCGTTTCATTACTCTACAGCTCAAAAAAATCTAACTATTGTAGCTATTGGAGCATTCGTATCGGTATCAGCTATTACTTTGTGGCGCGATGGTTCATTGGTCAAAGATCTCAGAGACAGAATATAAATGTTATCGGAAAACAAAATACACATGCGCTCGTCATTGGTTTAAATGAATATTTGGACGATCAACCTCAGCTCATATCTATGCAGATTCTAGATTTGCAAAGATCCCCGCAGCCGTTTTATATACTTAGGTGAATAGCCATTCGTGCGTTTATCATCTGGCTTGGTTAGCGAAAAGGTTATTTCAAAAGGTTGGTTTATTTCGTAACAATGCCGCAAGAAATACTTATGCTTAGTTCCTCGTCATTAGACTAATTAATTACTGTACTATAGACCGACTACATCGGCATATGCAAACTGACTGATTGCGCCGGGTGATTGATAGTTATTGTTTATGTTTTGGGTAGAAAGAGCAGGTAAGGGCATGATGCAACGATGGCTCATAGGTAAACAATCGGACCTGCATCGTCATTCGTGGGGCTAAGGGTTGCATCGGACACTTTATAAAGTACGCCGCAAAAGTCGAAAAAGTTGTGACTAGCAACCAGATATACCCGAAGACTCGTTATCTAGGGCTTCTTTGATCGATTGGCCTTGAGCCACCAAAAGACCACATTGAGCACGATCAGCAAACCAAGGGTCGGCAAACAAAAACGATATAGCGTCTTTGCTAAATTGCTATTCTTCTGCAATACAACAATGCTGCTGACAAGGATGTCTTCACAGGCGCCGTCACCCGAATCAGTCCGTGTCGTGCTGCTGTGGCGACTTACGAATTTTTTGGGCGGCACATTGGGTGTTATAGTTTCGACATCTACTAATTGACCGGTGATTTTGATTTGGTCACCCGAGCCAATGCCTTGCAGCTGGCGCTTGACTGCACCACTCGTAAACATCAAATGATTATTGGACGCATCTTCATTGATTACTTGGGTGTCGCCTTGCCACTGCCAATTACAAAAACGATCGAATTGCGTGAAGGTAGTGCTACTCTCCCTGTACACACCACTCGTCAAATTTTGCCCCCAGATCATGCAAAGATCGGTTGGGAATAGTTGGTTATCGGCCAGGCTGGAATCATCGGAGATATAATCGTGGCGGCTGACTACCATGCCGTAGAGCTGATAGTTGAATAGGGGTGTCACCGCATAGCTTACGCCCTGGAAATTATACGTAAATGGTACAGCCGTAGTTGCTGTCTGTTGAGGAGCCTGAATGGCCGCCTGGCTGATAGCCGTAATGCCGCGATAATTGTTTTTGGTGAAAAACGTTACCACCACAACTCCGACGAGAAGCAAATATACAGCCTTCTTGCTCAGCCGTCCCAAACGGGCTAGTCGCTTAGTTTTAGGCTTTTCTGGTTCAATTTCAGCTGGTACTGAATAAGCTGCCGGCTCCGGAGGATAAATTTTTCCAGGGTCGAATGTGACATGTGTATTCACCCGAGCTGGCTCGATATCGGTAGTCGGCGTGAACGGAACCGGACTCGTGCGCTGAGCCTGCTCATCGTTCATCGGTGAGGGAAAATTAGTAGGCTGCATGTTTGTTTTAAATTACGAACATACGATACTACCCTATTCGATAATTTTCAAATAGAGTGCCACTATCCTGCTAAAGCATGTTCTTATTAGTTTTATGATAAGTATGAATAGCGCGGGTATTGCATGAAGTAAAGATTACTTTTAATTAAACGGGTTGTTAAATAATTGAAAAATTAGTGACGGCCGCCATTCCTGAAAATACACGATAAAAAACACGGGCATTGCCCAAAAGTGCTTATAAAAGGTCCAACTCGAGCTACTTTCGTATCCTGGTGTTATAAGAATCAGAATAGCCTTGTTTGTCTCGGTCGGCAGTCGGCATAACCAGCGTGAGCATATAAGGTAGGTCTATTTCCTTACTATGCCGCATGAAATTGAGGACGACATGACTTTATTCTAACAGGGAAATGTTCCAAATTAAATAAATTCTACTTGACTTAAAGTTTAACTTTAGTTAAACTAACAATATGAATACAACTAACCCAACCAATTTAGTAAGCCTCAAGGAATTACGCGAGCAGTTTCCCAAGTATATAGAGGCTATATCCGAAGGACGAAGTTTTATGGTAGTAAAACGCTCCAAGCCAATTTTTCAAATTATGCCAATAGGAGAAGACGAGGTCTGGGAAACTGTCGTAGACTTCACGCAGATTAAAAAGGGCGGCATAAACATTAATGAGCTGTTAAGTCGTATACAAGCCATAAAACAATAATAAGATTAGTCTTATGACAGACAAAATCGAAAAGAATTTAGCTAAGTTTGGTAAAAAAGAATTGCTGGTTGTCGAGTCTTTGCTGCACAAAATTGAGGAAGGTGAGTTATCGGGTCTCAACTTGGTAAAACTGAAGGGGTATAGTGATATATTTCGCGCGAGAAAGGGTAAGATAAGAATTATTTTTCAGCAACGGGAAGACGAAATTAAAGTATTGGCTATAGAGCGGCGTAGTGAGAAGACCTACAGAGATTTCTAAACAGTTAACTCGTGCTAACTTATTTGGTAAGAGTTGTTATATAACTAGATAAGTAATCTTGAGTTCTTTTATCATATGGTTCTGGCAACTGTATTTTTATCTCAAAAGGTTGGTTTATTTCGTAACTATACCGTAATTTATTTTACTCATGGTTAATTATTTACCCAGAGTTGTAAATCCTCATAGGACAAGTGCTCAAAGTCTTTATCAAACGATACAAGAATTACGCCCCATTGTTCAGCGAGTGCAGCAATCCATATATCGTGTGAAGATAACTGTACCCCCGTTTTATGGGCAAAAACGGCGATATTTACAAAGTAACTAGTCGTTGCATTATCGGGCAAGAGAACATGGACTTTTTTGTTACTCACGAACCGAGTAAGTAGTTTTTCATTTTCTGGTTGTTTGTTTCCTAGTCTAAATCCGTATTCTAACTCAGCAATAACAACATTAGGCACATAAAGCTCATCCGCATTTCTTACTACTTCCCCAACTTTCTTGTGACCTCTTAAAAGTTCGCTATAGGCAGTAGTGTCAAGCATGTACTTCATATACGGGACTTCAGCTTATCAATCTGTTTCTGTTCTGCAATAGCTTTTAGAGTTTCTTCGTCCATGGTGTTAGCGCCAAATAACCAGTCAAAATTATCATCATCTTCTTGTATATCAAGTTTTGTTGCTTGTTCAATATAGTCCAAAACAGTTTGGTTCAAACTTTTACCCCTTAAACGTGCCTGACGTCGTAAAAAAGTGTCAAGCTTGTTAGGGACCGATCTAATGGTGTATTGTGTAGTACTCATGCCTACATTATAGGCTATATGCCTTCATATTGTCAACATATACCTTATTTTGCAGCTTCTTTATGAATTCGGATAAATAACCACGAGTTCTTTTGTCTAATGAGGGCATATCAAAGAAGATAGAGGTAGTTGGCGTTCTCGCGTGATTAAAAAAACCGTTATTTTACACATCATCACGGTTGGTATATTGCTTCAGGGCCCGCAGGCCTTTAGGCAGTAAGTAATAAGCTGCCGGTTTACCGCTTAGTTTGTAGCTCTTATCAAACCTATTAGCAATATAACCATTGACTTGTAATATCTGTAACCTTGAATAGATAGACGTAGAGTTACTCTTACTTAAACTACTAGCTATTAACTGTCTTGTACCGAATCTATACCTATACAGCTTCAGCAATACTTCTAATTGACCATGATTTAATTTTCTATCTTTTGACTTTATATTACTGTTTTTACTTACCATACTTATAATACTGATCCTCAGCTTCTCTTCTATATATAATATATATAAATAGAGGAGAAAGGAAAGAAAGAATAATAGAGAAGAATAGAAGAAAAAGTTAGAATACCGGCGTTCTAAGTAATGCGTCTATTAACAAACATGATGTTAAGCTGACAAGTTGACCATAGGATTAATTAAACAATAGTCCGCCTTATACTTTCTGACTCTATATATTATATATATAAAAAGAGCAATTAATAGAAATCATTACATCCGTTAATTGCAGTTGAATTAGTTATCGACGATGATAACTAATTCAACTGCAATTATGTTAAGGTCTGCAGCTTATATTCAGTAGTGAGCAATTCTCAATTCTATGATAAAAAATAAAATTTCAGTTTTCGTAAATTAGCGCGGAACGAATATATAAAGGTGGCAGTACAACAACCATTCGAACTTAATTCGATAACTTTATTTGTGCGGCAATGATTTGTAGTATGGCATGGCTTTCAAACAATTATCTAGGAGATGCCACAATTGTAAAAACGCGCCTGCAACAACCGGGTTAGTGATGGTAATGGCATGAGGTTCCACTCCGTATAGTATTATTAACAGCGAAGACTCAGTCACGCTCCACTCGACAGGTGAATTGTAATCCTCGTATTTCATCCAAGTGGTTGTTAAATTACTCCGCTCGTGGCTTTTATAATTAATTGGCCCCTTACCTTCGTCAGGTAAAATACCATATCTGTTCGAACCAAGCCTGCTCGGGCTAATGCGGATTTCATGCATGGTCTCGAACCCCATTAGCGGGATGTCGGCCGGCGTACGGATAAAGTAAATGTCTTCATTCAAATTAATTTGGTTTCGAAATACATCAGCAACATCATGCTTGCCGCTAACAACTGCTATGCTGGGCTGCTCAGTATGTTTGTAATATTTGGCAAGCAGTGTTTTCATGATATTATTAATAGCTTCTTCTTTAACCGTTGCTTCCTCCCGGACCTTAGCAGCTAGAGCGGTCAGAGCAATAGGGTTACTGAGCTGATAGATTGATTTATTGCCAGATTTTTTAAACGCCAGTCCGAGCTCAACCAATTTATCGAATAACTTATACGTATTAGTACGAGATAAATGTAATACTGCTGCTGCTAAAGGGGGACTGATTTCGCCTTGCTCGACTAGCAGAGCATATGCCTCAGCTTGGTTTTTGGTTAAGCCAGTTGCTAGTAATTTAGTTGTTTCCATTCAGCCAGTATAGCACGAAATACAATATATGTGAATATAAAATTCACATTAAACTCTTGACACTTTACCTGTTATCTATAAGACTGTCAGAGCACTATTGACAAATAACACAATTTTATGTAAAATGTCTTAATTGATTCTGAAGTGAGAGGATGCTTAATTTATGAGCGAAAGATTAACCTTTGAGAACTTTAGCCCCGTCGGCCATGGGTTAGATAACATTTATCAAATTGGAGTGAATGATGAACATCCAAGCGGTGTGGGTCAAGAAATGGCTGCAGCTTTTAACTATGATCTCACTCCTAGACCAGATGTCGATAACCTAGGTGGCCTGATTAGTGAAGTTGGTCGGAATAAAGAACTCCAAAAGAATATTGCCGTCGCCCAGTCAGTGCTGGGACCTGAAGCAGTTACAACCGCCCGCGACTGGGCTGAACGCTCAGGTTTGTTGCTCCCAGTCGAACGCATATTTACTACAGCAGAGCAAGCGGATGGCGATATCGATCTAGCGATTATCACAGGCGGTGTGCGCAATTGGATGGCGCGTCGCGCAAACCGATTAGCTGAATTGATCCCATTGAGGCGAGTTGGCGGTGTTTTGCTAGCAGCAGGCAACAGAATAATGAGCCCAGTAGAAGGACCTGATGTGGAAGAAGGAATGACTGAAGCCGATTATATGTCGACTGTTATAGCGCCTAAACTCGGAGAGCTTGGTATCAGAGCTGAGTTGTTGCGAGTGGAAACCGGTGTCGGAGATGAGGTTATGAGTCGGGTAGCTATCAAGTCGTACGATTTAGTTAACAGCTCAGCTCACATTGCCGTCGTTTCAAACGCCGGTAACTGGGTTCAAAATGCCGGACAATATCTTCGGGCCGTAAAAAAGGCTCACCCTGAATTTGATACTCAAAATGACCAACTTGAAGCCGTATCTGACTCGTTCCCGCTTGGGACTGGGGTTGAACCTGCTGCCTCACATCAAAATCCCTTATCAGCGATTGGTCAAATAGCCCGAAATCTACAAGAATTTGCTCGTCACGCTTCATAACTTGTTGTATTCCGAGCCATCACAAGAAGTGAACGGAGGAAGCTATTAAAACCGTTAATGATATTTCGGTAATGGCTTAATGAACCATATTCACCGACCGGTTTAATAAATTAGAGCCAGTGTCATAACCATAAGAGGGTTATTATAATGAAGACTAATGGCTAATCAAAAAGCTCACGCTAAAACCAACTTAAGTGCAAAGAGAGGACTGGGATTATTAATCTTTTTACTCTTTCTATATGTATTGCTGCCGCAAGTAAAAAAATTCCACAGTAGTCTGGCTTTACTAAAGCACGTCAATCTTTATTGGCTCGGCTTAGCATTGTTGGCTAGTTGGCTAACTTATTTTGCTGCGGGAGCAGTCTATTGTTTTCTGAGCAAGAAGCGTTTGAATTATCAAAAGACCGTCCTGATCCAAGTTGCCTCTAATTTTGCGAATAAGTTGTTGCCGGCCGGGGCTGGCGCAATTGGGACCAGCTACAATTACTTAAGAAATAATGGGCACAACAAAACCCAAGCTGCGGTTGTGGTGGCCGCCAATAATATGACCGGCATCATTGGGCACATTATTATTCTGGTGACCGTTTTTAGCTTTTCTCGAAATATAATTAATCCGTTTTCGAACATGCATTTTCATATAACGAGCAACGAATTGATAATTATCTTACTTACCGCAGCAGCAATTATTGGCGGGATTATTGTCGTGTGGCTAAAAAAAGCCAGACGAGTTCTATTTTCATTTATCGCCAGCATTGTTGGTAATCTTAAGAGCTATCGTCATCACCCAACAAGGTTAATAGCTGCGCTACTATGTGCGATCAGTATGACTCTTCTCTATGCTCTGACACTTCATGCCAGTATTGAATCAGTCGGGGTCAATGTTCCGTTTCCCCAAGTAATATTGATTTTAACTTTTGGCATTGCCGGCGGAACTTTGGTGCCGACGCCAGGCGGTCTGGGCGGGGCAGAGGCCGGTTTACTTGGTGGCTTGGTGGCTTATCATGTATCGAGCGGTGATGCTCTTGTAATTGTTCTGTTGTATCGTTTGTTGACCTACTGGCTGGCTCTGGCGACCGGCTTCATCGCGTTTTTTGTTTCGGGGCAAATGGGCTATATCTGAAAATACATCCGGCCTATTTGGCTTAAACATTTACCACGACCAACAATATGCATCTAGGTGGCTTAGACACGACTCAGCTCTCTGTGACTAGTTATACGAAATATATATGATCGATAGTGCTTTTGTTGACGGAATAAGGCAATCGACTATTCTCGATAGTGCGATGTATGCGGGGAATAAGGTCTCAGCCACCACTTTCACGGCACCTGAAGGCGTAACTCGGATGATTGGTGTTGCGGAGACAAATTCTTCGATTCAAAATACGGTACTCAAGGAGGGCAGAGACTACAAGGGCAGTGATAGTATTTTAAATCTGCAATTTTTAGCAGTCTACTAGCCACTGAAAGATACCGACAATAACGTTATTGGCATGTTATTTATCGGCATCCCGCAGACTTCTGTCCTGCAAACTGCCGGGCATGCTGTTGAAATGACTTTTTTTGGCACAGCCATCTTGCTGATTTTAACGATTATTCCCGCCAATCTCATGTCTAAACAAATAGCTCGGCAGCTGGACTAAGCCACCACAGAAACAGACCAAGCTTAATTAAACAATCCGCTGATAAGTAGAATACTTCTAAGAAGTGAAATGCTTAACGTTGCATTTAAATATTTGCATGGTATATGTGCTGTACCCATTATTCTAGACAGTATTGTCTACAATAAGTAGCAATAGCTAACAAACTAGTTAATGGAGGTTCATGCTATGCCCAAACGTCATGTTATTCGTCCGGATGTTAAAGCCCAG
>Ga0182027_10012052_pt1 | contig 12164 bp, 10 predicted proteins | sample 712E1DmetaG_FD_121300 | JGI IMG/M metagenome (GOLD analysis project Ga0182027, IMG submission 121300) | Permafrost microbial communities from Stordalen Mire, Sweden - 712E1D metaG (Illumina Assembly) | ecosystem: Environmental > Terrestrial > Soil > Wetlands > Permafrost | place: Sweden...
CTAACTAGAAAACGCTCTAGGGCGCCCAGCGGCGAGCGGGGAATCCATCCGGTACGCCCCGGGTGACCGGAGAAACTCATCCCTGGGCGCGCTCATTCTCGATTTGCTCCAGAGACTTGCCGGAGGTATCGGGCATGAAGAAGAACCCGACCACGCCACTGATGGCGAGGAACAGGGTCAGGAGGCCGGCGACCGGGCCGATCCCGGCGTGGGCGAGCACTGGCACAAAGAAGCTCCAGATGCCGAGGATGGTCCGGGCGATTCCGAAGGTGAAGCCCTGCGCGGTCCCGCGCAGCATGGTGGGGAAGAGCTCCTGGCTGAAGACCTTGTAGAAAGCCTCGCCGGAGAGGGCGGCGCTGATCGCGAAGAGCACGATGCTCGCGATGATCACGGGAATGGTGAACGGCAGCACGAGGTAGATTCCGTAGGCGGCAACCTGCATGACGGCCCCAATTCCCCACAGGAGCTTGCGTGTCCGATAATTGCGGTCGGAAAACTTCATGAACACCGTGATGGTAACGATCATGGTGATGAGAAAATTTGCGCTGGATAGGCCGACGCTGACTGCCTGGCTGCCGGCGTTGAGCGTGCTGATGATGTAGGGATTGAAGATTCCAGCAGTACCGGCGGCCAGGTTCCAGAAGAGGTAGATCGTGGCGGTCCACACCAGCGCCTTGAGATTCGCACCGGAGAAGAGCGCGCGCACCTGATGGCGGGCCGCCGTGGCTGATTTCGCCGCCGCCGTCCAGCGGGCCGACTCGGCCAGGCCCCGCCGCAGCGCCCAAGTGACGAGGCTGACCACAAACAGGTGCAGGAAGACAATCCGGATGCCCAGCAGCCCGAGCGGCGCCAGCGCCATGGCCATCCATAATACGATCACCGGTCCGAGACACCAAGCAACCTGCGTGAAGCCGAGCAGCTTGCCGCGCGCCTTCGAGGGTGCGAACTCTCCCACGAGCGCGAGGGAGGTGGGCACGTCCGCGCCGACCGCGAGGCCAACCACGAACGTCCCGAGGAACAGCATTTCCCGGTTCACCGCCAGTCCACTGCACAAAATGCCCGCCGCATAGACGAGAAGGTCGTACTGGTAGATTCGCTTGCGACCGAGTTTATCACCGAGCCATCCGCCGGCGAGCGCGCCAAGGGCACAACCGAGGGCATTCGGTCCGATCGCGGCGAGCACGCCCACCGCCCCGTCGTTGAGACCAAACTTTGCCTTGAATAAGGCCAGTCCTGCGCCGAGCGCGACGATCGAGCCGGCGTCCAGGTAGGACGCCATGCCGGCAAGCGCGGCCCATTTCCATTGCTGGCGGGTGACGGACCCGGTGCCTTCGGCAGGGGCGCCACCGGCCACTTCGTTGCCAGCAGAGCGGAGGTTCGTGTTCGACATGTCGGCGGGGGGTAGTGGGTTCGCAGGCAATCAGACGGCGTCGCGCCGCCGGAGGTTTCGAAGCTTATGTTGAACGCGGAACGGGCTGGCGAGCCGCTTTCACTCAGGCGCGTTTGTTCAGAACCTTGCGCTCGTAGGTCTGGACTTCCGCCAGCCAGCCGGCACCGATCGGCACGTTCTGGCGGCAGCAGTATTCGTCCCACACCGCGGCAAACGGAAGCGTCTTCGCTTCTTCCATCAGGGCGAGGCGACGCGTGTGGTCGCCGGCCGCTTCCGCCGCCCGCAGGGTCTTGGTCGGCTCGAGCAGTGCGACGAGCAGGCATTTGAGGGCGTTGCGCGCGCCGATCGTCCAGGCGGCGACGCGATTGATGCTGGCGTCGAAGTAATCAAGCCCGATGTGCGTGCGACCCAGAAAGCCGCCGCGCACCACTTCCTCCATGATGGCGCGCGTTGGATCGTCGAACAGCACGACGTGGTCGCTGTCCCAGCGCACGCCGCGGCTCACGTGGAGTAGGATCTCCGGCACAAACTGCAGCACCGAGGAGATTTTGTCCGCGAGCGATTCGGTGGGGTGGTAATGGCCGGCGTCGAGACAGTAGAGCTTCTGGTGCTTAACCGCATACCCGAGGTAAAACTCGTGCGAGCCGACGGTGTAGGACTCGACGCCGATGCCGTAGAGCTTGCTCTCGACCGCGTCGAGATTGTGCTTCGGGCTGAGCTTTTCGGCGAAGACCTCGTCGAGCGCCTTTTCGAGGCGTTCGCGGGGGGCCTTGCGGTCGGCCGGAAGGTCCTTGTAGCCATCCGGGATCCAGACGTTCGTCACGCAGGTTTTGCCGAGCTGTTTGCCGATCGCAGCGCCGATGCGGCGGCTCGCCGCGCAATGCTCGATCCAGAATTTCCGCACCGCGGCATCGGGATGGGAAAGCGTGAAGCCGCCATCCGCCAGCGGGTGGGCGAAACAAGTGGGGTTGAAGTCCATGCCGAGCCCAAGGCTCTTCGCCCAGTCGATCCAGCTCTGGAAATGCTCCACGGTGTAGGCGTTGCGCTCGACCTTCTTCCCGCCCAGGTCGGCATAGCAGGCGTGCAGATTGATCCGGTGCTTCCCGGGGATCAGCGACAGGGCTTTTTCGAAGTCGGCGCGCAGCTCCGGGATAGTGCGGGCCTTGCCGGGGTAATTGCCGGTGGCCTGGATGCCGCCGCCAGAGAGCACCGCGTTGGGCTTCTCAAAGCCGCCCACGTCATCACCCTGCCAGCAATGGAGGGAGATTGGCGTGCATTCGAGCGTTGTTAGCACCGCTTCGGTGTCGATTCCTGCGGCTGCATAGCTTTCTCGCGCGAATGAATAGGGGGTGGAGGGCATGGAGGATGGAGTTGAAAAATCGTCCGGGGTACCGACCAGCGCCAGAACCAGCGCTGGTGCAAACGGATCCTTTGAGTCAGCCGTGTCAACGCCTTCGTGATTCGTAACGTCAGAACCAGCCCCTTCACGTGCCACGCCGCGGCTTTACCGATAATCGAGCCACTCAGGCAGCGAGTATTGCTCAATCAAGCCCGTTACTTCGTCTTCGTTGAAGTTCGGCCAGGGAGTGGAGGCTGCGGGGACGCCGGCGGCGACCGCCAGCGCTGCGACGAACCGGCTGCCAAACTCCTCCCAATCCACCGCCCCGACGGATGGCTTCCAGATGGAGCCCTGAAAGAGCAATCCGTGCTTATTGCGTTTCTGAGCGGCTCCGGAGATTTTCTCTCCCGACCGTTCGTGGATCACATCGTAAAGCTCGGCGCGCTGGAAACAGATGCCCGGACCAGGCGAAGCCGGCGGAGTCGGCCCAGGCCTGTTGATCTCGCCCGACTCCAGTTGATCGCCCTTGGTTTTGACGGCCGCCGGCTGGCCGAGTTCCCGTAACGCCTGCGCGAGGCACTCGTGAACGACGCGATAAGATTCCGTTGCCCGGGTCTCCCATAAACGGTGCTCCCGGGGAATCACCAGTGCATAGGTCCAGTCATTTTGGTGGTCCACTATTCCGCCGCCGGTGGGCCGGCGGCAGAGGTCGAACGGCCCTTCCGGTGGCAGTTGCCCGCGCACCCACGCCGCCTTTTGTCCAAAGCCGAATGTAAACGCCGGACTGCGCCATTCGTAGTGGCGGCAGCGGAGCGCCGCCGGGTCGGGGTAGCGCTGCAACAGCAGGAAATCGAGCGCCATGTTCTCAGCAGCGCCGCCGGTGCGCGTGGGCAGGACGTGGAATTCCATAACCAGAACCTAGGGGGCGGAGGCGAGTTTGCCAACGTCGGAGCGCCGAGCTGGATCATGCCGTGCCGCCGGCCGCGAGCAGTTCCGGCGAGAAATGCCAGCGCACCCGCCAACGGGCCCGACCGGATTTCTTGTGGCATCCGCCGCTCTTCTCGAGCGCCAGCACCGCGCTTTTTCTGAATTCAAACCCGACTGGTTTCACTTTTCCGCGCACCAGCAAAGTCGCCAGGGACCCCAGCTGGGGCTCGTGCCCCACGATCATCACCGGCTCGTCCGCCCGGTCCAGCCGGTCGGCGATCGGCGCTGGATTGTCCTCCGGCAACAATCCCGGGGCTTCAATCAGCAGCACGTCGAGGCCGAGTTCCTTCACCAGCAATTCCGCGGTTTCCCGCGACCGCGCCAGCGGACTGTGCCAGATCGCGTGGATCGTCGCCAAGGCGCCACTGACCTGGAGGAAACCCGCCACTTTTCGGGTGATTTCGCGTCCGGGCACACTCAGGGGGCGCCGTGGATCCTCCTGGTCGGCGAGCGCCTCGCCGTGACGGACAAGGAAGATTCTCATGCCGCCGGGTTCTCAGACGGGGGCCTTAGCATCGAGCAATCCACGTGTCTTGCGCAGCAGTTCATTCAAGGTAAAGGGCTTGACGATGTGTCCCTGGTAGGCGGCCGGCAGCCATCGCACCGGCTGCGCGTCCTCCGTGGTGGAAGTGCAAAGAATTCGGAATCCGGGTTTGAGCGCCTGCAGTTCATGGGCGAGATCGCGACCGCGCGCATTGGTCAGATCGGCGATCAGCAGATCGACGCCGCGGGCATGTCCCTTGGCAAGCGCGAGGACATCCGCGGGCTGGCTGGCAGCCAGCACCTCATACCCGTCGGCCGTGAGAATACCGGCAACCATTTTCCCGACGAGCCGGTCCTCCTCCATGAGCAGGATGGTCTCGCGTCCCCGCGTGTCGAGAGGCAGTGGCAGGCTGGACTCGCGTGGATGCACGGGTTTGCTCACCTCCGGAAGATACACCGAGAAAGTCGAGCCGGCCCGGAGGTCGCTCTGGGCGGTGACGGAACCACGGCTCTGTTTGACGATGCCGTAGACGGTGGAAAGGCCGAGTCCAGTTCCTTTGCCGAGGTCTTTGGTGGTGAAGAACGGCTCGAATAGGTGGCTCAGAGTGTCAGCGTCCATGCCCGCGCCGTTATCCTGTACGCTTAGTTTCACGTAGCGGCCGGCAGAAAGATCGAGGCCGGAGTTGGCGGGTGCTTCAGCTGGCAAGGTGGCTCCGGCGGTGCGGATCGTAATGACTCCACCGGTGACAGGCAGGGCGTCGCGGGCGTTGATGACGAGGTTGAGGATGACTTGTTGAAGCTGGGCGGGGTCGGCGTGCGTATTCCCGAGGTCGGGGGCAAGATCGAGCGTGAGGGTATTGGCTGGTCCCGCGAGCCGGCGCAGGAACTCGCGGAGTTCGTTGAGGACATGGTTCAGGTTGATGACCTTCGGGGCCATTTCCTGGCGGCGGCTGAACGCCAGCAGCTGGCGCGTGAGCGCGACCGCCTTGCGGCCGGCCGTGTGGATTTCCTCGAGATTTCGCCGCGCGATTGGATCGACGGCAAATCGTTCGTTCAGGATATCGCAGTAGCCGTTGATGACGGAGAGCAGGTTGTTGAAATCGTGCGCCACGCCGCCCGCAAGCTGACCGACGGCGTCCAGGCGCTGCGAGTGCACCAGCGTGTCCTGCAGGCGCCGCATCTCCGTCATGTCGCGGTAGACGGCGACCAGGCGCTCCGGTCGGCCGGCCCCTTCGCCGACAGGGCTGTAGCTCCAGACCGCATAAAACAACGTGCCTTCCTTGCGGTAGAGATAACCTTCGCCATGGTGTACGCGGCCATGGCGGACGGCGCGAAGCCAGCGTTGGAGGCGGGCGGGGTCGGACTTGGGGCCATTGAGCCGGCGGCTGTTCTGGCCGATCAGATCCCCGGGCGCGTAGCCGGTCATGGTGCAGAACGCCGGGTTTGCGAAAAGAACCTTCAACCCGCCGCGTTCCCAGCAGCTGCCGGTGATGATGACGCCGTCACCGAGGCTGAGCAGAGCGGCGGCCAGTTCCTCCTGGGTTGGTTTTTCGTCGGGCCGGAGGAGGCTTCGAGTCCGCGGGGTGGCACGCGGGGCCTGATGGCTGGATTTCATCAGAAAAAATGGCCCTCAGGGAGACGGCCGTTCAATGAGCCATCCACCGGGTGGATCGCGCGCCAGGTCTTGTTCCGCCAGATCCGCCAGGTTGCCGTCTTTCCAAAGGTCGGCCACGTTCGCCATGCGTCGCCGACGACTCTGCGGAACCGGTGCCACAAGTCAAAAGTCAACTAGCCAGGGAGGATTCCGGGTTGTCATTGGCATCGGCTGGCGAATGCTCGCGACCACCCGCCGCCCGCTTGAATTCAACTACCAATCTTCCCCTGTGGGCTTATCCACTCCTGTTCGCCGCTGGTTTCGGCGCCGGGCTCGTTGATTCCATCGCCGGCGGCGGCGGCATTATTTCGCTGCCGGTGCTTCTCAATCTCGGCATTCCGCCGCAGCTCGCTCTCGGCACCAATAAATTCCAATCGTCCTTCGGTAGCGTGGCGGCGTCCTGGCACTATGTGCGCCGCGGTCTGGTCGGGCTGCGCGCCTGCCGGCTTGGCATCCTGCTCACTCTGGCGGGGGCTCTGCTCGGCGCCTATGCCGTGCAGCACGTGTCCTCCCATGTCCTGGAAAAAATCATCCCTGTGCTGCTCGCGGCCACCGTCATCTATCTGGTCTTTCAACCACAAATAGGTCTGGAAGACCGGCCCGCCCGCCTCGCAACCAATTTTTTCTACACCATTTTCGGCCTCGGACTTGGGTTCTATGACGGCTTTTTCGGTCCGGGTACGGGTTCGTTCTGGGCCATCGCGTTCGTTCTGCTCTGCGGGTATAATCTCACCCGGGCGACCGCCCACACCAAGGTGATGAATGCCACGAGCAATCTGGCATCACTTGCTCTTTTTGCCGCGGCCGGACTGGTGCATCTGGGCGCAGGCTTGGCGATGGCGGCCGGCCAGGTGCTTGGTGCCCGGCTTGGCGCCGGGCTAGTCGTGCGTCGGGGATCGCGATTTGTGCGGCCGGCCTTTCTGGTCATGGCCGCCCTTACCATCGTGCGGCTCCTCTGGGTGAATCTCGCCGGCCGGCCCTGACGCGCCGGGCTTGTGCCGGGCGCGCCAAATTGATTTTCTGCGGTCCATGACGCCTTTCCGGTATCTCGACCGCCACTCCGCGGATCTGGTTGCGCTCCTGCAGAAGCTCGTCCGGATCCCCACGGTCAACCCGCCCGGCGAGAATTACGGGGCCATCACCGCGTTGTTGACGCGCGAGCTGTCCGCGGCCGGCCTTTCGGCGCGCCGCCTAGCGATTCCGCGGGCCGCGGCGCGGTGCCTGGCGTCGGGACTCCGCTCCCATCCCCGTTACAACGTGCTTGGGTTCCATGACGCCGGCGCTCCCAAGACACTTCATTTTAACGCGCACTACGACGTGGTGCCTGCCGGGGGCCGCTGGCGGCACGAGAGTCCGTTCGCCCCCGCCGTCGAGGACGGCTGGGTCTATGGCCGCGGCACTGCGGACATGAAAGGTTCGATTGCCTGCCTGCTGCTGGCGCTGCGGGCCCTGCGCGTCACCGGCGTGCAACCACGATGCAATGTCGAGGTGTCGTTCACCGCCGACGAGGAAACCGACAGTCTTCTTGGCGCAGGTTGGGTGGTCGACCATGTGCCGCTCAAGGCTGACTATGTCGTGGTGATGGAGGGTGGGGAAGGCCGCCTGATCGGCTGCGGCCACAATGGCGTGGTCTGGTTGAATGTCATCGTGCACGGCCGGCCGGCGCACGGTTCGACGCCGGAGCACGGCATCAATGCCTTGGAAAAGATGTCGGCGCTGGTGCTAGCGCTTGAGGACTACAAGCGGCTCATCCGGCGGCGGCGATTTCGCACCCCCGACGGCCGGGTGATGCATCCCACCATTAACGTTGGTGGCGTGTTTGCGGCCGGTGTGGGCGGCAAGATCAACACGGTGCCCGCCGAGGCCAGCTTCAGCATCGACCGCCGGGTGATCGCGACGGAGACGGTCGCTGATGCGGAGGAGGAACTGCGGGCGTTTCTGGCGGCGGCGGCCCGGCGCATCCCGCAATGTTCGATCACGATCGAGAAGGTGTCGGAGAACTATCCATGTTTCCGCGATCCCGGACATCCCTTCTTCACCTCGATGGCCGCGAGCGTGCGGCGGGTGCGCGGCGGGCGTCCGGTCTTCTATGTTTCCACCGGATTCAATGATATGCATTTCTTTGCCGAGCACCGCCGGGTGCCCACCCTCGGCTACGGGCCGGTTGGTTTCCACCCCCATGCCGTCGACGAGCGCGTCCGCGTGGCCGATCTCGTCACCACCGCGAAGATCTACGCCGACCTGCTGACGACGTTCGCGGGGGAACCCTGACCATTGGCGCCACGGACCGGCCCGGACCGGGCTCATCCGCGGCCGGTTCCAGAATTCACCGCGCCCAACCGCGGCGGATCATCGCCACGGCAATGGCCGCGAGCAACATCGCGATGATCTTCGAGATCGCGCGCAGGCCCATCTCCCCGATCTTCCGGCCCAGCCATTCGCTGCCGACAAACGCCAGCACCACGATTCCCAGGTTGACCGCCAGTGCCACCACCGTCACCGGCATGCCCTGCGTCTCCACGAGCAGCAGCAGCGTTGTGATCAGCGCCGGTCCGGCGATCAACGGCATGCCCAGCGGCACGATCCCGAAATCCTCCGGCAGCTTGGCCGGGGCGCCATCTGACTGGGTCAGTTCGCGCGCCGCCAAGATGAAAAGAATCAACCCGCCCGCGATTTGGAAGTCGCTCACCGAGACGCCGACCGCGGTAAAGACGCTTTTGCCGAGAAACAGGAAGCCGAGCGCGACGACCCCGCCGGTCACCGTGGCCTGCCAGGCAATGCGGTGGCGGACCGCCGGCGTCGCATTGTGCCCGAGGGCAAGAAACACCGCGGCGAGGCCCACGGGATCGATCGCCACAAACAGCGGAATGAACGCCTGCAGGAATCTGGTCAGGTTTTCGGGCATGGGCTCGTTTGTAGATTGAAGCGGCCCCAGGGTCGAGACTGACTTGCCTTCCGCCGCGGACCGGCTTGCCTCCCCCTTTGCGGGACCTCACGTGGGTAGCCTGTCGCATGCACTACCGCATTTTCGGCCGCACCGGCCTCAAAATTTCCGTCATCGGCGTCGGCACCTGGCAGTTTGGCGGGGAATGGGGCAAGGATTTCACCCAGGCGGAGGTCGACGCGATTTTCGGGGCGGCCGGCGACGCCGGCATCAACTTTCTCGACACAGCTGAGTGTTACGGCGACCACCTGTCGGAGCGCCTGATTGGCGCCGCGCTCGCCGGCCAACGTGACCGCTGGATCATCGCGACGAAGTTCGGGCACCATTTTCACGAACCTTTCAAACGTGCGGACTTGTTCGAGCCCGCGGCCGTGGTGAGACAACTCGACGACTCCCTACGCGCCCTGCGCACGGATCATGTCGACCTCCTGCAGTGCCATTCGGCCAAGGATGAACAGTTCCGCACCGACGACCTCTGGGAGACGCTCCTCAGGGAAAAGGCCCGGGGCAGGGTGCGCCACCTCGGCATTTCCATCAGCCCGAACACGAACGTCTACCAGACAGACCGCGCTTCGCTCGTCGGCGCCGAATCTATCCAGGTCGTCTACAACCGCCTGCAGCGCGAGCCCGATGAAAGAGTGTTCCCAATGTGCCCCCGGCAGAACCTCGGCGTGCTGGCGCGCGTGCCGCTGGCCAGTGGCTTACTCTCGGGAAAATACCAGCCCGGGGCGACTTTCCCGTCCACCGATGTTCGCGAGGCGTGGATGAAAAAGGATCGCGACGCGAAGCTGGCGGAAGTCGAACGCCTGGCCGCCGAGGTGCCGCCAGGCGTGCCGATGGCCCGCTGGGCGCTGGCGTGGTGCCTGCGCCACCCAGCGGTGACCGCCGTGATTCCCGGCTGTAAATCACCGGAGCAGGTGCGCGACAACGCCGCCGCCGCGGATCTGGTGCCCGCCGCCAGTTGATCCTCCGCTCAGTGCCCCAGCCGCGAGAGCATCGCGTAGACAATGAGCGCGAGCAGGGCGAGCCCGGTGCCGAAAAAGAGGAATCCGAAGCTCTTGGCGATCTTCTTCCGGCCCTCCCAGTCGTCTCTTACGCGGAAGTGCTCGAGCCGGCCGGTCGCCACCAGTCGGTCGTACCAGCGCTTCCGCTCGTGCAGCATCTCCGTCTTCGAGATGCGGCCGGAGAAGATCACCGTGTCCATCGGGAACTTCTCAATGCGGAAATGCGTGTTGAAGAAATGGAAGGTGAAGATGAAGCCCGCGGCGAGCAGCGCCTCGTCGGAATGCACCACCAGCGCGATGTTGATGATCCAGCCCGGCAGGAAGCCAGTGAAGAACTTCGGGAACCACATGATCAGGCCGGAGACGCCGATCGCGAAGATGCCCCAGAAAACCGCGAAGTAATCGAAGCGCTCCCAGTAGGTCCAGCGGTCGAACTGTGGGCGCGGACCCTTGCCGAAGAACCATTTCTGGTGCGCGATGAAGTCACGCCCATCCTGGAGGGACGGAACCATCGAGTCCGGTCCGAACAGCACCGACCATGCGCGACGCACCTCGAGGCGGCCAGAGGCGGGATTGCGCAGTGCCGCGCGCCGGCGCCACAACGTGGTCACGAGTTCGCCGAGGTGGAGCGCGAAGTAGGCGAACGTGACGAGCGCGCCGAAATGGTGCAGCGAGCGCGCCACCTCCGCGCCACCGAGCAGGTCGAAGATGGTCCGGGCCCAGTCGGTGTAGTAGAATTTCAGCGGCATGCCGGTGATGACGAGCAGCAGGAAGCTCGTGACGACCATGAGGTGCAGGAATCGCTCAAACGGCGTGAAGCGGGTGAACTGCTCGTCGTCCGAGTGCACCTGAGTCTTGGCCTCGCGGAACGCCTTCGAGTCGTGCAGGTAGAGATAGATGGAGCGGAACAGCCAGAAAAGCGTGTGCACGCCGAAGAACCCGAACGTGCCGACCAGCAGGGCCGTCATGAACAGGAACACCTTGTTGAGCAGCGGGTAGTGGACCTTGTCGAGGGGGTTGGCGTGCGGCTGGTAGGTGGTGAACTTGGCGCTGACGCCGGGGTGGCACTGCTGGCAGGTGCCAAGGATGTGCTCCTTGGACAGCCGCGAACGGGGGTCGCTTACCGGGAACACATCGTGGTGTCCGTGACAGTCGTAGCACCCGGCGACATCGGAGGCCACGTTCGGCCGACCGAGGGCCATGGCCTTGCCGTGATAGGTCTCCCGGTAATGCGTGAGCCGGTCCTCGTGGCAGCGGCCGCAGCGCTGGTCGCTGAGGGCCTTGAAGTGCGCGCTGGTGGGCTTCTCGATCTGGTGCGCCGTGTGGCAGTCCGAGCAGACCGGACCCCGCGGGTCGTGTTTCGCCAGCAACTGCCCGTGGACGCTCTGGTTGTAAATCTCCTCGATGCCGACGTGGCACTGCCCGCAGGTCTTGGCAATATTGGCGTGGTTGGTGCGCGAGTCCTTGTCGACGTTGCGCTTGATGTCGTGCACGCCGTGGCAGTTGTTGCAGGAGGGCGCGACGATCAACCCCATTTGCAGCAGGGCCCGGCCGTGGATGCTGTCGACATATTGCGCGGCGGCGTGGGAGTTGGTGATGCGGTACTCGTCAGTCAGGCTCTTGTTGCTGTGGCAGGTGGCGCAGGTCTGCGGAAGGTTGAGCTTGAAGACCGGTGAATCGATCTGGTTGACCGGCACAATCTCATGCGCCCCGTGACAGCTGGTGCAGGTGGCCGCGCCCGAGGCGCCCATGGCGTGGCTCATGCCGTGGATGCTCGTCGCGTATTGCTTCGCCTCCTTCTCGTGGCATGAACCGCAATCGACGGTGGTCAGCGGCTTTTTATGGGGACTGCTCTCTCCATCAAAACCCTCGTGGCAATCGGTGCAATCGAGCGTCCGGTGCACGGATTTCGCAAATGAAGCTTCATTGACGAAGAGCGGCACCATCCGGCCGGCCTTCTTCGTCTGGAGCTTCTCATCGCGGTGGCACTCGAGGCACGCGGCGCGGGAATTCGGCGCGGGGGCCGCCGCCGGAGCCGGTTTCCCCTCGACTGCCCGCAAGGACCCCGCGGCCAGCCCGACGGCGCCCAGCCATAACACTGCTCCCCACCGGAGAATGCGAATCCGGTGCGGCAGGAACGGTGCAATCACGCCTGGCGCCATGTTAACGAGGGTAAATCCGCCATCATCTTACCGGCAACCTCGGAAACCGGCACCGCATCCATTGACCGATCATGGGCATATTTTGCTGAGACCATGGGCATTTTTTGTTATGGTTAGGATTAAGGCCCGTTCATTCCTCCCAAGCGGCAGCGGGTTTGCTTTACCGCGGGTCCGGGCTGTCCGTAGCATCCGGGATGATGA
>Ga0182027_10012053_pt1 | contig 12164 bp, 14 predicted proteins | sample 712E1DmetaG_FD_121300 | JGI IMG/M metagenome (GOLD analysis project Ga0182027, IMG submission 121300) | Permafrost microbial communities from Stordalen Mire, Sweden - 712E1D metaG (Illumina Assembly) | ecosystem: Environmental > Terrestrial > Soil > Wetlands > Permafrost | place: Sweden...
AACGCCGGCAGCCAATACATCCAGGACTCCATGCGCGCCGGCGCGAGCGTTGATGAAGTTAAAAAGGGTTTGCTCAACACCCAGCTCAAAGGCATCTTTAAACCCGAACTCCTCAACCGCTTTGACGGCGTCATTGTCTTTAAGCCGTTGACCAAAGACGAAATTGAACAAGTCGCCTGGCTCATGATGGGCGCCATCACCGACGAACTCGCCGGCCGCGGCATAACCTTCCGCGCCACCGACGAGGCCGTCGCCGAGTTAGCCACGATCGGCTTCGACCCGGTTTTCGGCGCAAGACCCATGCGGAGAGCCATCCAAGAAAAAGTCGAAAACGCCCTCGCCGACGCTCTACTCAAGGAGAAAATCGAACGCCGCGACACTGTCGTCCTCGAACCCGGGGGAGTTATCAATATTGAGAAGGGGAAGAAGCTGTAAATTTATGAAAAAGATACCCGACGATCAAATCGCGTTTTATCAGTCGCCGGACGGTTCGGTGAACATCGAAGCATTATTTGCCGATGAAAACATTTGGCTCGCCAAAAAGAAAATGGCGGAGCTTTTTGACTGCTCGACCGATAATATATCCCTTCATTTAAAAAATATTTATCAAGAGAATGAGATTGATCAAAAGTCAACTAACGAGGAATTCTCGGTAGTTCAAAAAGAGGGCGAAAGAGAAATCTCTCGGAAGGTCTCTTTTTATAGTCTTGAGGCCATTATCGCCGTCGGTTATAGGGTAAATTCCGAGCGCGGCACCCAATTTAGGCAATGCGGTCCCTAACCGGGACAGGATCCCTTATTAAACAAATCCCGATGCGACACCATCGCCCTCGAACGCGGGGGAGTCATCAACATTGAAAAGGGGAAGAAGTTGTAAGTAAAAGCAACTTGTAAGGATTTCTTACAAGTTCAAAATGAAATTTTAACGAACGCCGGCAAAGTCAGTCATAGTGTTGCGGAAGCTCTGGCGCTCAAAGAATACGAAAAATACCGCCTTACACAAGATAAAAATTATATTTCCGATTTTGACCGCGAAGTCAAAAAAATGCTAGGGTCAAACAAGAAGCCCTAGCCCGCCGCGACACAGTAGTCCTCGAACCTGGGCGGCGTCATTAACAATGAAAAGGGGAAGAAGCTTTGATGTCATTCCCGCGAACGCGGGAATCCAATCATGACTTGGTCGTCCGTAATATTTTCCCTCGCCCCAAGCGGGGAGAGGGTAGGGTGAGGGGTGCTCCGAAGGTTGGATACGCCGATGTTGCCCAATAATGATTGGCCCCCCGACGTGCGCTCGGGGGTGACAAAAAGAAACGGATTAGATATTAGACATTAGATATTCGGTATTCACAAAACTATGCCCATCAAAAAATCACAACTCGAAAGCAAGTGGTATTACCGCGCCGCGAAAACCTTTCTCATCATTCTTCCGCTGCTGGTTCTCATCTATTTATTGCTGAATCAAAAAGCGAACATCTGCAATATTTCGCATTCAAACATCATTGACTTTTTGCTCAACAATTTCGTCCTTGTCGTTACTGTCCTCGTCGTATATTACTTGCTCGTCTGGCTCCTATGGCGGGTCATTTTCTACGTAATCTTCGGCGGCGTTGAGGACGACATTACAAAGAAAGCCGACGTCGTGCCGGTAAAGGAAAACAAAAAACAAGCGATGGTCATTAAAACGATCTGCATCCTCATCATCATCGCCGCCATTCTGCTCCTTGTTTTGGTAAAAACAGGTTTCATCACCTTGCCCCAAGGCGGCTTTAACGATGTCGTGAATGTAAATTTGAACACGAACATTCTGCACCCCGGCCCCAATTGTCCGGCCACCTCCAAGCAAACCTCCACCCCCTGCCACTCGGTAAACGGCGGCGTTGGCGTCGGTGGCGTGATAGTAAAAGAGCCATGCAAATGCCCATCCGACACCAAATACTCCGGCACCACCGACGTCATCACCCCCGGCGGCCCGTATCTGATCTGCACCTGCAGGTAACCCGCCCCATGCGCCGCGCCATCCAAGAAAAAGTAGAAAACGCATTGGCCGACGCCCTCCTCAAGGAGAAAATCGAACGTCGCGACACCGTCGTCCTCGAATCCGGGGGAGTCATCAATATCGAGAAGGGGAAGAAGTTGTAACTACAATTTGTTTTATAAATAATTCCTTACGCATACCATTGTTGGGGAAAGCCCAGAAGGGAAGGCCACCTCGATCTGAACCGTAGGGATCGTTGACCTGTAAGGTTTTTTAACCGTTATTATCTTATCACGCCCGACGGCTCTTGAGCACCTTAAAAGGTGAAAAAAATGACGCCGGTCGCTATTTATCGTTTTAATTACTAGAGCGGAAATCAAATAATCTTGTTCTAATATTTAATTTTTCTACTAAATCATGCTCGGGCCAAGCTATTTGTATAGCCCTACTATATTCATCGAAAATCGTATTTCCAAGAACACCGATTTGATCTAGTTTTTCGTTTTTCAAATAGCCGTATTCGTTTTTAGAATAATAATCACAAATCTTAATTTCAAAGATACATCTTATAAAATCGTTTCCAATAAATCTTGAAGCTTCTTTAAGAGAAACAGATAAATTTTTACCATCATCAAAATCAGTAAATCTTTTGACCGATAAATCCATATCTCCAACTTCTAAATTACCTAAATTCCTTTCTCCTTTATTGGTTAAAATAAGACGATGATCTTTGGTTAAAATCATGCCCAAAACATCGTCAATGTAAGGCGGCGCGTCTTTTGTCTTTAATTTACAAAACTCCTTAAATTCTAACATCGTTTCTTGTATTATTAGCGACCGCCTTTTGTAATATTTATTCTTTTCCCTTTCTTTATAATCTTTGGCTTTATAAAATGACTAAGTAACAATCTTGCTTTTTCAAGCAACTCGTCAAAACAAACAATTTCAATATTTCTTAAGTTTGAGCGGAACATGTCGAAATTTTTAACACGCTCTTTTGGAATATCTCTTACCGAACCAGCTATGATTAAACAACGAGGGTCAAACATTTCAAAATCTTTCTGAACCACAGAATAATAGCTTTTTAAAAGTGTATTCTTCTGATCTAAAACTTGATTTATCGCGCCTGTCAAATCAGACGAAACAGGGTATACCTTCCCCGATTTTCGATATGCCGTTTTGTGAAGAATATTTGTCTTATGGGTTTTTATTTCAATTATTGTTGCACTATCAATAAGCTTATTCTTGTATATAAAATCTGCATAGCGTGCTTCTTTACCCGTGCCTTTTTGACCGCCTACATAATATTCATCTTGAAACAAAAAGTGAGGAGCGGCAAAAAGATATGAAAAAATCCAACTATTCTCTTTAAAGAAATTATGCCAGCGATTTTCCAAGTTTTTAGTACTCACACCAGGGGGATTGTAGGGCTTGCTAACTCGAGCAAATTAGATGAAGTGGTATGGAATGAATTTAATAATAATTGGGATGATCTTGCTTTTGAAAGCGAAAAAATATTATCAAAATTTACGGGCGGAGATATTTTAAAGAAGGAAAAAATCGACGAAGACGATTTTGTTTTTGAAGAAGGTATTGAAAAAGAGAGAATGGTTAAGGTGCGTGTTAACCAAAACTTTTTTCGCCAAACGGTCTTATCTGCCAATAATTTTACTTGTTGCGTAACAGGAATCGATATTCCTGAACTATTGATTGCGAGCCACATTATTCCGTGGAGCAGGGCGGCGAAAGATAGGTTAAATCCTAGAAACGGGCTGTGTCTTAATGCGCTCCACGATAAGGCGTTTGATAAAGGTTTTATGACGATAACAACTGATTTTAAGGTTAAAATATCACCCAAAATATTACATAGGCCAAACGTTCTTACTGAAAAATGGATTGCTGGTTTTGATGGTAAGAATATTGTTATTCCTGAACGATTTGTCCCGACTGCCGATTTTCTTGAATATCATAATAAACACATCTTCCAAGTATGATCACCGAAACGACCTATCTCCGACCAAACGTTACAATCGAACACGAGCTCGTCGGATCTAAAATGTTCTTCGTGTATAATTTTAAAGGAATCAGCTATCGGGTTTTTGGTTCGTTGGCAAATTTAAACAGTTATATTTCTGGTAAGATTGAATCTTGTCTTTTCCAGTGTAGCTCTGAAAAAGAACTAGAAAAATATTTTACCCTAATACATAACACCTAACCAGAACACGACTGCTTATAATTATGATTGCCAAAAGCAGAACTGCAACAAATCGAAAAACATGGAACAAGGTCTGCGATAAATTTGTGGACGCCAGCGCGTTGCCGGTTTGGGGTCCATTCAGCATTGGAAAGGGAATTAAGCTGTTGCCGACGATCAAAGGAAAAAAGTTTCTCGAAATATGCTGCGGCAGCGGGAGATCGATAGCGTATCTGGTAAAACACGGCGCGAAGAAGGTTTATGGACTTGATATATCCGAAAACCAAATAGCGGAAGCGACAAAACATAACGGAAAGGCGATTGAAAAAGGAATTGTCCGTTTGTTTCATGCGCCAATGGAAAAACGCATAAAGATCGAGCCAGTTGACGCGGTATTTTCCATTTACGGCCTGGGCTGGACGCAGGATCAAAAAAGAACACTCGCTAATATTTATTCTTATTTAAAACAGGGCGGAGTTTTTGTTTGGAGTTGGGAACACTCAATTTTTTCAGATGTTAGTTTTGAAAATAATAAATTCATCGTAAAATATCCCTACCACGAAGAGAAGCCGCTTACGATACCGGATTGGAAAAAGAAAGGTTGTGATATTTGCTTAACTTACTGGAAAACCGATACCTGGTTCAAACTGCTCCGTGATGCCGGCTTCGAGATCATCAATTATCTAGAACCTAAACCCGTTGACCTGCACTGGGCTCACACGGACAAGAAAAAATATTATTCCCTTGCCAAAGCCCGCCTTGTACCCTCCGGTTTCATCTTTGTCTGCCGCAAGCCCAAAGATGCCTAATCGGTGGACACCTAACCGGGACATGAACCTTTAGCTAATAACCAATTCGTGACATGAGAAAACCTGGAGTAAAAGCGATTGTTTGTCGTAAGGGGAAAATCCTTTTAATTTTAAGGGACAACGTCCCAACTATTGCCTATCCGAATAAATGGAATTTGCCGGGTGGAGGAATTGAAGACAGTGAAGCGCCGTAAACGACAATGAGACGCGATCTTTCGCCCATTGTCTTAGGTTAAACCTAAGATATCGCCCCCAAATCTTAGGTCTCACCTCCGCAAGGTTTCGCCTTGCGCAAAAATCCCGCAACCACCTCCGCAAGGTTTCGCCTTGCGTAAAGATCTCGCCCAAGATCATATCCAAAATTTCTCCATGTTTCAAAATCAATGCGGCCGCATCAAAAGTGAAACATTATATTAGAAATACAAATATATCAGGACCAAGTGCTTTATTTATTGATATTTATAAGGTAATATCATGTTATATGGAACGGCAATTAGATATTAAGGTCAGTAAGAAATTTAAAGTGCGCGGTCGGTTTGGCGGCAAATTAACCCAGCCGCTCGTTATTGTTGTCCATGGCCTGCCTTGTAGCACCAAGGAAGGGTTGTATATTGACGCTTGCAGGTATTTTTCCGAATGCGGTTTTGCGACCTATCGTTTTGATCTTTACGGCTGGCAAAAGGACGCGCGCCAGCTCATCAACTCGACGCTCGCGACGCACGCTGCCGACCTCGATGCCGTCGTTCGGTATTTTAGGAAGCTCGGCGTGAAAAAGATACATGCTGTCGGCCACAGTTTTGGCGGGCCGACCATTCTGCTTTCGCACGATCAAAATTTTAATGCCGTCGCACTTTGGGATCCTTCTTACGACATTTCATTCGCTAAAAGGAAGTATGGATTTGCCGGCGGAAAATACATTAAGGCGCTTGACGGCTATTTTATGAAATGGGGCGCTAATACGGTGATCGGAAAAAAGATGGCCGATGAGGTCGATCGTCTCAAGTGGAATGAACTTACGAAGAATTTTTATTCGCCGTTAAAGATAATCGCGGCGGAAAAGGGGGTTTTGGTGCCCGGCGCGAAGAAATATTTTAAAAACGCAAATCAGCCCAAGGAATTTTCGGTCATCAAAAGCGCCGGGCATTATTTTGACGAGACCGATAAAATCCAAGAACAGCTTTCTCAAGCTTCGGTTGATTGGTTCGAACGGTTTTAAGCTAACCAATTCGCAACATGAGAAAACCTGGAGTAAAAGCGATTGTTTGTTGTAAGGGGAAAATCCTTTTAATTTTAAGGGACAATGTCCCAACTATTGCCTATCCGAATAAATGGAATTTGCCGGGTGGAGGAATTGAAGACGGTGAAGCGCCGGAAATGGCAATGAGACGCGAGCTTGAAGAAGAAATTAACCTTAAAGATCTGCAACTTAATTATGTTGGGACGACGACATATAGCGAGGGGAGTTTGGTCTATCGTTTTTTTTGCGAAGTGACGGACGAACAATTCGCGAGCATCAAGTTGGGAAGCGAAGGCCAGCGCCTCGGTTGGTTTACGCCCGATGAGGTAATGGCGATGATTAAAGAAAATGCGTATAGTCCTTATCTTGCCGTCTATTTTGAGAAATTTATTGAACCCATCCGTTTGTTTCTCGGCGGAAAGCACGATATCGAACCAACGGACACCCGCCTAGAGGTTTCGATATAGAAACGGGCAACCGGGACATGACCCCTTATTTGCTTTCCAGATCCTTTTGGCAGATAATCTGATCAACATCGGTACGGGTAGAAACTAATCCTCGTCCCATATTTCCCGCCCGCCAGTCTTTCTCAACGCCTGACCGGGCAAGCCCCCTTATTAAACAAACCTGCCGCGATGGCGGATTTTTTATTTAAACTATTTAAACTATTGACAAAAGGCAGTTTTTCTGGCCTAATTTAGGCGACTGCGTGAAAGCGCACGCTCATTGAAAAACCGGCCCTTAACGGGGCTCAACATCTGAAAGGATAGTTGTCATGAAATCAGCAATGGTCAGAATGCTCGACATCTTCGGCGGCAAAGCATGGAAGCGTGATGGGTTTACCAAGGATACGGTCATGAAGGTCCTCGTGATGGAGGACATGCATTATGCCTCGCCGGAAAAACGGGCTCGGGAAATGATGGAATTGATCTGTGGTTCAAGATCGATATCGGCTGAACAGATTGCGGACATAATTGAAGCGCTCTTCATCATGCGTTATGAGAAGGGTTCGGCGCTCTACGAGTGCTTCATGTTTGACAACCTCAAGCCCTGTGCGGAGCATTACTTCGATGTTCTGGAGGGCCTAATCTGCGGCCTCGTCCGCGCGGCGGTTTGGACGAACGGCGATCCGTGTAACAAAGATTTCGACGACCAAATGCCGAAAATCTTAGCCGAACTCGTCTGTCAGTTTGCCCGTGTCGTTTACATTTCACGGGATGAGGGAAAGGAGCCGTCGCAGAAATTGGGCGGGGCTTTTACGAATGGCATCGCTGCCTACTTGTCCGCCAAAGATTGGCCGACCGTACCGGCGGACGAGTCGTTACGCCGATGCCAAGTGATGATCAATTATCTAGCTGGTCAGAATTGGAGCATTGCTCGCGGGGCACCACTCGAGATGTACAAAGACATCATGCATAAGGTATTCACTAATTTGTCGCCAAGTCAGATGATGCTCGCCCTGCGGGGATATTATCACGGCGAATGCCGCATATTTGACGAAGGGCGCTTGATCAAGACATACGTGGTCGTCGATGGGGTACGACTTGATCGGCATGATCGGAAAAAGGCCGCCGTCACGCTGTGTTTCGACTCGGAGGATGGGGCAAACGCTTTTGTCGAATACGTCCAGTTTGCCCAATACGCTGTGGAATGCAGCGACTGCCAAGACGAAATCAAGCGGGGGTTGGACGCACCCACGGTATCGCTTTCTGTGACATTGCCGAAAACGTTTCGTGGTCAGGAAGTGGTTTCTGATCCACTGAGTCTCGCCGCGTTGCTGATGTCATGGTTGCCGCAGATGCGTAGCAAGTGGGAGGCTAATTGCGGACATATACCCGCGCCGGAATTCTGTTCGCCGCATGGTGCGATCAGCTTTAAGTGGAACAAACCGGCATTGTTGAAATCGCCGGGGAATTCCGTCTAGGTCTTCGTCAGATAACTCCAGCCCGTTGCAGGCCGACTGCAACGGGTTTTTAATAAAGATGGGACCTATACATTTGGCCACCAAAAGAACGACACGATAGGTGGATAACAGGAAACCGGGACATAACCCCTTATTTGCACTCCAGATCTTTTTGGCAGATAATGTGATTAACATCGGTACGGGCAGAAACTAAGTCCGTGCATAACTGTGACATATATGAGTACTAATATTGGTTATTGGGAACAGATTTTACAAGCGCCTACGCCGGCTTACGCCGAACTTTTTAAAGCCGAAAGTGAATACTTGCAGAAGAATATTAAATCGGAAGACAGCGTACTCGATGTCGGTTGTGGCGAGGGGAGAAACGTGAAAACGATTTTTGCTATCGCGAAAAATGTCACGGGTGTCGATAACGACGAAATAGCGGTTAAAGACGCGCTTAATAATTTTATCGAAAATCCAACGGTTAAAATCGTTAAAGGTGAAGCCGTGGCACTACCGTTTGCCGACAACTCATTCGACGTCGTCACTTTTTTGATGATTTTGCCGAACCTTGACGCTTTTAAGATAAAGGCCTTTTCCGAAGTTGCCCGTGTTTTAAAGAGCGGTGGAGTAATGCTCTTGAGCACATTTGCGGAAACGGCGTTTGATGAACGTATAGCAATTTACAAACAAGTGGGTTCCCCAATCGTACGGATTGAAGGGACGAAAGTAATCTTTGATAAAAGCTTAGGGGCAAATATTTCTGAACAGTTTTCGCTTGAAGAGATTAAAGCCATGGCGTCGGCCACGGGTTTTGTATTTGTTGATGCTAAAAAAGTCGGCACCTTGGCATATCTGTGCAAGTTTTTAAAACCATAAGATAAAAGAAAAAACGAAGAGGAGACGCCTAACCGGGACATGACCCCTTATTTGCTTTCAAAAATCGCCTTCGTGGCGGTTTTTGCTTTCGCCCTCCTTCGCGCCACCCCCATTGTCCTAGGTTAAACCTAAGACAAATCCCGTCCCCAATCGCCCCCGCCCCCATGTCCTAGGTTAAACCTAAGAGGTATAAAACATTCGCATCACAAAAAACAGCGGTCGCGGGTTTTTGTGATGCTCGTGAATCTTAGGTCTTACCTCCGCCGAGGTCTCGTCTCTGCAAGGTTTCGCCTTGCGTAAAAGGTTTCGCCTTGCGTAAAGTTCTCGCCCAAGATCACGGCACAAAATATTCGCATGTTTCAAAATCGATGCGGCCGCATCAAAAGTGAAACCGGTGTTTTAACGAAGAACGCCTAACCGGGACAGGACTGCTTTTGGGCGATGATAAAACGAAGGGGACATGACCCTTTGTTTCTTCGTTAATCCGCCTCCCCGTCCCCCCCAAAAAAAATCGGAGGTCTCACCTAAGATCACAGTCAAAAATTCTGTCGCGGCTGCGTCATTAATGAAGCTCATGTCCAAATCTTAGGTCTCCTCAATAATTAAAAAAACGCGCGAGAATCCGCGCGTTGAGCAAGACAAGACATTGTTTAGCAGACGCAACGACCTTCGCAAAAGATGCAGTGACGACTATCGTCGTCATCGGGATTGACATCAGTTGGGTGCTGCAGCCGAATCTTCTGTTCAGGATGGCCAACGTGGTCGATGGACACTTTTACGAACTCCGGATTGTCGATGATCAATATTCCCACGGCGCGTTCGCGGCTCTCCCACGGCTTTGTTGAAATGAAGTCAACAGTGTTGTGTAGACGGCCTGGCCGCGAAACGAGGTTGAGGCCGGTAAATATCGCCACCCAAGCCGTTGCATGCCTACAAACGCAGATATATAACTTTCCACGCTTGGTGTTCTTGCGTGTTTGCGCCACCTTGGCGTTGACGATCGTGAGGCCGAAGCGGTCGGGGTGGGCGAGCGCCAGCTTTCCAAGTGCATCGACCGCCTCCTCCGCTTCGACCGACATAGGGCGACCATTCGTGAAATAGGCCAACCAACATGTAATACGGTTCTCGGTCACGACATTTTGAACATGGAAAAGAGTGACTCGTTCTTTCTCATCGCGCTTCGGTTCGGATTCGGTTCTTTTTTTGAAAGGCCACATTTTCGATCCCTCCAATTCTTTTTCTTGCTGAAACCAATTTATTCCTCTTACAGCGTTGAGTCAATACATAAACGCCTAACCGGGACAGGATCGCGTATTTGCCACGCCCCATAAGAGACAATTTGATTAACATTTTTACAGTTTGGATTGACGAGGTGCGGATAGTTTGTTATAGTGTCGGGTCGGTTTGTATCAATAGCTCTTTCAAAGGAGATTCGATGGCAAATATCCAAGGACGTGTTTCTTGCCCGTTATGCAAGAGGTTGATGGGTGTCCTTGTTAATTTCTGCAGCCGATGCGGGACGAAACTTCCGCCGCCTGAGGCGCCTGTCGATCCGGCGGAAAAAGCTAGCCGCACCGCAGATTTCGCAAATGAAAATTCCGAAGGTATTTGTGGCAACAAGGGTCATGATATCCAGGGCTTCTTCGGCGCGAAGTACTGTGCGGCATGCGGTACGGCGCTAACTTTTGTCCGGTTCTCGGCGAATCCGAGCTAACCAAGCCCGTCATCGACAAGCAAAGGACGCATACGTGCGTCCTTTTTTTATTCTCCTCTTCGCCAGATCCATTCGTCGTAGGCGAAGCCTGCGACATGTCTAAATATTGACAATTAAGTGAAAACATGATAGTTTGGTTGGTCTAGCTGCGCCTGCTTAACAACCAAACACGAGGTGTCCCATGTGCGAACTCAATGCCAATGGATTTACAGGATCGTTGATGTGTCTTTTCAAGGATTGGCCGGTCGGAACTCTTTTCTTCGCGATCATCGTCATCCTGGTTCTGATCACTGTCACGCTTCTGATCGGCGGTGCTTGGTGGCTTGCCAACTTTGCTTTCGTCGAACTAAAGCACGAGCAAGGAATCGTGCTTTCGAAAGAAAGAAGAGAGTATTCGTTTGGTCAGGTGTTGTACTCACTCTTCATCAAGGTCGGAGACAAAACGGCTCGCGGTCTAGTAGATGACGAACTTTTCTTTAAGGCCAAAGAAGGGGATAAGGTCTCCGTTGAGGCCGGTCACGGTCGCGTTTCCGGCCGTCTCGTACTATACGTTAAGAATGTCCAGACATAGATCCAAGACCGAAACCACCGCACCCATGCGGCAAAAGCGCACTGCTTTTCCCTGGGTGCGTTTTTTGTTTCGACGCTACTGGACGCTTAACCGGGGCATGACCCGTTATTAAACAAATCTCGTCGCTCGGCAAGTTTGATGGAAAAATTTGAATATTTGGGTTAAGATGATTATCTTATGGATAAATTTTTTATCACATTTGCCGGAGTAGTGGGATGCTCAAAATCCCCAGTCGCAAATTATTTGAGCGGGAAATTAAATCTCCCCGTACTTAACAATGATAGTATTCGCACCGAGGTGATAGAGGATCTTGGAGAATTTAACGAAAAAGAATATATTAAACGCCGAGATGAACGTGCCAAGTCGATCATTAAAAACGGCGTATCTTTTATATACGATGCGAGCGTTGATAGAGAATGGGATCTTGGTTATCAATGGTTGAAGGAAGCGGACTACAAATGGTTTGTCATCAGTTTTGATTTAAGCGAAAATTTTTTAATAAAACTTTATAAAGCGAAAAAATATCACGAATCCCTAACACGGCTCGAGCAGCTAATTACTGATCATCAAAAATTTATCGTTAAACATAAAACCGAAGTGGGTGTGCATATTTCGGACGCGCAATTCATCGATCGTATGGAAGTGGCTTATCAGGCCGCTAAAGAATTCATCGGACGCCTAACCGGGACATGACCCCTTATTTGCTTACCCAATTGTTTTTACCGATCAGCGCCGCCCAACAAAAATCGCCTTCGCGGCGGTTTTTGATATGACATCACCAGCCCAATCCCAGCTCGCCCCATTGTCCTAGGTTAAACCTAAGACAAATCCCGTCCCCAATCGCCCCCGCCCCCATGTCCTAGGTTAAACCTAAGAGGT
>Ga0182027_10012054_pt1 | contig 12164 bp, 14 predicted proteins | sample 712E1DmetaG_FD_121300 | JGI IMG/M metagenome (GOLD analysis project Ga0182027, IMG submission 121300) | Permafrost microbial communities from Stordalen Mire, Sweden - 712E1D metaG (Illumina Assembly) | ecosystem: Environmental > Terrestrial > Soil > Wetlands > Permafrost | place: Sweden...
CGGTGTAAATCTTTCTATAGAAAAAGGCGAGTTTCTATCGATTGTCGGTCCATCGGGAAGCGGTAAAAGTACGCTGCTCAACATTGTCGGGTGTCTCGACACGCCAACAAGCGGCAGTGTTCTTTATAACGGGCGCGAGCTTGGCGGATTGTCGGAAGTGCAACTTTCCGATTATCGCCGTGACAATATCGCTTTTATTTTTCAATCCTATAATCTTATACCGGTTCTTACCGTCCGGGAGAATGTGGAACTGCCGCTGGTTATCGAGAGAAAATACTCGAAAGCGGAAATGGCGAAAAAGGCCATTGACGTTCTTGAGAGCGTTGGGCTTGGCAAAATGGCCGACCGTTTGCCTCGCGAATTGTCCGGCGGTCAGGAGCAGCGGGTGGCAATTGCACGTGCACTCGTAAAAGACCCGCTTGTCGTGCTCGCCGACGAACCAACCGCGAACCTTGATTCCAAAACCGCAGAAGACATTATTTCCATCATGCAGCGCATGAATTCCGATCGTCAAACGACTTTCGTCTTTTCTACGCACGATAAGCGCATGGAGCAACATGCAAAACGGATCATCACGCTCAAGGACGGCGCTATTGAGAAAGACGAGCGGAGGTAGGAATGGGCATGGTACTCAAAATCGCGCTCAGAAATATCGCCCGGCATAAACGCCGCACGATTTTGTCGGCAATTACGATTGCCGCTGGGCTTGTGGTTTTCATTCTCATAGACTCAGTGCTCACGGGGATCGACAGAATGAGCATCGATAACATGATTACTTTGTCAACCGGTGCGCTCAAGATCCAGACAGTTCAATACGACCAGGAAAAAAACACCTTCCCGCTTAATTATGGTATGAATGAATCAATGGTTGGGCTGCAGGCAGCACTTGGCCGCGACAAACGGGTTTTACATACCACAAGGCGCACCCGGTTTTTAGGTGAGCTGTCAAATTACGCCGAAACCCTGCCGGTTGTTGGAACCGTGGTTGATATGGCAGCCGACACCTTGGTATTCGGGCTCACAAAGTACATTGTCGGCAAATACTTCGATGGCGATAATACGCGTGAAATTATTATGGGCAAACAGCTTGCGCAGGACCTTGGCGTTGGCGTCGGTGACAATATTACACTCTATGCATTGACTAAATACGATAGCCGCAATGCCGATCAATTCCGAATTGTCGGACTACTCAATACCGCCGATCCGACAATCAATCACAGCGGAATATTCATCACCTATGCTGCAGCAAACGATTTTCTGGACCTTGAAGATTTGGTTTCAGAGGTGGATGTATCAATCGCACGAAACAGCAGCCTTACTGTTTATTCGCGCAATGTAAAGGATATTCAAAAAACTCTTCAAGCGACAAATCCGGTTTTACGCGTCAATACGTTTCTGGAATTGGGCGCAGGCGTCCTCGAAATCACCCATGCAAAGCGTGTGAGCGCCATCATTTTCATGGCAATTATCCTGGTTATTGCGGTAGTCGGAATTTTCAATACGGTTTTTATGAGTGTATACGAACGAATCAGGGAGATCGGTGTGTTGCGCGCTTATGGGCTTAAACCCGGTGAAATTATGCTCATGTTCGTGCTTGAAGGCAGCGTCACCGGCTTTTTTGGAAGCATTCTTGGATTGGTAATAGGATCTATTGTAAACATTGTTCTTGTGACAAAAGGCATTCCCATGGAAAAGGTTGTCGGGAAAATTGCGACCGCCTCGTATGGTATCTCGGGAAATATCTATGGCCAGTGGAACCTGACGGCAATCATTACGTCGTTTTGTCTGGGAATAATCATCGCAACAATCGCCGGGATAATTCCATCCCGTACAGCATCCAAAATCCAAGTGACGCAGGCATTACGTTTCAACTGACGGGGTACTAACCACATGCTTCCCACTTCGCTAACGCTTCGGGGACATGTCGCATGGGATAAGTTTATTTATAAATAATCTACGCAAAATGCGTAGATAATTCAGATATAGGTACTTATGAAAACCTTGCTATTACTTGCTATCCGAAACATCGGCAGAAACAAGCGACGGTCGCTGCTTGCGATTGTTTCGGTTGCCATTTCCCTCACGGTTATCGTGTTTGCCCAGGGGTTTATCGCCGGATTCGTACAATCGTTTGTTAAGAACGCAACGAAGAACGATGCCGGTCATGTCCGTGTAGCGACAAAGAAGTTTGAAGAACGCAGCCGGTTTTATCCGGTAACGTATAATATTTCCGGTCCCGACTCCATCATTGCGTCAATCAAACGGGATCCGGAGGTTTCTTCCAACATCGCGCTCGTCACGTCTCGGATCTCGTTTGGCGTATTGCTCAGCAATAATGGCAATAACCGCTCGGCAATCGCTTTGGCCGGAGATCCCGGCAAAGAGAAAAACCTTCTTTACTTGCAGAAGTCTATTGTACCTCCGGGGCGATATCTTGAAGGAAAAAGGGACATAATCATGGGCAGCACGCTGGCCCAAAGTCTTCATTATGGAATAGGCGACACGGTGAGGGTAATGACTTCCGGGAGCGACTATGCACTTCACCTTAAGAAATTCGTGGTAAGAGGGCTTTTTGCCACGGGGTTGAATGTTTTCGACGATATGATGTTCCAGATCGGCATCGACGACGCTCGTGACCTTCTTGCCATGGGTAAAGCTTCACAGCAGATTATCATTATGCTAAGCGACTATAAAAAAGCCGACAAGGTTGCCGAACGCATCAGGACGATAATTTCAGATACGTCTATTAGTGTGACGCCATGGACAAAAATCGGTGACACCTTTACGACCGTCGAGCTTGTCTCAAAAATCTACGGCTGGATATACGTGGTTATCGCTTTGCTTGGTGCATTTATCATCAGCAATATCATGATGATGGTAGTGATGGAGCGGCGAAAGGAAATCGGTGTCCTTAAAAGCATGGGATTTAAAAGGCGTGAAATTCTCATCATGTTTCTAATGGAGGGAATGGCGCTTGGGTTTGTGGGGAGCATGGTTGGATCAGCTTTGGGCGCGGGTCTGGTCGTTTTCTTTCATGTCCACGGAATAGATCTGACGTCTTATATGAGCCGGATAAGTATTCCACTTGACAATGTTATCTATACATCGCTCAATGTGACAAATCTTGTATATGCAATTTCGCTTGGCACGATTCTGTCGGCGTTGGTGTCCATAGCGCCTGCGCGCCAGGCCGCGAACATGAATGCTGTGGATGCAATGAAAAGCGTGTAACTTTAATAAGAGAGGGGCAAGAGGTGAGTCGCAATGAATTACATTAAGTTTCTTATACTATTTTTCTTCGCATCTTCTTCGGCATTTTCCATTTCCCCAGACGACATCCTGGCCGCCATGGATAAAAACAGGGACTACAACACAGTATCATACGAAGGAACAATGGAAATCCATATTGGTGGCGAGGTCAGGTCAAAAACCATGAAAGTCATAGGAGTGGGCACGGAAAAAGCCCTTGTGGAATTTACCAATGCACAGGATAAAGGGACTCGATATCTAAAAATCAATAAAGAACTGTGGATTTATTTTCCGTCGGAACAGGATGTTGTAAAAATTTCGGGGCATATGCTGAAAGAAGGAATGATGGGCAGCGATGTGTCGTATGAAGACGCATTGGAATCCGATGGATTGCACAAGAAATACAATGCAAGTATTTCAGGAGAAGAATTATTGGATGGCCATGCCTGCTATGTGCTTACCCTTGATGCAATAGTCAAGGATGTTCCTTATTACAAACGCACAATGTGGGTCGACAAGTCGCTTTTTATTCAATGGAAAGAAGAAATGTATGCTAAGAGTGGTGCATTACTCAAGGTGTCGCATGTTCTTGAGATGCAAAAGATCGGTTCGCGCCATTTTCCCACGAAACTTGAAATGGTTAATATGTTGCGAAAAGATACAAAGACGGTTTTTACAATGGCCGACGTGGCTTTTGATGTGAAAATAGACAAAAGTGTTTTCAGCCTTCAAAGCTTGCAGCGATGAAAGCGAATGCAACTCACCCCTTTTTCCCCTCTCTTTCAAGAGAGGGGACGCAAAGCCGCCGAATGTGGGGTGAGTTTTTCTTGATTTTTTCAGCATGCATCTGTCTATTTTCATTTACACAAATTGCCTATGCCCAGCCCAAACAGGACCCGGGTCTTATTCTCTCCGGCGTATCCCGAAACGACCTGGTTGGCATTCAATCGATTGATAATAGTAAATCCATTGGACGGCAAATGGATTTTGCAGGATCAAATTTGCTCACGCTGGATATGCGCTCGGCAATTTCCTCTCAAGTAAAAATCGACGGTAGCGTAGATCTCTGGTTGTTTACCGGCGCGTATGCGGATGCAATCCGGCAGACCGATTCATCATCAATACTGCCGATTTTGCAAACAACATCGGCAGTGGTTATTGCCGACATTCGAAAACTCTATGCATCGCTGTATCTTCCCCTTGCCGATATTTCGGTTGGCAGGCAGATAATCTCGTTCGGGCAGGGAATGGTTTTTTCACCAATCGACGTATTTTCAACTGTAAACATTCTCGACCTGTCACTCCGCCGCAGCGGCAGCGACGTGGCCCGCGTGCGTGTCCCGTTTGGCGACCTTTCGGGGATCGACGCAATTGCAAAATCGACCTCCCAAAAGGACGGGGCCGCTGCCGCAATCAAGGCGTATTCGCATGCCGGATGTTTCGATTTTTCGGGAATAGGGATTTACCAGGGTGCACAGAACGAAGCGATCACTGGCGTCACGTTCAAAGGAGACCTTGTTGCAGGCGTATACGGAGAGCTTGTCGAACATTGGCATGAAGGCGGGGATCGGTTTTTTGTCGGCATGCTGGGCACCGACTATTCCATAGAAAACCAATGGTTTTTTACTGCCGAGTATATGTTTAACGAGAGAGCGCAAATCAACCAAATTCCCGCGCAGCTGTCGCTGTTGGAAACGTCCATACCGCTTACACACCATCATTATGGTTTTGTAAATGCACGCTATAAAATCAACGACATCATGAATGTTTCAGCAAGCGCAATAGCCGATATAACGGCACAATCAGGCATTTTCACCGCACAATATTTTTATAATATTCTACAGAACGCCAACATCATCCTGTATGTCCAGTATTATCCTGCATCAATGAACGGGCTTCTTCCTCAAAATGTAGGTACTGCAACCTATGGCCTTCGCATTGAAGTGGCGTTTTAGGGATTGCTTCTTCCGTGCTAATCCAGAGAATAACTGAAACATAGGAAGCACGATTCGTTTTGTCATCTCCTTGTAATAATATACAGCAAGATTTATTTAATTAATAGAGTCGCACGGCAGCGTCGTCACCTAACCAATAATTTTCCTTGGGGTAAACTATGAATCAATCGCATTTAAAAGAGCATCTGAAAAATCTTCATGAAGAATCGACTTCGGTTCATGCTGCCGATGAAAATTCCAAAAAACTTATTGCAAAAATCCAGGATTATGTCCGGTTCTTGTTGGCCCACAAAGGTGATGAACCCTCCGACCAACATGCAACAATCAAGGAGCAGCTTGCCGAGTCGGCCAGGCATTTCGATACAACGCATCCGACTTTTGCAGCCACGATCCGGACCGTGGTGAGTACGCTGAATACTATGGGGGTCTAACGCCCAAAAAAATGTGCAACACCTCGTTTTGCACCGTAGTCAATTTCGTTATGGAAAAAACCGCTCATTAAAATCATTGTTTTGGTAAAACCCCATATTCCTTGACATTCCTGTTTTTGCATGTTATATTGAGTATATACTCAGTGAGTAAGAACTCATCAAAAAGGTCGTCGATGAACAAACGATCTCAGCAAAAAGAACAGACTCGGGAAAGGATCCTGGCTTCGGCGCACCGGTTGTTTGCAGCAAAAGGGTTTGCAACAGTGAATACGTTGGACATTGCAACTCAAGCGAAAATTTCACATGGGTCTTTATTCGTCCATTTTCCAACCCGAAATGCTCTTATCATTGCCGTGATTTCGCGATTCGGAGAAAAAATGGCTGCGCGCGTACATGATTTGGCAGAAGCAAAACAATCCTTGAAAACCGTGCTTGAAGCTCATTTGGAAATTCTACGGGAAAATGAATTGTTTTATGTGCAGTTGCTTCTGGGCATGAGCATTTTTCCAACGCAAGCACGGCTCCAAATCATTGCCATTCAATCGGCTGTCTCGCACCATATCTGCTTGACAGCGCATAAGGAAATAAAAAAAGGAAAAGTAATGCCCCTTGCCGATGATTTGCTTTTTAACACATGGATAGGACTTTTGCATTATTATTTGACCAATAGGGAAATGTTTGTCGGTAGAGCTAACTCCGGGCTGCAAAGCTCAAACGGTTCTGTTATAGAAACTCATGGACAAAAATTACTCAATCATTTTATGAATCTAATCACCATCAAAACACAGGAGGCCTAAAATGGCGACACAATGTATTGCATGCGGAATGCCTATGGAAAAAGACGAAGATTTTGCTAAAGGCGACAAATCAAAAAAATATTGCAGGTTCTGCGCGAAGCCCGATGGCAGCATGCAGAATTTTGATGAAAAACTGAAATCGCTTACCGCATTCATCGTGCGAACACAAGGCCTGGCCCAGCAAATGGCCCAGGATGCTGCCAAAGAAATGATGTCTAAACTTCCGGCCTGGTCAGGGAAGTAAATCTACAAAGTGAATTTAGTGCCTATATCTGAATTATCTACGCATTTTGCGTAGACCATGGTACCGAGGTTTACCGAGTGTATAATATATAAAGCAAACTTATTCCATGTGAAGCATGGGGTTAGGTTCAGACAATGCTTTCCCCTCTCCGTGTACGGAGAGGGGATGGGGCGGAAAGGCGGCCGTAGGCTTCTTAATCGCAAGAGCTGATAAATTGCATGCATTATTTATTGTAAATGATGTATAATATATGCATAAAATTTATATATTGTGCATACAGAGGTTATTATGCGGATAACACTTGATCTTCCTGAATCGCTTGTTCTGGATGCTATGAAATTGTCTCATCAAAAAACAAAAACAGCAATGATTGTCACTGCTCTTGAAGATTTTGTCAGAAAAAACAGGATTCAGGGGTTAAAAAAGTTTCGAGGGCAAGTAGACATCAATATCGACCTGAATAAACTTCGGAACCGTTCATGAGCAACTGCGATTATTTCCAAACGATAAGCATTTTAGCCTTATAGCAAAACAGTGCGCTTTGGATTTGTATATTTAAGGAACCCATGTCCCGAAAAACCCTCATTATGCTTGGAATGATCGCCGGATCAGTTATCGGCGGTTATCTTCCTGTGGCGTTTGGCATAAATGCAATATCCTTCTGGTCACTCGCGGCTAGTTCTGTCGGGGCTATAATTGGCATTTATGTAATTGTTAAATTTACTGATTAAAAATTAAATTTATCGTCTTCATGCGCCGGGTTTCTTGTAAATGTTAAGGCCAATTTTAATGGCCTCATTTCCCGGTAACGGTATGTTTCCTTCGGTTGTCGCAATGATATTCGTTTTGCCGGATGCGGATTTGCCGAAATCCTGAGTCAGATCTACCTTGATTGTCAGAATATTGTTTTCGACTTTCATTTCACAATTCTTTGCCATAAAATGCTCCTTTTAAAACAATGGTTTCAAAGTGGGGTTCCAAAAGTTCATTGCTTCGGTTCATAGTTTCGGTATATCGAAAATATAGGTTTTCCGCGTTCCCTATGGCATGAATCATTTTCCGCTACTATGTACAAATGTTTCCCTGTTATGGTAACTGCCTTGTTGCTGTGTATATCGCCCCTAATCGACCCTGCTTTTGCGAGCCAGGATTCTGTCCGATTATACCCCGGCATTATAATAAGTCAACATGTTCTGGCTGCGGATGCAACCAACGGTTTCTTCTCGCATCATTGGCAAAAGGCTGAATCGCTTTGCGTTTGCATGCGTAAAATCGAGCAGGATAGCGGGGCTGTGCCGCTCAGTTATCTGTTGCGTTTTGCAATGCGTTCCTGGCGCATCCTGAATGATGAATGCGGGAATCCAGCCCAGACTGCGGCAACAATGAAAGAGCTGGATCCGCTGCGAAAAGAGTGCCTGCGCATTCTGCACAATCAGCATTTTGCACCTGATTCACGGCCAACACGGCTGTTTTTGGAAGGCGGGATTAACGGGTTCGATGCCACATTGAAAATACGATCGCATCCGATAAATGCCATGATCTGTGGACTATCATCCGTCAGGATGCTGGACACTGCACGCTGCCTTGCACCGTTCATGTACGATGTTTACCTGGGGCTCGGGATTGCACAATGCGCACTTGCAAACGAGCCGGGAATCGTTAAACTGGCAATGCATTTGTTCACCGGTCTGCATGTTAACCTTGATTCCGGCCTGGTGTATCTTCGGACCTGTTCGCAGAAGGCCTTGTACACCAAAGAAGGGGCACAGGAATATCTCATCCAGTTTCTTTCGCCATTTAACCCTCCTGAAAGTGCCGAAAAACAACAAATATTCAAATCGCTTCAGGCGCATTTCCCGGGCGATCCGTATTATGTTTTTCAGGAAATCGACGAAGACTTTTCGTTTCATCGGCAGGAAGTTTTTTCAAAGGCCTGTGCCAAATGGGTAGTACCTCAAATCAATATGTTCGATACATGCAATTTCATTTTAAAGCGATATGCCGATCTGGTAAAAGTGCAATGCGTTTCTATGGACAAGGTACTTTCGAGCGATTTTGCCCCAAAAATCGGGATAATCTCTAAAACCTTTTCATTTTATCCAATATTTCTACAGGCCGCAACATTGAAATACGAAATCGATTTGAACAAAGGGCTTTCATTTTCCGGACAGCGGAAAATGTTGATACGTCAATATCAGCGCCTGAGAGACCAAACCATTCATGTTCTTTGTTCATCGGGAATCAATCCGATGCTTAGGGAATATTATTTGTGGCATATCGACGATGGTTTGCCGAAATAGCCGGCCATATCGAAGGAGTATGCAATAATAGAACCATACAAACTAATTCTATATAGAGGAAACTATGACAAATAAAACAATATTGCTTATAGTATTAGTTCCGTTTTTGCTCGACTTTTCAACGGTTTTCAGTGACGAAAACCAGGTCGGCACGTATAATATAGGACTTGGAGCGGGATTTGTAACAGGTTACGGCCTGTCGTATCGTCAATGGTTCGGCAAGAATGGTGCGCAGATTACCCTGACGCCGTATTATTCGAGCGATACGAGCGAGACCAATTTTACCATGAGCTTCGGGGTTGTCGGTTTACGGATGCTCAAAGAGGCCCGGTTTGTAAATTTATTTGCCTACTATGGCGCTCATTTCTGGTATTCATACGACAAAAGGACTGATCTGATTATTTCTTACCCCCAAACCACCGAGGTTTCGCAAGTTACCTATACAAGAAATAAGAAGATCTTTGTCGGCGGCGGGCCTGGTCTCGACATTCATTTCTGGAAACTGTCGTTCAACGTCATGTTCGGACTGGACTTTACCTCCGACATGGCGAATAGCACTGGCATTAATTTTACCGGCGAGACAGGGCTGTATTATTCTTTTTAGTACCTATATTTGGATTATATACGCATTTTGCGTATATAATATATAAGGTGAACTTATCCCATGCGAAGCATGGGGTTAATGGATTGGTGTTGGCGCGCCCAGTTGCCCACATGCTGCCGAAATTCCTGCCCCAAACGAATTGCGCACCCGCACGAACAGTTTGCGTTCAACAAGCCACGATGCGAATTGTCTGACCGTCGCATTGTCCGGCGTTTTAAAGGTGCACGACGGATATTCGTTGAACGAAATGAGGTTGATCCGGACCGGAAGGTCGGCAAGGTAATCGGCAAGCTCCGTGGCCATTTCGCGGCTGTCATTGACTCCTGCGAGCAAAACATATTCGACGAGAAAAACGCCTTTTTTACCAAGTGGAAAGTTGCGCAGGCTTTCTTTCAAGGTCTTGAGTGAAAATTGCCGGTTTATCGGCATGAGTTTGTCCCGAAGCGTATTATTGGGCGCATTAAGCGATATTGCAAGCTTGATATGTGAAATGCAATAGAGGGCAAGATCATTAATGCGGTCTGCATTGCCTGCCGTTGATATCGTTATATTACTTTGGGGAATATTCAGGCCGTGAGCATCACTCATGACCCGTATGGCCTGGACGACATTTTTTATATTGTCAAGTGGCTCGCCCATACCCATGAAAACGATATTGTCGATGGTATGGCCCAAAGAAAACTTTGCCGCCCATACCTGCACAACGATTTCCTCGGCGGTCAGGTTGCGCGTAAAACCGCTTGCGCCGGTTGCACAGAATGCACAATTCATTCTGCAACCGACTTGCGATGAAACGCATAGGGTTTTACGATTTTTGCAGGGGATGATAACCGATTCAACGGAGCATTCATCCGAAAATATCGTGGCGAATTTTACAACCTCGTTTTCCTGCTTCCTGCCCATCCTGAAAATAGGAAAGTGAATGTCTTCGGCCAGTTTTTGCATGAGCCCGACCGAGCCGGCAAACTCCGGCATAGTGGCAAACTGAGTATTTCCATTTCGAAAATACTCGCGATACAAGGCGCTTGCATGAAAAAGCCCTTTGCCGTAATGCTGCTTAAGGCTTACGCTTAGTTCATCGAGTGTCATGGAGCAGATATTAAATTTCATAGGGGTATCTTAACTATGGTCTTTTCTTTGGCGACATTGCCGCCCGCCTTGTTTCAATACGTTTGGCGCACCGGCACAAGCGGGCGCCATCAACAAGGTATAATATAATGGAAACATTTGGTTTTGTACGGCCCGAACATTTAAATCATTACGGTTTCCTTTTCGGGGGCCAGCTTTTGAAATGGATAGACGAGTATGCCTGGCTTGCCGCTGCCCGGGATTATCCGGGAACCATACTTGTCACCCGCGCAATGGATAATATCCAGTTCAATAAACGGGTGAGCAACGGGTCGATACTCCGTTTTTGTATTCTACCGTATAAAGTGGGGAATACTTCCGTGACCTATTACATCGAAGTCTTTGCGTCCGATCAAACGTCAAAAAACGAATATACGGTGTTGTCGACTCATGTCACGTTTGTCGCACTCGACGAACATGGCGGCAAGGTACCATTGCCAAAAGCTCAAGCCGGTAATAAATAATTTTACGCTTTCGTTTCCCTGAGCCTTCGGTACAACGTTGATTCGCTTATGTCGAGTATTTCGGCCGCCTTTGTTCTATTACCGCCTGTCAAACGCAAGATTGCATTGATGTGACGCAATTCTATTTCTTCCAGAGTCTGTGCGCCTGTGGTGCCAATGGCGCCGGCGTTGCCGGAGGCGCTTATCGATTTTGGAAGCATTTCAGGGGAAATCACGCCGTCTGCGCAGAGTATTGCCGCATGTTCGAGCGTGTTCTCAAGTTGCCGTACATTGCCGGGCCATGGATAATACATCAACAGGTCAACTGTTTCTGGCGCAAAACGCAGGTTGTGTATGGAATATTTTTTCGAAAGCTTGGCCAGAAAAAAACGGGCAAGCGGCAGAATGTCTTCGATGCGTTCCCTGAGCGGGGGAACAACGATGTTCAGGACCCGGAGCCGGTACAATAAATCCTCGCGGAACGACCCTTCCGAAACTAATTTGTCAAGATCGCGGTTCGTGGCTGATATCACCCGGACATCAATGTTCTGCGATTTTGTCTGGCCAACGGGTCTGATTTCCTTGGATTGAAGGACCCGCAAAAGTTTGACCTGGGTCGAAAGGGAAATATCGCCTATTTCGTCAAGAAAAATCGTGCCCTTTTCCGCAGCTTCAAAAAGGCCTATTTCATTGCTGTTTGCGCCGGTAAACGAACCAGCCTTATGCCCGAACAGTTCGTTTTCGAGCATCGAATCCGGGAGCGCCGAACAATTGACAGCCAGAAACGGTTTGTCCCGGCGTGACGATAGTGCATGAATGTGGCGGGCAAGCACTTCCTTGCCGGTGCCGGTTTCCCCTGTAATAAGGATAGTCGTGTCGAACGATGCGACTCGGTCGGCAAGGGCAAGGACGTTCATGAACGCTTTGCTGTGCGTTTCCATACCGTCAATAGCAGCGGGAATGCGTGATGCCTGTAATTGTTTCCGGTGCAGATTCAACGCACGCTGCTGTTC
>Ga0182027_10012055_pt1 | contig 12163 bp, 8 predicted proteins | sample 712E1DmetaG_FD_121300 | JGI IMG/M metagenome (GOLD analysis project Ga0182027, IMG submission 121300) | Permafrost microbial communities from Stordalen Mire, Sweden - 712E1D metaG (Illumina Assembly) | ecosystem: Environmental > Terrestrial > Soil > Wetlands > Permafrost | place: Sweden...
ATTTACGCTTAAAGTAGAACTGTTACCTGCAGGCAGATTATTAAGGAGCCATTGATAAGAAACAGTTCCGCTGTAAGGATCAACAGCATTTACTGACAAATTAACCTTAGATGTATCTACCCTGAGGAAATTTCTTTTGTTAAGTGGAATATTCTCACTCTGAATAAAGTCAGTTTCCACATTAAATGGCGTCCATGATACTATATCAGGCGGGAATTTATTAGCGGAAAATTTATCAAATACATTTTTCGTAATCTTCTGTACATAATAATTACTGTCAAGACCTTCGCCCCAATTGATCGTGGCGGCGTTGAATACGGTACCACCGCCCTGTTTGTGAAATATTCCGAATGTAGCCCGGGGAATAGGATTAAAACCCCAGGTTGAATATGCGGGGGATAATCCTAATACAATAAAATTCGTCGGACTTCCGTCAGTTCCGCTAAAAACAGGGATACCATTAATGAAATTAAATAATCCTCCGTCAGTTGCATTACCAACTATAGCTTCTTCATAACCCAGATCTTCCCCTTCCATCAATCCGGTTCCGTTATAAACCCAGCTGTGATGATTATAAACTGTATATCCGCCATATCCGGCTGATGCAGGAAGTAATGACCCGTTGTTGACATAACCGGCAGCTAAAAAACTGAGTCCTGTCATACTGTTCTCAGGAGAATTTACAGGCGGTTGACTGAAATTAGTCGTAACTAATGAATCAACTACTCCCGTGAGCGGGTCTAATGTTGGATCTTCATAACAAACAAGAGTATTTCCATTATCTTCATATCTAGCCTGCCACCAGCATGTTGTCCCTGATAAAATAATGAGGTTCCCTCCCGATTTCACAAAATTCTCTGTTTCAATTCTTTCCGGGTATGACCAGAATTCACTTTGTCCCGCTATTGCCATTACAGTATAATTACTTAATAAGCTTGAATCAGAGTGAATATCATAATTAACGGCACACTCATAATTTATGTGATTCTTGTACATCCATCGCACAAAAAATTCTTCGTTTTGGTAAAATTCCGGATATCCACCATAGCCTCTTCCGGGCCGCAGGAATGAAACTTTATAAGCCCTTTCTCCGTTTGACGAATTGTAGTTGAATAAACTTTTTCCTCCAATAGGATTAATAGCTTCCCAGGTATTGGCGCTTGCGAGATAAAGTATTTTAGAATATGATCCACGTACCTTTGGACTAACGAAAAAAATCACATCCTTTGATCCAACTGACGTGGGGAATTCTGCATAGTAAGCTCCCGGCAGCCAGGTGTCAGGAATTACAAGCGAGTAGGAAACAGGCCAGTTGCATCCATAATAATAACTGCTGTCCGAATATGTTTGCACACCTCCCGGAATTGTAGTAATTGTGGTCACTAAACTGTCTACAGCATTAAATTTAAATATTTGAATATAGAATGGATCTATCGTTGTAGATATGTGTAATTCAAGTGTGTCTCCCTGTTTAAATGACATTTTATTTGCATATCCTGTTTCATCTGCCTTGATGATAATCACAAATGCGAATAAAATAAATAGTGCTATTGTTTTCATGTATTATCTCTGAATATTTTTTTGGATGTAAACCCAATATGTATGCCGGATATAAAACCGCTAATTTTAATCAAATATTAAGAGATATACTGAAGATTTGTATAAAATATGAAAGGTTAGTCCAATTTTTGAATTTATATAAGTCAAAAGACATGCTTTATTACAACAAAGTTCAAACTTTGGATAAATAAGCACTCAGGGAACAGTTTTGTATGAAGATCAGTCCAATTTTTGGTATTATAGGTACCCGGCAAACCATCGTAGTGAAAGATCTGAAATAATGCTAAGATGTTCATTAAATCTGTGATCTGCCCCCTCGATTATTTCAATTTTTGAATCGCGTGGAAGAAATCTCATTCCTTTTCTGGAAGTTTCCAGGAGAGTCCGTTCTTCGTCATTATGGTCTCCATGAATAATAAGTATAGGGCATTCTATTCTTCGCAGTAATTGTTCCTGGTCTATCTGTTCAAAATCCAGCAGCATTTTCTTGTCAATAATGACCATATCTCTCGGGCTATCTGAATCTTTATAAATTCGCATATGTCCGGTTTTCGAAAGTTCATCAAGTTGTTCATTTGAATAGAATTTTTCCCAGTTATATTTTATACTCCCTGTTAATGCACCGGTTAGCACTATAGTTCTTATGTCACTTCTATAACCCCTAAGACAAACAAGAGCTCCATAACTCTGACCGTAAAGCCCTATATTTTTATAGCCTCTGTTACTTGCATAATTCATAACTGAATGCAAATCATGTACTGCATTTTCCGGAGTTAATATTTCATCATCACTTTCTCCGCAACCGCCATAGTCGAAAGTTATTACGCTTATTCCCCTTTGACTAAAACTATTTGCAAGCTTCTCAAATCTTCCGTTCATTGATTTGTCACCGGTAAAACCAGAGGCCATAATTATAATAGATTCGGATCCTGCAAACCAATGGTTTGCTGCAATAATAAACCCGCGACTGTTTTTAATAAATATCTTTACCATTGTTACTACAGATTGTCGATGTTAATAAATATCCCTCTTTCAGCACTAATCTAAATTATTTAAAATACATAACAAATATTATAAATACTGACCTTTTAAAATCTGATATGGGGCATAATCTGTTTAAATAAAAAAAGGCCGTTCTGTTAAATCAAAACGGCCGTGAGAAATGTGGGATATATGGTGCTGGGTATATTAGGTCCTTCAGCGCAATACTAGTTTAACAAATGTTGTTTGTCTTTGAAAAATCCGGGTTCTTTGTCATGTCCTAAATAAGAAATCAATTCAACAAGCGCAGTCTTAAAGTGATCTTTCACGGCAAATCCGTCAGCCCCTAGTTCCCTTGATAAATTAATATAATCTTCATTTTCATAAAAACTTGTCATTAGAATTATCGGTGGGTTTTGAATATAATTTGTTAAAATCGATATTTCCTCTCCATTATATTTTTTCATTCCAAGATCCAGAATAATAATTCCCGGTTGATAAGTATTTATTTTGTTCCAGGCCTCTTCCGGTGAAACAGCCCAGACAACTTCATTCAGATTCATATCATTTATAAGGAAATCCAGAACAAAGCCAAGGAATTCTTCATTGGAATCAATTACCATTATACTTTTATTTATCACAAAAACTCCTTTTTATTTCTTTCATAATAAAACTATCCCTTAACCGGCAATTTTTCAATCGGGTAAAACCTGATTCTTTTGGCGTAAACCCTGAAGTGAAATCACAGATAAATCAGGGCAGTATGTGACAACCATTACTAAAGAAATATATTTCATTTATTGTAATATTTTTATATAATGGAAACAAAATAATAGGACTAAAATGAAGACTGTAAAAATCGCAATATTGGGGGCAGGAAATATTGGTATGGCTATAACAAATGGTCTTATAGGTTCAGGTATTTATAAGCCCGGTCAAATAACGGTAACAAGAAGAAATAAAGAATTACTGTTGCCATTAATGGATAAAGGAATTGGTGTGACGGGCGATGATTCAGAAGCCGTAAAGAATTCTTCTGTTATTATTATAGCCGTACAGCCGGGACAATTAAATGGACTACTTGACGAAATAAAAGATGTTGTAAATCCGGATATCCATACGATTATATCTGTGGTTTCAGGAGCAACCCTTGCTGCTATCGGGAAAAAACTTCCTGCGGGTTCTCATATAGTCAGAGCAATGCCAAATACCGCAATTGCGATCAGAGAATCAATGACCTGCCTTTCATCGGGTCAGGGTAATGAGGACGCACTTAAATGCGCTGAGGAAATATTTGAAACTCTGGGAACAACACTAATAATTAATGAAGAACTTATGATCCCTGCTACCGCTTTATGCGCATGCGGCATAGCATTTTTCCTGCGCGCTATTAGAGCTGCTTCTCAGGGAGGTATTGAAATAGGATTTCATTCTGAAATAGCTTTGAAAATGGCTGCACAAACAGCAAAAGGAGCAGCAGCTCTTTTGTTAACAATGGGAGATCATCCTGAAAGTGAAGTCGATAAAGTAACAACTCCTCGCGGATGTACTATATCAGGATTAAACCAGATGGAACATAGCGGTTTCAGTTCCGCAATGATAAAAGGAATTGTTACTTCGGCTGAAAAAGCCGCGCTTCTTTATAAAAACTCTGATTGATTTGCAGCAATTATCACCTTATTTAATAAATTATTAACGGAGAATTAAATGGCAGATATTTTTATGGAGGCAGCAATTGAAGAAGCGCGAAAAGGAATGGAAGAAGGAGGTATTCCAATCGGTTCCGTGATTGTCCATAACGGGAAAATCATCGGCCGTGGCCACAACAGGAGAGTACAGAATGGAAGTCCTATACTTCATGGAGAAATGGACGCTTTTGAAAATGCTGGCAGGCAGCCAACTAAAGTTTACAGGGAATCTCTTCTGTATACAACCCTTTCCCCTTGCTCAATGTGTTCAGGAGCTATTTTGCTTTATAATATCCCGAAAGTAATTATAGGTGAAAATAAAACTTTTCTCGGAGAGGAGGAATTACTTAAATCCCGGGGAGTTAAGTTAGAAGTTCTGCAGAATAGCGATTGCATTAGCCTTATGGATAAATTTATTAAAAAAAGCCCTCAACTTTGGAATGAAGATATAGGGGAAGAAAATTGAAAATTATTTGCTCAATTTCATTGATTAATTAAAAATTGTTTAGTATGTTATCCAACGTTGGTACCGACAAAATAAAGTGAACGATATTTATTCACATTAGAAGGAGTGCCAGTGGAGAAAAAAAGAATCAGGTCTTACATATAGTTCTTCTAAACTTCTTCCGGTTACCCGGAAGAAAATATGAGTAATATCTTAAGAAAAATTAAGAACCGGATTCAGCCTATGCTGATCCGGTTTTTTTTGTTTAAATTATCCGGAATTATGGATAATGTTGAGATTGATAATTATCGATTTAATAGTTAAATTGACATGATTTCATAATACGGTATAATTATGTTTAATTCGAAGAAAATAAAAAGACTAAGTGACGAAAACGAAGAGCTCAAAACTACCATAGAAACTATCCATGGTAAAGAGGAGAATATTAAGAACCTTAATCTTGTGCTTAAAAAAATGCGCCTGGAGGTGGCTGAACTTAACGAGGAAAAAAGAACAATTAGAGAGTCAATTGGGCAGATTAAAAATCAGGAAGAATCGAAAAAAATAGAAATTGTAGATTTAAGTAGAAAAATCGAGCACCTTCGTGAAATGAAGGATGAGCTTCAGAATGTGGTTCTCTCCTATACCAATAAAATTGAAAATATTGAAAGTACAATCAAAAGAAATCAGGAAGATGTTTTACATTCCCCCAAAAGTCGTAAAGAAATTGAGCAAATAGAAAGTAATAATCTTAGCCTTTATCAGGAACATTCGGAAATCGAACAAAATCTTAATGATGCCCTTACTAAAACAAATCAACTGAATGATGAAGAAAAAATGTTTCTGGACCGTAAGGAAAATTCAACTTCCGAAATAATTAAACTTGGAGGCAGACTTAAAGACCTTAATATATCCTATGAAGAAATCAGCAATAAACTGAAGATCGGAAATGAGAGAATAAATTTTCTTAAAACCGAAGAGTCACGGATAAAAACTGAGATTGTAAAAAAGCAAAACGAAATCTTTGAAGTCGAGAAAAAACTTCTGAAACTTAAAGGGGAAGAAAGAGCTTTATTGGGCAAAATAGAGAACCTTAGCTCCGAAGAAAACACAAAGTTAAATACAGTACGCGAATTAGATTCTGTTCTGGCTGAAAAGGAAGAGTTCAAAAATTCTCTCGAAACAGAGCATTCTTCCTTGATGAATGACATTAATGAGAAAAGGAATTTATTATTACAAACACAGGAAGAATTTGATAAGCTATCCGTTGACTTAAAAATTCAATCTAAAGAACTTTTTGACACTGAACAAACTCTGAATTTAAAAGCCAGGAAACTGTCAAATATTAACATTGAAATTCTGAATTATGAGAAGAAGTATGAGTCGCTTAAAATTGAAGTAACTGATCTGGAAAAAGCACGAAATGACCTTAGAATGAAACTACAGTCGGATAAAGAATCCCTTGATAAGTTTACTGAACAGAATAGAAAACTTCTTGAACTTGTCCCGCTGCTTGAGAATAGAAAAGAAGAAATGGAACAGGGGAACGCTGAACTTGAAGAAAGGTTTACCCTCATGTTCCAGAAGTTAAATCATGAACTGAACCAGATAAACCGTAAACGCAGCATTCTTGAGCAGATAGTCCTTAGAAAAGAGAAAGATGTTGATGAAAAAGACCAGCTGCTGTTTGAAAAGATAGCCGCTCTTGAAGAAAGCGAACATATCCTTAATATGCGGCAGGTGGAGATTGAATCTTTCGAGAATCAGGTTGCAGGCCTGAAAGAACAAAAACATGTGTTGAGCAATGAACTGAATAAAATAGAAGAGGAAACTTCTGAGAGGCAAAATTATTTTACTGATATCCGCCTCGAAACTGAATTACTCATAAATAAAAAAATTACAATTGAAAAGAGTCTTCAGGATTTGCTGGCTTTCATGAACGAAAGTTATGGAAAGTCAAAAGAAAGAAATTCCAAATTCGAAAAAGAACTCGTCTATTATGAAGATCAGCTGCAGGGATACAGAACAAAAATAACGGATTCATTAAAAGAGCTTGATGAAATTAAAACCTCCATAGGTAGTTTGAAGATTGATCGTGAAGAGTATAAGGGAAACCTTGATAAATTGAATACTCTTAAAAAGAAACTTCAGGAGGAAATATTTAAACATCAGGTTGTTCTGCAGCGTTACCAGAAAATGAGGGAAAAACTAAAACTGGAACAGGCTACAGGCAAAACTTTTGATGAAATTCCACCCAAAGGGAAAAGCGGCCAGCTCAAAGAAATGAAAAATCCCCAGATTTATAAGATTTAATATTTTGCTTTGAGCCCGGATCTCATTTATTTTTACCTATGTCATTCTGAGGAAATAATAAAGCTTTGCCTTATTGAAAACAAAATGGCATTGTCATTCTGATCCCGACTTTGTCGGGAGAAGAATCTCCTCCTTGACATTCTGAGAATCTCTTTGCCATTTAATTGCTTTTTTGTTCAGGTAACATAATTAATTACAGGTATAACCATGACTATTTTTAATAAGAAAAGGATAAATGCTATCTTTTCTGCTCTCATATCATTTGTTTTTGTTTCACAATCTACAGCACAGGTGGTCACCTCCGTAAAACATCCGGCCTGGAGCTATAACCAGTCTATTTATGAAGTAAACATAAGACAGTTTTCAAATGAGGGCACATTTAAGGCCGTTGAGCAGCAAATCCCGCGTTTGAAAAGTATGGGCGTCGGCATTGTCTGGTTAATGCCTATACATCCAATCGGCGTCAAGAACAGGAAGGGTACTCTTGGCAGTTATTATTCCGTTAAAGATTATCTTGCTGTTGATCCGGCCTATGGTACTATTAACGACCTGAAATCATTGGTCCAAACAGTACATAATAACGGAATGCACTTAATAATCGACTGGGTTGCAAACCATACTAGCTGGGATAATATATTAACAACTGAACACCCCGATTATTATAAATACGATTCATCGGGCAATTTAGCAGCACCTGTTAAAGACTGGACTGATGTGATTGCTCTTAATTATAATAATGCAGAACTAAGAAGGTATATGACCGATGCCCTGAAGTTCTGGGTAAGGGAATGCGATATTGACGGTTACCGCTGCGATGTTGCTGATATGGTCCCATTGGATTTCTGGATTCAGGCCAGAAAAGAACTTGATGAAATAAAACCCGTATTTATGCTTGCAGAAGCAGAGAAACCAGCTATACACGAATGTTTTGATATGACATATTCATGGGGAATCTTCGGCGTAATGAAAAAGATCGCGGCAGGTGAAAATAATATTTCACTGATAAGAAAACAATTATTGAAAGAAAGCCAAACCTTTCCTCCGGATGCTTTTAGAATGAGATTTACTGAGAACCATGATGAGAATTCATGGCAGGGATCTGCTATTGAAAAGTTCGGAAGAAGCGCCGCCGAAATGTTTGCTGTGTTCACATTTGTTATTCCCGGAATGCCCCTTGTATACAACGGGCAGGAAGCCTGCAACGATAAAAGACTTCAGTTTTTTGAGAAAGACCCCATAAATTGGGATACACTATATGCCCGGAATACTATGTGCAATTTCGATCTTTATAATAAATTACTTCATCTAAAGGACACTAATAAAGCGCTGATGAACGGTGCACAGGGAGGTGAACTTAAAGAAGTTAAAACAGATATGGATACTACCGTTTATGCTTTCACAAGGGAAAAAGATGGTAACAAAGTATTTGTTGTTTTTAATATGAGTAAAAATCCGGTTGAAGTAAACCTGTTTGGAAATGAGATGGCTGGAAGATATAAAGATTTACTAACCGGGCATGAGATCGAATTTATAGACAAAGCAAACCTGAAACTTGACCCCTGGGGATATAAAGTCTACACCAAATAATTTTATTCTACTAACCCCAGAGGTTTTCATGAACCTCCGGGGTTTTGATTTTATTTTCATCCCCGGCCTCAAATTATAAGCATCGTATCTCTAATGTCATTCCGAGCGAAGCGAAGAATCTCATCATCCCCGTCCTCAAATCATTCGCATAATGGATGTCCTTATTTTTCATGGAAAAGTACTTACAGATATGCGGAAAAGTAAGGATATGAATCCGTACTTTTCCGTATATTTACAATTTAATCTTTGAAATAATCCGGAGCAAAAATGCCAAATAATAACATAGACCAGGTTTCGATAAACACAATAAGATTCTTAGCTGTAGACGCAATCCAGAAAGCAAACTCAGGACATCCGGGAATGCCCATGGGTTGCGCACCAATCGGTTATATGCTATATGACAAATACATGAAACATAACCCTGCTAACCCGAATTGGGTTAATCGTGACAGGTTTATTCTGTCTGCGGGTCATGGTAGTATGCTCCTTTATTCTCTGCTTCACCTTACCGGTTATAACCTTCCTATGGAACAACTCCAGCAATTCAGACAATGGGAAAGTAAAACACCCGGCCACCCGGAATACCGTTTAACTCCGGGAGTTGAAACTACTACCGGTCCTTTGGGACAGGGGTTCGCCAATGCTGTCGGTATCGCTTTGGCTGAAGCTCACGTAGCAGCTTTATTTAACAAAGACGATATGAAAATAATTGATCATCATATCTACGGTATCTGCAGTGATGGCGATTTAATGGAAGGCGTCTCTCATGAAGCTGCTTCTATTGCCGGAAATTTGGGACTCGGAAAAATCATCTTCTTTTATGACAATAACCATATAACTATTGACGGTAAAACATCTCTTACTTTCTCTGAAGATATCGTGAAAAGATTTGACGCATATAACTGGCATGTGCAGTATATTGATGATGTTAATGATCTGGAAACATTAGAACACTCAATTAAAATTGCTCAGTCCGTAACCAATAAACCATCTATCATTGTTACAACAACTCACATTGGCTTCGGCAGTCCCAATAAACAGGATACATCTGAAGCACACGGCTCACCCCTGGGTCCCGAAGAAGTTAAGCTGACAAAAAGAAATCTTGGCTGGCCCGAAGATAAACAGTTTTATATTCCGGCAGAAGTTGCGGATCATTTCAAAGATGTAATGGCAAAAGGGAAAAAGGAAGAGGAAGATTGGAATAAATTATTCGCCTCTTATAAATCAAAATATCCTGACGATGCCGCCTTATTTGAAAAATTCATGACTGGCGATTTCGGCGATGAGTGGATTGCACAACTGCCAAAGTTTGAAGACGATGGAAAGAAACTGGCAACCCGCTCCGCAGGCAGCAAAGTAATAAACGCTATCGCTAAATATCTTCCCAACCTTATCGGAGGGTCCGCTGATCTTAACCCTTCTACCAATACTTATATTAAAGAATCCGGTGCAATCAGCAAAGGAAATTATGCAGGACGAAATATCCACTTCGGGATCAGAGAACATGGAATGACAAGCATACTCAACGGTATGGCTCTGTACGGGGGAATAATTCCTTACGGCGCAACATTTATGGTCTTCTCTGATTATCTGAGACCTGCATTACGACTTGCCTCGCTTTCACGTATCAAACCCATTCTTGTTTTTACACATGACAGCATTGGACTCGGTGAAGACGGTCCTACACATCAGCCAGTCGAACATCTTGCGTCCTTGCGTGCTATCCCCGGACTCGTACTTATACGCCCCGCTGATGCAAATGAAACTTCCTATGCATGGCAGGCAGCTATTCAACATAAAGGATCTCCTGTAGCTATAATCTTAACACGCCAGGGACTTCCAATTCTCGATCAGAATAAATATCCTTCAGCATCAAACTTATTGAAAGGTGCCTACATATTAAAAGAAGCATCAGGCGGAAAACCTGAACTTCTACTTATGGCATCAGGTTCTGAAGTTTCAATCGCCTTAAAAGCCTCTGAAGCACTTGAAACTGAAGGTATTAAAACAAGAGTAGTCAGCTTCCCCAGCTGGGAACTCTTTGAAATGCAGACTGATGCTTATAAAGAAAGCGTCATTCCATCCAGCATTAAAGCACGTGTTTCAATAGAAGCCGGTATTAAACAGGGATGGGAAAAATACATTGGAGACAAAGGCAGTTCAGTAAGCATTGAAACATTTGGCCATTCCGCGCCTGTTGATATTTTAATGGAGAAATACGGGTTCAGTGCAGCCAATATCAGCACCGTTGCAAAAAAAGTACTCTCAGGATTAAAATAATTCTTTGAAAGAAGCAAAATTGAAAAACATTTATTATTCATTTAGATGAATATTTACCAATAGTTATTTATATATTTCAAATGAACTATTTTCCTTTTAACTATTAAAACTTATTGTTGGAGAATTTATGTCGAAATATATAAACTTATTTATAGTATTTAATTTATTCCTAATAACCGGGTGTGCAAAATATGAGCTCATAAGTTCCGGGGAAATATTCAAAAATTTAACACCCATTACCTTTGGTGATGGAGTAAATATTTCACCAGCAGTTAATAAAGAAGGTACTAAAATAATTTATGCTTCTCAAAGAGATGGGAATTACAATATTTATTTAAAAAATAATCCACTTGAGAAAAGTGAAGTTAAAAAAACTAACCATGCTGCAAATTCTATAGATCCATGTTTCTCACCTGATGGAACCCGCTTTTGTTATGCCTCAAATCAGAATGGGAATTATGATATATATATTATGAATACAGAAAAGGGTTTTACCTCCACACAAATTACAAATTCAGAGAATGATGAATTATCTCCTAACTGGTCCCCAAATGGAGAATTAATTATTTTCGCTCAATATTCTAACGTTGACCAGGAATGGTATATCTGGACTAAAAACTTGACAAATGGCCAACTCACACAAATATGCAAAGGCACTCTGCCGGTATTTGCGCCAGATGGGAAAACATTTTATTACAAAAAAATTGTTAATGATTCATATTTTCAGCTTTTTAGAATAGAACTTGATGGGGAAAATGATACTCAGATAACAGATGGGAAAGATTGGGGAGTTGGAACTTATTGTATAAGTCCAAATGGAAAAAAAGTATTGTTTTCAACAGCTAAATACAATATTGAATCAGAGATAGAGGATAATGGTTTGGATCTTTGGGCATTAGATTTAAATAGCGGAGATTTAATTCAAATTACTACATATAAGGGCTCAGATTATTACCCGGCCTGGTCTTCTTTGGATGATATATATTTTGTTTCAGATAGAATGGGGAAAACAAATATTTGGAGTTTCAAAGCCAATTTCTAATTACTAGAGTAAAGAGGTTGTCTCAAAAGACCCGCATGTCATTCTGAGGTAAAAATAAAGCTTTGCCTTATTGAAAATGAAATAACAATATCATTGTCATTCTGAACGCGTGTCCCGACCTGTCGGGGGAGTGAAGAATCCGTGCTATTGAGGCCGTCCCAAAAGTCAAAACTTTGGGACGGTTTATTTTATTTAGACTTACCTAAAATAGTTTGAGCGGAAGATGTATTGAAGTCGAAGTTTATTGTGGGTTCTACAAAAAAT
>Ga0182027_10012056_pt1 | contig 12162 bp, 10 predicted proteins | sample 712E1DmetaG_FD_121300 | JGI IMG/M metagenome (GOLD analysis project Ga0182027, IMG submission 121300) | Permafrost microbial communities from Stordalen Mire, Sweden - 712E1D metaG (Illumina Assembly) | ecosystem: Environmental > Terrestrial > Soil > Wetlands > Permafrost | place: Sweden...
GATCGTACGGATTATGTTTAAACTTCTAGAAACGAAGAAAAAATACGACCCGTCGCTATTCACTTTTGGCAAAAAAACGAAACTTACTCTTGACGCCGCCCTTTAACGGGTATTGCGAGGAGTGAGCCGATGCGAACGACGCGGCAATCTCATGGGAATATCGCCATGGTTGCTCAATTCAGGGGATCGCCGCGCGTTTAAGCCCATAACGATAAAAGGCTTAAACGCTCGCGATGACGATATTTGATGGTTTTAATGACAGAATGAATGAAGTTACGATGAATATTGATCGATATTGAGTTATCCTCCACACTATTTGAGATGGTGCCAATTGAGGATTGACAAATTGGCAATTTTATACTAACATTAGCCGTTATCGATCCCTGACAACTTCAACAACAGGAGGGTAAAATGCCTCAAACAAATTACGATACCATTGCCGCTGAATTCGACGCGTATGAGGCGGATGCCGTTACGGATATTGAACTTGGGTATAGTAACATCGTTCGCCTGCTTGGCGGATGTAACGGGAAGAAGATCCTCGATTTCGGTTGCGGAACGGGTAAGGTGAGCAGGTATCTTGCCGGCCATGGAGCCAACGTTACGGGCGTCGACATTTCGGCGCGCGAGATCGAGATCGCAACCGATCGCAATAACGGCGAGATGGCGTTCTATTACCACATGCCGCACGGCCACATTGACTTTATCCGTACGGGAAGCCAGGACGCGGTCGTCCTTGCTTTTGTTCTCTGCACCATAGGGATCAAGCAGGAAATATTGCGCGTGCTCAAGATGTGCGCCCGCGTCTTGCAAAAACACGGACGGGTCATCATTCTGAACAGCAACATGGAGGCGAGCCATGGCCGCGAGTTCGTCTCGTTCGCCATTCCGCGCTTGGTAAACCCGAGGTCGGGCGATCTGGTGCGAGTTAAGCTCGGCAAACGACGAATGCTCGTTGTGAGCGACTTCTACTGGACCGAGGACGACTACACTGACTTGATCTTGAGATCGGGCCTTATCCTGACCAAAACATTCGAACCGATCGCCCAAGAACAACGCGGATGGAAAGACGAGTGGCAATACCCGCCGTTCAAGATCTTTTCCGCACACAAACCATAGTTAATGACGTAGGCGAAACCTAGATCATAGATAATCCTATCAACCACTGAAAAGGAACCAACATGAAAACGACCATGTCGGTATATTACATGGACGGCACAAGCGGGACGATCGAGTTCGAAAAGCCGCCTGGGGCGCACCCGGATTCAATAATGGCACTTCTCGAGGGACTTTTGGCTGCAGAGAGAACAGGAAGGATTGTTGCACGAATCGGTAGGGAGCGTGTAAATCCGTGCTCCAAACCACCAAACCCGCTTGTCATCGACGATTCGAGCGTCGTTACTCGTGACCATCTCATGGATGAGCTCAGGAAGTATTCGCCGCGGGAATACGAACGAGTTTTTGGAACAGCTCCTTAACTCGTCTTCAGACCCTTCATACCGCCCGCTCACGAAAACCGTCACGCCTCGCCGGCGCGGCGGTTTTTTTCATTGCCGCGGATTGATCAGGATTTACCATGGTTTTTTAACGGGTGTATAGTATATACAGACCTTAACTATTAAGAAAGACCAGTATGAAACGATCAAACATAATTTGGATCATCGTGGTCATTGTCGTCGTCGTCACGGGCGTGGCGCTTTGGATGTATTACTCAACACAAACACCGGTAGCTTATAATCCGCCCGCTAACACCAACATGTTCGCGAATACGCCGGCCACCGTGCCGCCGGTCGTTCAACCGCCGGTAAACGCACCTTCAACGGGTGGTATCAAAACCCTGACCTTGAATACGGTGAGCGACCCCAAGCTTGGCACGCGCATCGTCGCCGCGAACGGCCATGCTCTTTATTACTTTACCGTTGATGCGCCCGGGGTGAGCAACTGTACCGGCGTTTGCGCCGTCAATTGGCCGGCCTACACCGTTGCCTCCGATGCTTCGTTAATGGGCGGCACGGATGTAACCGGAAAAATCGGCACGATCTCTAAGCCGGACGGTTCGCTTCAGGTGACATACAACAACGCGCCATTGTATTTCTGGCACCTAGACGCAACCGCGTCCGATACGCTTGGCCAAGGCATTGGCGGCGTTTGGTTCGTCCAAAAACCGTAATTACGTTGAAAAAGCCGGGTGGTAAAAACCCGGCTTTTTTGGTATCATTTGCGCATGGCGCGAGAGCAGACAGTTGCTAAAAATACGCTTTTTTTGACGGCGGGATCAATTTGCCAAAAGCTTTTGGCCTTTGTTTATTTTACGATCCTCGCTCGACACTTCCTGCCGCCGGACGATGTCGGACGCTATTTGTATGCGCTTTCCTATGCCGCGCTCTTTTCGGTCATCGTCGACTTTGGCGTTCAGCCGGTCCTCATCCGCGCCATTGCCAAAGACCGCTCGCGAGCGCGAACGATCATCTCGAACGCAATAGGCATTAAGACCGTTTTTGCTATCATTACGGCGGCGGCCATGTTTTGGGCCGCGCGCGTCACCGAAAGCGATCCGGTGAAGATCGCGCTCATTTCGGTCGCCTGCATCACGCTCGTGCTTGATTCGGTCCAACTGACTTTCTACGCCGTCTTGCGCGGGTATGAAAAGTTGAACTACGAAGCGGTGGGCGTACTTATCGGCCAAGCGATCACCGTGACCGCCGGCGGCGTCATGCTATACCTGAAACAACCGTTGCCGTTCCTCATGTTCGCTTATGTCTGCGGCTCGGCGTGGAATGCGATCTATTCGTGGCGCATGGCCAAACGCGTGACCAATGAACGCTTTAGCATCTCCCTGGATCGCTCCGTCTGGAAAGAAATATTGGTCATGGCTCTGCCATTTGCCGCCGCGGCCATTTTTGTCCGCATTTACTCTTCGGCCGACTCGGTGCTCTTGAACCGCTTGGCCGGGAATGCGGCGGCGGCCTTTTACGGCGTGCCATACAAATTTGTTTTCGCTTTTCAATTCGTGCCCATCGCGCTCGCGGCGGCGCTTTTTCCGACCTACTCGCGCGAAGCCGGGCAAGGGAAGGCGCGCTTGGGCGAATTGTTCTGGAACGCCGAGCGCTATCTCATGTTGGTCGCCCTCCCGCTCGTTGCCGGCATGGTTTCGCTTGCGCACCCGCTTATTGTCACTTTTTATAAAAGCCAATATTTGCCTTCGGTGCCGATCATGATGATCCTCGCCTGGTGCCTTATTCCCGCTTTTCTCGATTACCCGGTCGGCGCGCTCTTAAACGCTTCGCACAAGCAAAACATTCAAACCGCGTTCATGGGCATTATCATGTGCATGAGCATAATTTTGAATTTACTTTTGATCCCGCGCTTTGGCGCGATCGCTTCGGCTTGCGCCGCGCTTATCGGCAACTCGACGCTTTTTATCGGCGGCCTCTATTACGCCGCCAAGCTCGCCGACATTCCTTGGAAAAAACTCTTGGCGTCTTTTGCGCGCATCGGCGGCTCGGCGCTCACTATGGCGCTTATCGTTATCTTAACCCAGGGACATTTAAAATTATATTTCTCAGTGGCGCTCGGCATCGCGGTTTATATGCTTGGATTGTTCGTTACCCGCGAGTTGGGAAGAAACGACATTATGCGTTTCCGTGATATTCTTCGTCCGCCGCGGCCCGAGACAGACGTGACGGAATCGGAAATAACCGTATGAAAATACTGCTGCTCACTTACGAATATCCACCGTTTCATGGCGGCGTGGCCACCTATCTTTCAAATTTGATGAACGCGGCGCCAGCCGGCGTTGAGGTGGTTGTTGACGTGCCGAAAGCTCACGAACACTGGATCATGACCGCATGGCGGCAATATTTCAAGGTTCGTAAGATCAGACCCGACCTTATCGCCATAAGCCACGTATTGCCGGCCGGCTATGTCGCTTTTAAGATAAACTTTTGGTTTAAAACGCCGTATCTTGTCTTCACTCACGGCACCGATATTTTAACCTCGCGGCGGAGCGGCTGGAAACGCTTTTGGATGCGCTTTATCTTGCGTCACGCAAAATTCGTCATCGCAAATTCGCGGTTCACTGCGTCGTTATTGCGTGAAGAGGGGATCGTCAAAGTCGAAATTATTCAACCAGCAGTTTCTATTCCTACTTCTGTCACCCCGTTGAACAACGGGGTCCACGGCCGGCCGGATAACGTGGATCCCGACCCCGTATCGCGGTACGGGGCATGCTTTTCCCATACGAATCGTCGGAATGACAATTGTAACGGCATCATCTCGATCGGACGCCTCATCCCGCGCAAGGGGTTTGATACTTTGATTCAGGCCATGCCCGCGATCATCAAAGAAATTCCTGACGCGCGCCTTACGATCATTGGGCGCGGGGATTATTATGACGAACTGATCCGCTTGGCTCATGAATTGCGCGTTGAAACATTCGTCGATATTTTGACCGATGTTGATGATAAAAAGAAAGGCGAATACTTGGCTATGTCCGCGCTTTTTGCGCTGGCCGCCCGCAAGGTCGGCGACGACATCGAGGGATTTGGAATTGTAACGCTGGAAGCGTCAGCCGCCGGTCTGCCGGTCGTGGTGACGAATTCCGGCGGCTCGGCCGAACCGGTCGTTGATAACGTTACCGGCATTATTGCCCCGTCCAATGATCCGGCAACGCTCGCTGCGATCATCATGCGGCTTTTGAAGAACAAAGATGAAGCGGCAAAATTGGGCGCTGCGGGACAAAAACATGTCGCAGAAGAATATTCCATTTCCGTAATAGCAAAGAGATTTTGGTCGACCGTCATCCCGAACCGCAGTGGGGGATCTCAACGTCTCTAAATCAACTACGCGATTCCTCCCCGCCACAGCTACGCAGTTGCGGGCGGGTCGGAATGACGAACAAAAAATATGCCCGAAATTTCCGTCATCATTCCAACCTACCAGCACGGCGACACGATCGCCAAGTGTTTGGATTCTATTTTTGCGCAAAAGTTCAACCCTTCTGTCACCCCGTTGAACAACGGGGACCACGGCGGGCCGGACGCCGTGGATACCGACCCCGTATCGGGGTACGGGGCAAGCTTTTCCCACAATGATCGCCGGTATGACGAAAACAATATCGAAGTGATCGTGGTTAACGACGGCTCGACCGATGAGACCGAAGAAATATTAAAACCTTACCGTGATAAAATAATTTATAAAGCGATCCCAAACTCCGGTGCGCCAAAAGCGAGGAATGTCGGTTTTGAACTTTCAAAAGGCCGCTTCGTGATCTTCTGCGACGCCGACCTTATCCTCAAGCCGGAAATGTTACAGACGCTTTATGATAAACTCAAGAATAATCCTGATGCGACTTATGCCTATGCCGGTTTTCGTTTCGGCCTGGGTCGATTCAAGCCCTTAACGTGGAGTGGGAATCGCTTGCGCAGATTGAATTTCATTCACACCTCGGCCCTTATCCGTCGCGAGGACTTTGTCGGTTTTGACGAGTCGATCAAAAAACTGCAGGACTGGGATATGTGGCTTACGATGCTGGAAAAGGGAAAGACCGGCGTGTCGGTCAATAAGATCCTTTTCTCGGCCAAACCGCGCAAAACCGGCATGAGCTTTTGGCTGCCAAGAGCGCTGTATTCGCCTTTCTTTAAGGCGATCGGCATTCGTTTTAGATCGGTGGCGCGTTACGACGAGGCCGCCAAGATCATCGCCCAAAAACATGATCTTGATCTTACTCCGAACGACGAAATCGGTGGAAAATTATGGCTCGTCTTTTTGGCGATCTTTGCATTGTCTGCAATAGCTTTCGGACACCCGTGGATCGGAACGATCGTATCGCTTGTTTTTCTTGCGCTCACCCTTGCCGCTTCGCTAAACGATCTTATCTACGGCGTCGGCGCGATCCTCGCCGAACTGATCTTCGGCTCGCTGGCCGGAAGAACATTGTCAATATCGTTCCCTGGTTTTTCTTTGCCGCTCCGTCTTGCGCTCTTCGCCGTTGTCGGCGCGGTCTGGCTCATTCGCATTCTCCAAGGAAGAATACGCTGGCCGCAAAAGAATATCATTATCGGCGTGGTCATCATGCTCGCGGTTGTCGGGTGGGGGATGATAAACGGCTTATTACACGGCATAGCATTGAGGCCGGTCTTCTCCGATGCTAATGCCTATTTTGCCTTGCCGCTTATTTGGTTCTTTGTTTCAGCGGTCAAGAATGAGCACGACCATGCGTGGCTAAAAAAGATATTAAAGCACGGCGTTATTGCGCTTTCAGTCGTTACGATATTTGCCTTGTATTTCTTCAGCCATAAATTCCTAAACGGTGCCGGCGTCTTCGCCTACAAATGGCTGCGCGACAGCCGCATTGCCGAAATAACCGCACTCGATAATGGCACCTACCGCGTTTTCATCCAGTCGCAGCTCTTTTGCGTCGTGGCGTTCATCATGGTCGCGTTCCGCGACAAAGGCAATGCATGGAAACGCTGGGCATGGGGAATATTGCCGGCCGCCGCGCTTATCATTTCCTCGTCGCGCAGTTTTGCGCTGGGAATCGGCGCGGCCGCTATCGTTTGGATTATTCTCATTATTTCGTCAACCAAACATTTTGTTGTCATACCGACGATCATTGTGGGAAAAGCTTGCCCCGTACCGCGATACGGGGCCGGTATCCACGACCGAACGCCGTGGACCCCGGATTTCTCCGGGGTGACAAAAGAAAATACTACGATAAGAAATGTTTGGATGACGATTAAAAAAATCTCAATTTTTTCTATCGCCGGCGTTATTATTTTCCTTATCGCCTTAAAACTTCCTTTCCCCGCGGCGCGCAACCAAAGATCATTTGAGGACATGCTGCTTTCTAAAAATATCTCGCAACGCGACGCGGCCATTGCTTCGCGCTGGGCGCTCATTAAAGCGCTGAACGCAAAGATCATGGAAGCGCCTCTTTTGGGAAGCGGCTTTGGCACAACTGTCACCTATATGAGCTCCGACCCGCGGATCGTGAGCACAACCGGCGGTACCTACACGACCGCTGCGTTTGAATGGAATTACCACGACATTTTGGTGAAGATGGGACTTTTGGGACTCTTGGCTTACGGATATTTGCTTTATGCGATCTTCCTTGTCATCTGGCGATCCGACGAACGCGAACGACGTTGGCTTGTTCCCGCCTTCTTCGCGTTACTGACGTTAAATGCCGTAAGTCCGTTCCTGAATCATCCGCTCGGCATTGGTTATCTTGCCTTGCTTTTGGCGCTGGCCGAGCGTAAACGAGGCCAACCGGCGCCGATCGCCGTGTCCGAGCTTCTCAAACAACCGTCTCCGGCCCACGCCATGGCCGCCGCGCCCGGCCTCGCAATGGTGAGTGAAGAGTGATCCTATTTTAAAACCTTTCCGACCGCATCCTTATGTCCATTTAAAAACGCTTGGCCGGACATTGGTTTGCCGCCGGCGAGTTGAATTTCTTCGAGAATCAAATTATCGTCCGCGCAAGCGACGGCTAATTTTTTATCTAAAACAAAAATTGTTCCTGCCGCTGTCATGGGATTGCTTCGCGGAGCATGCAATGACGATTTATGGACGAGAAGATCTTTCCCATCCAACGTCGTCCAAGCCGGCGTCACGCCGCACATGGCGCGGATAATGCGATCGATCTCAGCAACCGATTTATTCCAATCGATACGCGCTTCGTCCGACTCTATCTGTTTGCAAAAAGTCGCCTTGTCATGATCCTGCAGCGCCGGTTTGATCTTCCCATCGAGATATTCGATGAGTTCCTTGCCGATCATATCGGCGCCGATCGGGGTTAAAATTTCGCGAAGCGTGTCGGTTGTCTCATCGCCATTAAGTGCGACGCGGCGGCAAGCGATGACCGGGCCGTGGTCCATGCCCTCATCAAGCACCATAAGACAAACGCCGGTTTCTTTGTCGCCTTCCAATATCGTAGCCGTTAGCGGCGAAGCGCCGCGATGTTTAGGAAGAAGCGAGGGGTGAATGTTGACAAACCCGCGCGGTAAGGCCTCAAGAAGCCGCTTCGGAATCAAATTGCCGTAGGCGACAACGACGGCGAGGTCTGGTTTGAGCGCAACGATCTGTGCGATCGCTTCATCTTTAAGTTTCTCGGGCTGAAGCACGGGTATTTTTAATTTTTCCGCGGCGATCTTTACGGGCGACGGCGTGATGATCTTTTTGCGTCCGGTCGGACGATCGGGCTGTGTGACGACGCCGACAATTTCAAAACGAGCGTTGTTGCGCAACGCCTCAAGCGCCGGCACGGCAAATTCCGACGTGCCGAAGAAGATTGTTTTTATGGGTTGCATCATCAAATAATGTCATTGCGAGTGAGTCCGCAGACGAACGCGGCAATCTCTTGAATTTAGCAACCATGGTGATATTCCCAAGGGATTGCTTCGTCGGCTTCGGCCTCCTCGCAATGACGATTATATTCGTAACTTTTAAATATCAAATGGGTTTACTTCACCACGCCCAGCTTCGTCACATCTTTCGCTTTGTCGATAAACAGCACGCCGTTCAAGTGATCGCATTCGTGCTGAAAAATGGTGGCAATGAAACCCTTGGCGTTCATCTTAAACGGCTTGCCTTCGGGGGTGAGGCCTTTTACCGTCAATGAATTGGCGCGGCGGACAAAACCCCAGGTGCCGGGCACGGACAAGCAACCTTCTTCCGACGGATTGGTGGTGATGGATCGCTTCATGATCTCCGGATTAATGATCGCCATCGGCTCTTCGTCGGGCGGCGCCACAATGATGATCTGTTTATCGATGCCGATCTGCGGCGCGGCCAATCCCACGCCCTTGGCATCATACATCGTGTGGATCATGTCTTTGATCAACTTCAAAAGCGCCGGCGTATTCAATTCGTCGGGGGTAAGCGGCTTGGCTTTGCCGCGCAATACTTTTTCCGGCTCTTTGACTATTTTGTAGATCATATTCGTCTGACTTCGGCTGAAAAACCGGTTGGCAAATATTGTACTAAAAAATGAGGATCTTGGCCATGGGGTGCCTTGATCGTAATCGTCAGGCGGAACTTGCCGCGGAATTTTTTCGGTTGTGACCACTGTGGGTCACCCACCGTGATATTTATATTTTTTAATCGAAGTGTCTGAACCAACCCGACCGCCGTATTCCATAATGTCTCTTCAGCCGTTTTGTCACCCCCGAGCGCACGTCGGGGGTCCAATCCATATTGGGCGTTCGTCCGACCAAGCGAGATTGGATTCCCTTCTTCAAGGGAATGACGGGAGAGAACGCCGGCGCCGTAGATCGTAATTAGCGTTCCGGCAGGCGGATAGCCGAATGTCGCGCGCTCCTCGAGTTCTTTTGCAATGAAGCCCGCCGGATCAAAGAGCGAGGCGAGCGCGGGCGCGGAGCGGTCGAAGGTTTGGATGTGTAGTCGCCCCGTCGACGTTAAAAACGATGCCAATGTTCGAAGGACGCGAGCGGAGCTTTCCGTCGACCAAATTCCTGATCTCATTTGTCCGGCGCCCATTAATGCATCGGCGACAAGATCGAATTGCTTATGCGTTGGCGGCAAGGATGCAAAGACCGCAGTCGTGCCGACAACAATCTGCGCTGTGTCGAGATTTGTCTGCCATGAGTCGCGATCAACATGCGCGATCGAAGCGAGCGGATGCCGTTTCTTTAGCGCTTCGAAAAGCGTTTTGCTCCCCGAGCCGATCGTTTTAAGGTCCAGTCCGTTGCATTTGGGACAATTGTCCGGCAGGGGATAGAGCCGGTCGCATGAAGGGCACGACATGCGATCTTGATGAACGGTGAGCGCCGTGCCGCAAGCGCCGCAGTTAACCATCGCGCCGCAGTCGCGGCAAACGAGGGCCGTGGAAACGCCGCGGCGATTTAGAACAACAAGGACGCGTCCGCCCGCGCTTATTGTTTCGTCGATCGCGTCCGTGAGTTCGTCGGAGAGCAGAACGCGCGCCTTTGCCGCTTTGGCGGCGTCGTGCAGGTCATAAATGACCGGTTCAACGGACTTTGGTTGGTTTGCAAATTGCCATCGGCCTTCGGAACCCGCGGGTGTCATCCCTAAGGGAGGCAGCGAGTCGAGCGCGGAAAGCGCGGCGCCGGTCGCGTGCGACAATTCTTCGACCATGACGCGCGCGTCATATCGCGGATCCTGGTCTTCTTGAAGATGGCTCGAGGAACCGGCATTCACGATGACGATCTGCGAAAGATCGCTAAACGGCAGAAACGCCGCGATCTTTGTTCCGATGAATGTCTTGGCGGTATTAAAAGCCGCCGCGCAAGCGATATTATATTTGGCGCCGGTCGCGAGCGACGAATGATAAACTACAGCATTACCAATCGCCTTTGACCAAGCCGCTGCTTCATCAACTGTGGGGACAAGGATCAAAACCTGCCGACCGTTTGCGGACGCGACCGCATCTTTGACGATCTTTAATGTGTCGAGCGAGGAGTTGATGAAGAAAAATTTTTCTGTCATACCGGCGGTCCATACGGGAAAAGCATGCCCCGTACCGCAATACGGGGCCGGTATCCACGATCGTTCGCCGTGGGCCCCGGCTTTCGCCGGGGTGACAAAAGGAGACGGGGCGACGGTTATAATTGCCCGGCTCGGAATCGTCGGCAGCGCCGCCCAAACAAACCGCGGCAAGGTGGTGGCGAAGGCGCGCGAAAGTTTCGTCCAAAGTTCAACAACATAGGACGGCATCGGCGAAAGCCCTTGGCACACACCGACGATTTCTTTAAGCGGCTTGGCGTGTTCGGTCTTTTCCAAAACAGAGATAACCAGTCCCGCGATCTCACGGCCGGCAAAAGGAATTACTACAACAGACCCCCGCCCAATGGCGGGGGTTAAATTTGCAGGGATCCGGTAATCGTATGTTTCGCTTGCTTTAACGGGCAGGCGAACGGCGGGGACGACCTTAGCAATCATACAATAACGACTAACGATGAACGACTAACGACTAATAACGACGCCGTATTCATCATTCATCGTTCATAATTAGTCGTTAATCGTTTATTTCAAATGAAACTCCATCGTGCAATAGCCGACGCCGAACGGCGCTTCGTAGCACAAAAGTTCGGGCGTGAAATTGACATGGTCCAGTATTCCCATGAGCAGGCAAATGGCGCCGTAGCCGCAGGCGTGGGCCTCCCCGACCAGCTCGGGATTCATCTGAAGAATGGGTGAGGCGCTCCCTGAGGCGAGGTTCGCGAGCATCAAGTCATCGAACTCTTTGCCCTTGGACGAGAACCCGTGCGGCGTGTCCGACGAAAGACGATGCGAAAGATCCCCCGAACAAATGACCGCCACTTTATGATTGACCGACATGATCGCTTCTTTGACCGTTTGACCGAAGGCGAACTGGTCTTTAGCCGCCTCAAGGGTCGGCGAGATCACGACCACCGACGGCTTCATGTTCGCCGGTGGAATTATCGTAAGCGGCACGCCGGCACCGTAATCAAGATGATTGTCGGAAACGGTGATGATCTTTTGTTGCGCCTTTCGCGCTTCACGTCTTATCCGTTCGATTAAAAGCGGATCGGTGCCGAACTCGCGCGGGCTTGAAAAATCACCGAACTCCAAAAAATGCGTCGTGTATCTGGAGGCATGATTTATCGTGAATGTTTCCGGCATGACCCCAAGGTGCGGCGAGATGATCAAAATTGTATCGGGGGCGGCAGCCGCGAGGGACGCGGACAGTTTGCCAAAAGCCGCGCTGGTTTTTTCCAACAAGCGTGCATGTTCGCGGCCAATGGCCGGAAGCAATAGTGGGGGATGGGGGACGAGGGCGGAGAAAACAAGTGACATGGGTAATAATGACTAAGTATGAATGATGAATGATGAATACGGCGTCGTTATTAGTCGTTAGTCGTTCATCATTAGTCGTTCGTTATTTCAATACCCGATGGTTGCGAATTAAAGGTTTGGCCAAGCGGCTGAAGGTCCAAAACCCGCTCAGAGACCGTCGCCACATTCTCCCATTTCCAGCCCTGTTTTTCAAATGTATCGGCCGAAGCGACGGGCTCGCGAAGGCCGTTGTCAATGACGTAGATGGCCGAACTGTCGGCGGTCTTCACCAGCTCGCCGTCCGCCAAATTGATCGGATCGCCAAGCGTAAAATTACTCAGCTCGGCGGCCGATGATTTTTTCACTTTGCGACCCTTGAAATAC
>Ga0182027_10012057_pt1 | contig 12161 bp, 9 predicted proteins | sample 712E1DmetaG_FD_121300 | JGI IMG/M metagenome (GOLD analysis project Ga0182027, IMG submission 121300) | Permafrost microbial communities from Stordalen Mire, Sweden - 712E1D metaG (Illumina Assembly) | ecosystem: Environmental > Terrestrial > Soil > Wetlands > Permafrost | place: Sweden...
GAGTGAAATGCAGTCTTCGAGTAAAGGTATGTTACTCGCGGTCGAAGGTATGCAGAGTAGGAGTAAAGGTATGTTACTCACAGGAGAATGAGGTGCACTTCGCGAGTAAAGGTATGTTACTCGTGGGTGAGTGAAGTGCACTTTTCGCGCGAAGGTATGACACGTGCGCCTGGAGAAATGCAATATTGGGGTAAAGGTATGTAACTTGCGACGAAAGAAATGCATAGTTCCGGCAAATAGATTCGGTCTGTCCAATATTTTCGACGATTATGGGCGAAATTGCCGGGATGTTCAAAAAGGCTTTTCGCCGGCTTTTTGGTGAACCTCATGTCTTCTGCGGGCTGCCAGGGGGATTGTTCTTGATGTTGGATTCCCAATCTGCTATATTTGCGCTTGAAATCCATGCATTTCAGACCTCGAAGTAGGGGCCTGCGGAAGATCATCATGTGTTGGATACGATGATGATGGAGTAGGATCTATTCAGAATTTGCCTTTTCAATATGACGTCTAAATACGGGAATACAAGATTACTTAATAGAAATGGCAATAGAGCAATTGCATCTTACATGAGGGCATTTCATGCCAAGCGATAGACTTGCGGCCAAAGGTCAGATAGAAAAGCTGGTAAAATTCTTCAGTGACAATTTCTACCAATTCAAGTCGCCATCATTCAACGAGACACAGGCACGTCAGCAATTGATCGATCCGATGTTTGAAGCGCTCGGATGGGATGTACACAATCACGCCATGAAACCGCTCTATCTGCAGGAAGTTATTCCGGAGGGGCGGCTGAAGACCGATGTCGGCCGGGAAGTCAAAGAACAGACAAAACTGTTCGCGAGCGAAGAAACACTGGCAGAAGCGCATAAAGAGTATGCCTCTATTCTTGACTACATCGCAGAAGATGAATATAGGGCAAGTGCAAAAGAAGCGACAAAGAAACCGGACTACCGCTTTCGCATCAAGGGACAAACGAAATTCTTTGTTGAGGCAAAGAAGCCTTGTGTGGACCTGGTAAAGAGCCAGGATGCGATCTTTCAGATAAAGCGCTATGGATTCTCCGGCCGCGTACCGGTTTCCATTCTGACGGATTTTGAGGAATTCCGTGTTTTTGATTGCACCAATCGTCCGCGCTTTGATAAACCAAAACTCGGTGTGCTCAAGGAATTCGATCTTCGTTACACGCAGTACCTCGACAAATTTGACCATCTGTTCGATATATTTTCCCGCGATGCAATTGAGGCCGGCTCCCTCGATACGCTGACGAAAAATCTGTTGCAAAAACGGACCGGTGATTTTGCACTCGACAAAGAGTTTCTGGAAGACTTGTCCTCGTGGCGGGAGGAACTTGCCCGTGACATTGCTAAACATCCGCGCAATCGATCGCGGCTCACCGATTTCACGCTGAATGAGTCGGTGCAGAGAATTCTGGACCGCATTGTTTTTCTGCGTGTCTGCGAGGACCGCGAGATTGAAGTCGAAAACACACTATTGGCCATTCTACACATGTGGCAGGGACGGAAGGGAATATCGCTCTATTCTCTTCTCAATGAATTGTTCAAACAACGGCGTTCGCTTTATAATGGTCTTCTGTTTGCGCCGCATGCGTGCGAAGATCTGGAGGTGGGGAACGACGTCCTTGTCAAAATATTGCAGAATCTGAACTATCCTTTCTCGCCGTATCATTTCTCCGAGATCGGCGTAGAAATTCTCGGCAGCATTTACGAGAAGTTCCTGGGGAAGACGATTCACCTGACGGCGAAGACGACGCGCATTGAGGAGAAACCCGAAGTGCGGAAGGCCGGCGGTGTGTATTATACGCCGCAGTACATCGTCAACTATATCGTGGACAATACGCTCGGGAAGATGCTCTATGATGCACCTGTTGCCGATGTCGGTGCGCCGACGGAAGCTCCACGCCTGAAGTTGTCACCCAAAGAAGTTGCCAAGCTGAAAATAATCGACATTGCCTGCGGCAGCGGTAGTTTTCTGCTCGGAGCGTTCCAGAAACTGATCGACTATCACACGGAATGGTACACCGCGCACCCGAAAGATATTCAAACCGTCAACAATGTGCCGGACGCATATCTGGATGTGAACGGCAACGTTCATGTATCACCGCGCAAGAAGCGGGATATTCTGGTCAAAAATATTTATGGTGTTGATATCGACCGCCAGGCGGTGGAAGTGACGCAGATGTCCCTGTATCTAAAAGTTCTCGAAGGGGAAAACGCGGAAACACTTAATCCGCAGATGACGCTGGCGCTGAAGGAAGTCTATCTTCCTTCCATGACGGATAATATCAAATGCGGCAACTCTCTTATTGGAACTGACTTTGGGGCTCAGGAAGACATGTTCGGAGACGAAACACGGCAGAAGATAAATCCATTCGAATGGGATGTGGAGTTTGCGGAAATCATGAAGAGCGGCGGATTTGATGTGGTGATTGGAAATCCGCCGTATGGTGCCGATGTCACAGGACTTCAGGCGGCATATCTGGGAACAATGTATAAAACGGCTAATTATCAAATAGATACTTATCCTATTTTTGTAGAAAAGAGTCTCACCATTCTTAAGAAAAATGCAATATGTGGTTTTATTATTCCCTCTGCCTGGGTTGCATCTGAATTTGGACTTCCGTTTAGAAAGTTGTTAGCTGGTCAAACAAAAATTAATTCCATAGTAGTTGCTCCTCGCAAGGCTTTTGAAAATGCTACGGTGGAAACGTTGATTATTAGTTTTGAAAATACCGTGGTAGCAAAAAATGCTCTCTCAATCATTCGTTGGGATTTGCCAACGCAGGAAAGATATTTACTCTTCCAAGAAGATATTTTAAAAGATGAAGCGGTAGTTTTTCCGGTGTATGTTCCACCACGTATTCTCACGATTATTCGCAAAATCCGTGAGAAAGGTAGGCCGCTTTGCCTTTTCGCTGAAGTAGTATGGGGAGTCAAAATCTATCAGATAGGCAAGGGGAAACCGAAACAAACAGGAAAAGAGTTGGCGGCTCAAGCATTCCACAGCAAGATAGCTAAAAAGAAAACACATAAGCCTCTCTTGGGAGGCAAAGAGATTTGCCGATATTGTCTAAAATGGCAAGGGAAATATATCGACTATGGTCCATGGTTGGCCGAGCCTCGGGCACCGCAATGGTTCAGTGGAAAACGATTGCTCGTAAGAGAAGTTACCACAAACGGAGCAATCCAAGCAACGATAACCACTGAAGACTTCGTATTTTCAAATTCCGTGGACGGCATAAAATTGAAGGATGATTCCTATGATGAAAAATTCATCCTTGCCATGCTGAATTCCAAGATCATATCTTTTTATCATATATACACATCAGCAAACGCTTTCAAGGAGTCATTCCCAAAGGTTCTTTTAAAAGACTTGCTGTCAATCCCAATAATTGAAATCAAAAGCCCATCTGAAAAGAAGCTGCATGACGAGCTTGTCGCATTGGTTAACAACATGCTGAAGCTCAACAAAGACCTGCAAAGTAAAGTCTTCGACAGCGAACGCGAGCCGTTGGAGCGCCAGATTGCCGCGACGGATGCCAAAATTGATCAACTCGTGTATCAGCTCTATGGTTTGACAGAGGAGGAAATAAAGATCGTGGAGGGAAAGGGGTAGATCGGATTTCACTTTGCTCACGCCGGCAAGTTCCGCATCGGTGTCCGGTGTGGAGGCGAAGAGAGAAGAATATTAGAAGTCCGATTGAGCGGATAGTGCAACCTGATCGGACATAAGCGCAACATTACTGCGTGCTTCAATTTGGAATATCACCAATAACGAAGTACGATGTTTGAATAGTTAGGTGGCATAACCGCTTAAGGAGGTTCGATGAAACAGGGTAAAGGTCCACAGTTTCTACGGTTTATAATTCCAATTATGGATGTTCTCCGTGAATTAGGTGGTTCGGGAGCTGCCTCCGACGTAACGGATCTCGTTGTTGAGAGAATGAAAATTTCTGAAAAAGAGTTGGAGGAGACAACATCAAATGGCCAATCGCGGGTTCGCAATCAAATTGCTTGGGCTAGAATGTACTTGGTAAACGCTGATTTTATTGATTCCTCTGAACGGGGAATATGGAAAGTAACCGAAAAGGGCTTCACTGCTAAATTGGATCAAGAGCAGGTACAGGAGCTTTTTAAAGGAGTTCAGGCATCGTTTAAAAATGAAAAGCCGAAAGAAACGACTGTTTCTTCTACCGCTAAACAGGAAGAATTTGAAGTTGATGTTCCATATGAAGAGCATAAAACAAAATTGCTAAGTATTTTGCAGGGGTTGAGTCCGTCAGGATTTGAAAAGATTGTTAGACGTCTCCTATCTGAGCTTGGGCTTAGACAAGTTGAAGTAACCGGTAAGACGGGTGACCGAGGAGTTGATGGAATTGGATTATTGGAGGTAAATGAGCTTGTTAAGTTTAAGGTTTTTTTTCAGTGTAAAAGATATGATGGATCTGTTAGTCCAAGTCATGTTAGAGACTTTCGGGGTGCTCTTTCTGGGCGAGCAGATAAAGGCATATTTTTAACAACTGGGTACTTCACTACTGAAGCAAAAAAAGAGGCCACACGTGAAGGAGTAACACCGATTGAATTGGTTGATGGCGACAGACTGGTAGAACTTTTCGAAAAGTACAGTCTTGGATTGGTACCAAAAACAGTTTACGAAGTAGATTATGAGTTTTTTAAACACTTTGAGTAAAGCGGTTACGGCGTATAGCACGCCGCACCACGTCGTTCCGTCTTTTGAAAAGGATTAAAGTCGTCGCTCAATGGCACGCCTTCGCAGGAAATTGATCTATTGTAGCTTGGCGTGCCACTGCGTGGTGCGGTGAAACGTTAGCTGGCATTAGTTGGACGGTTGCATAGCCATATAAAAGTATGTATATTTAATCAGGCGATGCTGGGGTGGGTATTGGCGGAATCAACGACATTTGAGTGGGATGAGGCCAAAAATGCAATCAATCAGCGAAAGCATGGGATTGCCTTCGAAGACGCCCAATATGCTTTTTCCGACTCCTACAGAGTTATTGCAAAAGACCTAGAACACAGCGATAGCGAAGATCGATATTATTGTTTTGGCAAAATCGACAATGATGTGGTAACGGTGCGCTTTGTATACCGAAATAGTAAAATCAGAATTATTGGCGCAGGGTACTGGAGGAAAGGGAAGCAAATATATGAAAAAGAAAATAAAATATAGCGCAGAACGTGTAGGGGATGTAAAAGTTGTGAAGGATTTCTTGCCCCGGCCGGAGGAGTTGGTCTTTAAAGAGAGCACTGTAAAAATAACGCTTAATCTGAGTAAGTCGAGCATTGACTTTTTCAAGGAGGTTGCCCAGAAGCATGGAAGTCAGTATCAAAAAGTCATTAGAAATCTACTCGACAGCTATACATCTCGCTATAGTCAATAGACTCCTTGGCCGCGGTATTCGATGGAATGCCAGCTAACAATTCGCTCAACCCGTCGGTCTTCGACAGGCTAGATCAATTCCGTTAGCCGCCATTGCAGATTCATTTGCAAGTGTTTTGTGGCGCACCCAGGTTGCCATGATCCCATGGGTATCCAAAGGATTCGAGCGCGTGGATCTTCATAGTAGCAGACGTACTAGAAAGAGAGCATTGGGATGCTAATCCTAGTTTCAATTGTCTCTTGGACGATTCTAACCCTGTTACGAGTTGGAGTCCATCTCTTTCTGGCTAATGGACTGGGAATAAAACGGGCTAATGGACATTGGCTCTATCTTACGCCTCAGATTATTCTAATCACCATCTATTCGTACGCAGTAGTTACAGTATTCCAGGGCTTTGACAAAGAGTCCCTTCTTGTGCTGGGAGCAATCTGGCTCGTGCTTGTGCTGTGTTTTGAATTCATCGGAGTCCTGGTTATTCAAAAGAAGAGCTTCGATGAGCTTTTTGGAAGAACTGCAACTGCGGCTAGCAAACGGCAAACCGGTTTTCCCCGCTTCGCGGGGCGCTCGCACACCCGCCTGCGGTGGGCACACTAAAAAGGCGAAGTTGAAACTAAGTTTGGCTAGATGTAAAGTGCTCGCTCCATTGCTCGCCGCCGCAAGGAACGAGTCAGTCGAGAACGGCGGCTCGCAACGGCCCCGACAAATCCTTCGACTCGCTGCGCTCGCTCAGGACGTCGGGGCAAGCGTTTTACCTAAACGTTATATACAATGCCCTTCAAGGAACGACAATGAATCTATTAAAGCATTTCAAACAATATGGAATAATACTTGCTCTCGTTATAACCTGTATTAATCCGGCATTTACTCAACAAAATTTTTGGCAACAAACTAATGGACCGTACGGTGGAGATATTCGCTCGATGATGGCTGCGGATTCAGGACGGCTCTATGTTTGGACAAACTCATTTAATGGAATAGGAAAAGGAGAATTATCTTATTCCAAGGACGCAGGAAAAAATTGGGAGTTGGTAGAATATCCCGGCGAAGTTATTCTGGCATTATGCCGTACTTCCCATGGCAAAATAATCATAGCGACAGATACCGGCCTGTTTCGTTCGGACTCAAGCGGAGCTGCTTGGGTCAATATTGCAGACTCCCTTCCGTTAAATTCGTACATATACCATATTTCCGAAGCGGATGATGATTTATTTGCAGTTATAAACAATTATGGTTTATATAAATTTTCTAACAACAAAAATTACTGGAGTCTCATCAATACAAATGATACGGTATTTTCATTCAGCTGCATTGTTGCAGACACAACAGGTACTCTTATTGCCGGCGGGTGGCTTGGCGTTTTCGCATCAACCGACAGTGGAAGAACATGGATTTCAAAGAATACGGGTCTTGAACAAACCAACCTTATAGTTGAAACAATGACTATAGATAATAATAGTAATCTTTATGTTTCATTTAATACGGGAGGATTTTTTTCTTCAACTGATCATGGTACTACGTGGAAAAAAAATGGCACGCTTGGATATTTTGAGGGATTTATTATTAATCCGTTGGATGGAAAATTTATTGCCACGTACGGAGGGAAAGTTATCTTTTCGACCGATAGCGGTACAACATGGCATTTGGTTACTGGAAAAAACTTAGGCAGTGACATCAGAAATATATCGCTCGATTCCGGCAATATTTTGTATGGAGCGACTGGGCGGGGCACAATATATAGTTCTACCGACTTTGGAGAGTCATGGTGTACATCCGGTTTGTCAAACAGATATATCAGCGCGATCACCGTCGGTTCAAATGGGACAGTATATGCGGGAGAAAACAGTTATGGTCTATCAATGTCTAAAGACAACGGAAATCATTGGCAAGCAATTGATTCCGGTTTGCCAAGCCCAATCACTGTGAATTCATTGTTAACCGTATCAGATCAATTATTATTTGCCGGCACCAACAGCGGTTTGTATCGCACAAAACTGGATACTCTTCACTGGGGATTAGTGGGTGGTGGATTGCAGCCTTATCCTGTAACAGCGCTGGCCAAATTAAACAACGCTGTACTTTTCGCGGGATGTAGCAACGGGGCTCTCTACAGAAGTACGGATGGAGGCATTGCGTGGAAAATGGTTGCAATTTTCTCAAACGCGATTTTCGATATTATCCCGGGCGATAACGGAAAAATTTTTGCAGGCGGAGCGGGTGGAGTATCTAAATCTATAGATAGCGGTAAAACATGGTCTAATATAAATATGACATCTTTGCTCGAAGGGGGATATGTTGGAGCAATGGCGGTTGCTCCCAATAAGACAATCTTTGCAGCAGGGATGGACGCATTATTGCGTTCCACTGATGATGGCAGTAATTGGACCCCTGTCCTTGGCAGAGATGGAATGCGTATTTCAATCAGTGCCCTGATTATCACAAAGACAGGCACCATTTATACGTCAGGCGATTCCACGTATTGTTCCACCGACAATGGTCAAACTTGGGAATCTACTAATATATACCCCCCGAACTGCTATTCTCTTTCTGATGACGGTCTTCTCTATGCAGGTAGTTGGTATGGCGTATTCAGCACCCAGCCAAAAGTAATGGGTGTCAATCCATCGGAACATGAGGCGTTAGCAACAACATTTGCACTCTCCCAAAATTATCCGAATCCTTTTAATCCGACAACAACTATTCGGTTTACCGTGCCATTCAATTCGTTTGTAACACTAACAATTTACGATATCATGGGAAGAGAAATAGAGCGGCTTGTAGCGGAAGAGCGACATGCGGGTACATATACAGTAAAATTTAATCCAAAGAATCTATCGAGTGGAATGTATTTTTATCGGCTCCAATCCGGTGCTTTTAGTGATACAAAAAAATTACTCCTATTAAAATGAAGGGCAACTGCAGATACCACGGCAAACCACGACATTCGCTCATTGTAAAGTGTCTTTTGCGCTCCTCCAATGCCCCCCGCTGTAGGATTGAATGAATAATTTTTGTGCAGCGGTCGGCACGGCGTGGTTTCTGCACACGTTATGTGTCATTGAGTTGTGTGATATTTAATCCCGAAAGAAAATCAAAATGAAATCGATTATTACATGCTTACTTATCGTCGCGATAACCACCCCTTCCGTAGTTTATGCTCAATCATCTGAGGGATCCGCTGCAACTATTGCACAGCGGAAACTTGACCGCGAGATATTTCAGGAACTGATTGAGATCAACACAACACTCAACGTAGGCTGCACAAAAGCCGCTGAGGCAATGGCCGCACGGTTGAAGGGAGCAGGCTTTGCAGAAAACGATGTCAAATTGCTCGGACCTCAGCCGCAGCATATGAATCTTGTGGTGCGCTATCGGGGGACGGGTGTCCACAAGCCCATATTGTTTATCGGTCATCTTGATGTTGTCGAAGCGCTGCGGCAGGATTGGTCTGTCGATCCATTCAGGTTCCTTGAAAGCGGCGGCTACTTCTACGGCCGCGGCACAACAGATATGAAGAACGACGATGCAAGCCTTGTCGCAAATCTCATTCGACTGAAACAGGAAGGGTTCGTTCCCGACCGCGATATTATTGTCGCCCTCACGGAAGACGAAGAGAACGGCGATGCCAACGGCGTGCAATGGCTTCTTGCCAATCATCGTGAGCTCATCGATGCAGAGTATTGCATAAATCCGGACGGTGGAGGAGGCAGTAGTAAGAACGGTAAGGAAATAGTGATGCCGTTGCAAACGAGCGAGAAAGTCTATCTTGATTATAAGCTGGAAGTGCATAATAAAGGCGGTCATAGCGCTGCGCCGGTGAAGGACAACGCAATCTACCGACTCGCAGCGGCTCTCACGCGCCTCGCTACGTACGACTTTCCGATCAATCTTAATGAAACAACACGAAGATACTTTGAGCGAAGCGCGCTGCAGGAAACGGGTCAGATGAAAGCCGATATGTTGGCGATGGCCAAGATTCCGATGGACACCGCGGCAGCAAATCGAATTGCGAATGCTTCCCCAAGCTACAATTCGAAAATGCGGACTACTTGTGTGGCCACAATGTTGAGCGGCGGCCATGCTGAAAATGCTCTGCCGCAGACCGCTCAAGCGAATGTCAATTGCCGAATGCTTCCCGACGACAGTCCTGAGAATGTTCTTGCCACACTCAAGGCCGTTGTTGCAGATACCCAAGTCATAATTACTTGCACCAATGCCTCAATGATAGGCCCGCGCTCGCCTCTCCGGAAAGATATTTTTGAGGTTCTTGATCGACTTACGGCTTCAATGTGGCCCGGTGTGATTGTCACGCCATACATGTCCGGTGGCGCCTCCGATGGAAGGCTGCTTCGCGCAGCGGGTATCCCTGTGTATGGTATCTCGGGGATGTTCACGGATATGGATGATAATCGCGCCCACGGGAAAGATGAACGCATCGGTGTGAAGGAATTCTACAAAGGAGTTGAGTTCATGTATAGATTTATGAAGGAACTAACGTCCGGTTTGTAGATTGATCAATTCTCCGTCGAGAGAAAGCGAGCATTCAGTACGTGAAAGCAAAAAAGGATATTTGCCGTTGTCCCTGGGTTGACGTAAGTAAGGACGATTATGTGGAGTATCACGACAAAGAGTGGGGCGTACCAATCTATGACGATAGAGCAATGTTTGAATTCCTGACATTGGAATCTGCCCAGGCAGGTTTGAGCTGGTACACAGTTCTGAAAAAGAGAGAGAATTATCGAAAAGCGTTCGGGAACTTCGAACCGGGAAAAATAGTCAGATTTGATCGGGGAACTATTGAAGCGCTCCTGTTGAATCCGGGGATCATTAGAAATAGATTGAAAATTGAAGCCGCCATAAACAATGCGCATAGATTTCTTGAAGTCCAGGCTGAGTATGGAAGTTTTTCGAAATATATCTGGGAATTTGTTGCCGGCAAGCCCCGCATCAATAGATTGCTGAAGCTGTCAGACTATCTATCGACAAGCAAAGAGTCGGATGCTTTAAGCAAAGACTTGAAGAAAAGGGGATTCAAATTCGTGGGTTCCACTATCTGCTATGCCCATATGCAGGCAACCGGTATGGTCAACGACCATTCACTCGATTGCTTCAGGAGAAGTGAAATTATAAAATCATACGGCAAATAGAGGAGCCATCGGCGCCGTCTGGGAGAATGAAACATAACAAAGCGATATCGTTTTATTCCCGTGAAACGTCGGAACGAGAAAGCGCTACGCCAATCGTCAAATGGGAAAGCCAATATGAGAACAAAAACAGTCATGACACTCTTTGCCGTTCTGCTGCTGAGCAGTTGCACCAATTCTCATCCGATGACCGGAAATTGGGTTGGTTCGATGGAAATGAACGGAAAGGTGGTCGATATCTCGCTGGACTTCAATTCCGGAAACGGTTCATTGTCAAGCAAAGACTTGATGCTTCTTGACGAAGCCATTGGTAATGTGAAATATAAAAATGGGAATATCAGCTTCTCGTATAGTACTTCTGATGTAAATTTCGCATTCGAAGGGAAAGTAGAAAATGAAAAGATCTACGGAACTGTAACAATACAAGGAATGCCGCCTGCATTAAAAATCAGTTTTAATCTGTTGAAGAAATCTGATACATTTCCGGCAAAATCGTATTCTATTGAGAAGCTTTTTGTGGCGGGCAAGGGTGTAAAACTTTCTGCTGAAATATTTAGTCCCCAAACAGAAAAATTGCACCCCGCGTTGGTTTTGCTTCAGGGTTCCGGCGGATATCTTAAGAGCAGAGTTTTTTTTGATGCCGATTTCTTTGCCAATCTTGGATTTGAAGTATTGATATTCGATAAAAGAGGCAATGGGGAGTCAACGGGCAATAGCCTAACCGCAACATATAATGATCTTGCAGACGATGCAATTGCCTGCCTGGAAACATTAAAAAATCGCAAAACTGTTGATAAGCGTAAGATTGGACTCTGGGGAATTAGCCAGGGTGCGATGCTGCTGCCGTTTATTGTTTCCAAAACCGACATACCGACTTTCCTGATAGCCGTCTCACCGGAAATTACCAGTACTGTTGAGGGGGCGGCCTATGATGATAGTATTAGATCCGGTAATTCACCTGAAAATGGACACATCGCCGCGGAAAGCCATCGAAAAGTGGGAGAAATGATTCGCGATGGAAGTGATCATAAAGAAGTTGAGACTTTTATTAATCAAAATGCGCAGAAGTACAGCTTTATGAATCGAACAGCCTTATACCCAAATATTACTATCGGCAAAGAGGAATTTGAAGGACTATATTGGAGAGGCCGGAAAGAAAACTTCTACCCATATTGGAAGAATTTAAATATTTCGACATTAGTGTTATTGGGCGAGGATGATGTAATACTTAACGCTGTAAGGAATAAAACTCTCATCGAAGCCTTCCATAATAAAAAGATCGAAATAAAGATGTTCTCCCGCGCAAATCATATTATGAAAAAATCGTTTAATCCCGCAATATATCCTGACTTTGATTGGCCAAGGGCAGTTGACGGCTATCTGGATTTTGTTGGGAACTGGGTTGAAAAGAAAATTATGAAATAGCAAAATGCGGAATGGAACTCGGCGGGGCGATGTACAATGTATCGCGAAGCTCAGCTCCGCGACGTGGGAGCCGAGCAGAGCTCGGCGTTACGGAGTTGAGCCGTAACGTGGAGTTCCGCTCCGTGACGTGGGAGCCGAGCAGAGCTCGGCGTTACGGAGTTGAGCCGTAACGTGGA
>Ga0182027_10012058_pt1 | contig 12161 bp, 10 predicted proteins | sample 712E1DmetaG_FD_121300 | JGI IMG/M metagenome (GOLD analysis project Ga0182027, IMG submission 121300) | Permafrost microbial communities from Stordalen Mire, Sweden - 712E1D metaG (Illumina Assembly) | ecosystem: Environmental > Terrestrial > Soil > Wetlands > Permafrost | place: Sweden...
AAATCGTGGTCTTGCTCAGCTGGTCGCGAAACTGGTTGAGCGCGCCCTCCACCTGGCGAATGTTCGCGAGCGAGGCCTGGTAGTTGGCGCGGGCGACCTCCATCGTGGTACTGGCGGTGGTGTAATCGGCGTCCGAGATCAGCTTCTTCAGGTAAAGATCGTCGGCCCGATGGTAATCCTCCTCGGCCTTGGCCTGGTTCGCCTTGGCAAGGAGGCTGGCGGCTTTGGACGAACTGAGCGCCGCCTCCTGCTGGTCGACCAAGGCCGCATAGGAGTCGGGCTTGATGCGAATGATCACATCGCCCTTCTTGACCGCTTGGCCTTCCTTGAACGGCAGGGCGATCAATTCCCCGGAAACCTCCGGCGCAATCCCCACCTCGATCTCCGGCTGCACCTTGCCGGTGGCCGTGACGAGATGCGTGATCGTGCGGATGACCGCCTTCTCCGTCGTGACTGTCGTCGGCACGACAGAATGCTTGCTCTTGACCACAGCGGCGACAATCAACGCGACCAACACGACTACACCGAGGATGATCCACCACTTCCTGCGGGATTTCTTGCGGACCGGGGCGGCGGTCGGCGCGGAAGCGGTGCCGGGATTGGGGAGTGTAATTGAGCTCATGGTTCGAAAGTTGAAGGAAGCGGAAGATTTGGCCGAACACGGCGTTCGATGCAAGCAAGGGTACGGCAAATGAAAAAAATGGGTCGAATAAAGCTGGATCTTGCAGTTGAGGCGCGGGCATGGCCCGACGCATGGGTTTCAAGACACAATGAATTCTGCCTTGGTTGCAGCAATTTTGGATGAACGGACGGGTGAAGGGACGGATGGCTCCTGGCCGCGCGTCGGACTTCGTCCTCCACGCTGCCAGAAAGCCCTTGCTTCGCGCAACACCTGGGACATTGCATCAGGCACCATCCACATGAGCATGCGATTCTGCATCCTCGGCAGCGGCAGCGACGGCAACTGTGCCCTGCTGCAGACGGCCCAATCCCGGATCCTCGTCGATGCGGGGTTTTCGGCCCGTCGTCTTGGGCAATTGCTGGCCGGCATCGGCGAGTCGCTTGACTGCATCGACGCGGTCTTCCTCACGCACGAACACGGTGACCACACCGCCGGGATCAATGGTCTGTCGCGCCATCCACACATCAAGGTCTTCGCAAACCACGCCACAGCACGCGCAGTCCAAACCGGTTTGAAACATCGCCCCGACTGGCAATGCTTCGAAACCGGCGCACGCTTTCGCTTTCGCGACCTCGAAATCGAGAGTTTCGCCGTGCCGCACGACGCGCACGATCCGGTGGCGTTTCTTTTCACACACGGGGCAGACGACCTGTTTTCGCCGGCCCGGCGCCTCGCCTGGCTGACCGACCTGGGTCATGCGCCGCAACACATCCGGGAACGCATCCGGGAGGCGGACGTCCTCGTCGTCGAGGCCAACTATTGTCCACAGATGCTGAAGGACGACAAGAAGCGTCCCTGGTCGGTCAAACAGCGCATCAGCGGCCGACACGGCCATCTTTCCAACGAAAGCACGCGGGAATTGCTCCTCTCGGTCGCGTCGCCCCGATGGCGGCATGTTTTCCTCGCCCACCTCAGTCGCGAGTGCAACAGTCCCGCCGCGGTCGAAACCGCCTGCGCCGGCGTGCTCGCGGCGCTCAAGTGCGGCTGCTCGATCGTCCAGCCAGGGACGGGCACGCCGTTCTTCGAATTTTAGCAACCTGTCGCGCGTCGCCGACAGGCGGCTTGGCAAATGGCGTTCGCCATTTGCGCCAGAAACGATGACTTTCGACCCGTGAGTCCCCGTAGGGTCGCCGCTCGCCGGCAGACCGATTCAATGGGCTTTCTCATCGCTTGGGGATGACGTTTTCATCAGGCGATCGGCGTAGGAGCCTGCTTGCAGGCGATTCTCACCTCAAATCGCCTGCCCCTCGACAAGCTTATAGCTCGGGGCCCTGAGCCTGCCGAACGGGCAAGCAGGCTCCTACGATTCTTCCCAATACGGAATAATGACGCCTTCACTCCGCCTTGAAACCCGCCTGCGCGAGCTCCACCCGCAACGCAGTGAGCGACATCTGCAGGTCGAGGAGAAACACAATCAACGATGCGATCAGCGACGCCATGCAAAGAATGAAGCACAGCGAGACCAGCAGCGGGGCTTCAAGATGAAGCAAGGCCGCCAGAAAGAGTGAAATGATCAGGAAGCCCGCGAGCAAGACGCTCGCCGTGGCCAACACAATGGAGAGTCGCAGGACTTTCGCCCGTCGATAGAGAATGGCCAGTTGGACCGACAGTTGATCCCTCTCGGCGGTCGCGCTCGGCAACTCGCGCGCGAGCAGGCGCGAGCGGTCAACAATGCGACCGAACCGGTTTGTGAACGACAACAGCAACAAGCCGACGCCTGAAATCAGGATGACGGGGCCGACTGCAGTCTGGATGACCGGGATGAGTTGCTGCAGTGTGAGTGAGGTCATGATTGGAACGAAGATCCTGCACGCAGCGTGCAACGCCTTGCCGTTTTCAGCAATGGTGTTTTCCCAGATGATTGGATCGCCAGCCGGCGGCATCAACCCGCGCGGATGATTCGTGGAGACGCGACGCCCTCGGATGTGGGCGCAGCGAGTCTGCGCCCCTACGGCATCCGTGGATGGAGGGCGCTGCTCCGTCAGCGCCATTCGGAGTTTTTGGCGGACACGGCCCGCCTACGCTCGAAGAGCTTCGGCGAGGCCTTGCATCTGGACGGGCCACGACGAAGCCTTGGCGAAGTCGGGCGGTCCGCCCTCCACCTCCGATCGCATCAGCCGCGCCGGGATAATCCCGACACTTCGCTTGCCGTCGGGCCACACCTGCATATCAATTCCGCCAACCTCCGTCATGGTTTTCCTGAAGCACCGCCTTCGCATTTATAAGCCGCTGTTCAGCCGAACGCTGGCCGGCGGTTGCGCCGCGCTGGTCGTGCTGCTCGCTATTCTTGCTTCGAACCCCGCCCTGCACGAATGGCTGCACCACGATGCCGGGGCCGCGGACCACGAGTGCGCCATAACGCTCTTTCAGCACGGCGTGGATGCCGGGGTCGCGGTGATCGCAATTGCAGGGATGATTTGGGTGTTTGTCGCGTCGGTTGCGCTTGCGCCCACCGTGCCAGACCTGGACCAATCCCGCTATTGGCTGCCTCAGGGAAACGCTCCGCCGGCGGTGAATTGATCGTTGTCACGCGACGTGTGCCTGCGCGCACCCGCCGCTCCACGCCGGGATCACGCCATGTTCGTTGGCCCGGACCTTACGCGTTCAATTCTGCCAAGCCTTGCCATGTCCTATCGTTATTTTCTGCTACTCTCCCTATTCGCCGTCACTCTCTTCGCCACGGAAGACCCAGCTGCGGACCCAGACCTTAACCAGACTCCGGTCTCCCTCGACACCTTTGTAGTCACAAGCCGGCTCGATCAAGCCCGTGAGGACCTTGTGCCGAACCTCGGCGCCACCGCTTTCCAAATCGACAAGATCCAGATCGACGTCCAGATCCCCGGCGCCAATGCCAGCTTCAGCGGGATCCTGCTGCAGGTCCCCGGCGTGGCCCAGGATTCGTTCGGCCAGGTCCACCTCCGCGGCGAACACGCGGATCTCCAATACCGGATCAACGACGTCCTCCTGCCGGAAGGCCTCAGCGGTTTTGGCCAGGAACTCGACAGCCGGTTCGTGCAGACCATGTCCATTCTCACGGGTTCGTTGCCGGCGCAATACGGCTACCGCACCGCCGGCATTGTCGACATCCATACGCGCAGCGGCGCACCTGCCGAGGCCGGAGACATCGCGCTGTACGGAGGCAGTTTCAACACCCTGCGCGCCACCGCCGAGGAAACAGGTTCGGTGGCGCACGTTAACAGCTACGTCTCGGTCAGCGACAGCGCCAACGATATCGGAATTGAGAATCCCACGTCCAGCAAGGATCCTCTCCACGACCATTCGCACCAGCTTAAGCTATTCGGCTATTTCACCGACGTCCTCGATTCCACCAGTCGCGTCAGCCTCATGCTCAGCGGCTCCTCGGCCAACTTCCAGATCCCCAACAATCCCGGCCAGCAGCCGAACTTCTCCCTCGCCGGCGTCAGCGATTTCGCGTCGTCAGAAATCAACGACAACCAGCGCGAAGAAAATGATTACGCAATCCTTGCCTACCAGAAGACCTCGGCGGTGGTCAGCACCCAGCTTTCCGCCTTCGCGCGCTACAGCTCCGTCCATTTTATCCCGGGGCCAGCCGGCGATCTGATCTTCGATGGCGTGGCCAGCGACGTCGATCGGGGCCTGGTCAGCGAGGGATTCGAAGGCGATGTCAAATGGTCTGCCTCGACGACGCACACCGTTCGCGTCGGCGCGCTCGGCACAGGTTCGGCTGCGAGCACCCGCACCGCAACGAGTGTTTTCCCCGCCGACAGCAACGGGGACCAGACTTCGACCACGCCCTTGGCGTTCTTCGACAACCATCGCAAGCTCGGCTGGCTCTATGGCGTTTATGCCCAGGACGAATGGCAACCGGCCTCCGGTCTCACGATCAACTACGGTGCGCGCACCGACCTGTCCCAAGCCTACCTCACCGAAGGCCAGCTCAGCCCGCGCGTGAACCTGGTCTACGAACTGGGCACAGGCATAACGGTGCACGCCGGCTATGCCCGCTATTTCACGCCACCGCCGCTCGAGCTCGTCAAACCCGATGACGTCGCCCAGTTCGCTGGCACCACCAACGCGTCTGACGTCCAGGCAAGCTCGGCCGTCCGCTCGGAACGTTCCCACTATTTCGACGCCGGTCTGTCCCGACAATTCGCGCCTTCGTTCACGGCCACACTCGACAGTTACTACAAACGCGCCACCGATCAGCTGGACGAGGGCCAGTTCGGCCAGGCGCTCATCTTCTCGCCCTTCAACTATCAGCACGGGCAGGTCTATGGCGCCGAACTAGCCGGCAACTACACGTCCGGCAACTTCTCCGCTTTTGCCAACCTGGCGCTGAGCCGCGCCACGGGCCGGGATATCGTTTCCGGGGAGTTCCAGTTCAGCGCCGCCGAACTGGCCCACATCGCCACCCACGACGTGTACCTCGACCACGACCAGACTGTCACGGCGTCTGCAGGCGAATCCTATCGTTTCGGAGCAAATACAGTTTCCCTCGACCTCCTTTATGGCAGCGGACTGCGCCGCGGCTTCGCCAACACCAAACACCTTCCCGCCTATCACCCGGCCAATCTTTCCGTCGAGCATACGTTCAGGCTGGCGCACCAGCGCGAGCTCCATCTCCGCCTCGACGTCGTCAATGTCTTCGACAAAGTCTACGAACTTCGCGACGGCTCCGGCATCGGCGTCGGAGCGCCGCAATTCGGCCAGCGGCGCGGCGTGTACGGCGGCGTGTTGCTGGCCTTCTGAGCCGGGCGCCCGGTGTGCCCATCACCGGATCTTCGGGTTTTCCGCCCGAATTCATCCGCATTTCTGTGATACGGCCGTATCAGCAAAATGCTGAGGCGTGCCGGATCTTGCGCGCGTTCCCTCGTCGACCGCGCCGGCTTTCCCATTGACATTCTATGGAAGAGCGTCTCCCATAGACATTCTTAGGAAGCCTCACTCCCATGGAAAAACTGGACCTGTTGCAGGGAACCCTCGACATGCTGGTGCTGCGCGTGCTGGGCGGCGGCCCAATGCACGGCTGGGGAATCGCCGCCCGCATCCAGCTTTTGTCCAAGGATGTGCTGGTCGTGGAAGAGGGCTCGATCTATCCGGCCCTCTACCGCATGGAACAGAAGGGCTGGATCAAGGCCGAATGGGGCCAGTCCGAGAACAACCGCCGTGCCAGGTTTTACGACCTGACCAAGGATGGCCGGAAGCAGCTCGCGGCAGAAGCCCGGGACTGGGGTCGGCTCTGCGTTGCGATCAGCGCAATCATGCAGGAAGGCTGAGTCCCCATGTGCATCATCCGAGCTCGGAAGATTTGTGGGCACGCAACGCCGCGATTCATGCAGGAATCCTCTGAACGGCACACGCCTTACGGTAGGGACGGACCGCCGGGCCGTCCGTTGGGCTCGGCGCGCCCAGCGGTCGCGCCCTACCACGTATATCGCGTTATGACTCGTTCGATAGTACCCACGGCCGGGGTTTGAACAGGCGTCCCGATTACGATGCAAACGCATGTTCACGCATTTCTTTCCCGTTTGGCTTCCCTCTTCCGTCGTCGACGCATGGAAGCATCGATGACCGAGGAAATGCAGGCGCACCTCGACGTACTCACTGAAGCCAATATCGCCGCCGGCATGGCACCCGAGGAGGCGCGCCACGCGGCCATGCGCCGCTTCGGCGGCACGCCTCAGATTCAGGAACGCTGCCGCGACCAGCGCGGCTTTATCTGGCTGGAGCAGGTCCTCAAGGACACAATGTTCGCCCTGCGGTCGCTGGGCCGCGCCCGCGGATTCACGCTCACCGTCCTGGCGATGCTCGTCCTGGGCATAGGCGTCGCGACCTTTGTCTTCGACCTGACCGCGTGGATTCTCGTCTTTGCCCAGCCCTATCCGCACCCCGAGCAGCTCCACCTGCTTGGTTTCAAGGACAAGCACAGTCCCTCGAATCCTTATCAGTCCGCCATCCAGTTTCAGGCCTATCAGGAACAGACCAACGTCTTTTCCGAATACGCGGCGGTGACCCACGCACCCGCCAACGCGGTCGTGGAAGGCGAACCCGTCGTGGTCAACCTGACGGGCGTCTCCATCGATTGCTTTCGCACCCTGGGCATCAGGCCCGTGCTCGGCCGGGGATTTCTCGCCGGGGAATTCCACCCCGGCGCGAACAGTGTCGTCATCATCACCGATCTTTTCTGGCGGAAGAACTTCCACGCGGGTCCGGAAGTTCTCGGCCGCCATCTCGTCGTCGATCGACAGCCCTGCACGGTGGTCGGGGTCCTCGCGGCGGGGCAGTCGTTTCCTCCGACCTTCGAGGGCGACGTTTATCAGCCGGGGAATTTTAGCGTTGATCCGAACAATCCGTTATCGCCCGGGGTCTTCATCATCGGCCGGCTGAAGGCCGGAGTGTCGCCGGAGCAGGCCCGCGCGGCGCTGACCGCCGTCAAGCTGCCCACGCTCCCCCCCTGGGCGTCGGCGTTTTTCGCCGACTGGCAGCCCATCCTGATCCGGCCCACCGACGTGGACCGGCCGGAGACCTTCTGGGTGATGGCGATCGCGGCGGCGCTGCTCTACTCGATCGCCTGCCTCAACGCCATGAACCTGATGATCGTGCGCCTGGTGGGACGGCGCCAGGAGTTGAGCATCCGCCTCGCGTTGGGAGGAACGCGCTGGCAGATTGCCCGGTTGCTGGCGGGTGAGAGCGCGGGCCTGGCGCTGGTCGCAGGCGTGGCCGTGCTGCTGGCGGCGCGCTTTCTGTTCGGACCGCTGTTCGCGCTCATTCTGAATGCGGAGAGTGCGCGTTATGAGTCCTATTGGGACGCGCGAACACTGGCCTGCATTGCAGCGCTGAGCCTGCTGGCCTGTTTAGCCGTCGTGGCCGCCCCTATTTTGCGTCTCTGGAAGACCGAGATCAATCCCGGCCTCAAGGATGGCAGCGCCGCCGCCGGTTCAAGTCGCGCGGTCGGACGCGTGCGAGCCTCCCTGGTCATCTTCCAGGCCGCGTTCGCCGTCGTGCTGCTCGCCGGCACCGGCTTGATGGTGAAGTCGTTCGCCCGGCTGCATCGCACCGATCTGGGTTTCGATCCGGTGGGAAAGGTGAAAACCACGATCTCATTTCCCAACGGCTACGACCTGAAGCTGGAAGCGCGCCTGCAATTCTTCGAGCGCCTGAAGCAACAGCTGGCCGCGCTGCCGGGTGTGCGTGAGGTCTCCTTCGGGCAGGACTCGCTTTTGGTCGGCGGTTTCTTCGGCACCGCCCAACTCCTGATGCCCGACGGAACTTATCAGCCGGTGGCCGGGAATTTCGTCAGCGCCGATTTCTTAAAAGCCTCCGGCCTAGTCCTGAAAAAAGGCCGCTGGCTCTCCGGTAGACGCGGCGACTACGAGGCTGTGATCAACGAGGCGTTTGCGAAGGCGCGGTTCGGCGATGAGGATCCGATCGGCAAGACCTTCAAGATTCTTGTCTCCGGGGATTTTGCCACACCGGTGGTCGGCGTCGTTCGCGATGTGAAGGAGACGGTCCGGTCCGCGCCCGGCATGCGATTCTACGTTCCCGACTGGGTGTATCCGCCGAATGTTTCCACTCTCGTGCTCCGGCTCGACCGCGATCCCGGGAAGGAATTCGCAGGACTGGTCCGGCACGCGATCTACAAGTTCGATCCCAGGCTGATCGCGACCCAGGTGAGTTCAATCGACGAGATCATCAGCGAGCAGATGTGGGCGGAGCGCCAGGCCTTCACGATTCTGAAAGGGCTCTCCGTCATTGCGCTGGCGCTGGCCGTGGTCGGGCTGTTCTCCGTCATCGCCTGCGCCGTCGACAGCCGGACGAAGGAGTTCGGAGTGCGCATGGCCCTCGGAGCTCGGCCGGCGGATCTGCACCGGCTGGTGATGAAGCACGGATTGGCGACCGCAGGGATCGGCGTGGCCGTGGGGATTGCCGGAGCACTGGCGCTGACCCGTTTCATGCAAAGCCTGCTGTTCGAAACGACGTCCTACGATCCGCTCGTCTATGCGGCGGTGGCGCTGGTCCTGCTCGCCGCGGCCGTCCTGGCGTGCTGGATGCCGGCGCGACGGGCCGCCCGGGTCGACATCGCCCGGTTGTTGAGAACGGAGTGAAGATCCCCGGAGCAGCACGGGGCATTTGATCAGACCACTACGATGCCGATTCCCCTCCGCTCTCTTCATCTTCGACGTAGCCGCGAGCGTGAGCGAGTGGAGGCACATCCACTCGCTAGCGTTCGCGGCCACCAAAAATCGGAATCGCCTGCAAGCAGGCTCCTACACACCAAGCAAGCAGGAGCAAGCTCCGGGGTATCGGACACAGCGCGAATGACCAGGTCAAAAAATTCCGCATTTGAGGCGGAATCGGCTTGCCCGTTCGACAGGCTCAGGGCCCCGAGCGAAGTCGAGGGGCTGGCGCTCGCCGCTACGAGAGGCGGAAGCCACTCGCTCACGCTCGCAGCTACGAAGAGCAGAAGGCTGGAGACGCGTCTCCAGAACCGCCCGAATTGTCAGTTCTCCGATGTGGCATAGAAATCCCTCCGATGTCCGACGGCTTGACACAAACCCATGGGCGGGACCAGCCTTCGCCGAGCACTTCGGCCGGCAGGCTGCCCGTGCCACTTCTGCCGTTACCCTTCCAGCCCAAAGACGGCTTTGACGTAGTTGTCCACGCTAAAGGGCTGCAGATCCTCCGCCTGTTCGCCGAGGCCGACGAAATAGATGGGGAGCTTGAGCTCGCGCCAGATGCCCACGATCGCGCCGCCGCGGGATGTGCCGTCCAGCTTGGTGACAACCAGCCCGGTCAGACCGAAGCTCTTGTGGAACACCCGCGCCTGTTCGATCGAATTGGAGCCGAGCGAACCGTCGATCACCAGCCAGGAATGTTGCGGCGCCGCCGGGTCGTGTTTCTGCAACACGCGGCGGATCTTCGCCAGCTCTTCCATGAGGTTGCTCTTGGTGTGGAGGCGGCCTGCGGTGTCGATGACCACATAATCACGGCCTCGCGTCTTTGCCGCCTGCCAGGCATCGAAGGCCACCGCCGCCGCGTCGGCCCCCATCTGGCTGGCGACCAGTTCAAGGCCCAGCCGGTCCGTCCACGTGCGCAATTGCTCGATCGCCGCCGCACGGAAGGTGTCACACGCCGCAACCATGACTGACCGGCCGTCCTGCTTCAGCATCCAGGCGAGCTTGGCCGCGGTGGTCGTCTTGCCCGAGCCGTTGACGCCGATCAGACAGATGACCTCGGGATTGGCCGAACCATCCCGGCTCCGGACCGTCTTCTCAAACCGTCCCTCGCTCCCGGCGAGCACGCGGCGGAGGACGGCAGCGCCGATGGCCGCAGCATCCTGGCCGCGCAATTCCTTCTCCTTTTGGTGGACGCCCTTGATTTCTTCGAGAATCTCCGTCGTGGTGGCCACCCCGAAGTCGGCCGTGTACAATGCCTCCTCGAGTTCATCGAGCGACGCGGCGTCGATCTTCCGGCCGCCAAAGAGCGCGTGCGTCTTCTGCGTGATGACCGCGACCGTCTTGGCCAGGCCGTCCTTGAATTTACGAAAAAGGGAGAGCATCCGTCACCCCGACGCTTTTCGCGCGTCGCGCCCAAGTTCGCCCTTCAACCGGTCGAGAATGCCATTGATGAACCGCTTGGCATCGGCATTGGAAAACTGTTTTGACAGGTCGATGGCCTCGTTGATCGAGACGACCGGGGGAATATCCTTCCGGAACAGCATCTCGAAGATCGCCAGCCGCAGGATGGCGAGGTCGATCTTGGCGATGCGATCGAACTCCCAGTTCTGCGCCAGTGTCCGGATTTTTCCGTCGATCTCCGCCACATGTTCGATGACGCCGTGGATCAGCTCCTCGCCAAAAGCGTAGTGATCCCGTGGATGCTCGCGGTCTTCGAAGAAGACTTGCAGATCCTCCCCCAGGTCGGCCGGAGCGTTGAGGCTCCACGCATAGAGGTATTGCAGGGCGGCCACCCGGCCGTCGCGTCGCTGGACAAACTGGGCTTTGCTCATCGGGAGAACTTTCGTCGAAGCGCGGCCATTTCAAGTGCAGCCTGCGCGAATTCCGCGCCTTTCCGGATCGGACCGCCGCAACGGGCCGCCGCCTGGCGCATGTTTTCGGCCACAATCACCCCGTTGATGACGGGGATTTGCGCCTCCAGCGCCACCTGCATCAAACCCTGGCACGCGGACTCGGCCACCAGTTCGTAATGCCGGGTTTCGCCGCGGATCACGACTCCGAGGGCGACGCAGACATCGGGACGATGCCGCCGGCACAGCAACTGCACGGCGATCGGGAGTTCGTGCGAACCGGGTACCCGCACCACCACGATCCGCCGCTCGCGCACTCCCGCGGCACGCAAGTGCCCATGCACCTGATCCAGCAGCGCCTCGACAAACTTGAAGTTGAAACGCGCGGCCACGACGCCGACCGTAAAGGGGGCACCGCTAATCTCCGACGCGTTGGGCGCAAGCTGGCTCATGATGAAGGCGCACACGGCAACCCCGATTGCAGATCGCTGCAAAACAAAAAAACGATGCCCGGCCGATTCTTTCCCGGGCGTCTGGAATAGCCGCGGTCGCAACTGAACCTGAATTCCGCAGTTGAGGCTTCGGCTCCTCGTAGCGGCGAGCGCCAGCCCCTCGACTTCGCTCGGGGCCCTGAGCCTGTCGAACGGGCAAGCCGATTCCGCCTCAACTGCGGAATTTAGGCTGAAGCAGCCTGGCTGCTGGGGGACGCTGCTGCGTCAGCCCCGTCTGGACCTCTGGCGGTTCGCTCTGCCCGCTGTTTTCCCTCTCATTTGTAGAAGCCTGCAGGCGATTAAGCAGGAGGTCCATTCTGTGCGCCCTAATCCGCCTGGCGAGCCAGATGATTAACCCGGTTGATTTCGATTGTTACAACATTCGTTTGCGGCTCTTGTTCGATCCGCCTATCGTCAACAAGAACCGCCGTAGATTGTTCGACGGTGTCAACACGCCTGATCTCAGGTGCAGACGCAAGATTGTCGCGGGCTTTGTCCAACAATGCGCGAGCCGATGGTTGGGCTAATGCTGGCATGGACGCCAGAACGAGGTAAAGCGGAAATATATATCTGAATACACTCTTCATATAGATGATCCAAGATTGCTGGAATTCAGGTGTTCTCGTTCAATCTCTTGCGTTTGCTTTTTTGCTGCGACCACCACCATAGCGCCGGTGGCACCAGCCAGAGGAAGTTAAGCCAGGGCGCATAACGCATCCCAGCCAGAGCGTTCTGAAAGAAACGGCTGTCGCGGATGAATGCCTCCGCAGGGGCATCATTCGCATATCGCCCCAACGCGACGCCGCCGACGGCAAAATTGTGGGCGATAGCCACGCCACCATGCGCGGCCAGCCAGGCCATGGCGCAACCACCAAAAGCCTGCCAGCCGACAGCCATCCCGCCTATCGCCCATGGACCCAAGCTGAACCCTCCCAAAGACAAGCCTCCAATCGCAAAACCACCAAACGTCAAAAGACCG
>Ga0182027_10012059_pt1 | contig 12161 bp, 10 predicted proteins | sample 712E1DmetaG_FD_121300 | JGI IMG/M metagenome (GOLD analysis project Ga0182027, IMG submission 121300) | Permafrost microbial communities from Stordalen Mire, Sweden - 712E1D metaG (Illumina Assembly) | ecosystem: Environmental > Terrestrial > Soil > Wetlands > Permafrost | place: Sweden...
CCGCCTGGACCAGCCGACATTGGTTCTTTACGAAACAAAAAACCATCAGCGTGTCGCTCCGATCCTTGTCGACACAGCGAAACATTCGGGTATCCAATTCGAACTGATTCCGTGATTGAACAGGTTTATAAGTCAGAATAGTTTATAAGTTGAATGGTTGAAAGGTTTATAAGTTTAAAAAACCGGAACTTCTCAACTTCTCAACTAATTCTTCACTCCTACCAATTCCCTGACTTTTTGCAACGTTGGAGTTCCCGCAGCTCGCGCCTTTTCAGCGCCCTTTTTACGAACTTCGGCAATGTAATCCAGATTACCTGCAATGGCCTCGCGTTTTTTACGAAAGGGAAGAAAATGTTCCCATAACACCGAGAAAAGCTCCTTTTTCGCGTCACCGTATCCGTAACCGCCTCTGAGGAGTTTTTGTTCCATGTCGATTATTTTTTCCTGTGAGGCAAACAATTTATAGAGTGCAAAAACGACGCTTTTTTCCGGGTCTTTAGGACTTTCGAGCGGCGTCGGATCGGTAATTATGCTCATGATTTTTTTCTTGAATTGGTTTTCCGGTGCAAAAATATCGATTGTATTGCCATATGATTTTGACATTTTTTGGCCATCGATGCCCGGAACCACTGCAACGGTTTCTTTAATTTGCGGCTCGGGAATGGTAAAAACCTCACCATATGCCTGGTTGAATTTAATCGCAATGTCCCGTGCGACCTCAACATGCTGTTTCTGGTCTTTACCAACTGGAACTATAGTTGACTGATACATGAGAATGTCGGCAGCCATGAGGACCGGATATGAAAAAAGCCCGTTGTTGGCCGGGAGGTTTTTGGCCACTTTATCTTTATACGAATGACAACGCTCCAATAGCGCTTTCGGCGTCACATTGCTCAAATACCACGCAAGTTCCGTGACCTCGGGGACATCGGATTGGGCCCAAAACACGGATTTGTCCGGATCAATGCCAAGCGCAAGCAAATCCAAAACAGCTTCGGTAGAAAACGCGCTTACCTTTTTGGCATCGAACACCGACGTTAAACTGTGTAAATTTGCCAGAAAGCAGAACAGTTCGCCCTTTTCCTGAGAAGCAACCATTGGTTGTATCATACCAAGGTAATTGCCGATATGCAATATGCCGGACGGTTGAATGCCCGAAAGAATGCGCATGAATAAATGACTCCTTATATTTTAGTGCTATGCTTAAAAATATCATTCAATATAATTAATTTAGGTTTGCGTTTTCTTGTTCAAATATTTAATTTATAGGCTATTGAAATAATTTTGAAAACCATGTATTTTAATTTCTATCACCAACCCTAAACACAAGGAGTGTTTTATGAAACTGTCCCGCGTTCTTATTGCTGTTGTTGCTTGTTCAAGTTTTTTGTTTGCCCAAGAAGCCGCTGCACCTGCTGCTGAAAAAGCTGCACCAGCCAAAAAGGCAGCAGGCTCATCGATTACTGGAACCGTTATTTCGGCCGATGCATCAACAATTATTGTTAAAGCTAAAAAAGCCGAAGACACGATTGCTATTGATGCTGCAACAAAAGTTACTATTGGAAAAACAGCCAGCACCGCAGCCGACATTAAAGCTGATTCAAAGGTAACAGTGAACTTTAAAACAGTTGAAGGCAAAAAAGTTGCCACAAAAATCAGCGAAATCGTTGCTAAAGGTGAAAAAACATCCAAGAAAACCGAAACCACAACATCAACTTCAACAACCACAACAACTGAGCCTGCTGCAGCTCCCGCAGCAGCACCTGCAGTTGAGAAAAAAGCCGAACCAGCTCCTGCTGCAGCACCCGCAGCAGCTCCTGCTAAGAAATAATTTTAGTTAACGTATCGCTTTTATAAAAGCCATCCTGTTTTTCAGGATGGCTTTTCTTTTTGGTTTTTATCTTTATTGCAGATGTGAAAAAGGTACTATATTAAAATGCGTATTAGTGCCTATATCTGGATTATATACGCATTTTGCATATATAATAAATTTTGCGTATATAATAAATAAAGTAACCTTATCCCATAAGACATGTCCCCGAAGCGATAGCGAAGTGGGAAGCATGGGATTGAACTCAAATCATATAAAAAAACGTTTCCCCTTTTTAATAAATCGACAACCCATGAGTTTTCAGACTAAATTACTCCTTTTTTTCGGGCCACTCTTTGTTCTGGTTGTAGGGTCTCTATTGTTTTATACCATGCAGTCGGAACGCAGGATCATTAATCAGCTTGAAGACGACATCCAAAACATTGTCCATACCGTGCATTACTCCACACAAAAACTTTCTGCAAAAAAAGGATCTGATTCCGAAGCCTTGGAACGCTTTATCCAGGACATAAAAAAGAACAAATCCATCAGGGAAGTATCTGTAGTCAATAGCAGCGAAAAGATCGTGGCAAGCAGCAATCCGAACAAAGTCGGGCAGGCCAAAAAGTTATCGGGCAAGGAAATCGTGGTGAAAGCGCAATTCGGATTGGAAGACTCAGCGGGAAAACATCTGCGATACGATTTCGTCGAGGTGCCGATAATCAGGGACAATAAAGTCATCGGGCTTCTGCAAACATCAATTGTCGTCACCGATTTCACCTATTTATTCAGTCGACTCAATTATCGGACAACGATCATTGCCGCTGGATCCTTGCTTGTCATGATCCTCATTTCTCTCTTTGCCATTCGCAGGCTCAATACGCCGCTTCGGAACTTGTCTCTGGTGGCGGAACAGGTCGCCCTCGGCGACCTGTCGGTTCGTCTTGACAGAAGGGGGACCGACGAGGTCGCCCGTTTAACAAATTCTTTCGATGCCATGATCAATAAACTTGCCGAGCACAAGCAATTGGAAGACAAACTTCGCGATTTGGAACGCCGCGCAATTTTAGCGGAAATGGCAGCCAATTTGGCGCATGAAATCCGAAACCCCCTGAACCTGATAAATTTGACCGCCGACCATTTGGGGCATGACTATATGCCGACAAATGAGGAGAAGAGAAAATCATATGCAGAGCTCATCGCTGCCCTAAAAGCCGAGGTCAAACATCTCAATACAATGGTCAGCGAATTTTTAACCATAGGACGTCCTTCGCGGCTTAAAAAATCAACATTCAAGCTTGTCGAACTTTTCGACCAGCTTATCGTTATTGTCAAACAGCAATTGGTTGCAAAACACATCAATCTTATTATTAATGCCGATGACTTGGTTTCCATCAGCGCCGACATAGAACAAATGCGCCTTGTTTTTCTTAACCTATTTTTAAATGCAATTGAGGCGGTTCCCGATAATGGCGTTATTTCCGTGGATGTTCAACAGGCGGGCAACACTGCTATTTTACTAAGAATTACCGACAACGGCCCTGGTATTGCTACGGAAAACCTTGAACAAATCTTTGAACCGTATTTCTCAAAACGCCCCGGTGGTACCGGTCTCGGCCTAGCCCTTGCGCGTCGGATTATCGAGGAACACGGCGGAACGATTAAAGCCGGCAATGTTGAAAATGGCGGCGCAAGATTCGACATTACCCTTCCGGTTTTTGATAATGCCGAGACAATCAAAGAACCGCCGGTTTCCATCGGTTGACTTTTATTCACCTTTTTTTGTTTGAGATTTTCTTATGGCAAAAGTCCTCATTGTAGATGATCAAACGGCACAACGAAATATCATGGCAAGCATTCTTGGTTCGGAAGGGCATGCACTGGCCGAGGCAAGTGACGTAGACACCGCTCTTAGTCAGGTCCAGGAATTTAAACCCGATGTGATATTGACAGATTTAAAAATGGAGGGCAAAAGCGGTCTTGTTTTAGTCGAGGAGATCAGCAAATTGCCGGTACCTCCTGAAATTGTGGTCATTACCGCATTCGGGTCTGTAGAAACCGCGGTAAATGCCATGCGTCTCGGCGCCTACGACTATTTGAACAAGCCCTTGGAACGCGATGTGCTGTTGCTTGTTGTCCAGCGGGCAGCGGAAAAGTTTTCATTACGTATTGAAGGGCAACAGCTTCGGAATGAATTGACAAAACAACTTACCGAAGGCCTGATTGCCGAATCTGCTGCAATGAAAAACGTACTTGAAATTGTAAAGAAAGTCGCGCTCAGCGATTCCACGATACTTGTTCGAGGCGAATCGGGAACAGGTAAAGAACGAATCGCACGGCTTATTCATTACCTTAGCAGCCGCGGCCGTAAAATGATGCAGAGCATCAACTGCGCCGCCTTTCCTGAAACATTGCTCGAAAGCGAACTTTTCGGCTATGAAAAAGGTGCGTTTACCGGTGCGCAAAACCGTCATATCGGGCTTGTCGAGGATTCTTCGGGCAGCACTTTGTTCCTGGATGAAGTGGCCGACATGTCTCTTTCGACTCAGGCAAAACTTTTGCGGGTTTTGCAGGAACGTGAAATCAGACGTGTCGGCGGAACAAAAAACATACCGGTAGACCTTCGCATAATTGCTGCAACAAACAAGAATCTTGAGGATGCGATCAAGCAAGGCACTTTCCGCGATGATTTGTTTTACAGGCTTAATATCATTCCGATAACTATTCCGCCGCTTCGTGAAAGGCGCGAGGACATAGAACCTCTTGTCAACTTTTTCATTTCCCGTAGCGGGAAACCAAAAAAAGTCAATGCGGAAGCAATGGAATTTATTCGAAATTACACCTGGTTCGGCAATGTGCGTGAACTTGAAGCTGTTATGGAACGAATTAGCGTTTTATCGACCAACCAAGTCATTACTGTTGAAGATTTACCGGCAGAACTCACTCATCGTTCTTCAACGTCAGACGCATCTTCTATTGCTTTTTCCCTTCCCAAGGAAGGAATTGTTTTTGAAGATTGGGAAAAAGATGTTTTATCCCAGGCACTCTTGCAATGTAATGGCATAATGGCTGATGCTGCAAAATTATTGGGCATGACCTACCGAACGTTTCAATATCGCGCTGAAAAATTTGGCTTAAAAACAGAATAATCACTCACCCCGCGCTTCGCTGCGGGATAAGTTGTAGCTGTGATTTTATACACTCGGTAGACCTCGGTATAATTTCTATAAAATTACTAAACAGTATACGTTTTGGTATATTGGGATATACCAAAACGTATACGCAAATTGGCTATTTCTGTTAATTTAAGAAAATATTATTTGATACCCAGTTTTGTAATTATAACAATTTCAATGAGATACAAATTATTAGCTCCAGGAATTCAATTATTGGCAAACCATTTGCTTAATTCCTAAGTCATAATAACTGTTTTCAAGCCCCATTTTTAAACAATTTTTTTAAGGAGTGTCTCATGAAACTTTCCCGCATTCTTATCGCTGTTGTTGCTTGTTCCAGTTTTTTGTTTGCTCAAGAAGCCGCTGCACCCGCTGCTGCTGCTCCTAAAGCAGAAAAATCTGCTAAAAAAGAAGCTGCTTCCACAATCAGCGGAACAGTTGTTTCCGTAGACGCAATTGCAAACACAATCATTGTTAAGGTTAAAAAAGCCGAAGACACCGTAAGTGTTGAAGCCGGCGCAAAGATCCTTAGCGGCAAGAAAGAAATCGCTCTTGGTGATATCAAAGCAGATGCAAAAGTAACTATTACTTGCAAAATGGTCGACGGCAAAAAAGTCGCAACCAAAATTGTAGAAAAAGCTGCTGTTGAGAAAAAAGAAAAAGCTGCTGTTGCAAAGTAATTAGTTTTAGTTTTTAGATTTCATTGTATGGGGTTTGTTTGTAACTCCGTCCGGCTTTGCCGGGCGGAGTTTTTTGTAACCCACTTTCAATTAAAAACACCTCTTTCTTCAAGCATTTATTAATTTAATCTTTTATTCCATGGATTTTTAAAAAAATTCTTCATTAAACTAGTTAATATGCAATTACGCTATATCCGCTCTCTGCTCGCAATATTTTTTTTTGTGGTACCATATAGTTATTCGCTTGAGCTTCCGTCCTCAATGAAAATGGGGATTTTTGATTATTCAAAAAACAATCAAAACGCTCTAAATACACAACCGAATTTTGCAACCGATCAAAATGAAACCTACAATTCCGTTGATCCGGATCAATATTTTATTGGCGGCGGAGATGTTTTTAAAATTACAATTATTGGCAACTCTTCAATCCAATATACTGCTACGATAAATCAGCAATGTGAATTGTTTATTTCCGAACTGGGAATTAAAAAATTAGGAAAAGTATGCCTTACAGAAGCACAGAAACAAATTATTGAATTTGTCCAGACAAAATTAAAAAAAGCAAACGACATTCATGTTGACTTGATAAAAGCAAAGAGAGTTACGGCGTCGATCAATGGTGCAATCACAGGACCTGGCACCTATTCTTTGCCAGGAACCAGCAGGATTCTTGATGCGATTCGACAGGCCAATAATGGCATGATCCCATCAATGAATGAATGCAATCTCAGAGAAATTCAATGTACTTCACAAGATAGTATAACCACAATTGATCTGTTTGGCTATTTATTTAAAAACGATATGGCTTGCAATCCGTATTTATATCCTTGCGAAAATATAAATGTCTCATTTGCAACTCGCCGTGTTTATGTCAATGCGCCCTTAAAAATGGCAGTAACGGGGTGGATCCCAATTAAAGAAAAAGAGACACTCTTCGATTTCCTTTCCTATCTAAAATTTGATGCTTCGGCAGATACCACTATGATTTTTTTCCAAAGTTCTATTTCCGACAATTCCAGGTCCTCACGAAGTATTTCTTATGGGGAGACATCTTCAATTGTATTACAAGATAGAGATATTATTACTATACCATCTAAAAAAAATTATGCTCCGGTTATATTTGTAAATATTGGCGGGGAAGTTGCACAACCCGGTCTTTACCCTATTATAAAAGATTCCACTACAATTGAAAATGTATTAAAGATAGCGGGCGGAATAACTCAGTATGCAGATTTAAGTCGAGCTGTAATCGTTCGCCGCAGTAAAGTAGATGAACGATTTGATTCATTAAAATCCTTTCAAAATAATAATTTACCCAATACGAATAATATTACAACTGTCCGACCTGAAATGAATACTGGTCTTTCAAAAATGAATGCCACAAAGGATTATGCAATTATTGATTTGGAAAGTGCCGGCATGTCTGTAAAACTGTTTGCAAATGACAATATTATTGTTCCGCCAATTGATCATTTTATTTATATAAGTGGGGATGTGAAAAAATCAGGGGCCTATCAATATATTTCCGGGAAGTCATATAGGTATTATATCGCTCTAGCTGGCGGATATACGGGAAAAGCAGATAAATCCAATGTTTTCGGCGTGCGTAATTTTGGCACTTTTTCTCAAATAACCGACTTAAGCGAAATTCGCGCCGCTGATGTGATTGTGGTTCCCGACTCCCAACAGGCAAAGTTTTTGACAAACGTGTTTTTGCCAATTCTCCAAACTTCTGCAACTATAGTTTCTGTTTTTCTGGCAATTTATTCTCTATCACATACAACCGGAAAATGATATTTATTGTTGGTCATTTTTAACTTATGGTAACAAATAAACTCTACTCTTCTTTATGGCATTTTTTTATTTTGAATAATCTCTGGAGTTGATTCATGGTTGAAGAAAAGAAAATCAGCATTTTTGATTTGATTATAATCCTTCTTAAGAAAAAATGGCTATTATTTATTGTCACTATTTTATTTACCGGATTTGGATTTTTTATTAGTTCCATAATGACCAAGTATTACACAGCAACAGCTACAATTCTGCAACCCAAAAAAAAAATTGCCGACGGTCTTGGATCTCTTCTTAGTGAATTGCCTATGGGAGGTATGTTAAAAAACATGGATTTTCTCGGGCAAAACGACATCGATCAATTTTTAAATATTTTGCAAAGCAGACGATTAGCCGATAAAACTATTTTACGATTTGACCTCATTAATCGATATAATTTCGGAAAAAAGAAAAAATTTTACTATGAAAATGTAATAAAACTGTTTCATAAAAATGTGACTATCCTTGAAAATAAATACGATAACATTGAAATTTCGTACACTGATTCAAACCCCGAATTTGCCGCAACGGTAACTAATTACATAATCACCCAATTGGATACTATCAATTATTTGCTTGCAAAGGAAAGCGCAAAAAACTCTCGTCAATTTTTTGGTGAACGTCTGAATCTTATTAAAACAGATCTCGACAGTGCAAGTCAACGATTTGCACAATTTCAAATTGATCATAATTATATAGATTTGGAACAACAGGTAAAATCTTCTATTGAGGCTGTTTCGCAGGTTGAAGCGCAAAAAATGAGCGTAGATCTTGAAATCGAGCAAATAAAAAATCAATTCGGAGACAACAGCCAACGAATGGTTGAGCTGGTGAAAAACAAGAAAACAATCGAAAACACCTTGGCTCACGCTATGAAGGATGAAAACAAGGGTATTTTGGTGCCTTTGAAAAATGCCCCCGAACTTTCTATTAGATACGGTTTTTTATATAGAGACGTAAAAACGCAAGCTGCGTTATATCAATTTGTCCTTCAAATGTTCGAGCAAGCTAAATTTTCGGAAGCGAACAATAGCCCAACAGTCCAGGTTCTTGAGTGGGCAATACCTCCCCAAATGAAAACCAGGCCAAAACGCGCCGTTTTCATGATTCTTTTCTTTTTTATCGGAATAAGCGCAGGTTGTGTGAGCATACTTTTAAAAAATTGGTATCAAATTCAAAAATCAAAACAAAGCGAAATTTATCTTCAAATCAACCAAATCGTTTCGTTGCTTTTTTCATTCAAAACCAGATAGTTTGATAAAATCAATTTTAGGTATTGAAAGTTGACATAATTATAAAAAATATTAATGGCTATATTTTATCTAATACTATTTTTATCCTGTCTCTATTATGCTGATTTAAAAAAGCATGATTTTTTTTCACCTGCGAATATTCTAATCTTGATTTATTCCGTTTTGCTTTTCATAAATTCTTTCAATTTCAGCCGCTATCAAACGTCTTGGTCCCCCACGACGACGATTTTATTTGTAGGATCTCTCGGACTTTTTTTGTCTGCCGTGTTAATTGTCAAATTACACTTTACTATCAATAATGCCCGGTTTCTTGGTTTCAATGTCATAAAAACCAGCATTGCTGAAGAAGCCAGACTCGTGGATTGGGCAAGTTTTTCAAAATGGGTTTATATTCCGGCTACAATATTTATGGCAGGTTTTTTAGAAGCCTATTTGAGAGCGAAACAATTGCCGATTTTCGCAAGTGATCCGGGTAATGCAAGGCTTGACTTTATATTAAAAAGCCGCTTTTTTGTTCACGCCTGGCTCTTTGGCCCGCCGACCTTAATGCTCGCATTTGAATTTATTTTACTGTCAAAATATTCCTTGAGAAAAAAACTTCCTGTTATTATTGTCGCTTCCGTCGTTGCTTTAGCATATTTGATGCTAATCACCAGAGGAGATCTCTTTCGATTTTTTATTTTCGCAATTTTGCTTTACCACTACTCTGAGAAACGGATATCATCCAAAGCGTTTGTCATGATTATCATCGTTGCCATGGCTGTCTTTCTTGGCTTCTTATTAGTCCGAGTTCGGAATCCGATGCTGCTTGTCGTGCAAACTCAGAATATAAAAGCGCATCTTCCCCATGGATTCGAATGGCTTTCTATGCTCTATACGTATGTTGTAAATAATTTTTGGAATTTCGATTACGCCATTCGCCATTATTATGAAGGAATCGGATTTTACCCGACCGAATACGGCTATGAAACATTTAAACCTATCCTTCAATTATTATTTATCGACGGGTCATTGGCACATGGCTATGGTTTTGATAGCGGTTATAATGAGTCGATTGTAATGGTTAAAGGGCTAAACACTGTCATTTACCCTTGGGCACTTTTTAAAGATTTTGGACCACTAAGTCTTTATTCGCTTTCATTTATTTATGGAATATTAGCGGCCTATTTTTACTATAATACGGTAATGCGCAAGCCTTCGTTATCTCGAATTGGGATTTGGGCAATTATTGCTGGAATGATGATACTCAGTTTTATTGTGGATTTTTGGACTAGATGGTTTCCTTATATGAACATATTGCTGATATGGCTTGCCCATAGGAAAAAGAAAATAATAAACGATCCTTTTTAATAGAAAGAACATTTCAGTTCTATACCTTTTTATCAAGACAATCATGAATATTTTATACGATCATCAATTTTTTCCCACATTGCGATTTAGCGGAATAACTCGATATCATTACGAATTGGCGAAATATCTTGTTAAACAACGCGATTGTGATATTTCGATATTTATGGGATGGCATATCAACGAATTTGCTTTTGATTTAATAGCTAAGGAAGCAAAACATTTTTTTGGAATGCGAAGGCCACCTATACCTGGAACCGAACGACTATGGTCGTTTCTGAGCAAACATGGGCTTTCGATATTTTCTTTGCTTCATAAAGCCGACATTTATCATCAAACATACTATTCGTACCTTTTGCCTAACTTTGAAGGGAAAAGGATATTGACAGTTCATGATATGATTTACTTTTTGTTTCCGCAGTATTTTGACAAAAGCGATAAAACAAGAGAACATACCCGGAAAAGTGTTGAAATGGCGGATGGAATTATTGCCGTATCTGAAAATAGTAAGAAAGATTTGATGCGGATTTTAAACGTACCTGAACATAAAATAAAAGTAATTTATGAAGCTAATTCTCTGGCAAACATTCCAAGCCCTGGAAACCCCGTTAAATGTCCTTATATTTTATATGTCGGCCAAAGATTTCATTGGAAAAATTTTGTTATCCTTCTCAATGTTTTTACACATTCAGTGACCCTGAATAAAAATTTTAAGTTAGTATGTTTTGGGGGTTGGGATTGGACTAAATCTGAAAAAGAAATAATCAGTAAATTCTCTCTTCAAGATAGAATTATAAAAATTTCCGGGCCGGATGAACTTTTGGCAACTTTTTATGCACATGCAAATGCTTTCGTTTATCCTTCATTATATGAGGGGTTTGGCCTTCCGATACTTGAGGCAATGCATTACAGTTGCCCTGTTATAGCAAGCAATACCAGTTCCATTCCAGAGGTCGGTGGCGAGGCTGCATTGTATTTTGACCCGACAAATGAAGAAATGCTTGAACATGTGTTATTGAAAGTGTTAAACACGGAAAGCATTGCAAAGGATTTGGCACATAAGGGAGTCGCACAAGAAACCAAATTTAGCTGGGAAAAATGCGGCAAGGAAACGTATGATTTTTACAAACGGATTCTATAGACATGCTTAATAAATGACCGTTTTTTTGGTTTTAAAAAAGGCTTTTCAAATGTTGACATGCGAATATGTTGGGATTATTGGAAAAATATTGCGATTACGCTTATTTCATGTTCTTCTTTCCAAAATGGTTTCCTTTAAATTTCGCGGACGAAAACTGAAATATTTCTGCCACAAATATAATACGACTTATACGAATGAACGAATTATTGAAATTCCGGTTATCCTCGATTTGATGCAAAATCATACTAATCATAGAATATTGGAAATCGGTAATGTGCTTTCCCATTACATTGACGTTGACCATGATATTTTGGATAAATACGAAAAGGGGGCCAGAGTTATAAATGAAGATATCGTTTCTTTTAAACCCCGCATGAAATATGATTCGGTTGTTTGCATTTCAACATTGGAACATATTGGTTGGGATGAAAATCCCGAGGACACAATCAGAATTTATATTCATGGCGAAAATCCAGAGACTGTTTTAAAAAACATTGAGCCAAAAAAAATTGAAAACACAATAGAAAAAATAAAGACCTTTTTAAACGACAACGGGGAAATAATTTTTACTTTTCCTACAGGGTATAATCCTTATTTGGACGAAATGATTGAAACCAAACGAATTCAATTCGATACGATGTATTGTATGAAACGTATTTCGTGGTGCAATATTTGGAAAGAAGACAGCTATCACAATGTCAAGAAATTAAAATATAACGAACGATTTCCAAGAGCAAACGGGCTGATTGTCGGTATAATAAAATTGGAAAAATGAAATTACTTATGATTCTTAAAACCGCATATTAATTAGTTCTTGTTCAAAATGAACAAACAGTAAAATAGGTATTGACAATAGGGATCGCATGAGGTAATTTATGTCAAGTAGTACTTCCGATAATACAAGACACGACACCACAAGGATCC
>Ga0182027_10012060_pt1 | contig 12160 bp, 8 predicted proteins | sample 712E1DmetaG_FD_121300 | JGI IMG/M metagenome (GOLD analysis project Ga0182027, IMG submission 121300) | Permafrost microbial communities from Stordalen Mire, Sweden - 712E1D metaG (Illumina Assembly) | ecosystem: Environmental > Terrestrial > Soil > Wetlands > Permafrost | place: Sweden...
AGCTTGCCGGCAATCGACCGCACCAGATCGAGGTTCTCCTCGACAAGCCGGTCGCGGTCATGCCCCATAGCGCACCGAATAGAGCAAGCCTTCCCGCTCTTCGTCAAGCGGATAGAACCGCAGCTGGGATTCGGAGCAGGGGGGCCGGGGTGGCCCCAATTCATCGCATGGAAGCATTGCGCCTTCGCCGCCGAATCAGGAAGGTGCCGACCAGGATGGCGATGGCGGTGGGCCACGCGCTGGTCAAGCCTCTTGGAACTCCCGGCGGTGTGCTGTCAGAAGCCTGCGCCTGGGCATCCAGCGTGTGCGGCGGGTTCGACATCAACGAGCAAGCGTGGGCTGGTCTGGCAGCAATCTGAACGACGCACAGGAAGGCAGCGCTGGAGACCACGCAATGGGAAACCGCAAAATGCTGTGAATGGTGAAGCATGAGCAAGCCTCCCTTGATTGTCGCTCCCGCTGCTCTGCCCATCCTACACCCAGCGCGCCACGAGCGTGGATCAGTGTAGGGGTTCAGCCTTGAACCGCCTCCCCGTTTCCTTCACTATCCGGCCATCATGCTTGATCTCGTTTGCTCCTGGCTGCTGATCGCGTTCGTCTCAAGCGTCGCACTCGTCACCTTGATTCTCTTCTTGATCGGCAGGCGAGCGCGCAACGCCCGGTTGGAGGGTCATGGCGGCGTGATGCTGGGCCGTGGGTTGATGGAGTCCACGTACTTGCTGTTCCGTCCCGTGGAGAAGGTTCTGCTCGCCCTGCGAGTGACGCCCAACATGATCACCACGTTTTCATTGCTTCCGGGTGTTCTCTCGGCGGTGGCTCTGGGGTACGGGCACTTCGGCGTGGGCGCAATGCTGGCCACCATAGCCGCGTTCTCCGACATGCTCGACGGCATCTTGGCGCGCCATCTGAAGTTGAGCTCTGATGTGGGCGAGTTGTTCGACGCCGCGGTGGATCGCTACGGTGAGTTTTTTCTTCTCGCCGGACTGGTCTTCTACTTCCGCGACACGCCGGTCATGCTGATCCTCACCCTAGCCGCGATTCAGGGGTCATTCATGGTCAGCTACGCCACAGCCAAGGCCGAATCCTTGGGTGTTCCGCCGCCGAGGGGTGCGATGCGCCGGGCCGAGCGCGCCGTGTATCTGATCCACGGCTGTGCCTTTGTTCCCGTGGCTGGCCTGGCGTGGCCTTCCGTGACAGGAACTTCGATTCTGCACCTTAGTCGAGAAATCCCCATCGAAGTTGCCGTTTTGGTGGTAGCAACAGTGACCAACGTGTCCGCAGTCCGGCGTTTCTTCCGCATTGCCGCTTCCCTGCGGGCTCGCTCCGCATGAACCAGTCGCAACCCAATAATCAGAAACCCAACATCGCCACTGCCGTTCCTGGTCCGCGCAGCCAGGCGCTGCGCAAGCGCGAGGATGCCCACATTGCGCCTGGCCTGCAGGGCTATGCGCTGATGGCCGGGATCGCGGTGGCCGAGGCGCGCGGCAGTGCCATCACTGACGTAGACGGCAACACCTACGTCGACTTCATTGGCGGCATCGCGGTCAACGCCCTGGGGCACTCCCACCCCATATACGTCAAGGCGCTGCAGGACCAGGTGGCGCGCGTGTCAGTGGGAGCACTCACCAGCGAGCCGCGCGTCGAGCTGTGCGAGCGTCTGGCCGCGCTGACCCCATCGCCCAAGCTGCACCGACTGCAGCTCTATTCCAGCGGCGCCGAGGCGGTTGAGAGTGCCTTGCGTCTGGCCAAGTGCCACACCGGCAAGAACGAATTCGTCAGCTTCTGGGGCGGTTTTCACGGCAAGACCATGGGCGCGCTGTCGCTCATGGGTTCGCGTTTCAAGGAGAAACTGGGGCCCATGCTGCCGGGCTCGCACTGCGTGCCCTATGCGGATTGCTACCGCTGCCCGCTCAAGCTGCCCTATCCGGCTTGCTCGATGGCTTGCGTGGAATTCGCGCGCAAGCAGATTCACATGAGCAGCGCGGGTTCAATCGCGGCGGTGATTGTCGAGCCCATGCAGGGCACCTCGGGCAACGTCATTCCGCCCAAGGAATTCTTGCCGGCGGTGCGGGATTTGGCCCACGACCTGGGCGCGCTGCTCATCGCCGACGAGATGATCACCGGGTTGGGCCGCACCGGCCGCAACTTCGGCGTGGACCACAGCGGCGTCGTGCCTGACATCATGACCGTGGGCAAGGCCTTTGGCGGCGGATTCCCGCTGTCTGGGATCGTGACCACCGACGAGATCTCCGCGGCCAAGCCGTGGAGCCATCCTTCGGGTTCGTCGTCGAGCTACGGCGGAAATCCGCTAGGCGCCATGGCCGGGGCCAGCGCGCTGAAGATCATCGCGGACGAGCGGCTGGTGGAGAACTCGGCACAGGTTGGCGCCGTCATGCTGCGCGAACTGGAGAGTTTAGTAGAGCGCTATCCCTTCGTGGGTTATGTGCAGGGCTCGGGCCTGTTTATGCGGGTGGAGCTGGTCAAGGACAAGGTCAGCAAAGAACCGCTGCCGCGGCCGGTGACCGAACGGATCTTCCACGAGTGCGTGCGGCGCGGCCTGCTCACCATGGCCTACGCGGCCAACTTCCGCATCCAGCCGGCGCTGACCATGGACGAGGCCACGGCGAAAAATGGCCTGGCAGTGCTGCGCGAGGTGTTTGATCGCGTGGACCGCGAGCGCTGGTTCGCAACCTGAGGCGGGGGACGGAGACAGCGGGGGCGCAGTGGTCACCCGCACCGCAGCGCCTCGACATCCGCCGTGCTATGCCAAGGACGGAAAGCGAGACGGACGTCATGAAATACGTGGTCTTCCTCATCGACGGCATGGCCGACTATCCGCTGCCCGAGCTGGGCGGCAAGACGCCGGTCGAGGCTGCGCGCACGCCCACCATGGATTTGTTGGCAGAGGCGGCGCAGTTCGGAACCTTCGTCACTCTGCCCGAGGCGTTCCCAACGTCGTCGGACGTGGCCAACATGTCGGTGCTGGGGTGGGATCTGGCCAGCGCATACACCGGCCGCGGGGCCATCGAGAGCTACGGATTGGGCGTGCCGCTCGACGATCGAACCGTCGCTTTCCGCATGAACCTGATCACGGTCAAGGGCGAGTTTCTCGAGGACTATTCCTCGGGCCACATCTCCGAGCCCGAGGCGGCTGAGCTGATCGCGTTCCTATCGGAGAAGCTGGGCACTGACAAGATCAGACTGCAGAAAGGCGTGTCCTATCGCCACATCCTGTATCTTGTGGGCAAGGAATTCTCGGCTGACGTGGCCTATGACAAGCCAGATTCGTCGCATGGCATGGAATGGAAGAAGATTCTGCCTCGGGCAGTCAAGCCCGAGGCCGAGTCAACTGCGGCGTTGCTGCGCGAGCTTGTTTTCAAGTCGCGCGAGATCCTGGAAGACCATCCCGTCAATGTGAAGCGACGGGCGCAGGGAAAGAATCCGGCCAATTCCATCTGGCCCTGGTCCGGCGGACGCAAGCCGCAGATGCCGTCGTTCGAAAAGCTGCACGGCAAGAAGGGCGGCATCATTTCTGCCGTGGACGTGATCCTGGGCTTGGGCCTCTTGGGTTCGATGGAGTCACTGCGCCCCGAGGGTGCCACGGGATTTCTCGACACCAACTACGAGAACAAGGCGCGCGCGGGAGTCGACCTTCTGCGCCGCAACGACTTCGTCTACGTTCACGTGGAGGCTGTGGACGAATGCGGCCACATCGGCGACCTGACCAACAAGATCAAGGCCATTGAGGATTGCGACGCTCGACTCATCAAGGTTTTCCTGGAGGAGTACCGCAAGGTCCACCGCGATCCTCTGCGCATCATGGTGCTTCCCGACCATCCGGTGCCGGTCAAGCTGCGCAAGCACACCCGCGATCCGGTTCCCTTCATGGTCTGCGGCTCAGGCGTAGCCGGCGATGCGAACTTGCGAAGCTACAACGAAGCCACCTGCGCGTCCGGCCGGTATCAGAAGCTGAAGGGCCGGGAGTTGATGGATCTGCTTTTCAGGCCGACGATTCCATAGAGTGTTTTTTCACCACAGAGAGCACAGGGAACACAGAGGTCGGAAAGGAAGAAGGGGTTCGGACCGGCCCGAACCCAACCCTTCCCTTTCCGATCCGGCTCTGTGATCTCCGTGCTCTCTGTGGTGAAATTCCGGATCCGGCTACGCCAGATCTTCGGCTTCGTGCCCTGGCGTCGCAAGCGGCCGTGCAGCGCGCGGTCGTGCCGACCGATCCATGGTGGCATCCGGCAGTTCGACCACGCGGCTGCCCTCAGCGGCGGACCGGTACGCGCGTTCAATCAGCTCCACGCACAGACAGGCTTCGCGCGCGTCTTTGCCCACATACTCGCTGCGTGCGATGGCGCTGCGGAACTCGTCAAACAGCGAGCCGAACCAGCCCACGTGGCTTGCGTCCATCCAATCAGACTTCGCCACCCGGCGCTCGAAGCGCCACTGGCCCGGCGATCCAGGTGCGACCACGCCAGGTCCTGCTTCCAGCACGGCCAACTCGACATCCTCGTCCTCGACGCGGATGGCGCCCTTCGTGCCGTGCAAGGTATACATGACCTTGCGCACACCCGCGGTCCACGACAGGTGAGCCGACACGACGCCGGTCGGGAAGGTCAATGTGCAGCCGAAAATGTCCTCGGTATCGTGGCCGTCGGCAGTTGCAGAATGGGCGGTGAGGGTGGTGGGGTAGGCGGCCATCCAGTCAAAGGCCAAGTAGAAGGTGTGGCTGCCGTGATCCATGGCGATGCCGCCGCCCGACAGGGCGCGCTCGCGACGCCAGTCCGGCCGCCACTCGCTGACACCCTTGGCGTGCGTGTTGCGGAAGGTCTGCATGGTCACCAGATGCACGGGACCAATGACTCCCTCGTCCATAATCTTGCGCACGACCTTGACCACCGGCGCATGTTTGTAGTTGTGGCAGGGGAAAATGACCCGTCGGGCTTCGCGCGCGTGCCGGAGCATGGACTGAGCATCCTCTGCGGTGGTCGCCATAGGCTTCTCGCACAGCACATGCAGCCCCTGGTCGAGCGCAGCGTGGGCGATTTCCGCGTGGTGGACCGGCGGCGTAGCAATGTCGACGAAATCCAGAGCCCCAGCCTCGGCGGCGAGCAGCGAAGTATGGTTCGGGTAAACGCGAGCCCCAGGAAACATTGCATGCGCTGCCTGCCGGCGAGCTTCACAGATGTCGGCAATGGCAGTGATCTCGACCGCCCGGCCGTTGCCCATGTGCTTGGCATAGGTCGGCGCATGGCCTTGTCCAGCGATGAATCCGTAGCCAACTAGCGCACCGCGCAGTGGTTGCTTCATGTGTCGAGGATTGCTAGCACGAGATCGCGCGTTGGGAAACCCCTTCTCGTCGGGATTTGGTTTGCAAGGGGCGGTGCCTCGCGGAGACGACCACGCCGGGGCACGCATCACAAGGGGCATTCGGTGGACAGACAGGTTGCACTTGGCCTCCGACTCCCCGGCACGTAGGCTAGGCAAAGCCCGCGTCGCTGTGCCTTGGGCCCATCCATCCTCGTGATGAATAGCCGCCAGATTCCAACCATCGGTTCGACCCAACCTCAAGACCTGCACTGCTAGCGCGAAGTCCTTCGTCATGAAGATCGCCCACCTGAGCACCTTCTGGCCCATCGGCTGTGGGCTGTCGGCGTACACGGATCTGCTCATCGCCGGCATGCGTGCCAATCGACCCGAGCGCCACACCATCCTGGCCGAGATCGGTTCGGCTGCGGCCAACACCGACGCGTATGAGTGCGTTCCGTGTTACCGCCGTGATCAAGACTACGTCGAGCCCATTGCGGCCGCGGCGCAGGCCGCGCGGCCTGACGTCTTGATCATTCAGTACGCCAACGATCTGTTCGGCGACGACAACCGCTTCCCGCGCCTCTTGGCCCGGCTGCGCGAGTTGGGCGTGCGGCCGGTTGTCAACACGCATTCCGTCTATCCCGAAAACCGGCGCAGCGGCTACCGGCCTGGGCGCAGTTCGGCTGCATTCGACCGAGCGGTTGCCGAAAATGCTGCACTCATCACGGTGCACAGCTTGCGCATGAAGCACGATCTCATCACGCGCGGGGTGGCGCCTGACCTCATCGCTGTGGTCCCGCACGGCAGCCGCATCTTGCCCGAGGGCGACGTGGCGCAAAGCCGCGCTCAACTGCAGATTCCCCTGGACGCCAAAGTGGTGCTGTTTTTCGGTTTCATCTGGCTCGGCAAGGGAATCGATTTTCTCCTCGACGTTTTCCGAGGCGTGCAGCGACGGGTTCCCGAAGCCTTTCTCTTGGTCGGCGGTCACACGCGCCACGCGCGTTGGTCTTTCTACGTCAGCTACCTGCGCGCGCGCGCGGCTCTGCTCGGCATCTCGGGTCGCTGTCGCTTCTGGGGCGGCTTCGTTCCCCAGAATCTGGTTCCCGCGGTATACGCGACGGCCGACTTGGTGGCCATGCCCTACCGCCAGGACTACAGCTCGGTCAGCGGCGTGATGCACGCAACCGCTGGCATGGGCAAGCTGATGCTCTGCTCGCGCATCGCCAAGTTCGACGAAGTCGAACTGAACATCGATCGCGGGTTGACCGCGAATCCGAACGATCGCCAAGCCTGGATCGAAACCACCGTGCGCTTGCTGCGCGACGAGGAATGGGCGCGCCAGATGAAGGAGAGGATTCGACGCTTTGCCGAGCAGACGAGCTGGGAAAACGTGGGCAAGATACACGTGGATCTCTACCAACGCCTGATGGAAGGGCACCAGTGCGACGCAAGACCCTGATTCAGCTCGTGTGCGTGACCGCTTCGCTGGTTGGGCTGGCGTGGTTGTTGGGTCGCATCGGCTGGACCACCGTGGGCAGCGCGCTCCAGCGCGTGGGCTGGCCGGCGCTGGCTGTTCTCATGCTGCTCGGCTGGGGCGAATCGGCGGCGGACGCCGCGGCCCTGTGGGTGGTCATGCGCCAGCACCTGCATCTGGGCTTCGCGGTCACCGTCAATGCCGCCGGCTCAATGCTCAACCTGATCCTGCCTTGGGAATCGGGCGAGGTGTTGAAAGGCACGCTGCTGCGCGAGCGTATGGGAACCCAGCCAGCGATCTCAGGCACGATAATATGGAACTATGTGTTCAAGATCTCGCGCCCCACACTCTCGATGGCTGCGGCTCTGTGCGGCTGGGCCCTGTGCCGCGAGATTGATCGCTTTCATGTGGGAGTGATCCTCGCGGCCAACGCGCTGGCCTTTGTCCCATATTTTGGACTGTGGCTCTTTGTTCGCTACGGCGCAGCGAAGGGCTTCTTGCGCGTGGTGGACCTGATTCCCGTCCTGCGCCGACATCCGGCGCGCTGGAGCGAGGTGGCGCGTCAGATCGACAGCGAGGTAAAACTCTTTTGGCACGAGCGCCCGGCTGCCTATCTCAAGGTCTTCTTTCTCCAGGTGGTCGCGCGCATGACTGGATGGGCGAGCTACGCGGTGGCGCTGCGGGCGCTGGGAGCGCACTACAGCTTCGGCCAAGTGGCGCTCGCCTATGCGATGCTGAACGTGGCCGAGTTCGTGACTGCGGTGTTGCCGGCGCGCGTGGGCGTGTCAGAGGGCAGTTCCTTCTTCATCTTCCAGTTTCTCGGCCTCGACCCCGTGCTTGGGGTCATCATGGCCGTGATTCTGCGCGTGCGCACGATTGCGGCCAACGGCGTGATCGCGCCATTCGCGTTTCTGCGCTGGCGGCCGGCTGGCTCAGGCAACGTCCAGCCGCGGGACGCAGATACGCAGCGACGGGAGCCAGAATCGCCATGACTTCGTTTCACCGCCGAGCGTCGGTGTCGTTGCTGGCCGAGGCTCGCGCTGCGGTCGACGTCTTGGCTTTGACGCCGGTGTTTTCCTTGGTAGCCATAGGTTGACGTGCAAAGCTCCCGCAGCCTTTCGGTCACGATCTATCGCGCCGCTCTCATGAGCGGGGCAGCGGTGGGGATTATCGACGGCATCCGGGCTGCGCGTCTCGGCCATCTGGGCGGAGTGCCGTTGCTTGCCTGCGTGGCACTGGTGGCCGGGTTCGATCTATTGATCGGCGCGGCGGGCGGCGCGGTTCTGGCCGTGCTGCTGGGCCTCGGCGCATGGGGGCGGCAGCGGGCGAGCCGGTGGGTGGCTGCGGGGATCGGCTGGTTCGTGGTCGGCTGCCTGGCAGCGGTTGTGCCGGTTGTGGCCATCTATGAGACGGCAAATCGCAACAACCGCTTCTTGGCCGCGGGCATTGTGGCTCTGGCATCGTTGCTGGCAGCAGCAGCAGCGGTGGCTCTCGGGCCAGCGCTGGCGCGTGTGCTGGCGCGCGCACTCAGGGTTTTTGCGCCCCCATCGCAGAGAGTTGCAAGTGTTTCAGGTCCGGCGGGCAAGCCCGTGACCGCTGCTGGCCTGCTGCTGCTCGCGCCGGTTTCGGCTTTGTGCATCGAGGTTGCCGTGTTCCTCTTGGTGTGGCGCACGCGTGCGCCCCTGCCTCGGGATGTGAGGCTCGTGCGTGCGATTCTCGGGGGGGCGCTCACCGCGCTCTTGCCCTGGCTCATGAGCCGCGCGAGTCTCGCCTGGCCGCGCCTTTCATGGCCCAAGGCCATCGGGACAGCGCTGCTGTTGTTCGGCGTTCCCACCGGGTTGCTGATTCGCGAGCGCTGGGCGCAGGATTTTCAATTCGTGGCGTGGAACGAGGTGCTCGTGGTGCTGGAGCTGGCGCTGGCCACGCTGGTCATGGCCTTGGTTCTGCGACGAAGCCCAGCCGCAGTCCGCGCGTGGCGGCGGGTCGCGCTGCTGGCGGGTCTCCCGGTGCTTGCGGCGGCCACCGTGCTGGTGGTCAGCGAATCGGAGCCGGCGCGCAAGGCAGCCTCGGCGCACGCGGGTTTCACTGGCGAGCTGGTGGCCCTTGGCCAGCGCACTTTCGACTTTGACCACGACGGGTATTCGCGCTTCTTCGGTGGCGGCGACTGTGACGACAGCGATCCCGCACGCAACCCCGGCGCGCAGGACTGGCCTGATGACGGCATCGATCAGGATTGCGATGGCAAGGACGCCAGCATCGAATCGCTGCGCTCGCCGGCGTTTCATCCCGTGCCCGCCTCAGTGCCGGCGGACCTCAAATTCCTGTTTGTGACCATCGACACCCTTCGCGCCGATCACCTCGGCTGCTATGGCTACTCCCGTCCGACGACACCAGTGCTTGACCGGTTGGCCAGCGAAAGCGTTCTCTTCGAGAACGGCTGGGCGCACGCTCCCTCGACGCGCTACTCGATGCCGGCCATTGCCACCTCGCGCTGGCCATCAGCCATCAAGTGGGACGAATCCATCTGGTGGCCGCGCATCGATCCCAGCATGCACACCATCGGCGAGGCGTTGCACGATCTGGGCTACACCACCGCGGCTTTTTACGCCTACAGCTACTTCAATCGTGCCGATCGCCGCGGCTTCGAGCGCGGCATCGACTACTACGACGACGAGTGCGCGGCCCTACACACCAACGTCAATGGTCCGGCGGAGTCCGTGGGATCCTCGGCACGCCAGATGGCCGACAAAGGCATCGCGTTCCTACGTGAACACGGGCAGGAGAAGTTCTTCCTGTGGATGCACTTCTATGATCCGCACCTCAACTACCAACGCCACCCCGAAGCGCCCGCCTTCGGTGATCGCCAGGCCGACCTCTACGACGGCGAGATCTGGTTCACCGACCATCACTTCGGCCGCGTGCTCGACGAGCTCAAGACCCTTGGACTGTGGGACAAGACCGCGATCATCGTCACCGGCGATCACGGCGAGTCGCTGGGCGAGCACGGCATCAACGCCCACGGCTATCACCTGTACGCGCCCCACACCAAGGTTCCGTTCATCGTGCGCGTGCCTGGCCTGCTGCCCCAGCGGGCCAGCACGCCGGTGGGACATGTGGACCTCGCGCCGACTTTGGTCAACCTGGCGCGCGGCTCGCACCAGCCGGGCTTTCTGGGCCGATCCATGGTGGACCTGTTGGCAGGAGGCCTCGACGGTGCGGCGCCACAGCCGGTGTTCCAGGAGGTGAGCTACGAGGGCAACGTCAAGCGGCGGGCGTGGGTCACGGCCACGCATCATCTGATCTGGAACTGGACGCCCGACAACACCACCGAGTGCTACGATTTGGCCCACGATCCGGGCGAATCGCGCGATCTGTGGGGGACGCCGGCGGGCGAGCCGGAGTGCTTGCGGCTCAAGGCCGATCTGCGGGCGCGCGTGGCCCTGCTTTCGCTGCCGGTGGGCTATGGCGAAAAGATTGCGGCGGGCGTATCGGCGCCGGGAGCGCCGGCACCGTCGCCAACTCATCCGCTCGACGGACGCATCGGTGATGTCTTGCGCGTGACCGGCTACGACCTGTCGTCGTCCGCGGTTGCCCGGGGCGGTGATGCCGAGCTGACTGTGTACTTCGAATCGCTGGCGCCCGTGCCGGCTGGCTGGCGGCCGTTCTTCCACCTCGACGGCCCTGCAGGCAGCTTTCGCAACCTGGACCATGTCCCCGTGGACGGCGCCTATCCCATGGAACGCTGGCGGCCCGGGCAGCATATTCGCGACCACCAGCGCATTGGGTTTCCAGCCCACACACCGCCCGGCCTGTACACGGTGTACGTGGGTCTGTTCAAGAAGTCGGCCCGCATACCGGTCACGCCGGCCGAGGCCAACGACGGCAAGGATCGCCTGCGCGTGACCACGATTCGGGTTGAGTGAAAGGGAAACCAAGTCCGGAAGGCATCGCCATGGCTGAGCCCACCATCACTTGCCCCAAGTGCCAGTCTGAGATCAAGCTGACCGAGTCGTTGGCCGCGCCGCTCATCGAGGCCACGCGTCGGGATTTTGGCCAGCGGCTCGACAGCATGAAGGCCGAAATGGCCGGCCGGGAGGCGGCGTTGCGCGCTGGTCGCGACGAACTGGCCAAAGCACGCGAGGCGATCACGGCCGAGGTGGAGGACAAACTCAAGTGCGCGCGCACCCAGATCGAGGCTGATGCAGCCAAGCGGGCAAGACTGGCGCTGGCTGGCGATATTGAGCAGAAGAGCAAGGAGATCGTTGAACTGCAGGATGTGCTCAAGCAGCGAGAGGGCAAGCTCGCCGAGGCGCAGAGGGCGCAGGCCGATCTGCTGCGCAAACAGCGCGAGCTGGACGATGCAAGACGTGAATTCGAATTGACCGTGGAGACGCGCGTGCAGCAAGGGCTGGAAGCCACACGCACGCAGGCCCGCAAGGATGCCGAGGAGAAACTCAATCTCAAGGTTGCGGAGAGGGAGCAAACCATCACCTCGATGCAGCGGACGATCGAGGAACTCCAGCGCAGGGCCGAGCAAGGATCGCAGCAGTTGCAGGGCGAGGTGCAGGAACTGGAACTCGAGGCGTTGCTCAGGGCCAAGTTTCCCGGCGACATCATCCAGCCCGTGCCCAAGGGCGAGCACGGCGGCGATGTGGTCCAGCAGGTGGTGGGACCAATGGGCCAGGCGTGCGGAACTGTCCTTTGGGAATCGAAGCGCACCAAGAATTGGAGCGATGGCTGGCTGGCCAAGCTGCGCGCCGACCAGCGCACCGCCAAGGCCGAGTTTTCGGTCTTGGTCAGTCAGGTGATTCCCAAGGGCGTCGATACCTTCGACTTCGTCGACGGCGTTTGGGTAACCCATCCGCGCACCGTGCTTCCCGTCGCAGTGGCTTTGCGACATTCGCTCATCGAGGTTGCGGCCGTCCGACAGGCCAACCAAGGACAGCAGGGCAAGATGGAGATGGTCTACCAGTACCTGACCGGATCCGCGTTTCGGCAAAGGGTGCTAGCCATCGTGGAGGCCTTCTCTTCGATGAGCGAAGACCTCGATCGTGAGAAGAAGGTCATCAGCAAGCAGTGGGCCAAGCGTGAGCAGCAGATCGAGCAGGTCATGCAATCCACAGTCGGGATGTATGGGGATCTGCAAGGCATCGCGGGCAAGTCACTGCAAGAAATTGACGGGCTTGAGATGAAGGCCCTGGGTGAAGTGGACAAACCAGAATGAAGTCCCCCGCACAAGAATCCCTGGCCCGTCAGTACCGCGAGTTTCTCGACTGGCCCGAACTATGCGCGCGACTGGCCAGCCAGGCGCAGTCGTCCCGGGGCGCGGCGGCCTGCCAGGCCTTGCCTCTGTGTGAATCGGCGGCCGAC
>Ga0182027_10012061_pt1 | contig 12160 bp, 14 predicted proteins | sample 712E1DmetaG_FD_121300 | JGI IMG/M metagenome (GOLD analysis project Ga0182027, IMG submission 121300) | Permafrost microbial communities from Stordalen Mire, Sweden - 712E1D metaG (Illumina Assembly) | ecosystem: Environmental > Terrestrial > Soil > Wetlands > Permafrost | place: Sweden...
GAACGGGTGATTCTGATAAGCCAACCAAGGGGTTCAAGTATGCCATAGAAGAGCAAACAGATTTGATTGCGAATATGATTAGGACATTCAATATTGGCAAAGTGCATCTTATCGGTGCATCCTATGGGGGAGCTATCGTGCTCAATCTGGTGGTCCGGTATCCCGAATTAGTAAGTAAAATTGTAAGCATTGAAGGTGGAGTCGTTATACCGGAGGATATGCCTCAAAACCCGATGGAATATTTGCTTAGATACCCAATAATCGGTGACCTCATCATAGCTTTCACCAAGACCAATTTTATGACTGGATTACTGATTAAATTAATTGCCGGCAAATGGTATCCTCATATGACAAGCGACGACAAGAATGAAATGAAGGAGCAATTACGCCATAATGGTAAGAGTTCAAGCCGTATTGCTTGGTATCAAATAAGTATTTCCAATAAGACAACCAAACCCTTTGCAGGAGCGGCAAAATCATTAACATTACCTGTACTCTACCTTTACGGGACGGAGTCTGATTTCAAGAAATCTATACTCGAACCCAATCTTGAATTCTTTAAGACGTTCCTTCCGAAGATTAAAATTGTGGGACTTGAAGGTGGAATACATGATCTGGAGCTCCAAAAGCCAAAAGAATTAGCAGATTTGATTTTGGACTTCTTTGCGTAAAGTGGGCGTTCAGAATAATAAAACCGTATGATTAAATATGGATTGAAAAGTCTCGGATTCTGAAAGACAGACATAAGGTGTCTCTATGATTGAATTACTAAAAACTCTAAATTGCAAGTCACCTGAACCACACTATTCATGATAAGCGGATTGTCAATATGACAGCGGCGTATATCTCTCACAAATTGTCTGGGTATTATGGAGAACCATCAAATAATGCTGCCCTTCTTATCGGCAGGACATCTGAGAAAGCCAATGCCTATGGCGGCATACCGCTACAGTTACAATTAGCTTCAGATTTGTAGCGGGATACGGGATTCGAACCCGTGACAATCTGCTTGGAAATTGCGCTTTACAACCCTAAATAATCTCAAAACAGGATATATTAGTCCACAACTAGACTATTGTTGTAAGGTTATTTTATGTTTTATTCTAATGAAAACCCGAAGGGCAGAGTTCCACGTGCTTGCACGTGGGTGAATGTAAATTTAAAGTATATCCGAGGTTTTCAATCTTGTTTAACTCATCTTTAGGTCAAGCGAAGCTTGAATCGTCAAAGAACCACGAGCTTGCTCGTGGGTATCTATTAGTCCTTGAATTAGAAAAGCATAATCATCCAGATTCCCGGCAACTGCAGCCTCCCCATCATGAAAACGATGAAAGAGCTGTCCATCAGCAGAAATCACGTCATGGCATTGTTGGCAACAATAGAGACGTAACATCCACGGGAAAAGCTCATCCAAACCGTGTTTCAGGGGTAGATGGATTCTAAAGTCTGCTACAAATAAAAAATAATTTTCTCAAACCATAAATAACCAAAGTACCGTATAATTAGCCCAAACGATGGATAGACTCAGTTACCCGTCTATAGAATAATATAGTTAAATAATATCAAACTCCCATAAGATCTAGAAATTTGCTCGGTGAAACACGAATAGGGGAACTTAACATTAAATGGAAAATTTGTATAATCCTAATTGGTGGGACAAATGGTCGAAGAATAATCTAAAGCGAAAGCTAAGACTGTTTTATAAAAGAATCAAAGGAATTTCATGCTCCATTCATCTTACTAAAGTATGATGATAGGAGAGATGGACCAAGTAAACTCTGGGTTTCCGGTTTCGTCTACAATGGCTATTAAATATACAATCCTCTGTAGATACAACAACAGGCGGCTTCGAGTTAGTACTGGCAAATTATGAGAGGCCGTTATGGATAAAGCTGTTCAAGATCCCTCCAAAGTGATTCAGGTGCAAAACCTGCGTAAGTCATACAAAGATTTGTTTGCTGTAGACGACATTTCCTTCGAAGTCTCACGAGGAGAAATCTTTGGGTTATTAGGTCCTAATGGTGCGGGTAAGACCACTACAGTTGAATGTCTCCAAGGATTACGGCGTTACAATTCAGGAATAATCCGTGTGCTAGGTCTTGATCCGTTGAAAAACATCGGGGCATTACGGCAGCGTATCGGTTCGCAATTGCAAGATTCTGAACTCCCTCAACGAATCAAAGTGTGGGAAGCACTCGACCTTTTTTCATCTATTGCTCCTCGTGAAAACAGATGGAAAAAGTTGATGAAAGAGTGGGATTTAGAAGAAAAAGCGAATGCATCTTTTTCGAGCCTATCGGGAGGACAAAAACAGCGTCTCTTCATTGCTCTCGCCCTGGTGAATCATCCTGAAGTTGTTTTCCTGGACGAAATGACTACTGGACTTGATCCAGTGGCGCGTCATTCAGCCTGGGATTTAATTAAAGAAATCCGCGCTAATGGTACGACGGTTATCTTGGTGACACATTTTATGGATGAAGCAGAAGAGCTTTGTGATAGATTGGCAATCATCAATGGGGGGAAAATTTTGGCGCTGGATTCTCCCGTAGGATTAACTTCGAAGTACGCGACCAATGTAAAAGCTGCGTTCAGCTTTGAAGGCAATGAGTTACCCAATCTCGATGACATTCCTCAGGTGAAGAAAGTTACCCGTCATGGAAAGACTATCGAAGTTGAAGGGATTGGGTCTTTTGTATCACTGGTGGCAGCTAAACTTGTAAATCATGGTATCGTACCGAATGACCTCCGTACCAAACAGCCGAATTTGGAAGAAGTCTTCTTACATCTTACTGGTCATAGGATTGAGGCTTAGGGCGATGCGAACTTTAGGCAGGCTAACATTAGTTGAAATGAAACTGTTCATCCGCGAGCCGATAACAATGTTCTTTACGTTTGCTTTACCACTCCTTTTCCTTTTTGTTATGGGTGGTGTTTTCGGTAAAATGTCCAATGGAGGTTCTGGCGACTTCCACGGTTTATCGGCCATGGCATTCTACACGCCAGCCTATATCGCTCTTGTGCTAACGTCGGTAGGGATTGTCGGACTACCAGGACATATTACCGGGTATCGAGAGCGAGGAGTTTTGCGTCGTTTCCGGGCCTCATCACTTTCAATTTGGAGAATCTTCGGCGCGCAAGGTATAGTCAGCCTAGTAACAGCAAGTGTAGGTGGCATTTTGATTCTGATTGCCGGTGTTTTCGTTTTCCATGTGAGTTTGCCAGGAAATCCCTTACTTGTTCTTCTTGCATTTTTGATTAGCGCGCTAAGTTTTACTTCGTTGGGATTACTGCTGGGAGCTATTCTACCTACTTCGAGGGCTGCCCAGGGAGTTGGTTTAGTGCTCTTCTTTGTTATGTTAATACTTGGGGGAGCTGGTCCCCCACCGGAAGCAATGACCCACGTAATGAGGTTAGTGGGTGACTTTACGCCGATGCAGCACTCGGTCACATTACTGCAGAATGCCTGGCAGGGATTAGGTTGGAACTGGACAGAGTTTGGCATCATGGCCGGCATTTTGGTGTTTTCTCTGACAACTGCCACTTTTATAATTCGGCGCAATTCCTGAGAAAGTTTCAAAGTAAGCAATATTTCGTGTTTCAGAGAGAGGCCAATTCTCCCCTGTCTCCCCGTCTACAAGGTCTTGTTCGGTAAGGTTCCTTTGTTCGCTATTGTTGCTACGCTGATCATTCAGGCATGTAATTTTGCCGACCTTATTATGTTTTCGACGGATAATGAGAGTTATGGCTACCACCATAATCCGAGAATGGCCATTGGGTTTGACTCGTAGGGTACAAAACTTTGTTAATATATCTACAGATCAAACAGACTTTCTGACGGCTCCCATGTTGTGGCAGTAGTCTGGATGACGTCATAAATAATAATGACGCCGATGTGCAGCTTTTTCTATCCACAATACACCATCAATGGGTTTAATAGGCCCAAAATCTGTTCTATCAGGTTGGCGGGTACTTGACTCTCGATGGTAGTGATTATTCCGGACGGATAGCGGGGGCCATTGACGGATGGAGTATTTACTATCCGATACTGTCTTAACGGTTCGTAAATCGATCAGAACGGACCTGGTGTGGGTTTTGCACAATAATCCGCCCTCGGTTTGCACCCGGGGTCTACGAGAGCCTCCGGTTTATGAAATGTACGGTGTCTAGTTGGCGGACAGTTTGGCGCTCTTATGTACTAACCATGGTCGACAACCAACTAGCGCGGGTTAACTAGCCCAACAGTTCCCCGCGAGTTTCCATGGGGTTTAGCGGTAGGGTTTAGCTGTTAACGGTTCACGAGGGGTTAGCGGTACGTAGGGTGCAAACTCCCGCTAAAGGTAGGTGGGTGAACCCCTTCATAAAATGGGTAGTGGGGAGGGGAAGTAAACCCCCATTTCCCGTCAGTAAGCATGGGCCATTTTTGTTACTTAAGACTTTATTAAGAACTTAACTTAACTCAAGAGTTAAGACGTTAAGTTTATATATAAACCTCCGTCTTAACCTCTCGTCTTAACTTCGCTCCGAACTTCGCTCATGGACTTCGTTATACGAAGTTGAATAGCGAAGTAAAAAAGCAAAGGATGAAGTAAATCACATCACCTGACCGTAGTAGGCCGAAGCAATCAACCTTCTTCCAATTTGAGAGGGACTCGATTTAGCGGAACCACACAGCTATTCCGTTTATGAAATGTATGACGTCCGTTGGCGTCGGCGATCATATATGCCCGCCAACGCCAACCACCCCCAATGAAAGTTTCGGTAACACCATCATGTCAACTTATATTCGGGGTCGTGATTCCCCCGGAAATCTCTTAGGCGTAAGTCTCCCAAGGATTTAATAACAGGTTTCAGGAGCAGGGTTTCTCGGTTTCTCGGGGAAGGTTTCGCGGTTTCTCGCGGGTTTTACACCACGTAGGGTGTGAAATGCTCGAGAAAGTAGGCGGGCTTAGCCCGGATATTGTACGCGAAACAAACCTTACTTTACTCGGCACTTTACTACACACTTTACTCGATACTTTACTACACACTTTACTGTGCTAGTAGCCCGAATATGAAGTGTAAAGTAAAGTAAAATCACTGAGGTAGGATTGTTTGACGGTAGTGAGTAAAGCAACAAACCCGCCTGAACCCCAAACATTTCGTGGCTTCTCGATGACTGGATATCATTCCGTTTATGAAATGTATGACGTCTGTTAGCGTTAGCGGGCCGTTAGCGACCATTATATGACCGCTAACGGTCCGCTAACAGTTGTGCGTCGATACATACCTGAACTGTATGGACGGAGATATGGATTATGGTATATAGTCTATAGACCAGATATGGAGGTGTACAATGAGTACCATGAAAAAGATTGAGAAGCTACTTTCAGGAGGGAAATCCCCGAAGGAAGTAATAGGAATGGGTTTTGCTCATTCTACGGTATATGTCGTGGCTAAGAAGGTAAAAAGTAAAACCGTCAAGAATGATTTTGAAGTGGAACTTGATATATATGACTTGATACAGCAAATGGCGCAATGGATTGAACTCCTGGCCATATCTTCCGGATTTTCCGATGGAACCAATCCAGTCTCCTGCCTTTATTGCGCTAGCAAAGGAGAAGCGGATTTCATGATGAAGATGAACAAGGAGAAAAACAAGTTCCAATGCCCCAAATGTGGCGATTCCCTTTCGCATCCAGGGCAGTTATCCTGGTTGTCAAATATTTATTTGGTGCAAGAGAGGATCAAAAGAGGAGAGAAGCCACCAAAGGCGGTATGAGTCGCCGCCGGCGGCGTTCTTTAGATGTTTTTCTTTGTTCATAGAATGCTGTTAGCAATAACAAAAAACCGCTGGCAATAAAATAGCTTTCGACCGTTTCGCTAACCCAATGATCTCCCAGATAAACGCGTGAATAACCCACCAGCAGAATAATGAAAATTAAAATAGATACCAGCAACACCCTGACGGCTGGTAAAGAAACATTTTTGAGTATGAAATAAATCAACATTCCCAGCACCATTGCTGCGAAAAAAGCATGTCCGCTGGGAAACCCGAGGCCGCCTAACGGCGTTATTATATTTGCCAGACTGGTAGGAGGTCTCGGTTGTTCGATGATTAACTTAAACAGGTTAGCAATCGGCGAAAGTACTCCAGTAGCAGCCACAAATATGCCTTCCAACATACCCAAACGCCACCATATTATCACTACGCAGGTAATAACGAGCAATACGGCTGGTATACCGGTGAAACCCTGCGAAACGATCGTCATGAAGGAGGTTAAAAACGGGCTGTTTAAGCTTTGAATAAACTGCATTGCCCGAACATCACCCGGGAAATAAGGGGTGGAATGTGCAAACACAGCCAATATTGCGCTTAGAACAAGCAATAATATGCCAATAATCAGTCTTTTGCGTAGGCTCTTATTCATTGCACTTCCATAGTTTCAGGCTGTTCTTTATATCAAGTATAATATAGTTCAAACGCGCACGGCTAAATTTATTTAGCGGACCGCGTTCGGAACCATAAGCCCTTCATGCCTAAATAGATGCCGTATGAGATTAAACCCAACGCTATGAACCCTAACAGCCAACGACCGAAAGGTAAATTTATCAGCGATAGCAGCGCGCCATCAATACCGGTAGCTTTATAGGGGTCGGCATGGGTGAACGCGGCGAAAAAGAGTACACCGATGACGATGATAATTACTCCGTAGGCAACGGTGCCGAAGCGTCCTGCACGTTTAATCCATGTTACCTGACCTGGTGAGAGCGAATAAGAACGGGCCTCATTATCGAAATTACGACGAAACCCCGACAAGACCGTAAACAATCCACCGATAAAAAGTGCCGCGCCCACAACAGCTACCAGCCATTTGCCGCCCGGAAGTAAAAAGATGGTGCTTGCTAACCGCCCTATGTTAAAATTCTGAGAACCCGTTTTGGTGCTACCGCCTGAAATATAACCTATCAGCATGGGAATCAACAACCCGTAAATGACAGCGTTCACTAGTAACAAAGTTCGTTTAAAAAGACCTTTCAGGTCGTGTCCTACATGGAGAAGATCAAATAAAGCAGCAGCTAGCGCCCAGAGAACGTAAAAGACCAGACCAATTAGAACGACAATCAATAGGAACTTACCTAACGGTTTGTCAGCGGTCGCCGCGATGGCTCCTTGATAGTCCACTGTCCCGCTAATTTTACCTAAAGCTATTTGTAAAGCTAGCAGGCCCATAACAACGAAAAGATAACCGCGGGCACCGTCACCTATACGAATGAGAATATTCACCGCAGGGTTCGACGCAACTTTTGAGGCTTCGTTTCTAACGCTAGTCATAATTTCTCCCTACTATTTTCATTCTTCATTCTCCTTTTATTACGACGAACAAAATAGGTTTCAATGGTCATGTAGGATATTCCAGCCCAAGCTAAACTAACCATACAACCCGCAAGGACATCGGTCAAGTAATGGCCGCCTGTAAAAATCCTGCTGAAGCCAATGAAAACATAATTAGTAATGTTATTATGATTACCACCCATTTCCCTAAGCGGGACGATATTGTCAGAAGCAAAAACGACAGTGTGCCCACTGGGAAAATCTGGGCCGGTCAATGTGGTCGCAACGGGGACCGCGAATACCAGCCGGTGGCGGTTTAACAGATGTGATAGGGCAAGAAAGAGCAATGGGCCGCCTATTGCCCACAGCCACCATCCAAAGTTCCTTCCAATAGCGTCTGATAATAAAATACTCGCCCATAAGACCGCCGATGATCATCACGCCCTCATTACCAAAGGGCTTTGGGTAACTAAATAGTAACTTGTGACATCCGAAGAAACAATTTAGACACTCTCATAGTGTTTTGCAATATCAGAGAATATGTGAATGTCATTGGCTGCGTTTATTTCTGGACTTTTTCTACTAATTTTGCCCAATTTAACTAAGGGAATTGTCCCTATTAATCCTATTTATTGAAGTATCGTCATGTTGCACATTATTTGTTTCAACCCTCAAGGCTTAACTAAAATGATTTCTTAAATATGTTAGCGGCAGTATTTGACTGAATTTTCAACATCTCAGAAATTGCAATGCCTAGAGCTTGGTTCAATTTATTAAACAACTGTTGGTTTGCCCGCATCTGTGCCATTGATACGATCAGGTAATTCTTCCAATCATTGTTATTTAGTGTAATTTTTTCATCCTTAATCTGATACTTTATGGAGTTCCAGAAGACAAAGATTTGTCCCATTTCCGAAATCTGTTCTTTGGTGAATCCCGCTGATTCTGCCCGTTGTTTGAATTTGTAGGCATCAACAACCGCATCCATATAGGGGTTCTCCTCTGAGGGTGTTCCTAGTTTATGTTTATATTGAATATGCCCGGAGAGTCCTTGCCTAGTCCTAAATGTCCGCGCGCAGTGCGGGCACAAGAACCTCTTTTCCAGTGTTTGCTTACTTAGTTTTGGCATATCATCTACCTCCGGTAAACTATTTACTACTTCCTATATATTAGGTTGCTAGCAAGCTTTTGTCAACTAATAGAAATGTTCATTCAACCAATTTGTGGTAATAGCTGCTTGCTCATTAATCCCCTATTTTGGATATTATGGGCAGTGATCAACATCACCTACATTTCCTAAAACCTATAAACTGGTGGCAACGGTCTGAAAGTGAGCCAAACCAACAGGCGAATGGTTCAGTTTCCAACCGCTGCGTCCAATAAACACCCCCATACAGTTGGGCTAACTTGAATAGAAAGATATTAAATACAATTCCGTATTCAACTTGACAACAGTTAATAATTTCTCTATGATTTAGCCAATCGGAATTTCCGCACGCTTCAACCAAAGCGACTCTGGAGAGAAAACGGAAACCGGGAAAGCCCAAATAGGTCTTCGTTAGACGTAAAAAAGGGCACCACAACAACAATGTGGTGCCCTTTTTTGTTTTTAAACCAGGAGGGTTTAAGGTGGAACCAGAAAATAAGCCAAACGTCCGAATTGTAATAGATATTAGGGGGGGACCGGCAACCCCGGCTCAGTTGGCCGTATGGAAAAGGTTTTGGACAAAATTAATTGCCGATGCGAACCACGATCTTGTCGGAAGTCAGACTAATAATATCCCGAAAGAGATAAATAATGAAAAGTGATGTTCAAGTTAAAACGTTGATTTTCTACCTGAAATCTATATCTCCCGGATCGATGTTCAGCGCTTTAGCGAGTTTGCGGATAGTAACAAACTGTGGTTTGCGTTCTCCTCTTTCCAATCTGCAAATCGCACTGACCGTAACGCCGGATTCGCGAGAAAGGTCTGCTTGGCTCATGACCTTTTTGATCCTCAGTTCCTTTAATGTGGCCATGTGGATATTTCAACATAAAGCAAAAGGGTTGTCAACATTTGGATAATATATTGACAATACAATAATATTATGATAATGTATAGATAACTTTTTAATATCGTTTAGATAATAAGCTTAACCGGGGTTTGAAAATGAAAAAAGCAGTAGCTTATTGCAGGGTAAGCACGGACACTCAAGAAGTTGAAGGCACGTCTTTACAGACACAACTAACAGGGTGTCTTAAATACTGCCAGGAAAAAGGCTATGAGGTCACTCATCGCTTTATTGAGTCCTATTCAGGACTTTCACTGGAACGCCCAAAACTGGATGAACTTCGGAATTTAGTCCGAGACGACCAAATAGACGTATTGGTAGTGTTTTGTCTGGACAGGCTTTCAAGGGACCCGACCCATGGAGTGATTATCACCCAAGAACTCGAAAAACATAATGTCAAACTTGAGGCAGTTATCGAAGATGTGGACAATTCGGAACTTGGTAAACTCATTGTCTACGTTAAAGGGTTTGCCGCAAAGCTGGAGGCTGAAAAAATTCGTGAGCGCAGCATACGTGGAAAACGGGCGCGCGCTATGGCAGGTAGATTACCATCGGGCACCGGACACAAACTTTATGGATATGATTATCTGAAAGGAAAGGGGATTGGCGAAGGAGTAAGGTACGTAAATCAGACCGAATCAAAATTGGTTCAGGAAATGTTTAAATTGTTTGTTGAAGAAGGCATGACCATCAACGGCATAACTCGACGTCTCCGGGCGCTGGAAGTGCCGACACCTAGCGGCAGCAAATTCTGGATACGGCAGACAGTGTACCGCATGCTGACTAATCCCTGTTACTCCGGAAAGACATATGCTTTTACTAAAACGTATACAGAGCCCAAGAGAAGACTCAAATCGAACGCAACGACCAGAAAGACAGGGGTGGTTTGGAAACCAAAGGATCAGTGGATTCTAATTCCTAACGCCACTCCAGCTATAATATCTGAAAAATTATTCGAATATGCTCAAGAATTACTAAAACGGAATAAAGAACTATCGAGCCGCAATGCCAAAAGGCAGTATTTGTTGAGTGGATACATTTTTTGTCAGCGATGCGGGGTGCGCTATCAAGGGTATATCCAGAAGTGGAGGGATGATGAAAAAAGATACGAACAACGCTACTACCGCTGCGCTAAGAGCCAGTCTATAGTGTCGCCTGTCAAATGCACTAATTGTCGGCTGCACGCTCCAAGTATTGAAAAAATGATCTGGGCGAAAATTGAAGAATTATTATCCCAGCCCGATACAATACTCGGAGCCATTCGCGATAAAGAAAAGGAAGCAAGCAACGTTAAATCACTAGAACGAGAGAAAGAATTGATACAGAATCGTTTTCAACACCTGGATAAGGCCAAAGAGCGAATCTATAGAGCATATTACCTTACCGGAGAAGAAGATGTTTTCAAAGCTGGCATTGCCGAGGTAACCACACAGTTCAATACTCTACAGCAAAACAAGGTTGATATTGAACGGAAATTAGAAACTAGCCAGAATTACGAACTTGAAATTGAGGGAATTAAAAAAGCATGCCAATTAGTTAAAAATAAGCTACAGAGCATCACGTACAAAGATAAGCGTCTGGCAATGGAAGCCCTTCAAATACGGATTTTGGTCGATGGGTCAGACGTAAGAATCACTGGCACAATCCCGTTGCAGCTTCAATCAATTGAGTCCTCTGCATCAAGATAACCGAAGCGGCGCTGGCGGAAATGGCCTCTTTGAATACTTCCCGTGGGTGGACAATACTGGTATCCAGACTGCCGACGGATGTTTCGCAGATTTTGATGACCTGGGCGCGGGTATCCAGTAAAACCGTGATAAAATATTCCTTCTTTTTACCGGTTAACTTGTTTTTTACCAGTGCGGCAACATCGATGGGATTTTTAATAATCTGCTTATTGTCCGCTGACGGATAGCCTTCCAAACGGTTGGCCAGTTCAAAAGCGGCTTTGATTTGACAGGCCTTCGCCAGCCCAATGCCTTTAATTTGAGAAAGTTCTTCCACCGTGGCTTGAGCCAGACCTTTTAACCCTTCAAACTGGCTGAGCAACCGCTGCGCCGTTACCATCACGGATTCGCCGGCAATGCAGCGTCCCAGTATGACAGCCAGCAGTTCCTGTGCGGATAATGCCTCCGAGCCGAATTTTTGTAATCTTTCGCGCGGGCGTTCGGCGATAGGTAAGTCGTGAATGGTAAAAGATTCTTTCGAGGATTTCTCTTCTTTTGTCATATACAAGACATTCTATATCGAATTACAGGCAATGTAAAGAGAACATTTTTAAAATTATCTTTCCACAGAATTTCCCTTTTATACGAGTTTTTCTTGACACCTTTCCGCCATAGGCGGTATCATTTTACAATAACAATCTGGAGTGAAGGTGAATATTTCGATTATTATCGGTAGTTTAATTGCCCTTATTTGTCTGATTGCGGCGTTCTATTTCCTGCGTAAAAAGCGGCTGGTTGATGACACGCCGACTTCAAAAACATTGGGAGTGTTCATCGGTTTAGCGGAACTCAAAGGCACTGCCGAAAGTGACCAACCCCTGACCAGTTACCTGGCAGCGGCACCCTGCGTTCTCTACAAATGGAAAGTTGAAGAACACTGGTCAAGGACAGTTACCAGCGTCAGCCCTAAAGGTGTGACGACACGTCATGAAAGCGGCTGGACAACGGTCGCGAAGGGTGAGCAGTTACCTGCTTTTTACCTGAAAGACGATACGGGCGTTATCCGCATCGTTCCCCAGGGTGCGGAAATTCAGGATAAAGAAATATACAGTAAAACCTGTAAGCGTAC
>Ga0182027_10012062_pt1 | contig 12159 bp, 14 predicted proteins | sample 712E1DmetaG_FD_121300 | JGI IMG/M metagenome (GOLD analysis project Ga0182027, IMG submission 121300) | Permafrost microbial communities from Stordalen Mire, Sweden - 712E1D metaG (Illumina Assembly) | ecosystem: Environmental > Terrestrial > Soil > Wetlands > Permafrost | place: Sweden...
AGGTCCATCTGCTGCTCTTGCCTTGCGTACCGCCGCTTTCCGGCATCCCACGCTCAACTCCCGCAGCCCCGCCTCCAAGGCGGCTTTATCATATTAACACGCTCTTGCAAGTCTTGTCAACAAGTTTTACCCATTATTACACGGGCTATAAAAGTCAGATCACCTGTTGATTTTCTTTAGGATCGTAACCTTGTTGCCCTTGCGGTTGAACCTTATTCGATCGCATAATCTGCTTACTATAAGCATTCCCCTGCCGTTTTCATCCAGGTCGCAGATGCAGCATTGATTTAGTTGATTCAATTCTTTTTGCAGAATACTTTTATAATCAAAGCCTGCGCCTTCATCCTCGAATGTGATAACGGCAAGCTCATCCAGGTACACTCCTGCCATTACTTCAACATGCTTATCATATTCTTGCTCGCACCCGTATTTGACTGCATTGATCATTAGTTCATTAATGATTATGCGCATTTCAAACAGGATATCGTCTGCAATTCTCCCGCAATTCTCCCGTAAGCCCCTTAAAACTTCATTTTGAATGAAATTGATACTTTCGAGGCAACCAGGAACCTTTTGTCTGAAAAATATATCGATATCCAAAAGATTACCGCCTTTTACTGCTGTTTAACTATCTATTAAAGTTTACCACTATTACAGCAGTTTAAACGTTAATGATCGGGTTTCAAACAGAGCATCAGCCGTCAAGCAGGGTTTTAAACTTTTTTAATATCTTGCGCTCCATCCTGGAAACATACATTTGTGAAACTCCAAGCAAGTCCGCGATCTCCTTCTGAGTCTTTCCGATGAAATATCTGAGATCGATAAATTTCCGTTCTATTTCATTAAACTTATCGAGACTTTTTTGGAGAAAATCACGATTTTCGATTCTTTCAAAAGTCGTGTCTTCCGCGCCTATCGTTTCATGCAATTCGATATCGTCGTCTGAATAGGCATTCTGATCAAAGGATTGCATATTATATGCGTTCCAGGATTCAATCGTCTCAAGGACGTCCTCTTCTGTGATTGAAAGGTATGAAGATATCTCATCGACCCTTGGCGTCCGGTTGAGCTGATTTGTCAGATAATCCTTGGCATAATTTACTTTCTGATAAATCTCATAAATCCGTCTGGGAATCCTTATTACTGAACCTTTGTCGCGAAAAAACCTTTTGATCTCACCGATGACCGTAGGCGTAGCAAAACTAACAAATTTGACACCCTTTTCAGGATCAAACCGCTCAGCAGCTTTTATGAGCGCTATAGCAGCAACCTGATCGATATCTTCGTAATCTATGCCTCTGTTAACAAACTTTTTTGATATTACATCTGCAAGATACAGATACTTGTTTACGATCTGATTACGGTTATCAACAGACGGATCCGCCTTATACCGTGAAAACAGCTCACTGTCGCTTATACTGGTTTTAATAGGAACTTCAGTTCTTCCGACGCTCATAGCTTTCCTCTCGAATCATTTAACCTTTGAACTGCTGTTCCACGGTTCTTGACATGAAAAACAGGTACTTGCCGCTTTTACATAATTCGACTTCGTCCATTAGAGCTTTGATGATAGATATGCCCAATGCATCTTCATCTTCATCAAATATGCATTGAAGGCCATTATCCTCACTATCGAATACTATAACGAGGCGTTCACCTTCAAGAGTGAATATGACCCTGTAGACGCCTTCCCTTTCGCCGCCGCAACACACAAGTTTGTTGCAAACTTCTGAAATGGCAACCTTGATATCTTCTATAGCTTCTATATCAAACCCCATCCGGTTTGCGATACCTGATGCAGTCAGCCTGACGACGCTGACATACTCTGCTTTAAAAGGCAACCTTATTTCTATTGAATCACTTTTTAAACCCATGACGACACCTCTGTCAATTCACGATAAACAGTTTATCAAGACCGGTTATGGAAAAGAGCTTGCGTATGTTATCCTTCATATTATTGAGGTATACATTCCTGCCATATGATTTTGCCTTTTTCAAAGTGCCGATCAATATGCCCAATCCACTGCTGTCAATATAATTCAGATCTGTGCAGTCGATAACAAGATCCGCCTTGTTTGATTCAACCACTTCATACAGCTTTTCTTTTAATCCCTGTGATGTGTATATGTCTACTTCGCCTGATAACTTCATTGTAATCTTATCAGCTAGTTTTCCTATCTTCAGATCCATCTCGCCAGGCATTTTTTCACCTTCCCTGTCAGCATATTGTTGATACTCGTACAACACCAGTTTACATTGTGTCTTATTTTCCTGCAAGTGTTCGAAGCATTTCTAAAACCTTATCAGGATGCTTGATTTTATTGTAAACGGTAAATATAAACTGATTTCCGGTCAACCCTGCATTTTTAAAAACAGGGCTATCGGAGACATCAAACCCATAGATCCTTTTTTCCCCGTCTATTGTTTTGCTACTATCTTTAGGGTCACTGATCTTTGGAGTTACGTATATTACACGTTTATCATCGAGGGGAATGCCTGCCTGATTCAAAAGATCCTCCAGAGGACTCAATCCTCCCAACGGACCATATTCATCAAGCCAAGCCTGATCCACTATGAACAGGTCCACGTCGCCTGCTGCAAAAATAGCCACTATCTTCATCCGCAAATCGTAGTCCTGCGCAGAAGTTGGTTTACCGGATATACTGATAGTATCTGTACCTATTGCCTTGATTCCCGTGTTTCTGCTTATTATTTCTTTTTCGAACATCGAAGTATCGGAAAAGCTGTAATCGCCTATAAAAGCCATGTTAATATCAGTGGGCACCCTCATTACACAGCCTCTTATTGTAAAAACTAATATAAGCAGAACAATTATGCCTATCAAAATGTGATATTTATAGTAATAAATAAAGTTATTTATCTTCTGGCTCTTTTCCTGTCCCTGAGCAACTCCCGGTACTGAAGTTTCATATCCCATAAGCAGATTATACGCCTCAGTTACTATTTCAAGGGTCTGACCGTCGATCACTACAGGAGCGCCATCGGAAGGCCCAGACGATCCGGCAGGCACAGAATCGGCTGAAGATGCGGAATTAAACTTTTTAAGCAATATTGTGAATCTCCGGCTTATCTCATTCCTATTTGCGCCGGGCTTAAGCTTCAATACCTCATATGCTTCCTGAGTATTCAGCATACCCTTATCATTTCTCCCATCCAATAAATATAAATCATTCCCTGGGCTTCATCGTAGGAAATAAAAGCACATCCCTTATTGAATATGAATCGGTCAGCAGCATCACCAATCTGTCAATGCCGATGCCAAGTCCTCCTGCCGGCGGCATTCCATACTCAAGCGCATTTATATAATCCTCATCCATCATATTTGCTTCCTCGTCTCCTGCCTCGCGCTTTTGCACTTGCGCAAGGAAACGTTCCCTTTGGTCTGATGGATCGTTCAATTCGGAATATGCATTAGCCATTTCCCTGCCTGCTATAAACAACTCGAAACGTTCCGTTAGGCGGGGATCATCAGGTCTTCTTTTTGTAAGAGGCGATACTTCAATTGGATAATCAAGAATAAAAGTCGGCTGCAACAGTTTTTTCTCTACATGAACTTCAAAGACGGCGTATAAGATCTCTCCCCATGAGAGACCTTTTTTAACCTCCATACCCACACTTGATGCGAGCGCGGCAGCTTCCGCAGCTTCCGATACGCTGCCAAAATCTGCTCCGGTATGGATTTTGACCGCTTCGACCATGGTCAGCCTGCTCCAGGGCGGCTTCATATTGACAGCCAATTCCTGATAAGTCAAATCAAAAGTGCCGGTAACTTTTTCAGCCAATGCTGATATGAGTCCTTCCGTCAATTCCGCCATTCCATTATAGTCTGTATACGCCTGATATAATTCCAATAATGAAAACTCGGGATTGTGTTTTATAGAAATTCCTTCATTTCGGAAACAGCGTCCAATTTCGTATACTTTTTCCAATCCTCCTACGATCAGCCGTTTAAGGTGCAATTCAGGAGAGATCCTGAGATACAGATCTATATCCAGCGTATTGTGATGAGTTACGAATGGCCGCGCAGCAGCCCCGCCGGGAATGACATTGAGAAGCGGAGTCTCAACTTCAAGAAAATCCAGTCCGTCAAGGTATCTGCGGATCTCTTTCATTATGCTTGTCCTGATAAAAAATGTCTTTCTGACTTCAGGGCTTACGATAAGATCAACATATCTCTGGCGATATCGAAGGTCCATATCACGAAGGCCGTGCCATTTTTCAGGAAGCGGCAGCAATGATTTGGCCAGAAGCTCAAGCGTTTTTGTTTTAATGGATATCTCACCTTTATGTGTTTTAAAAATAATACCCGTAACACCAATTATATCTCCGATATCCATCTTTTTAAAATCATTATAACTATCTGCCCCGACTTCATCCAGGCGCACATATAGCTGGATCTTGCCTGATCTGTCAAGCAGGTCGCAAAAAGAAGCCTTTCCCATCTCCCTGAAAGAAATGATCCTTCCAGCAATTGAGACTGTTTTGCCTTCGAACCCTTCAAAATCGTTTTTTATTATTTCTGTGGAACTGTCGACACTGAATTTAACGCTTTTAAATGGATCATGTCCGCTTTCCTGCAATTCCTGCAGCTTTTTTCGTCTTATCTTCGACAACTCGCTCTGATCACGATTTTCTTCTATTGGAAGATCTTGTTCCGGTGTGTTTGCCATGAAATTGACCCCCGGGAGGATTACTTTGAAATACTTAAAATCTTAAACTTTATCAACCCATCAGGCACCTTAACTTCCACGCTTTCTCCCGCCATCTTGCCCAATAGAGAACTGCCTACAGGCGATTCGTTTGAAATGCGGCTTTTTGACGGGTCTGCTTCTGTGGATCCGACAATATAATAAACAGCTTCTTCATCAGTTTCTATATCCTTCAACTTGACCTTGGAACCAAGACTGACTTTTTCTGTATTAACATCATCCTCATCTATGATCCTTGCATGCTTAAGCATCGTTTCGACCTGAAGAATCCGCCCTTCCAGCTGAGCTTGTTCGTTTTTTGCTTCGTCATATTCGGAATTCTCAGATAGATCCCCATAACTAATGGCCTGTTTTATGCGTTCAGCAATTTCATGCCTTTTTGATGTCTTGAGAAATTCAAGCTCATCTTCAAGTTTCTTCAAGCCATCATACGTAAGTACCACTTCTTTTCCGGCCATGTTAGCTGCTCCTTTTCATTCAATTTGTGATAATATGTGCATTTGCTTTCTAATTATTCCGAGAAATTGTTGTCCCTTAAATTTGAAAATCAAGCTATAAGCTTGATTTTCAGCAGTTCCGCATCTTTTTAATAAATTATAGACTACAGGACATGGGTTGTCAAGGAGGGCAGGATAAGCAGTCCGGTATTATCCTCCTAAAACACCAAGCAAATGCCCCTTTTATTTAAAATAAGAATCAATGCCGGTTTTGATAGCCTGTGCAAGCAATTGCTGATAATCCGGTGAAATAAGCTTTTTTTCCTCATCAGGATTGGAGAAGAAACCGCATTCCACAAGAACTGTCGGAGTTTTCACATCTTTCAGAATTATTATAGGTTCCTTTTTCTCCAGAGCTACCCTGTTGTTTGTTTTGTCAACTATATCCCGCAGGTACTTTTGAATGTCATCTGCCAGCTTCTTGCTATCTGACGATTTGGGAGGATAAAGGGTCTGTGCGCCAAAATATTGGGACTGTGGGAATTTATTAAGATGGACACTAACGACAATATTGGCGCCGCCATCGTCCATCAGTTTCTTTCGTCTTGTAAGGTCCTGACGTCTTTTCTCTGTTATGCTGGTAGTTCCGGGATCATATTCCAGCCTATCCTGTTCACGGGTCATAATGACCTTGTAGTTATCCTTCAATAGGATATCCCTCAACATCATTGATATCTTAAGGTTTATGTCCTTTTCCTTGACACCGCTGAATTCACTTACTGCTCCGGGATCCTCGCCGCCATGACCCGGATCGATCATTACTGTCATCTGCCGTGTTCCGGCATCAGGGTTTGCTGATACAGTCGCATCATCAGCGCTTAGATTCAAGCTATAAATGGTCAAGAGCAGTAGTATAACAAGACCGACCAATACGAGATTTGTCTTTTTCATAACAAGTATCATACAGAATCCCATCCCTGAAGATTTATACAATATAATGATATGATTGGACACGGTCAAGTATACGTCCAATAAAAATGCAATAAAGAGAGCAGAAAATTATTTTTTGTACCATGGATGAGTTTTATATGGGTCGAATCCCTTTTTCTGGTTACTTTTCGATTGCGGCTGGACTGGTTTACGTTCTATACCCAGAATTTTAGCGATGTATATTTCACGATACCCAAGCAAATAAGTAAATCCTGAAATGACAATAATAAACAGCGTGGCTGTAAAATATCCCCAAAAGGTATTTGAGCCAGATTTGACAATGAAGTATACCGGCCCCATAAATATCTGAAGTATGTAATGTTTTATCTTTTCAACCGCCTGATCCTGAAAAGTCAGAAATACGGACAAAACTTCGATCACAACGATAGGCACCACACCTATGAGACCAAAGAAAAAGCCATCATAAGATCTTGACTTGATACCGTTCTGCGGTTTTTTTTCCTTTGATGCAAGCTTATGCATATCGGAGTTAAGCATTAAGCAAAGCAATAAGCCAACACATATGGAATATATCATTAAAGCAATTTTAAGATTATTACTGCCAAGGACGAGAATGACATATAAAAACACTACAAATATCAATAGCATCAAACCATAATCGCCAAGGACCCTTAATCCGTTTTTAATATATCTCTTCATACAATAATCGTAATCCTCCAGATATCATATACAGATTATATCTTACATCGTATATCATGTCAAAACAACGGATTAAGGGGTTACCAAAAGAATAACCTACTTTGTGGTATTGGTGACATGCAAAAAATACATCAGATAAATTTACCTCATTGCATTTGGAGGCGCCATCCGGATTTGAACCGGAGAATAGAGGTTTTGCAGACCTCTGCCTTACCGCTTGGCTATGGCGCCGCATTAATCCAGTAAAAATTTCCGAGCAACTCTTAACAAGTTTAGCAGAACACATGATTGTAGTCAATACGGCATTGCTGATTCATTTTATTGCATTTATTGCATATGGAGCACATAGTTTGAATAAGTCGTCAGCCTCTTTTATCCCCGCCGCTGAATATGCAGTGAGCATATTGAGAACAAACCCAGTCTTTTTATCTGTCACTTCTATAAGGCCCATCCCGGGAGCAAGATACTGGTACTCTGCCGTCCCATCATCATAATCGGCTTCAAGTACGATGCAATCTTTAAATTGACCGATATCAAGATCACATACAATTCCAGTATCGTATATCGTGTAATTGACGCCTTCTTCCTGCCATTGATGTCCTTTATCCAAATTACCTGTCAACCATAATGACTTTTTAACATTATATTCCTCATCCAGAAACGAATATACCCCGTCAGACCCTTCGATAAAATGAACCACCATTGCTTCCGATTCAGGCAGCAGCTCTACAACACTTACGATCGAAAATTTGCCTATAAGGCCTGAAACCGCTTTAATAGTCTCTGTAAATCCATCAGGAGTTTTGTTGGTGTATGTAAATTTCATATAAGGTTTTGGAAGATATTCCAAAGCCTTTGCCATTCCGATTACACTGCTTTCACTATCTGTATCTGATGCGGATAACGATGATGAAGTTGCGGAAGTGGAACTCTGGATGCTGTTTTTACTGGACGGCACAGGTTTGCTGTTGCTTTTTCCGTATATGAAATATATAGCAGATAGGATTATTATTATGATAACAACAATAACTATAAGACTACGCTTTTTCACATTACTTACCCTACTCAATAGATATCACCTCCGGGGTGCCTGGTATGAAGGATCCGCAGGGCTGCTCGCTTTGTCCATAATAAAGTAATACTGGCCGACCTTGTGCAGATCGGCCAGTATAATTGGAGCGGGTTACGAGATTCGGACTCGCGACTTTCACCTTGGCAAGGTGACACTCTACCGCTGAGTTAAACCCGCAATGGTGCCCAGAGCCGGAATCGAACCAGCCACACGAGGATTTTCAGTCCTCTGCTCTACCGACTGAGCTATCTGGGCTAATAGCCTAGAAAAAAATGGCGACCCGGAAGGGGCTCGAACCCTCGACCTCCAGCGTGACAGGCTGGCATTCTAACCAACTGAACTACCGGGCCGTATTTAGCACTATTATGTTACATTAGACCTTGAGGATTTGTCAAGTATGCAAAAATAATTCAAAAAGATGGACAAGATAATATCATGCCGATACAATAAGGATATCGCCAAATCAGCAGTAATGATTTCGTGATAAAAAGGCAGGTTCATACAAATGTTACCCAGAAAAATATTATTGATATCGTCAAACCACACCGGTATGGGACACCGCAGCATATGTACAGCTCTGCTTGAAAAACTGGAGTTGAAAGACGATGTCGAAGTTACAGTGGTTGATGGTTTTGAACTAAGCGGGAAAGTAAGCCTGGGTAAGATATATGGTCCAATAACAAGGACTGCTAAAGAATTTTACAAGATTTTTTGGGACATTTCAACCGCAACAACAAAATTAATTGAGGAAATCAATTACAAGTTTTTAAGAGAGAAATTTTCAGCTTATTTAGATGAATTGAGACCAGATTGCATCGTAGCGTTGCATCCGGCGTTTAATGAACCTGTGATCAGGATAATGAAGGATATCGGCCTTGATGCATTACATATTGCCCTTGTAGCCGATCTTGTCACTATACACCCGCTATGGGCTTCAAAAAATTCTGATTGCGTCATATGCCCCACCGTGGAAGCAAAAGAGGCATGCATGAAAATGGGTGTTCGCGAGCGAAGGATCAAGGTGTTCGGGTTTCCTGTCAGAAGCGATTTCTGCACCGATATAGGATTAAATGATGCCGGTAGAACAGGATTTCAGGATAATGACAGTAGTTTTACATGCCTTATTATGAGCGGCGGTGAAGGTGTAGGAAACCTTGGCAGGATCGCAACAATTCTCCTGGAAAACTATAACTGTAAAATAAAAATTATTGCAGGAAGGAATAACGCCCTTAAAAAAACACTTGAAACAAAGCTCCTCCCTAAATATCCGGAAAGGGTATTTGTCTACGGCTTGATAGAAAATGTTCATGAAGTAATGTCAGGTTGTGATATTGTTATTACGCGGGGAAGTCCTAATGCAATGATGGAAGCTGTTATGTGCAATGTCCCGCTTATTATCAATGGAGCGCTTCCTGGTCAGGAACAGGGCAATCCGATGTACGCGGAAAAATATGGTCTTGGGCTGACTTGCAGGAATATCAACGGTTTAAGAAAAGCAATGGACTCAATGCTCGACAATGGCGCCGCAAAACTGAAAGAGATCAAACAAGCGCAGCGTGATTTCAGAAATCCTTTGAATGCTCAACAAATTGTTGATTTTATTACAAATAGTGACTGGAAACTGCGAAGCAAGCGAAAAAGAATAATAAAAACGCGTAAAACATGAATGTTTTTGCTATGTATGCCAATGCATGTCCGATTTTGTTGACATGCCTTAAATGCTGTGATAAACTTTATAAAGATTTGGCATATAACAATTAATGATGGCCAAAGAGAAGTATTATTTTCAGGAGGGTTAGCAATACATGGAAAAAGGAAAGGTAAAATGGTTCAGCGCTGAAAAGGGTTATGGATTTATTCAGAGAGAAAGCGGCAATGATGTTTTCGTTCACTTTTCAGCTATTGAAATGGATGGCTTCAAAACACTTGAAGAAGGCACCGAAGTCGAATTCGAAGTGGTCGACGGGGCTAAAGGCCCTCAAGCCGCGAATGTCAAAAGGGCATTATAATACGAATTCAAACAAAATTATATAGACCTGTAGGCCTATGAAATGAGATTCCCTGGTAGAAATACCAGGGTTTTTTATTTCCACTGGTACTTGTCGAGATCTATTCGGCCTTCCTCATTAAAGCATATACCTTCTTTTTCAAGCAGGTCGCGCTGAACACCGACACCGCCAAAGACATAACTTTCACTGAGCCTCCCATTTCTATCTACGATGCGATGACATGGCACATCGCCCTGGTACGGATTGCAATGGAGAGCCCAGCCGACGACCTGCGATCTGGCAGGATATCCGGTCATCGCAGCGATACGGCCGTACGTCGTTACTCTGCCGGCAGGAACTAGTCTTACGATCTCATAGACCTTCTCAAAATAGCCGCTGTTTTTCATTTTTGGGTCATTCCGATCGATCATTTGTTTTTTAACAGATCTATTGCTTTTTGAAGCTGATTATCTTTTCCCTTTGGTATCTGAGATACTGGTGTGTTTTTGTACTCATCAGGCAGATTCACTATATAATCCGGCGTTATTCCAATCCCCTGGATATATGCGCCTGAAGGAGTAAAATAACGTGCTATTGTGACTTTAACACCTGATCCGTCATTTAGACTTAGTATTTCCTGAACGAGCCCTTTTCCAAATGTCTTTGTCCCGACCAGTTTTGCCTTTTGATGATCCTTCAAGGCACCTGCCAGGATCTCGGAGGCGCTTGCGCTATTCTGGTTGACCAGTAATACAATTGGCATATCCAGTGATGTCTTATCTGACATCCTGGTTTCTACTACTTTTTTATCTCTATTCTCGGTATACACGATCAGACCTTCAGGCAGTAATCTGTCTGCGATATTTTCGACCTGATCCAGGGAACCGCCTGGATTATCGCGAACATCAATAATAAGAGATGTGATATTTTTAGCCAGCAGTGCACTAAGTGTATCGTTGAATATCTTTGCAATATTATTATCCATAAAAGAAAGTATCCTGATATACCCTATTCCATTATCCAGTACAGAACTCCTTATGTTCACTGTTAATTTGATCTTCTTTCTAACTATTTCAAAGTCGATCATCCTGTTTTCAGACGATCTGAGAATTTTCAGCTTAACTGTCGTTCCTTCAGCACCTTTGATCATTTGGGCAGCCAATGTATCGTCTTTGAGAGCTGAAATATCCTGGCCGTCTATTTCCATTATCTTATCACCCGGAAGGATGCCCGCTGCTGCGCCCGGTGATCCTTCAAACGGCTCGATCACAGTAACGATGCCATTATTATCCAGATATATGCTGACACCGATACCGGTGTAATTCTCTTCCGATTTATCAGCCATATCCCGCAGCTGCTGCATTTGATCCTTGGTATAATATACCGTGTAAGGGTCATTCAGCGATGCTGCCATTCCTGCAACAGCACCTTCTAGTAAAACGTTCTCGTCAACCTGCTCATAGAAATCTTTTTTCAGAATGTCCCTAACCTCGGTAAACTTCTGCAGATTTTGAAATGCAACGCTTTTAGGGTCGAAACTTATACTATAGTTATTAGAACTTTTATTAAGAATAAAAATGGATGAGACCATGTAAGTTATCAGCGCAGTTATCAGAACCAGGAGTATGGCGCCCGGGATCAAATATTTTTTCCTGTTCAAGGATATTTCCCCCTTAAGCTAAAAACCAGGAAGACCCTGGTTTTTTGTTCTAATGATACTTTATATAATATTATTTTACAAATTAAAAAGAACTTATTTTCCAAATTTTAGCGGGTCAACAGGCACACCATTGACACGGATCTCAAAATGCAAATGCGGTCCTGTAGCGAGGCCTGTCATCCCTACCCTGGAAACAGTCTGACCTTTCTTGACATAATCTCCTACTTTTACAAGCAATTTGCTTGCATGCGCATAAAGTGTAGCTATTCCGCCGCCATGATCTATTACGACCGTATTTCCATACCCGCCGTCCCAAGAGGCAATTATTACTCTCCCACTATTTGCGGCAACAACCGGATCACCTGTGTTGGCATCTATATCGATACCTGTGTGCATCTTCCATTTTTTCAATATAGGATGGAGCCTCATTCCAAAAGGAGATACTACATTATTGTTCCCAGGACAAGGCCATAACATGTTTCCGCCGATGTACTTTACATTGCTCATCAGCTTTTTAATCTGATCATTTAATTGAAGCGACAGCTTTTGAAGATCATCTAGCTGGCTCTCCAATTCACTTGCCTTCTGAACTTTTGTACGAATGGCACTATCAAGATTGGAT
>Ga0182027_10012063_pt1 | contig 12159 bp, 9 predicted proteins | sample 712E1DmetaG_FD_121300 | JGI IMG/M metagenome (GOLD analysis project Ga0182027, IMG submission 121300) | Permafrost microbial communities from Stordalen Mire, Sweden - 712E1D metaG (Illumina Assembly) | ecosystem: Environmental > Terrestrial > Soil > Wetlands > Permafrost | place: Sweden...
AGCTGTCATCGGTGAGGGTTGCGTTGTTGATGTGAGTGAGCCATCCGCGGATGTTATAAGCATAATCGACCGATTGCAGAAAATCAGCTCCCTTGTTTTCTGAATGCAGGTTTTTCTCTGTCATTTGTCCTAATGCGTTGTAATGAACCGACGACAAAAGTACCTCGGGTTGATTGTTAACCGTAAGCCAGGTATTGGTTAAACGGCCTGCATGATCGTATTCAAATCTCCGGCTCATAATGATGGGTTTTTCATTCTGAATGCTATGGGTTTGCTTTGATTTCAGCAATTTACCCTCAAAATCGTAGCCATTTGAAACTATATCCATGCCATCCAGATGATTGTCGGCCACCGTCTGGATAATCCTGCCATATTTATCGTAGTAAATTACCGACATCAGGAATTTGTTTTGCCCCAGGATTCTTGTTTTTGTTCCGGTTGGTTTATTGATCAACCGGTCAAACGGAACATTATCGGGGTAAACGTGATCGGAGGTAAAGTTTAAAGAAGGTGTTAATTTGATAAAATCGTAATTATCGTAATAATTTTCTGTCAGAATATATGAATTAAGCAAAGGAAGATTATCGAAATTGTAGTTTCGGTAAAAATTCTGAACATCGAGCCGGGAAATATGAACTACATCGGTGAGTATGCCTGTTTGTGATAACCGCGAAAACAGGTCATATTTTGTATAAACCCATTGAGCCCCGGGCCTGAGGTTTGCATCCTGCATCAGTATCAAACGGTCGAGTTCGTCGTAGCAATAATACACCCAATCCTTACCGGGGATTTTCTCCTGAACCTTCCTGTTGCGCTCATCATAAACATAACAGAATATCAGGTCTTCCTTTAACTTGCGACTGTCAAACTGTTTGATTTTGATAAACATGGCTGTTGCCTTGGGTGGCAAAACTATGGCAAGATTTCCCTTGTCGTCGTATAAATAATAGGTATCGTAATTGGTTCCCTGCATATATTGCCGATTAAGTATAACCCTGCCGGCCTTATCTTTAAATTCTGCATTTTGGTTTCCATTTTCGTCGGCAACTAAAGTTTTAAAGAGTTTGTTTTCGGGGTAATTGCTACTGGAATAAGCATAAGGCAAACCATCAGCCGGGTATCCTACGAACCATAATATTACTTCATTAGCTGAGTTTGGCAGGTTATCACTTTTTATGGTGTGACCCTTATTCAATTGCCATACTTCCCCAGGTGCTCCCTGTTCTTTAATAATATTTAATGCCGAACCATCAAACATACTCTCGGCATAGGGATAACAAGTTTGGGCTATCCTATCGGGTGGGGAAGCATAAAATCCAAAGACTTTGGAAATACCATTATTTACAAATAGGCCTGTATTCAGGTTCGAAACATAGGGCAGATATTTCTTGGCTTCCCTGCCAATGGCATCATATTCCTGCACCGTTACCAAATCGGTTTTGAGCGGACTGTTCTTCATATTTACGGTCTGAACCGGACGACCCAATCCATCAAGGTACTGCACTACCGTCTGAATTTCATTATCTTTAAGAAGGGGAAATTTTGAGGAATCAGAAACCGGGATTTTAATTTTAGTGGTTTGGATATAATTCTGTGTGAAAGATTGAGCAGATGCATTAAATAGGTAAAAAAGCAAAACAAGGCAGGTCGATAATGACTGCAGAAAAGATTGCCGATATGTATATGCTCTGTTAAAAATCATGAAGTCCAGATTCAAATTTTGGGCTAAAGCCCGAATAGCCGGTGCATTGACTTACCCCGACCTTAAGGTCGGGGTAATTGAAACAATCGATATTGAAGGGCTTCAGCCTAAAATTAAAAGTTTTTGCATCTTTAGCCCGTCTGAGCCATCCGAAATTGCGGGACAGGCGAAACCGATTAATCTGACGATTTGCACTAATTATTCGAATACCTAAATAAATCCTCCTTTTAAAATAATTTATCCAATAGATTATGTTCACTATTTCAATCATCGAAAAATTTATTTATAGTGGTATTGATAAAACTGAAGGATATTTTTATCGAAATCCCTGCTCATGATTAACCGGCCAAGCTTATCGTATTCGAAATAGCTGGTGATGTTATTTTCATTGGTTACCGAATTTATACCATAAGATGGGATATAGGAATAAGTGGTCATTTGAGCATTAACCGGACAGATGCGAATCTCATCGATGGTTATTCCCGGGCTTATAGTCAGATCACCGGATGCTGAATAGCTGAGCTGATAAGTACATAATCGCCATTGTTGCAGATTGATAGCTGTAAAGTTCGAATTGGTAATGAGCAGGTTTTTGCCTGAAATACCGGGAGTAACATTGCCTTTAGCCCAAAATGTTAAAGTATATTTGCCTGCAGGGATATCGCCCTTCTTTAGTTGGTTTGTTAATTTCAATACTTTTTGACCTCCAATCGCCTCTGATGAAACGGTAATGTCTTTCAGGTTAAATTCCCAATCACATTTATCATTCGATTCGAATCCGTTATATGCAGCCTGATTTGGACAGGCATTCAGCACTTTGGCTACAGGCAGACTGTAATTATAGCTCCAGAGTATGCTGATGGGAATATCCTTGTTTTTTTGATACAGGGTCAGGTTATCAAATTTGTCGTATGTAAGGAATGATTCCACCAAACGGAAATGTAGATCGATTTTTAACCCGGAAGTGCCTGTAAAAGTTGCAGGTATATTATTTTCTAAAGGAGATTGAATGTCAAGCGTATAATTTTGGTAGGGCAATACCTGTCCGCTATTGAATTCTCTATATTTGATAAAAGAACCGGAAATTACTTTTTCTTTATCGTTTACCTTCTGGATCCGGTTAACCGATTCCATAACAGGGTTTATAATATGCTTCTGTTTCATTAAACTGATGGCTTTTACAAAATCATCGGTGGTTGATAATGGATAATCGTCAGGATAGGTATATTGCTGTGTAATGATCGTTCCGTCGCTGTTTACCTGTTTCTTTTTCGACAATTGTGCATGAACAGGGTTTGAATAGGTGTTTTCGGTGGTAATTGATACGGGATTTTGGCCACTGTTGTCAAAATCTTCCCTTGTTGTTAATGAAAGGTATTTCCATTGGCTGATTACTTTATATTGTTCAACCAGGAAAGCCCATTCCTGAGGTACCAGATTGGGGGAAGTTTGAGTTATTCCTACCTTTAATCCTGTGATCTCATGATAATTATTTACCTTGTCAAAGAAATAGTTGTTTGTTACCTTAGATCGCAATACACCCATATTGTTAAAAGTGGTAGCCGACAACAGCAATCCCCGGGCAAAATCATAACTGGTAGTTGGTGTAAAAGGGAATCCCCGATCACCATATGATTTGAATTCGATGGGTGAAGTGAATTTATATTGAATTCTGCCATTCTCACCTTTATCACCAATAATTTCAGTTACTTCAGAATATCCTACAAATGAGCCATTAGTCGTACTCATCTGGGATTGAGGATTGGAAGTAAACTTTTCATAGTGGCAATAGCCTGATACACTGGGTATGTTCATTCCGCTGGTAGTATTCCATTGAATAATCGGTTCAGAATAAGAATAATTATATTTTGGAAAATCGGATACCAAACAACCGCTGGACCTGTCAGTTTCTGAAAATCTTCTGTAAATGTATTTTTTAATCATGGTATTAGCTATCTGGCTTCCATCATTATATTGTAACGATCGGATTCTTAATCCACCTCCGGGTTTATTTTTGATCAACCCTCCGGAATAATTTGCATACTGAATATTACATGTAATTCTGTCTCCGGCATCATGTGCTATCATTTTTAAAGTATAAATTCCCTTTTTAAGATGATATAATTTTGAAAAACTGACTATATTTACAGAACCTCTTAATTGCTTTATTACACTTTTGTTTTGATCCAGAATGTTACATTCACCATCTCCTTCCTTCAAAATAGAGTTACTGAGTTCAATTGAAACCTGGACATCCTGATCAAAATCAAGTTCAAAAGTTTCTGTCAAATTATTTACTGCGCCTTGTTTAAAATTTAATGACTTGTTAATTGATTTAGAAATTGTCTTCTGTTCATTTATATACCCAATTGGCTCATGGCCAAAATCATTCGATTCAAAAGCAAATACTGCTGAACCACCCATCGGGTTAATAATTCCTGTCAAAATTCCGGCTTTGCACTTTACCGTATCAACTTCACGGTTGGCACCATCATATTTTACATCCAGGAAATAAAATGTTGGCAAAGGAATTTTATTCGAGATCTGGCCATTATAAAAACCCCAATAATCCTGGGCATATGATCCTTTTGGAGGTAAAACGGTTTGATCATAAATAAACTGGTAAGGTGGCTTTTTGTTATTCGCATCATAATATTCTGTCACTTTGTCGAGCCTTAGTCTTTTCAGGTTATACCCAAAATTGTTGAAGTAGCTGTTTTGAGACATAAACAATTGTGAAACGTAATAGCTGTAGTTAAAAACGAATTTTCTAACAAACACATTATCTGATGTATAGATCGATATTGAATCCAGCATCTTGCTGTCATCCACATCTTCGCGATATGTGTTGGCCCGGAAATAAATAGTATTTGTTGCTGTTGTTATTTTTGAAATTCTTTTTGAGATATAGGTAGCAATATTAATGCAGCTTGAATAGCTTTTAGGGCTGCATCTGTTTTCTATGCTATAAGGCAAAGTAACTGAGTAAGAATTCGATGTTAAATATGAGATATAATCATCCTCATAATAAAATCTAATGGTATCTCCACCAGTGGCTGATATCATCTCCAGTAAGAACCAGCTGGTATTTGCCTTGAAATCAACCGAAAATGATTCACCGCAAACGGTTTCATTATCAATACTTTCTGTTGCGATCCGGTTGTCGGTTGATTTTCCAAAAATATACCTTGTTCCATCCTCACCTGCAATCTCCCACTCGGTTAAAGAGGGGTTAAATTTAAACCTGACCGGCAAAAAAGGAATTGTACAGGCAGTTTGAGTTACAGGATCAATCGCAAACCTGCCTGAATAATTGCCACAGCTAAAAGAGAACTGGTCAGGCTCAGTATCCCACAACCCTTCTCCGATGATTTTTTTCTGATCAAATGTTAACTGGGTTTGCGGATCAATATTTTTCAGTATCTTGTTATACACCTGGATGAAACCAGTCCCCTGTGTCTCATCGGCTTTGCCATAGATGGTGCGGGAAATTACCCCGCCGGCATTCAATGCCCAGTTGGTACCTACCCATCCGCAAACATCGTCGATCCGGATTCCTGATGCATGATAGGATAAGGTAATTGGTACACTCAACTCCCTGCTTTTAGCTTCAAATATCGGGATGCTTATATCCGGGAGCCCTGTGTACATATTAACCGGTTCTTCAACAAATTTCATCAGTGAAGATACCGTGGGTGAAGGCGGGAAAATTTTATCAGGCTGCGCTTCACTTCTTAAGCTGCAACAAAACCATATCAATAATAATCCAATATAATATTTTTTATTCAGCATCATTTGCTTATTTGTCGATTTTAAACCTGAGATAATAGGTTGCCTTTTCCATTTGCACTACCATCATATAAATGCCCGGACCGATATTTTCGGGTTGAATAACATATAACCCCGTTTCATTTTTTGCCAGCTTATCGGAGTTAAGTTTGATGATCCTTTTATCAGCATCATAAATTCTGCAAATGAATGAATTGTCAACTAAAACATCTTTTGGAAAGTTAAAGCTGATCTTCTTGTCTTTTATGGACGAATATCCCTGATCGGGATGGTTTGTCAATACTGCCCTGCAATCTTTTTTTTCTTTTAAAGGTGGTTGGTCATTCTGCTTTACCGTTGTGTGTATGCTAAAGCTCCAGACCTCACTTTTGCCAAGTAAAACCTCGCCGGAATAGGCGCTTACCTGCCATGCATATGATGAACCTTCAGTCAGCGAAAAAGCATAGGCGGGATAATGGAGAACGGTAGATTGATTTTGTTCAAGCTCTAAAACAGCAGGATTTGAAAGCATGGCTTCTTCGGCTATCTGTCCTTTATACTGCTGGGTAAATCTGATCCTGTACTGGATAACCTGGCCTGTTTGCAAGGGAAACGGCGGTGTCCAGCTGAAAACCGGTTGCATATCGTTGATGGTGTCCTTATCATAAACCTGTATAAGTGCCGGAGGATAAACCGCATATTCTGCGATATCAAGATCATATGAAAGCAAATTTTCAATTACCTTGCCGGAAACCGGATTTACAATAACGCCCCAGAGAATATATCGTGCAGTATATGCTCCGGGTGGAACCCTTCCACCTGATTGACTGCAATTATTGTAAAACCCGGTATTTAAATAATTTGTGGAGCCTTTGTCAACGTAACTTTCGTAATTCGATTTATTGATGGTCAATAAAAAAGTTTTCATAACGAATTCTTTTGTTCTGGTTTCTGCTTCTTTTCCATGTGATTTTTCAAAAAGTTCAAGCGTAATGAAATACGTTTCAAACTGGCTGCTCCCATTTAGCATGATGTTCATGTTCCAAAGATCATCTATACTGAAAGCAGGTGGTGGTGGAAAAGCATAGATTGAAAACTGGGCGGATATTTTCCCCGGTATTGTAAGGATCAGAAAGATTGTCAATATTTTCCGGAAATAGACTCTCATTTCAAATTACAATATTTACTCTGTATATTTATGATTTTCATTAACATTCAAATTAATCGTAAATCAATAAAAAAAATGAATACAGAATGCAGAATTCAGAATTTAAGAGGTTCCATTTGGTTTTAGTAATAAACTGGGAATTACTATATTGAAAACATTCTGAATTCTGTCTTCTGTATTCAGTCTTCAAATATTGTAAATCCTCAATCATAAATCCTAAATCCTTATACATTATTCGCTTCGTTTATAATTCTTTCTTGCTAAAACATTTCAAAATTTAATATTAATACTTCCCCTGATCATCCATTGTTCATAGTTTGGTGATAACTCTGTCCGAATCAGATTATCATATACATTCCTTTCAATCCTGGCCAGAAATTGCAGATAGTTTGATACTGACATTGAAAGCTGAAAAAACATTCCGAGCTTGTTTTGTTGGGCATTGTAAAGAAAAGTATTCATGCCCAGTTGGCTTTGCCACTTCTTTCTGTTATAGGATACCGTCAATCCAATATTTGAATAATTTCCTGACGAATCATTAATGGTATAGTCCATATATGCAACATTCAGGCTCATGGAAAAAGCACGGATAAAATTGATCGACTGGATAAAACTGATATTGGTTGAATTGAATGTCCATCTAACGGGGCTATTTACAGTTTCCTGCCGGTTCAGTACCAGGTTTGAAAAAAGTTGCGATTTGCCAATGTTATATGAATATCCGGTCGTTAAGGTAACATTATTCAGGTCGAATTGTATAGAATCACTCACCTGTGTTACCGGTGCAACCAATAACCGGAAATAAGGCATTTTAGGAAATTTTACAGAAATATCGGTACCATAAAATAAGTAATGCGAGTTGGATGAAATCTTATGCTCCATATCATAATCATCTAACCTGAGGAACACCTTTATGGTGATTTTTTTCTTCAGGAATGATTGACCAACCATAAAATCATATCTTATAACATCCTTACGCAAATAGGGCACCCCAAACGATTGATAATCCTTTCCAGTTCTTTGGACATCTGCATTCAGCGATGTAGCAGTTTTGTCAATACCACCGGTAACATCAACCCTATAAGCATAATCGACGGCTGCATATAAACTGTTATGTTGTTGTGTGATGATGTTATAAAACCATTTGTCGGCATCCAGGAAGCCTGATATGGTTTGAGAATCGAGCAATGCATCGGGTTTATCACGGAGCAGTTTATTTCTGATGAATTGCGATCCGGCAATTTCTGCTTTGAAAATGATCCTGTTTTTCAGGAAGTTAAGTTGAAGATCGGCACTCAGTACTTTGTTCGAAGCTGGATTCTGCCTGTAATAAGCAAATGTATCGGTTTGTACAATTGAAGAAGTATCATCTTCAAAACTCAATAGGTAAAAATGCAGGTGGGATGATTCCTTTTTGCCTATTCCCAATCCACCTGAAAAGGCCTTTTTTTTATATGATAACTGGTAGGACTGAGGACTTATCACCGTACTCATGGCATTCCCATATAGTATGGACACAAATAGCAATCCGGGTTGTAATTCAGTGTAAATGCCATTAAGCGGCGAATTTTGCCATGTGAGGGTTGTAAGATCGGGTATGGAAGTCCCGAGCTGAAATTTATTCACACACATCAGGTATTTTGTTGATTTGGTCAACAAATGGTAATCCGATAGTTTCTGCATTAAAACATCCTGATTATCGAGTTTCTTTATGTCGAAACCTTCAGGTAATTCCTTTTCGGCTTCATTTACTTTCTGAACCGTTTCCTCAAGTTCTTTTTTTCTTTCAAGTAAACGTTCGTATCCCTTTGCTTTTTGACTGATCTCATCGAATTTTTTGATCTTTTCGGTAATCATTTTAATTTCAGAACTATCGGTTGCCGTATTTAATTGTTGTTCAAGTTGTTTGAGCTGGTCAATTTGCGACAATTCATTTTGTACCTGAGGATTTTTAAGCTTTATATTTAACTCATCAAGCTCATTTTCAGAGTTCAGCATATCAAAATTCCGGGAACTGAGTAAATTCTGTTCAAGTTTTAATTTATCAGTCACTTTTTGTTTCAGATCGCGGATAAATTCCCGCGAATCGAATGAGATGTTAAATTTGTTGATATTCTGCCGATCCATACTCTGTTCGGTTGAAAGCAAAAACGAAGAGGCCAAAGGAATACCATATACGTCGAGCATAAACCGGCTGTTTATCTGTATGCTGCCGGGAGCTGATTCGGAATTTACCGGCATATAATCGGTAAAGAAACCTGAAATATTAGCCTGACCATTAAGATTAAAGGTTTTGTTATTGCTATTGTGAAATGGGGCACTTGTGCTGTTTAATATATTGAACTCAATACACTGATTGCTGATCTCGGTTTTATCGATGGCTGAAATAACGAAAATGCATAAATTATATGCCCCTTCAGGCAAATATCCGCCGGTTGCAATACTCTTTCTGAAAGCTGAATTCAGAAAATTCTGTTCATAAGTAGTTATATTGTTATGGTTTATAATGGTCACCCCGGTTTGTAGTTCAACAACAGGACTGGTAGCTTTATAAATTTCAATGGATCCTTTGTTCGATAAATGAACTTCAAAAATTACATTTAACCGGGTATCTTGCGTATTTACAACCGTAAAATTCCACAAGTCATCCGTTGTAACGAGGTTCGTATTTGGGATGTTTATTTCATTGACCTGCTGGCCATAACATTCAGATACAAGCAACAAACATTGCAGTGCCAGCATCCAATATGTAATTGCAGACTTGAACAAAAACTGTAAATCACGATTAGAAAAGCAAATGCAAGATACATATTACATACGCAAATTCAATATATTTTGGAGATATATTTTTTTAAGGGAAATTAAATCAGGTTAAACTCCTGAAAGGGCATGTCAATTTCAGGTTTTCTGGTCTGATTTTATGCAAAATGTGTATTAATTTAATTTTTAAGTATCAATCATCTGAGTATTAAAATCTAAAAGACATATGTTTTGGAGAATCCGAAATTTTCATCAATCTTTGAATCAGATTAAAAATATCAGAAAAATGGAAATTAAAGGAAAATTAATTCAGCTACTCCAGCCTCAGACAGGTGAAGGCAAAAACGGTCCATGGAAAAAACAGGAAATTATTGTCGAAATTCCGGGGCAATATCCAAAGAATATATGTATTGCCATTTGGGGAGATAAAATAAACGAAAGCCAGCTTCAGGTTGGAAATATGCTAACAGTTCAATTTGATATCGAAAGCAGGGAATTTAATGGCAGATGGTACACCGATGTAAAAGCATGGAAAATTGAATCTGCTGCATCCGGAGGGACTTCTTCATCAGATAATTTCCCTGAATCAGCTCCTCCGGTAACCGAAGTTCCGGATTCATCCGATGGCAGTGATGATTTACCGTTTTAATATTTTCATTGATTGCCGATTTATCTTCGTTAAGTAAATCAATTAGAGATAAATAGTTCTTCATAATAAAGGCTGAGTTCTTCAGATCCAGATCATCAAATCCATTATATATAATTAGAAAACAGGAAAACAGATGATAGAAAAAAGCAAATCTGATTACAGGGAGAAAATGTCAGAACGGTTGTTGGAATTTGCAATCAGAATCATGAAACTTGAAAACAGACTTTGTAAAACATATTCAGGGAAACATATATACCAGCAATTGTTTCGGGCAGGCACATCATCAGGTGCTAATTATGAAGAATCAGTGGCAGCAGAATCAAAAGCAGACTTCATTCACAAATCACAAATTGTTTTAAAAGAATTAAGGGAATCAAAGTATTGGCTAAAATTAATTAATAAATCGAATCAATTATCAATAAATGATCCTGATTTAAGTTATTTATTACCTGAAAGCATTGAATTAATACGAATATTCAGCAAATCACTTATCACTGCTAAACAAAATCAAAAGTTAAAATAACCTCTTACTATTTACTATTTGCTATTTGCTATTTACTATTTGCTATTTGCAAAACTCCCCTCCGGTTCAATAGCAGCGGTTTCTATCATCAGCATCACGGTTTTTTGAGGGGCACGGGGACGGTGCATCATGCCTTTACTAATGGTGGTTCCCTGTTGTGGCCCGAGTTCGATAGTTTTGCCTTCCAGATCAATAAAGAGCCGTCCTTCCAATACAAAAAAGAATTCATCATCCTGCTCGTGTTTGTGCCAGTGAAATTCACCTTGAACAATTCCGATCCTGACTACACTATCGTTTACACGGGTTAAGGTCTGGTTAAACCATTTTTCCCTGCAGCTTGCAACTATTTCCGGGACATCGATCAATTCAAGATGTCCATACTTTATATCGAGGTTGATGTTGTAGTTCTTATTTTCAGGCATTCTGATTCGATTTTTAATTTTACTGATATCAAGTCATTTTTTTGGTAGCACAATAAAATATTCCTGGCAGATTGAAGCTATACATTCTCAAATTTTCAAATTAATTCATTTTCAAATTGACATTAATCAAGATACCACCCTCAGCTTTTTCATCATCATAATACCGATTGCAACCAGGTTGCTGTAAATTACGATAGTGAGCAATCTTTGCCACAGACCAAAATAAACTTCAAAAATATTATTTGCAAATCCGGATATTTTTGCCAGGGTGAACAATACGAACATCGTTAATCCCAATATTAAAACAACCATTGAAAAATGAAACATAAAAGGATGCTCAATCCTCCTGAATACTTTTCTCAAAGCGAGGGGCAATATAAGGATCGCTGCGATTCCTATGCCACCCAGTGAATCATGAATTTTACACGACAGGCTTAATTTATCTCCTATATGATTAGCCTGAAACAATCCTGATCCGAAGCCTTCGCCTAATCCATAAATAATAATCAGCCATGAGGCAAATATGACCGCTTTTCCATTTTCAGGATAAACTTTTCTGAAACTTATGCCGAAAAGTATAAAAACAGCTCCGATAAACACCCACCACGTCGATGTATAAAATGCCACCGGGCTGATAGCGGATCCTAATTTACTGATTGAGTCACCCATTTGGCTGTAATTAGGGAAATGTTCTCCTAATTCGTAGGTTACAAAAAAGTCGGCAACACATATAAAAATACATGTCCATGAAATAAAATAGTAAAAAAACTTACTGTTGGTTTTCATAAAGATTAATTATTTTTTATTGATTGAAAACTATTGCTGGAATAATTACTTATTCCCCATTCTTTGCAAGTTTACGCATCCATCGCCAGTGAAGTCCAAAAAGTATGATGCATATAACTATCAGAAGGCTGTCCACTATAATATTGCGATTGATCCTGTGCATGGTAGACTGGAATTTATCCTTACAGGCAGCTTCGTACATGGCATGTAATGTTTTATCGTCCGGTAGGTATGATATTTTTTTTGTAATATCTTCATCCTTTTGAGTTGATTTAAGGATATCCATTTTGTAAATATCGAACGATGCAAGGTTTGGGTTTGAGTTATATGAATTCCGTTCAGCATGCATTGGATCGCTATGATCAATAATGGCATTTACAA
>Ga0182027_10012064_pt1 | contig 12159 bp, 12 predicted proteins | sample 712E1DmetaG_FD_121300 | JGI IMG/M metagenome (GOLD analysis project Ga0182027, IMG submission 121300) | Permafrost microbial communities from Stordalen Mire, Sweden - 712E1D metaG (Illumina Assembly) | ecosystem: Environmental > Terrestrial > Soil > Wetlands > Permafrost | place: Sweden...
CCAGGGCTGGATGCGATCCTTGAGTTTTTCGCTGTTCATGAATTGCCATTCGGAATGTATGAAACGTCCTCCATCACGCAGCATGGCGCGTGCTTTGTTCAATATACTCAAACGCATTTCTTGACCCGGGATGTGGTGGAGAGTTGCAAAAGGAGTTACCAGATCAAAAGGACGGGTGAGGGAGGCCAGGATCTTTTTATCCCAATCCGGTCCTGACAGGTCAGCCTTTATGAACGTGGCTGGAGCATCCTCCCAACCATGGCGGGCGACTTCCAGGAGCGGAGGACTGAAATCCACCCCTGTGAAGGAGCCGCGGTGACCGCGCCGCATCAATTCGCGGGCAAGTTCGCCATTACCGCAGCCCAGGTCCAGGATGGATTCGTCGCCTGCCAGACCATCCACCACCCGCATTACCCCGGGCTGCAAGTGCAAGCGCGTGGATGAGAATTCGTGCCCGAAGGTCTGGTAGAATTGTTTATTCAGCGCAAGCAACCGCGCAATGGTCTGGCTTTTCATAATCAGTCTCATTATACTGTGTGACTGTAACAATTTATTAAAATGGGGAAAAGGTGAGCGGGCGGCCGGGTTGCCCGCGAACACCAACTCCCCTGTCCATGTGAAAGACTTGTGTGAAGTAGTGGTTAAGAAAAGTTCCTTTCAACAACTCCGCACCCTGACACCCGAGAAACTGGCCCTGGCGCGCCTGATCCTTGATGACGTTCGGGCTGGTCTTCCGGTGATGGAGGCTGTGCGACGGCATCCAGAGGCAGCCGGGCACATCAATAAATCCGCGTTGGTGGCGGCTTATACCCAATTGGTCAAACGAGGCGAGTGGCCTGTCGATGAAGCCTTGCTGGCATCCATCCGCCTGAAACCGGTCCGCACGCTTTCGGGTGTGACAACCGTCACCGTGCTGACCAAGCCTTATCCCTGCCCCGGGAAATGTATTTTCTGCCCGGACGATATCCGCATGCCGAAATCTTACCTGCCGGATGAACCGGGAGCGATGCGTGCACTCGAGCACGGCTTTGATCCGTTTACACAGGTGAAATCCCGCCTGGAATCGCTCAGCTCGGTCGGACATCCCACCGACAAGGTGGAATTGCTCATCCTGGGCGGGACCTTTTCTTCGTACCGCCGGGATTATCAAGAATGGTTCGTCCGGCGCTGTTTCGAAGCAATGAATCCTGCCGCGCGGGTGGAGGCTGGGGCAGGGTTGAATGAAACGCAGCTGATCAACGAAAATGCCTTGCACCGCAACGTGGGTCTTTCGGTGGAAACCCGCCCCGATGAAGTCAGCCCGGCGGAACTGGCCTGGTTCCGTGCATTGGGTGTTACCAAAGTCCAGATGGGTGTGCAGAGTATGGATGACCAGATCCTGGAGCTGAACCAGCGCGGCCACACCGCGGCAGAAGCCCGGCGTGCCACGGCTTTGCTGCGTGCAGCCGGCTTCAAGATAGTTTTGCATTGGATGCCCAACCTTTTGGGCGCTACACCCGATTCCGATAGGGCAGATTTCCCGCGCCTGTGGGATGGACTCTGCCCGGACGAGATCAAGATCTACCCGACCCAATTGCTCGAAACCGCCCCCCTGTACGAATACTGGCGGCGAGGGGAATATCATCCCTACACCACGGAAGAACTGGTTGATCTGATTGCAGATGTGAAGACATCCATCCCGCGTTACTGCCGAGTCAACCGTATCATCCGTGATATACCCTCCTCGCATGTGGTGGCTGGGAACCGGCGCAGCAGTCTGCGGCAGGATGTCCATGTGGAAATGGCCCGGCGCGGTACACATTGTGACTGCATCCGCTGCCGGGAGGTGGGCGCAGGAAAAGTTGATACGGCTTTGCTGGGCCTCAACGATTTGATTTACCAGCCGGATGGGGCCGAGGAGCACTTCCTGTCCTATGTCACCCCCGATGACAAAATTGCCGGTTTCTTGCGGCTTTCCCTGCCCAGCCCGAAATCCCCCAGCACAGGTTTAAGTGACCTGACTGGGGCGGCCATCATACGGGAAGTGCATGTTTATGGGCAAAGCTTGGCTGTCGGTGCGGAGCAGAGCGGTGCAGCGCAGCACGCCGGGCTTGGCACACATTTGCTGGAGGAAGCTGACCGGATAGCCAGACAAAAAGGATACCACCGGATGGCAGTCATCGCGGCGGTGGGGACACGCCAATATTATTTGGAACGCGGCTTCGAAAGGGGAGAACTCTATTTGGTGAAAACAATTTAGTTGTACAACTGGTTCAGCTTAACCAGGATAGGCTACTTTGCGCCTTTTTCCCAGTCGGTCACCGCTTGCCGGATGAGTGTCTTAATTTCCGGGTCGGGAATGGCATCAACTCCTTCATATCTGTTTATTCCATCTTTTATAATGACGATGCCGCCCGGTCCTTCGACCAATTGGATGCCGCGGTCTTTGAACGGACCGGTTTCCAGTTTGGCTTGCAAGACTTTATCAATTTGTTGGATGATGCTGTCGAGGACCGGAGCAGGCGGGGTAATTTCAACCACAGGAACGACTTTCTTCTTTTCCGCCTGGACTGGCGGCTGGGTCTGCGCAGGAACTGGCGTGACCGGAGGCAGCGGTTCCGGGACGGATTCTGGTTTTGGTGTGGCCGGCTGGACCGTTTCCAACCATGGACGCAATTCCAATACCAGGTTGAGCAAACGTTGATACTGCCCAGGCTGGAGTTCCGCTTTGTCGTTCAGGCGGGTGCCATCCATGCCCAGCCAAACTTTGTTGCCATGCGTCCGCCAGGCGCTCAATATTTCCTCGTCATCCGGCCCGGCTAGTGAATTTTTGTTTGAGGGAGGCAAGGTTGGGGGGAGGTTGGAACGATTTTTCAAGGCGCGTTCAATCAGCCCCCCGAGGGCTGCACCGATACAGAAAACGATAAGTAATAAGAAGATAACAGCGGTTGTTAAATGCATGCTAGCAGCTCCTTGCGAATTTTTATGCAGAACACCATGACACTATTTTACAGGATTTTACAATTTTGTGAGTACCTGACAGGTCGGGCATATATGCGTTCCGCGCTGGCCAACGACGATCCGTTCGATGGCAGTACCACATACCGGGCAGGGTTGTCCTTGACGGCCATACACTCTAAAAAGGTTCTGGAAATCGCCTCCGCGGTAAACCCAATCTATGCTGGCACCGTTGCGGTGGATGCCTTCCTCCAGCACATCCCGGATTGCCATTCGCAGGATCTCGGCTTCTTCCTGTGTCACCGAATCCGAGGGCGTCAGAGGATGGAGTCTGGCCATATGCAAAGCTTCATCCGTATATATATTACCCAGGCCGGCCAGGAAGGATTGGTCCAGCAGGAGCGGCTTGAGTTGACGGTGCTGGGCATGCAAGGCCGCATACAGCCATGTGGTAGAAAATTCATCAGAAAGCGGTTCAGGGCCAAGGTTCTGGAAGATCTCGGCAGGGTCATCGACCAGCCAGATGCGCCCGAACTTGCGCGGGTCAGAAAAGACGAGTGTTCCATCGTCCGACAGCTTCAACAGAAGGCGATCATGTTTTCCGGGCTGATAGCCGCCCAGGACAACCAGCAAGTCTCCGCTCATGCGTAAATGAATAATGAGATGGTATGCCGATAACTTTATCTGCAGGAATTTAGCCCGTCGAAAAATATCCTGAATGTGCTGGTCACGGATACGCCTTTGAAACAAGGCCGGAGATGGCGAGACCAATGTACGATTCCAGAGCAGGTTGGAAGAAAGAATCTGTTTACCGAGCAACACAGGTCGCAGGTTGCGGATGATGGTTTCGACTTCGGGGAGTTCAGGCATAGTCGGCAGTCAACTTCTGGCTCCAAACCCGCACTGGCGCCCATGGGAGAGCGACGCCAGGAACATGTCGGCGATCAGACCTAAATTCGAGTTTTACCAGGAATCTACCCGGACTTTGGTGACTCCTGGCTTGGCTTTGGGCCTGGCGGAACGGATGGAGGCGATCATCATTGAATTGAATCGGGTGATCGCCTCACCTGGAAAACCTTAACTTAATTGTTCCGCCAGATATATCTGGAGGCTCATTTGTTTGATCTGGTCGAGTTGAGCTTCGATCCAATCTATATGGGCTTCCTCATCCTTAAGAATGCTTTCAAGCATTTCACGCGTGCCATTATCACCAATTTCCACAGCCAGTTTTATGGCCTCGTTGTAGGCATTAATGGCACCGAATTCAGCGTCCCAATCGTTCTTATGATGAGCCTCGACATCCTCGCCAATGTGGATTTTGTTCAACTCGCTGACCACAGGCATTCCCTCCAGGAAAATGATCCGCTCGATATGTTTCTCGGCGTGCTTCATCTCATCGATGGCGCGCTTCTCGATCACTTCAGCCAGTTCTTTATAGCCCCAGTTGGCGCACATCTCGGCCTGCACCATGTATTGGCTGATGGCGGTCAGTTCATCTGCCAGCAGAAAATTGAGTTTCGCAATGATTTGGTCGTTTCCTTTCATTTTGTAAACCTCCTTGGATTGATTTCTTATTCGTTGAACATCTGTCCCACACTGCGGCCTTCATGGGCGCGCCGGATAACTTCGCCGATCAGCGGTGCGACAGTCAGGATGGTGAGCCGTTTGCCGAAGGCTTCGCGTTTTTCAGTGGGAATCGGGACACTGTCGGTGGTGATGAATTCAGTGACGGGCAGGGCAGCCAACCGCTCCACCGCATTGGCAGAGAAGATCGGATGGACGAAGGCAACATAAACACGCCGGGCCTTATTCTGTTTTACCAGGGTTACTGCCTGATCGATGGAACCGCCGGTGTCGATCTCATCATCCACCAGCACCACATCCCGATCCTTGACGTCGCCAATAATGGTAAGCGCCTGTGATTTGGCATCATTGGCAACCCGGCGCTTTTCAATGAAAGCAATCGGAGCGTCAATTCCATAGGCAAAGTTGCGGCCTTTCTTGGCGAACCCAAGGTCCACTGTGACGACAACCGGGTCTTTGAGATAAGCGCGCAGGTTTTCCTTGATATAGTCCACCAGGATGGTGGAAGCATTCAATACATCCCCGGGCACAGAGAAAAAGCCCTGGATTTGATAGGCATGCGGGTCTAGCGTCATATACCTATCCGCTCCGGCTATCTGGATGATATCGGCGATCAAGCGGGAAGTGATGGGGACACGCGGCTGGTCTTTTTTATCCGAACGGCCATAGCACAGGTAGGGGACAACGGCTGTGATTCGGGCGGCCGAGTCCAGCCGTAAAGTCTGAAGCAGGATGAGAAGTTCCATCAGGTTGCGGTGGACCGGTGAGGCGGTGTGTTGGACCACAAAAACATCCTGTCCGCGCACACTGCTGTGAAGCTTGACGAACAGGTTTTCGTTGGGAAACTCAACGATATCCCGGCCGCACAAATTTTCCCCCAAATAATCGGCGACTTTCAGGGCAAGTTCGCCGCTGGCTGTACCGGCATACAGTTTTATACCACCATGCTCGCGCAATTCATTCGATTGGATCATCTCTCAGCCTGTTTTTTAGAATCCCACTCCGTGCGAAGAACGCTCATAAATAGTAGATCACCATATTTGCCATTTTGGAATGTCCCCTGGCGGAACCTCCCCTCGTTTACGAAACCGGCTTTTTCGTAAGCGCGTATGCCGCCCTTGTTTGCATCATCGACGCGCAGGTAAATCCGGTTTAGATTTAAATTATTGAAGCCGAATTTCAAAAGAAGGGACATTACTTCCGTTCCGTAGCCTTTATTCCAGCAGGATTTTTCACCGATAAATATACCCACTTCGGCACTTCGGACCGTCCAATTAATGTTCATGAAGCTGCAATTGCCAACGAGCCGCCATTGTTCTTTGGCTTCTGCCGGTTCGCTCTCACGAATTTCAATGCCGAAAGGTTGTTCATTGGCGGGCAGTTTTAGCATATTCTCGAACCATTGTTCCTCGTTGGCGTGCGAGATGGGTAAGTCGGATGAAAGGTAGCGACGGACCTCAGGGTCATTTAGCCATTCGACCAATTTGGGGATATCATTCCTTTCATTGCGACGAAGACGAAGACGCTCACCGTAGATCATGCGGCACTCCTATGGGGCGGGATTGAACTTTCGACATGGCTCATTGCAGAAACTGACGCAACTTCCTTATCCAAGGATTGGGGAATCGGTCCATTTTTATTTGTGACAGAAAAAGTACCTCAACTCGGGAATTAAGCAGGATTATACTATCCTTGACTTGCCATGCGTGAAGATTGGCTCGTTGGATATTACCGTACCGGAGAAGAAGAGCCGGAATTCTCCTGACGAAAACAGGGATTATTCTAATCTTCCGGAGATTACCAGAGGGCAACTGTTGGGTTATGGCTGCAATCAATAAACTCAACTATAATTTGTTAATCGGTGGAATCGGAAGGATCGACAGGCTAATTTTAGCCGGCTAAAAGCCATAAGATGTCCTGATAATTTTTTTCTCTTAGGCTGATTTTGGAGGTGATTAATGAAACGTATCTTGGTTCCTCTTGCAATGGCATCCATACTGATGTTCGCCTGCAACATTTCATCGACGGCAACTCCAGCGGTAGCGACAACGTCAGTGGCACCGGCTACCAACCCAGTCCCGACCGTGCTTCCGCCAGCGACTGACACGTCTTTACCAATGACCAACACCACCTGTAACGAAATGTCGCTTTTTCTGGATGCAGCGCTGGCCACTGGATTCAATTGTCAAAGTGTGCCCGAAGCTGCTGACACAAGCCTGCCTCCCTTCGCAATCAACCCTAAGTACACAGAAATCACCCTGCAGGGCTACCCCCTTGGAGCCAGGATGATGACCCCGCATATTGATGTCTTTCCGGTCGAACGGTATGGACAGTTACTGCCTGACACCCTTCCCACGTTCGTGGCCGACCTACAATCCTTCATCAATGGGACGGCACCCGGAACACAGGAACTGCCCTTGCTGCCGATCCAAAATGCCGGACAACTGTTACACGTCCAATACCAGATCATCCCCTTTGCCAATGGAAAAGGTACACGTTTTCTGACCGAGTATGCACAATTTTATGACCCAATCAATAATTTTGATATGTTCTACACCTTCCAGGGTTTGACCAGCGATGGGAAGTACTGGATCTCTGCCGTTCTGCCGATCTCCAACCCGCTCCTGCCTGCAGACGGCAAGAATCCCCCCAATGGTCAGAGTTGGGATGCCTTTGGCAACGCCTTTCCCAAGTATTTAAGTGACATTGTCACCCAGTTGAACTCGCAAACACCCGAGAGTTATTCTCCGACCATCCCCATGCTCGATACATTAATTGCGAGTATCAGAATTCAACCGTAAAATTACGACTTCTGGAAATCATCGCTCTGCAAGGAAATTAAACCGGGAGAAACTAGGACTGCAAAGCGTACTTGACCGCCGCCAGTGCATGGATGCGGGTGGTATCGAACAGCGGAAGAGTACTATCAGCCTGGGAAACCAGCAGCCCGATTTCGGTGCATCCGAGGATGACACCCCCGGCTCCGGCTTTTGCCAGTGCAGCGATGATGCGCTGGTATTCAACTTTTGATGCCGGCACGGTTTTACCCAGCACCAGTTCGTCATAGATGACCCGGTGCACAATTTCCCGGTCGGCACGATCCGGCAAGAGAACATCCAACCCATACTTCTCCACCAACCGGCCGCGGTAGAAATCCTGCTCCATCGTAAAGCGTGTGCCGAGCAGGCCGACCCGCTGCAATCCCTGCGCCTGGATGGCTTCGGCGGTTGCGTCGGCAATGTGCAAAAGCGGAATAGATACGCTCTCCTGCACCTGGTCTGCCATCTTATGCATGGTGTTGGTGCAGATGATCAGGAAATCCGCGCCGCCGGCCTGCACGGCCCGGGCCGCCTCGATCATAACCCTGGTGGCGTCCTGCCAGCGGTCTTCCCGCTGGAGCACTTCTATTTCTGCGAAATCCACGGAAACCATCACACTTTTGGCCGAATGTAGACCGCCTAGTCGTTCCTTGATTGCTTCATTAATAATTCGGTAATACTCGAGCGAGGATTCCCAGCTCATGCCGCCGATCATACCGATGGTTTTCATGGAAAGCTCCTGGTTTATCTTGCCCGGACCGTGGTGATGATAGTCCGCTTTGCCCCTGCAGCCAAAAGCACCTCGGCCATCGCAGGGGCTTTTTCTTTGAGGACCAAAACGATCATGTTGCCCCCGCGGCCTCCGCCGGAAAGTTTAGCTCCCAACGCTCCGGCTTTGTGGGCTGCTTCCGTTAATGAGTCCAATACCGCGCAAGATACGCTCATCTCCTGCAATAATGCGTGATTGGCGTCCATAAGCGTGCCGAGGGCGGCGGTATCACCGCGCTCAATGGCCTGGCGTGCATCCCAGACAATTTCCCCGACCTGGTCGAAAACTTTTTCCCAGCGGGTGGGATCTGACTCCCGCAGGTTTTGGACCGCCTGCACGGATTCTTTCGTGGGGGCGGAGATGCCGGTATCGCCTATTACCATTGTGAAGGATGCGCCGACGCGGAAAGTTTTGATGGGCTGCCCTTTGACGAAATAGACCGGCCTGGCGTATGTAACAACGGTATTGTCAATCCCCGAAGGCGTGCCGTGGTAGAGTTTTTCAGCTTGAAAAGCCAGTCCGTTCACCTGAGCGTCGGTCAGCGGCCGGCCGAGGTATGTCGATAGGGCTCGCAGAATGGCAACCGAAACGGCCGCACCTGATCCGAGGCCGGACGCAACCGGGATGGTGGATTGAAGATAGATTGTGCACGCCGGGGGGCGTGCGATTGCCAGGGTGGAGAAAACGCTGTTGATCACGGCAGCCAGTGGGTGGTCGGGCGCGAGTTGGGAAAGGGCCGAGGATAGATTGACATTGGGAGCTTCGATCCAGATTCCGCCCCGTGAATTTTCGTTCACCGTCGCGGTTGCCAGCACCTGCGTTACCGGCACAGCCAGGGCCGGGCGTCCGTAGACCACGGCATGTTCGCCTAACAGGATAATCTTACCGGGAGCAGAAGCGCTTGTCATGGTCAGACTAATAAACTACTTGTTTATGGTAGATAGAACACAACCAGAACTGCCAATCCCCACAATAAAATGGAAGTCTGTAATGGACGGTCTGAAAGCAGGATTTCCTCCGGCTCACCCCCAATTTGCTTGACCTGCACGAGATAAAGGTAACGGAAGATGGCGTAAACAACGAACGGGATGGTCAGCATTAACGACTCGGGCGCGGCCGGGCGGAAAAAAGTGTAGAGGGCATAGGCAACGATGGTGGTGCCGGAGACGATCGTGATGAACTGGTCGAGTAATGGGATGGTATACCCGTCGAACACCTGGCGATGGCCGGTGGCAGCCTGGGCGAGCAGGGACAACTCGGCTCGGCGTTTGCCAAAGCCGAGGTACAGCGCCAGCAGCGTCATAAGCACATACAACCAGGGTGAGAAACGTTCCACCACGATCAGGGTCGTTCCAGCATGCACGCGCAGTACGAAGCCGGCTGCCAGGATCAATACATCCAGTATGAGGATATGCTTGAGCCACTTTGAATAGGCCATCATCATCGCGAAATAAACCAGCAAGGTCAGGGAGAATTGCCAGGCCAGCAGGTATCCTGCGGTCAGTGTGAACAGCACAAGCACTGTGCCTGCCGCCACCGCAATCGACACCGGAAACTTTCCGGAGGCAATCGGACGGTTTTTCTTTGTGGGATGCAGGCGGTCGCTTTCCACATCCAGCAGGTCATTAAAAATGTAAACCGCGCTGGAAATAAGGCAGAACAGCCCAAACCCGGCCAGCGTGCGCAGGAAATCGGTAAGATGGAAAAGCTTGCCATCGAAGACCAGCGAGGCGAAGAGAAAGGCGTTCTTTGTCCACTGGCGTGGGCGCATGGTTTTGAACATACCTTTCAACATAATGTTATTTTACACGAAAGCGGTACAATCATGTTATGCCAAAAGTGCGTTTGGATCTCCTGCTGCTGGAACGCGGCCTGGCTGAAAGCCGTTCCAAAGCCCAGGCGCTGGTGATGGCAGGACAGGTGCGCGTGGATGGGCAGGTGGAGCTTAAGTCCTCGGCGCAAATTCCTGCTGAAGCCCAGCTGGACCTGGAGATGGGCCCGCGCTTCGTTTCGCGCGGCGGAGATAAGCTGGAGGCCGCGCTGCTGGTCTTTCCGCTGGATGTCGTTGGCCGCACCTGTGCGGATGTGGGCGCCTCCACCGGCGGGTTTACGGACTGCCTGCTCCAGCATGGCGCCGCCAGAGTCTATTCCATAGATGTGGGCAAGGGTATTCTGCACTGGAAACTGCGCTCCGACCCGCGTGTACTCGTCATGGAAGAAACCAATGCGCGTTATGTGGAATCCCTGCCGAAGCCGGTCAGCCTGGTGACAATCGATGCCTCCTTTATTTCGTTGAAAATCCTGCTGCCGGTGGTGAAGGGGTGGCTGCCCTCATCCATGGCCGCTCTCCCCAGCCAGACAATCGTCCCGGCGGGACGTGTACCCGATAGGGTGGAGGGAAACGTGATCGTCCTGATCAAGCCCCAGTTTGAAGCCGGTAGGAAAGAGTCGGCCAGACATAAGGGTGTCATCCGCGACCCATCCATTCATAGAACCATCCTGATGGAGGTGCTGGCCTTTGCCCGGGGCCAGGGCTTCGGCCTGCGCGGGTTACTGCGAAGTCCGGTTATTGGACCGAAGGGTAATGTTGAGTTTCTGGCATGGCTGGGATTGGGGGATGCCGGGCAGACTGATTATGCAACCCTGGTAGACCAAGTCACATAAGAATGCCTGGGCGTGTGTTCATGATCATTTTTGGGACCTTGCATAATTGGTGAGGTATAATTTTTCCTAGGTTGAATGCCAGAATCAAAATTGTTGTGCGGCTCTGATTTCATTCCCAGCAGGAGAATTCCGATGGCAAAAATTGATGAACTTGTGAAAAACTTCCTGGCGCAGAAGAAGATCGCTGTGGTGGGCGTATCCGATAAACGTGAGACCGGCTGTAACATGGCCTACAAAAAGTTCAAAGCAGCCGGTTACCAGGTCTTCGCAATCAACCCGCGCATTACGGAATATGAAGGCGATCCCTGCTACCCTGATTTGAAGTCACTTCCGGAAAAACCAGAAGCGGTCTTCATCCTTGCCAACCCCAAAGTGACTGATCAGATCGTCCAGCAGTGCGTGGACCTTGGGGTCAAGCATGTCTGGATGCACTGCATGATGGGTACCAAGCCAGGCCTGGCAACCAGTATGTCCAGCGTTTCCCCGGAAGCAGTACACATGTGCCGTGAGAACGGCATCGCGGTCATCCCGGGCTCGTGCCCGAATCAGTTCATCCAGCCGGACGCCGGTCATGGCATGATGCGCGGCCTGTGGCGTTTGTTTGGATTTCTAAGGGTGGAACAGGGCTGATCGGCAGTAGAAATTCTGCTCTGAATTTCCCAGAATCATAATTATTAAAGGCGGCGTACTAATGCGCCGCTTTTTTAATTGTTGTGATTTGCAAATCCTTGCTCGAGAGGGGCTGCGCGCCAATGGAGACGGCGGCGGAAGAAGGTTTTGTCAGGGGGTTCCTGGCGTCCTTTGATGTCCTTTGCGCTGAAAAAATCAGGTATACTTTCTTTCGTATGACCTCCCTGATCCGCAACTTCTGCATTATCGCCCATATCGACCACGGTAAATCCACCCTGGCGGACCGGCTGCTGCATCTCACCGGCACGGTGCCAGACCGTGACACCACCGAACAGATTCTCGACTCGATGGACCTGGAACGGGAGAAGGGCGTCACCATCAAAGCTTCGGCCGTGCGCATGAACTACAACGCCGCGGACGGCATTGCCTTCGAATTGAACCTGATCGATACTCCCGGCCATGTGGATTTCGGCTACGAGGTCAGCCGGGCACTGAACGCCTGCGAAGGCGCCGTTCTGGTGGTGGATGCCACCCAGGGCATCGAAGCCCAAACCCTCGCAAACCTGTATTCCGCCCTGAGCGCCGATCTCGTCATCATTCCGGTTATCAACAAGATTGACCTGGTCACAGCCCGCCCGGATGAAGTTGCCGAAGATATTGGCAGCCTGCTGGGTATTCCGCCGCAGGAGGTTCTGAGAGTCTCGGCCAAGGATGGGAAGAACGTTGAATCGGTCCTGGAAGCCATCGTACAGAAAG